>OUNM010429693.1_pt1 | contig 55792 bp, 54 predicted proteins | sample 1769961 | NCBI WGS metagenome assembly OUNM01 (sample SAMEA3914820, study PRJEB12502) | metagenome | biome: forest; material: soil | place: USA | collected 2012-03-12 | depth 0.3 m
ACGATGATCATCTCGATCCCGACGGGCGCCAAGATCTTCAACTGGCTCTTCACCATGTACCGCGGCCGCATCAAGTTCGAGGTGCCGATGCTGTGGACGGTGGGCTTCATGATCACCTTCACCATCGGTGGCATGACCGGCGTGCTGCTGGCCGTGCCGGCGGCGGACTTCGTGCTGCACAACAGCCTGTTCCTGATCGCCCACTTCCACAACGTCATCATCGGCGGCGTGGTGTTCGGCGTGTTCGCCGGCATCAACTACTGGTTCCCCAAGGCCTTCGGCTTCCGCCTGGACGCCTTCTGGGGCAAGGTCTCGTTCTGGTGCTGGTTCATCGGCTTCTGGGTCGCCTTCACGCCGCTGTACATCCTCGGCCTGATGGGCATCACGCGCCGCGTCAGCCACTTCGACGACGTGACGCTGCAGCCCTACTTTGTCACCGCCGCCATCGGCGCGGGCATCGTGGCCCTGGGCATCGGTGCGTTCCTGATTCAGATCGCCGTCAGCGTCTGGCGCCGCAAGGAACTGGCTGACACCACGGGCGACATCTGGGGCGGCCGCACGCTGGAGTGGTCGACGTCCTCGCCGCCGCCTGACTACAACTTTGCGTTCACCCCCATCGCCCATGAGATGGACGCCTGGTACGACATGAAGCAGCGCGGCATCGAGCGCCCGAAGACCGGCTTCGTGTCCATCCATATGCCCAGGAACACCGGCGCCGGTTTCATCATCGGCATGTTGGCCACGGCGATGGGCTTCGCGCTGATCTGGCATATGTACTGGATCGCTGCTGCGGCCTTCGCGGCCACGGTGATCGCCTCCATCGTGCACACCTTCAACTACAACCGCGACTATCACATCGGCGCCGACGCCGTGACGCGCACCGAGGAAGCGCGCACCCGTGCGCTGGCTTCCCTCGCCTGAGATCCCTGACATGACTGCAACTGTTGCTACCCATGTGAACGGCGCCCCGGTCTATTACGACCACAGCGGCGAGCACCATCCGCCCGGCAGCACCATGCTGGGCTTCTGGCTCTATCTGATGAGCGACTGCCTCATCTTCGCGGTGCTGTTCGCCGTCTACGCCGTGCTGGGCCGCAACTACGCGGCCGGCCCGTCGGGCGCCGATCTGTTCGACCTGCCGCTGGTGGCCGTCAACACCGGCCTGCTGCTGTTCTCGTCCATCACCTACGGCTTCGCGATGATCGCGATGCAGGCCCGCAAGAAGGGCCAGCTGCTGGCCTGGCTGGCCATCACCGGCCTGTTCGGCCTGGGCTTCCTGGGCATCGAGCTGTTCGAGTTCCACCACCTCATCCATGAGCAGGCCGGCCCCGGCCGCAGCGCCTTCCTGTCCAGCTTCTTCACACTGGTCGGCACCCACGGCCTGCACGTCACCTTCGGCTGCATCTGGCTGGTCACGCTGATGTTCCAGGTCAACAAGCTGGGCCTCACGCCTGCCAACCGCCGCCGCCTGATGTGCCTGTCGATGTTCTGGCACTTCCTGGACGTCGTCTGGATCGGCGTCTTCACCTTCGTCTATCTCATGGGGGTGCTGTGATGGCCGGCCATGCACATGATGCCCACGGTCACGATGACCACCTCGACGGCGAGGCCGACTTCCACGTCAGCTACAAGGGCTACGCCATCGGCTTCATCCTGTCCGTCATCCTGACGGCGATTCCCTTCTGGCTGGTCATGGGCAAGGTGCTGCCCACGCCGAAGCTGACGGGCCTGGTCATCCTCGGCTTCGCGGCCGTGCAGATGGTCGTGCACATGATCTATTTCCTGCACATGAACGCCAAGGTCGAGCAGGGCTGGTCGATGCTGGCCCTGCTGTTCACGGCCGCCCTGGTGGTCATCATGCTGTCGGGCTCGGTCTGGGTCATGTATCACATGAACGCCAACATGATGCCGACGCCGGATCCGGCGGCCATGCGCAACATGCCCTGACCGGGTATGGGCCGCGCCGCACGCATCGCCCTGATCGTTGCAGCGGCGCTGGCCAGCCTGGGCTTCATGGTGCTGTGCGCCTGGCAGGTCCAGCGCCTGGGCTGGAAAGAGGACCTGATCGCTCGCGTGGAGCGGCAGGTCCATGCGGAGCCGGTGGTGCCGCCAGCGCACTCCGCTCCGGTCTCCAAGGCCGATGAATACCGTCCCCTGCGCCTGCGCGGCCACTTCGAGCCGCGCGAGGTGCTGGTGCAGGCCACGACGGAGCTTGGCGGCGGCCATTGGGTCATCTCGCCGCTGCGCCTGGATGACGGCACGGCCATCCTCGTCAACCGCGGCTTCGTGCCGCCCGAGCAGCGCGCGCCAGAACGACATGCCGCGCCCAGCGGCCCCGTCGAGCTGACAGGCCTGCTGCGCCTGACCGAGACTGGCGGCGGCCCCTTGCGCAAGAACGTGCCCGCCGAAGGCCGCTGGTACTCCCGCGATGTGGCCGGCATTGCGGCGCAGCTCGGCGTGGCCGACAAGGCTGCGCCTTATTTCGTCGACGAGTCCGCCGACCCCGCCCAGCCGCTGCGTTATCCGCGCCCCGGACTGACGGTGCTGCGTTTCGCCAACAATCACGCCGTCTACGCCGCCACCTGGCTGGCGCTCGCGGCCATGGCGGCCGCCGCGGTGGGTTATCTGCTGCGTGAAGAGCGCCGGCGCGCCACGCCTTGAACACCACCTCGCCGACCCTCATCGCCGAACCCGTCGCCGTCGCGCCCGAGCGCCGCGCCGGCCGCGCCAATCTGCGCCAGCTCATCGAGCTGCGCTGGCTGGCTGCCGGCGGCCAGCTCGCCACCGTGGTGGTGGTGCACGTCGGGCTGAGCATCACGCTGCCCTGGGCCGAGATGATGAGCCTGCTCGGCATCCTCGTCGCCTTCAATCTCTTCAGCATCTGGCGCAGCAAGCTCACGCAGCCGGTATCTCAGATCGAACTCTGCATCGCCCTGCTCGTCGACGTCGGCGTGCTGACCGGCCAGCTCTATCTGGCCGGCGGCAGCGACAACCCGTTCATCTACCTCTACCTGCTGCAGGTGGCCGTGGCCTCGGTGCTGCTGCGACCGGCCTTCCTGATGGCCGTCATGCTGAGCGCGGTGTCGGGCTTCGTCGTGCTGACGCAATGGCACCGGCCGCTGCTGCTGGACGAGTCGTCGCCGACGACGCTGTCGCCCAACTACCTGGGTGGCCTGCTGCTTTGCTTCCTGCTCAACGTGGCCCTGCTCAGCGTCTTCATCGTGCGCATCAACCGCAACCTGCGCCAGCGTGACGCCGAGCTGGCCGAGCTGCAGCAGCGCGCCGCCGAAGAGGTGCACATCGTTCGCATGGGCCTGCTGGCCAGCGGTGCCGCGCATGAGCTGGGCACGCCGCTGGCCACTCTCAGCGTCATCCTCGGGGACTGGGCGCACATGGCGCCGTTCGCGGCCGAGCCCGAGCTGCGCGAGGAGATCGAGGAGATGCAGCGCCAGATCCTGCGCTGCAAGGCCATCGTCACCGGCATTCTGATGTCGGCCGGCGAGATGCGCGGCGAGGCCCCGCGGCTGACGACGCTGCAGGCCTTCACCGATGGCCTGGCCAAGGCCTGGCGTTCGGCCCATCCCGGCGCCGACCTGGCCCTGCGCAACAAGGACCTGCCCGAGGTCGAGATCATCTCGGACAGCGCGCTGCAGCAGGTTGTCGCGAACCTGCTCGACAACGCCCTGGAAGCCGCGCCCGGCATGCCGCTGACCCTCGTCGCTCAGTGCCCTGACGACGAGACGCTGTGCCTGAGCGTGCGCGACAACGGTCCGGGCTTCGATGGCGAGCGGCTCAAGCATTTCGGCGAGCCCTACCAGAGCAGCAAGGGCCAGCCCGGCCGCGGCATGGGCCTCTTCCTGTCGGTCAACGTGGCCCGCACCCTGGGCGGGCGGCTGGAAGCGCGCAACCGCGAAGGCGGCGGGGCCGAGGTGGTGCTGACGCTGCCGCTGGTTTCGCTGCTGCCGCGACAATCCCCCACCGATGTCCGCCGCTGATCCCGATCGCCTGCTGCTCATCGTCGAGGACGACGACAGCTTCGCCCACACCCTGACCCGCTCCTTCGAGCGCCGCGGCTGGCGCTGCCTGCGGGCCACGGGCCTGGACGACATGAAGAACCTGCTGGACGAGCTGCCCGACGATGAGGAACTGGGCCATGCCGTCGTCGACTTGAAGCTCGCCGGCGGTGCTTCTGGCCTGGCCTGCGTGCAGGCCCTGCATGGCTGGGACCCCGAGGTGCTGATCGTCGTGCTGACCGGCTACGCCAGCATCGCGACGGCCGTCGAGGCCATCAAGCTCGGCGCCTGCCACTACCTGGCCAAGCCGGCCAACACCGACGACATCGAGGCCGCCTTTGCGCGCAAGCAGGGAGATGCCGATGTGGAGGTGACGGGGCGCCAGACCGCCTCCATCAAGACGCTGGAGTGGGAGCGCATCCACGAGGTGCTGGCCGAGACCGACTTCAACATCAGCGAAACGGCGCGGCGCCTGGGCATGCACCGGCGCACGCTGGCGCGCAAGCTCGAGAAGCAGCGCATCAAGTGAAGTTCGCCACGCGGGGCAGGACGCTTTCCGTAAACGAAATAGATTTGTACAAAAGTAATTGAATATGATCCCGGCTGGCGCAGCTTCGCGCCTGTCGAGGACGATCCATGACTTTGAAGATTTCGACGCCGGGCGCCATCCTGGCCCTGGGCCTGACGCTGGCCGGTTGCAGCAGTACCCCCGTCACGCCGCCGCCCGCGCCGGCCCCGGCACCGATGGTGCAAGTGCCCCAAACTTCCGCGCCTGCGCCTGCGCCCGCGCCGCAGACCGCGGTCGCCAAGGTCGAGGTGCCGGCCCACCTGGACCCCAAGAGCCTGATCTCCACCGAGCGCAGCGTCTACTTCGACTACGACGTGTTCTCGGTCAAGTCACAGTACGACGCCATGCTGCAGCGCCATGGCCAGTACCTGACCAAGAACGCGCAACTGGCGATCAAGGTGGAAGGCAGCGCCGACGAGCGCGGCAGCGCCGAATACAACCTGGCCCTGGGCCAGAAGCGTGCCGAAGCCGTCGTGAAGGCGCTGAAGGCCTATGGCGTGCGCGATGGCCAGATGGAAGCCATCAGCTGGGGCAAGGAACACCCCAAGGCCCTCGGCCATGACGAGGCCGCCTGGGCCGAGAACCGCCGCGCCGACATCGCCTATCCGGCGAAGTGACCGCTACTGGCCCAGCGGGATGTTGGCCGCGCGCTCGTCGCCCCCCAGTGCGGTGATGAGCTGCGCCAGGTCGGCGTCCAGCCGGGCCAGGGTTTGCGCGTCCAGCGCGGCCAGGGCCTGCGGCAGCACGCCGGTGAACGGGCCGGGCGCCTTGCGCAGCACGGCGCGGCCTTGCGGCAGCAGGGTCAGCTGCACGGCCCGCTTGTCGCTGCCGGCCTTGTCGGCCTGGATGAAGTCTCGCGCCACCAAGGCGCGCACCAGATTGCTGGCGGTGGACTGATGGACGTCCATGGCCCGTGCCAGCTCGCCGGTGCCGATGCCCGGTCGCGCCTCGATGAGGCTCAGCGCCCACAGCTGCGCACCGCCGATGCCGGCCTGCTTCTCGACCTGCTGGAAGTGCGTCTTCACCGTGTTGAACACGAGGCGGAACCGTCTCAACACCCGCGTGGCGGGTTCGCTGAGTTCGGTGGGCGGGGCGGGTTTGCGCGAGGGCATCGGCCGATGATAGGGGCCTGCCCGTGACGCGCTGGGGCGCATGGCTGGAGCGGCAACCGCATCTGCAACGCGAGTTGTCGGACTGGCGGCTGTGGCTCACCCGCGCCCTGGTCATCGCCTTTGCCGCGCTGGCCGGCCTCAGCATCGTGGTGTTCTCGTGGCTGGGCGACTGGACGCTTGCATGGTTCGCGCGGGCTCGCCTGGCCTGCTGGTGGATGCCCCTCGTCTGGACGCCGCTGTGCACCGTGGCCATCGTGGCGGCGACGCGGCGCTTCTGGCCCGGCGCCGCCGGCTCGGGCATCCCGCAGGTCGTGGCCGCGCTGGACCCGGCCACGCCGCCCGAGCAGCGCGGCCTGTTCGTGTCGCTGCGGCTGTCGGTGGCCAAGGTGGTGCTGACCTCGTGGGGGCTGCTGGCGGGGTGTCCATCGGCCGCGAGGGCCCGTCAGTGCAGGTGGCCGCGGGCGTCATGCACGCGGCGCGGCGCTGGCTGCCGGTGCGCACGGGTGTCAGCGCACAGGGCCTGCTGGTGGCGGGTGGTGCGGCGGGCATCGCGGCGGCCTTCAACACACCGCTGGGGGGCGTCATGTTCGCCATCGAGGAGCTGACGCGCCGCCCCGAGCAGCGCAGCAGCGGCCTGCTGATCGCCGGTATCGTGCTGGCCGGCCTGGTGGCGGCCTCGTTGAAAGGGGATGAGGCCTACTTCGGCGTCATCCACGTGTCCGAGTTGAGCCTGTCGCTGCTGCTGCCCGGCCTGCTGCTGGCCATCGGCAGCGGCGTGCTGGGCGGGCTGTTTTCGCGCCTGCTCGTCGCGAGCCTGGTGGGGCAGGGCAGCGATGCCTTCAGCCGCTGGCGCCGGCTGCGCCCGCTGAGCTTTGCGCTGGCCTGCGGCCTGGCCGTGGCGGTGCTGGGTGTCGTGACCGAGGGGGCGACCTTTGGCAGCGGCTACGGGCATACGCGCGGGCTGCTGCAGGGCGAGCACCTGGGCTCCTGGCTGTATGCGCCCTTGAAGCTGTTCGCGACCTGGCTGACGGCATGGGCCGGCGTCCCAGCGGGCATCTTTGCGCCGTCGCTGGCCATCGGTGCGGCCTGGGGCGCGGACGTCGCGGCCTGGATCGGCAACACGGCTGCGGCACCTGCCCTGATCGCGCTGGGCATGGCCGGCTTCCTGGCCGCGGCCACGCAGGCACCGCTGACGGCCTTCATCATCGTCATGGAGATGGTGGACGGCCATGGCATGGTGCTCAGCCTCATGGCTTGCGCGCTGATCGCCAGCGGCGTGGCCAGGCTGCTGTCGCCGCCGCTCTATGCCACGCTGGCCCGTGCCCAGCTCACACGCTTGCCGAAGGACCCGGGCTCAGCCGGGTAGCTTCTCTTTCAACGCATCGCGCAGCTCGGCCCAGCTGTAGGTGGCCTGGGCCGCCAGCAGACCGGCCTGGCCGAAGACCGGCGTCAGGCCGTAGCGCTGCAGCTCCGACGGCAGGTCCGCGCGGCCGCTGATGGCCTCGGCCAGCCATTCGCCGGCCACCGTCGTCGGCGCCACGCCATGGCCGCCGAAGGCCTGGGCGAACCACAGGCCCGGCGCCAGCCGGCCGATCTGCGGCATCTTGTGCCGGGCGTAGCTCATCAAACCGCCCCAGGCGTGCTCGATGCGGACCGAGGCGAGCTGCGGATAGACCTTGAGCAGGTCGGCCTGCAGCATCTGCGCGATGCGGGCCGGGTCGCGCTCCTGGATGGAAATGCGGCCGCCCCACAGCAGGCGGTGGTCGGCAAGCGCCCGGTAGTAGTCGAAGGCGAAACGGTTGTCGTAGAGGGCCGCCGGCGTGCGGATGGGGCGCAGATGGGAGGGCAGCGGCTCGGTCGAGATGACGTAGGTCGCGATCGGCAGCCGCGCGCCGGTCAGCGCCGGCAGCACGGTCTTCAGATAGGCGCCGCCGGCCACGACCAACTGGGTGGCGCGGATCGTCGCCTCCTGCGCCGTGCGCAGCACGAAGCCGCCGTCGGGCCGCCGGTCCACGGCCATGACGGCGCTGTGCTCGTGCACGCGACCTCCGGCCTGCTCGATGACGTGGGCCAGGCCCAGGGCGTACTTCAGCGGATGGAAGTGAAAGGCATCGCGCTCCAGCAGCGCGCCGCCATAGCGCTCGGTGTCCAGCCACTGCCGGACCTGGGCGGGCTCGATCTCGTCCCACGTGACACCGAAGTTCTCGCGCAGCCAGCGTGCCTGCTCCCGCAACTGGCGCTCGGCGCTCGGACTGTGCCTGAACCAGTTCAGCAGCAGGGCGCCGCCCTCGACCTTGTCACAGGATATGGTATGACTCTCGATGCGCGAGCGGATCAGCGCGACAGACTCGCGGCTGCGGGCATAGAGCTCTCGAGCCGGCGCGATGCCCAGGTCATTCACCAGGTCCGCCGCGTCGCGGCTGTAGCCCCCAAAGACAAAGCCGCCATTGCGGCCCGAGGCGCCATGGCCGATGGTCTGGGCCTCCAGGACCGCGACGCTCTTGACGCCGCGCTCCTGCAAGCCGCGGGCGGTGGCCAGGCCGGCAAAGCCACCACCGAGGACGGCCACTTCAACGTCGGTGGACGATCCCGCCAGAGGTGGAAAGCTCAGGTGCGGGGCCGTGGCGGCGTAGTAGGTCTCCGTTTGCATGCGTGGGCTTCAGGTCGGCGGGGAGCCAATGTAGTCTGGCGCGCGGACGGTGAATACGCACCGTTGCAGCAGAAAGAGGTGGCAGGCAGAGTCGCGTGTGCGGTGCGCGCATTCAACGCACCCCGAGGTTGATGCTCGCCCATGACGGCACGAAAAATACGGGGTACTCGTTGATGAGGGTGGGGCGCGATCCGTGGGGCAAGGCTTGGGCCGGCAGACGATGCGGGCGGCGTCTCCTCGGGCCTGCGGGCTGGATGGTGCGATTGAAGCTGTGGCTGATTGAATGTCTGCTGCTGAGCGCCATCCTCTTGCCGAGCGCCCAGGCTGGCGGTATCGACGTGATCGCGAAGCTCAGGGCCCATGAGTTCTCCGAGCTTGAACGGCACTACGAAGACGTCGAATCCAGATTCGAGCGTCGCGGGTTGAGCGAGCGCGATCTGCTGGCTGCCTACTACCCGTTCTACCGCAAGGAAGACACGCTGTCTGCCGACTTCTCAGCGTGGATCGAGCAGCGGCCCTCATCCTCCCTGGCGCGTTTGAGCCGGGGCATCTATCTGAGGAAGCTGGGGGAGTTCCGCAGGGGGCAGGGCTACGCCCATCAAACGCGGGCCGCGGACCTCGAGTACATGACCCAGATGCATGCCCGAGCGAATGAGGATCTGATTGCCGCATTGCGGCAGCGGCCTGACTCCTACATCACGGTTCTGCACCTGCTGAACATTGCGCAGTTTTCGATGGATCGCCAGGCCGCTCGCGCCTATCTCGACGCCGCCAACAGGCTGGTTCCAGACAACCTCTTCGCTCGGGCTCGCTACCTCATCAGCCTGGCGCCGAGATGGAATGGAAGTCACGACCAGATGGATGCGTTTGTCGAAGAAACAAAGACCGGCGGTGTGACGGAGCAGCTGGGCCGCTGGCTCGAGGCCATCGTCAGTGATAACCGTGCGGATGTGGCCTTCTACCAGGGCGATGACGCCGGTGCAGCAGCCTACGCCGCTGATGCACTGCGGCTCTCCGCGGATGCGGGGGAACAGTTCCGGTCTGACTTCTTGGGGTTCTCGGCTTGGTACGAGAAGGCTGGCCACCCTGCTTCAGGCAAGGCAAGGGGAGGCCGCCCATGGTGGGTGCCCGTCGTTCAATGGGCAGCCTGGGGCGTCGTCATGACGGCGGTGATGGGGTGGCTCGCTCGGAGCCGGATGAAGCAGCGACCGGAGCAACTCGCCAACGACCTGCGCCACCCTCCGAGCACACTCATCACCGGCATCATCGGTTTCCTGTTCTTTGCGGCGCTCTGCGTGGTGTCAAACACCATGGGCAAGAACGAAACGACCAGCGTCTGGACCAGCCTGGTGTTCCTGTTTTTTGCCGCGATGTCGCTGGCAACGATTGCCGAATACTTCCGGGCCAGACATCGCCTGACACCCGACGGACTCGAGTTTGGGCGGTTGCTTGGAAGACGCGGGGCGCTCAAGTGGGTGGACGTGACCAGCGTTGAGTTCGCCCCGACGATGAAATGGTTCAGGATCAAGACCAAGCAAAGGGGGACGATACGCATCTCCGCAATGCTGATGGGGCTGCCTGCATTTGCTCATCAGATCCTGGCCCACGTCCCGGCACGGCAGATTGCTGAACCTGCGCATTCAATCCTCGCTGAGACGGCGAATGGAAATCCACCCCGTATTTGGGGCTGATTGCTGGGCCAAGGAGGCAGATGATGTTTGCCACGCTGGCTGGTTGTTCAAGAGGCCATGATGGGTTCTTCCATGGTCATGCACCGCACAGACGCCGCACGCCAGGTCCGGGCGGGACGAAAAAAAACCGGCTCAGCAGAGCCGGTCTTCTTGCAGAGCCGCTGGGCTCAGTAGCGACCACCACCGAAGCCACCCGTGCCGTAGCCGACGTCCGAGCGCTTGGTTGCGGTGTAGCCGTTCGCGCCGTAGCCGCTCGAGTCCTTGCTTGCTTCGCGGGGGCGAGCCAGGCTCACGACGATCGAGCGTCCATCGACAGACATGCCGTGCAGTGCGGAGATGGCGGCCTGCGCGACTTCGGCGGAAGCCATCTCGACGAATCCGAAGCCCTTGGAAGTGCCCGTTTCCCGGTCCACCATGACCTTGGCCGAGGAGACGCCACCGAACTCCGCAAAGTTGCTTTTCAAGCTGGCGTCGGTCACCGAATAGGGCAGGTTGCCCACATAGATCTTGCTGCTCATGGACGAGCCTTTCTGAGTGTTGGCGCAGAGCGCCGTTCTGCGAATCCGCCATCGGGAGTTCGCAGCGAGTGGAGCGTCAGCACGCGCTGGGCGGCATGCACGCTTGAAGCCAACCCTGAGTGACGGCGAACAGCCGCGCAGCTTCGCGAGAGGCAAAGGTGGTGTCGAAGCGGAATACGCGCCGACAACTGTCGTTGCCCTGGGCCGGGCGAACCGAGAACGAGGCGCGAAAGCGGCCACAGTCGGTCGGATGTGTCGCGGGCGAAACGACGTACTTGCCCATGGGGATGGAGTTGTTCGAAATCTTGTTCAGTCAGAACTGCAGGCTTGAATCGCCCGACGGGGTCGCAAAGAACGCCCTGGGTGAAGGCGTGAACGGCCAGTGAGATGGCACGGCGACGCCGAATTATATCTGTTTTGATATATTTTCGTTTGTTTATATTTCTTCGCGTGTTGATTGGGGCGTCGGCCCAGCAATCAATTCCTGCTCAGACGCGCCAGCAGCTCGTACGAGCGACGCCGCAGCGCATGGTCATGCACCGCGCAGGCCACGATGAACTCGTCCGCCTGCGTGCGCTCTCGTGTCGCGGCCAGTCCGACCCTCACGGTCTCCGGTGAGCCGACGATGGACTCGCTCAGCATGCTTTCGACCTGCATTCGCTCAGCCAGCGACCACAGCGCATCCATGCTCGGCACCGGCTCGGGCAGCTTGCCGCGCCGACCACGCACCATGCCAAGGAAGCGCTGCTGTGCAGAGGTGAACAGGAATTGCGCTTCCTCGTCGGTCGGCGCGACGATGACGTTGAGGCCGACCATGGCATGCGGCTTGGCGTGCCGGGTGCTTGGCTTGTACGTGGCGCGGTAGATCTGCAGGGCCTGCATCAGCATCTCGGGTGCGAAGTGCGACGCAAACGCGAAGGGCAGGCCAAGGTAGGCGGCGAGTTGGGCCGAGTAGAGGCTGGAGCCCAGCAGCCAGATCGGCACCTCGGTGCCCTGGCCGGGCACGGCGCGCACGACGGCGTCGGCGGCCAGCGGGGCGAGATAGCTCTGCAGCTCCAACACATCGTTGGGGAAACCGTCCTCGCCCGTGCTCTCCAGGCTGCGGCGCAGGGCACGCATGGTGGGCCGATCGGTGCCGGGGGCGCGGCCCAGGCCGAGGTCGATGCGGTCGGGGAAGAGTTCGGCCAGGGTGCCGAACTGCTCGGCAATGGTCAGCGGCGCGTGGTTGGGCAGCATGATGCCGCCGGCGCCGACGCGGATGCGTCGCGACGCCGCCGCCAACTGGCCGATCAGCACGGCCGTGGCCGAACTGGCCACGCCTTCCATGTTGTGGTGCTCGGCCACCCAGTAGCGCCGGTAGCCCAGGTCGTCGGCCAGCTTCACCAGGTCCAGGCTGTTCAGCAGGGCTTCGCGGGTGGTGGCGCCTTCGACGACGGGAGCCAGGTCGAGGATCGAAAGCGGGGGCAGGGCGGTCATGCCGCCATCTTGCCGAGATCCGTTTGGCCCCATGCGACCGGGGCCTTGCGCAGATGTGATTGCAGCCAGGGCAGGATGCGCGCCTCATAGGCGGGGCGTTCGAAGTCGCGCAGGTCGTCATGGCCGCAGCCTGGCACCGGGAACAGCTGCTTGGGTTCAGGCGCCGCCGCGAACAGGGCCTCGGTCTCGGCCCAGCGCGTGGACTTGTCTTCCGTGCCCGAGGCCACCAACACCGGCGCTCGCACGCTGCGGATGGCTTCGATGGGCCGAAGTTCGTGCACGCCCAGGTTCAGGCGCAGCGGGATCTGCAGCAGCAGCAGTGGTGCGGCCCAGCGACCGGCTGCTCCGAGGCGGTTGACGAGGCGGTCCTGCACGGCGTCGGTGATGGTCGGGTAGACCGATTCCAGCACCAGGGCGTCCAGCTCGGGGTCGCGATGGGCGAACAGCAGCGAAGCGCCGCCCAGCGAGATGCCGATGGCGCCGAGCTTCTCGTTCGGCAGCTTGTGACGAAGCCAGCCCAGCGCGGCGTCCACGCCGAGGGCTTCGCGGCGGCCGAAGCTGATGCGGTCGCCGCTGCTTTCGCCGTGCGAGGGCAGGTCGATCAACAGGCAGCCTATGCCTTCACGTTGCAGCCAGCGGGCGCGGTCCAGCATCTGCAGCCGGCTGCCGCGCACGCCGTGCAGCAGCAGCACGGCGCCTTCGCCGGTGCGGCCGGGCAGGAACCACCCGCTGACCTGCTGGCCGTCGCCATAGGGGATGCGCACGGCCTCGCCCGGCAGTCCCGGCGGTGGCGCCCCGAGGACGGCGCGGGCGGGGCGGGTCAGCCATTCGCCGGCGGCCAGGCTGAACACGACGACGCCCACGGCCAGCAACAGGGTGATGAGGAGGATTCGATTCATGCGACGAAGGCTGCCCGGTCCTAGGCCGCGGCGTTGTCAGCGCAGAGGCTGCGACGCGGTAGGCCAATGCAGTCCGCCTGCAGTGTCGCCTGAACGTGGGCGCAAGCCTCAGGCCAGGTTCAGCACGGCCCGCACCAGTTGGGCACCGTCCGGATGCGCCGTCAGCCGCGCGCCCTGGTCGCGCATCAGGGCCAGCATGCGGCGGTTGTCGGCCAGAACGTCTCCATACAGGTGCCGCACGCCGTGCTGGCGTGCGTGGGCGGCCAGATGGGCGATGAGGCGGCGCCCGAGGCCCCGACCCTGCCAGTCGTCGGCAACGGCCAGCGCGAACTCGGCCCGCTCGGGGCGGTCGGTGTCGTGAACATAGCGCGCGTCGGCGATGACGGGATGCTCGGGCTCGTGAGCCTCGATGACCCAGGCGACATGCTGGCTTTGGTCGACCTCGGTCAGCAGCTTCAGCAGGGCGGGGCTCAATTCGCGCAAGCCGACGTGGAAGCGCTTGTGGCGCGAGTCCAGCGACAGCGCACTGAAGAAGGCCTGTTCCGCGGCGGCGTCAGCCGCGGCGATGGGGCGTAGGCTCACCTCGCGCCCGCCGGCCAGCGTCCAGCGCTCTGCAAGGGCGAGCGCTGCCGGCGCCGGCAGCGCGTTCACACCCTCGCCTCGGCGGGCCGCAGGTCCAGCACGGCCGGGCCGCTCAGCGCGCTGACGGTGACCATCTCATCGCTCGGCACCACAAAGCATTGGCCCGGCTCCAGCACGATGTCGCGGTTGTCGTGGTCGATGGTGATCCACAGCGTGCCGGAGGCGCTGCACAGATGGGTGGCGCGGGCCTCGGGCAGGCGGGAGATCTGGCCGCGTTGCAGCAGCAGCCGGGTGCGGGGGACATCGATCAGCATGGTGAGCTCCTCGGGCGGACGGTGGCATGCGGAGCTGGCATGCTTGCGCCGGCACCGCCTGGGGCGGATAGTGGCGGCTGGCCTCCATGGCGACAAACGATGATTTGGAAGGCTTCACATTCCTCCAGCTCATGTCAAAAAAGCCGCTTGACCATCTCCCGCCGCTGCAGTTGCTGGCCGCCTTCGAGGCGGCGGCCCGGCACTTGAGCTTCACGCAGGCCGCCGTGGAGCGCTTCGTCACCCAGTCGGCCATGAGCCGGCAGATCCGCGCGCTGGAGCAGGAACTGGGCGTGACGCTGTTCGAGCGCCGCCACCGGGCGCTGGCGCTGACGGAGGATGGCCAGCGCCTGCACGCCGCCTGCTCGACGGCGCTCAACACCTTGCGCGTGGCGGTGCGCGCTGTGCGCGAACCCCACCAGCGCCAGGTGCTGGCCCTGACGACGACGCCCGGCTTTGCCTCGCTGTGGCTGATCCCGCGGCTGACCGCCTTCACGCGCGCCCATCCGGGCATCGACGTGCGCCTGGATGCGGGCCTGGGCAACCGCAACCTGGCCAGCGAAGGCTTCGACCTCGCCATCCGCTACAGCCCGGTGGGCGCGACCCAGGGCCGGCAATTGTTTGCCGAGTCCATGCTGCCGGTCTGCAGCCCGAAGCTGGTGGGCGAACTGGGCCTGCCGCTGCGCGAGCCGGCCGACCTGGCGCGCCACACCCTGCTGCACCTGGCCATGGACGGCGACAGCAGCGGCATGCCGGCCGAGTGGGAGCCCTGGCTGAATGCCTGGGGCCTGGCCGACCTGAGGCCGGCGGCGCGGCTGAGTTTTTCCAGCTATTCCGAGGCCATCGCCGCTGCGGTGGTGGGGCAGGGGGTGGCTCTGGGCCGGCGCCCACTGGTGGATGGCTTGCTGGCCGGCGGCCAGTTGGTGACGCCTTTCGAGGCTGGTATCGCGTCGGCGCGGGCCTACCGCCTCATCGTCGACCCGGCCGCCCGCCATCGCCCCGCGGTCAAGGCCTTCGAGCAATGGCTGCTCGGGGAATGCGGCGCCGCCTAACCCTCTGGTGAGATGCCAACTTTGTCACGACCGGGCTTTTTGCCCAGGGCGGCAACGGCTTGCCAACTTGTTCACGAATGCACCGTTCAACCCCCGTGTTGCGCGTGTCGCTCCGTCTTACAGAAATGTCCAAGCAAAATTTTGCCGATTTGTAAATCAACAAGTTAGGGATATGGCATGGTTATCGCTTAAGGGTTGAGCGCCACTTTCACTGTTTTTCAGAATTCCACCAATGAAAACCCTGAGCCTGATCGCCGCCGCCATCGCCCTGACCGCCGCAAGCACCGCCAACGCCGGCTTCGTCGTCTACTCCGACGCCACCGCCTTCGCCGCCGCTGCCGGCGCCCTGCACACCGAAACCTTTGCCTCGGCTCCGCTGAGCGGCGTGACGACCGCCAACTACTCGCGCGTCTTCACCGACTTCACGTTGACCAGCGTCTCGCACAGCAACTACAGCGGCATCGTCAACAGCGTCTACAACGGCGACAACTACGCGCCCGCCGCCGGCTTCAACGGCCAGAACTTCTACGGCTGGGGCAGCAGCGCCGGCAACCAGGGCCCGACGTCGACCTTCACGCTGACCGGCGCCACCGCCATCGGCTTCGACTTCTTCAACACCGATTCGACCGACAACTACGCGATCTCGATCAACGGCGTTGACCGTGGCGGCATCGGCTACTTCACCAGCGGTTTCTTCGGCGTCATCGCCACCGGCGCTGACCAGATCAACCAGCTGCAGATCCGCACGAACAGCTTTGGTGGCTACGTCTCCAGCGCCGGCGTGGACAACGTCCGCGTGGCTGCCCGTGCCCTGCCCGAGCCGTCGGCCCTGGTGCTGACTGCCGGTGCCTTGCTGGCCCTGGCCGGCGTGCGCCGCCGCAAGAACGCGCGCTGATCTTCCGGCCCGCAAGGGCCTGGGAATCAACGATGTGAAGCGTCTACGGGCGCTTCACTGCTTTGTGGGGCTGGAAAGGCGCGGGTCAGCCAGCCAGCCCGGCGTAGACGTGCTGGACATCGTCGTTGTCGTCCATTGCGGACAGGAAGCTCTCGACCTCTTCCAGTTGCTCGGCGCTGAGGCTGGAGGCGGCAACCGGGTTCTTGGGACGGTAGCCCAGCTTGGCGCTGAGCACCGTGAAGCCCTGGGCGGGCAGGGCGCGGCTGACGAGGTCGAGGTCGGACGGGTCGGTCAGGAAGAGGGTGATGCCGTCTTCATCGGCCGGCACGAGGTCCTGGGCGCCGGCCTCGATGGCCGCCATGTCGGCGTCGGCACCGGCCGTGGCGGGCTCGGCCTCGATCAGGCCGAGGTGGTCGAAGTCCCAGCTCACCGAGCCGGGCGTGCCCTGCTGGCCCTTGCGGAACAGCACCCGCATGTCCGATGCGGCGCGGTTGGTGTTGTCGGTCAGCACCTCCACCATGACCGGCACGCGATGCGGCGCGAAGCCCTCGTAGATGACCTGTTCGAAATGGACGGTTTCCCCGGTCAGGCCGGCGCCCTTCTTGATGGCGCGGTCCAGCGTGTCCTTGGGCATGGACACCTTGCGCGCCGCCTCGACGGCCATGCGCAGCTTGGAGTTGTCCTTGGGATCAGCGCCGCCGCGCGCCGCGATCATGATGTCCTTGGCCAGCTTGCCGAAGAGCTTGCCCTTGGCATTGGCGGCGATGTCCTTGTGCTTGGCTTTCCATTGCGCGCCCATGAGATGTCCTGTCGTTTGTCGGGGGCGCTACTGTACGGGGCGAACGCCCGATCGGCGTGATCAGTGCTGTGCGGCCAGCGGATACCACCAGCCGTTGGCCGCCAGCACGTGGTACTGGCCGTTGCCGTCGACATGGTAGGTGGCGCCCTGGTATTGATAGGTGCCGTTGCGCTGCCAGGTGTGGGGCAGCACCAGCGGCTGGCCATTGGGCGCGACATAGGTGCTGGTGCCCTGGAGCTGGCGCCCGGCCTCCTGCTGGTTGGCAAAGTAGCTGTCGCGCTGTTGCTGCTGGGCGTTGCCGCGTTCCTGCTCGGCCTGGCGCAGGCGCTGCACGGCAGCCTGTTCCAGTTGCTGGTTGCGCTGCTCGTTGGCGCGGGCATGGGCGATGCCCTGGGCACTGAAGCCGTTGGTGTAGATGTAGTTGTAGGTGAAGGTCGGGTAGTCCATGGCCGGGCGGCCGCCGGTCTGCTGCAGATAGCGTTGCCAGGCCTGCTGCACGGCTGGATCCTGCATGCGCTGCTGCACCATCTGGTTGACCTGGTTCTGGCCGCGCTGGATGTTGGCGTTCATCGCCGCCATCTGCTGCTGGATCATGGCCTCGTAGTTCTGCGCCCGGGCCAGCAGGGGCCAGGCTAGGGCGAGCAGGGCAAGACTGGTCGAAGCGCGCATGTGAACCTCCAGCATCGGGCCACCCCAGCCCGCTGCCGGAAATTTCACCGCCCCCCCATTAGGCAAGTGTTAGCAGTGCCAGCCCAAGTCACACAGGATTTGCAGACGGCTTGCGCCGTTGGCGGTTCTAGTAGGGTTTGCTCACGACCAGATTGACCGGCACATCGAGCGTCGCGAGGTCTTGGTAGATGGAGAACTCGATCTTTCCCGACGCAATCGGGGCATTGAAGCGCCATTGCGAAGTGACCACGGTTCCATCCGTGCCGCCCTGCCGCGAGTAGGCGCTGCGCTCTCCATTCACGACGGAACCGTCGGGTTTCAGGATCTTGAGGGCGGCCACCGCCGACAGACGGTCGTCGCCACTGAAGACCAGGGCATCGGATTCGATCTTGGCGACGACCAGCTTGCCGAGGCCGACGTCGAGTCTGTGGCCCTCTTTCGGCTGAAAGGCGGCGCTGAGCTTCTTGAGGCTGGTCGCGACCGGCAGCTTCACGAAGCCACTGAAGACCACGCCCGACACGCCGCTGTCGGGAAGCCGTGACACGGAGACGGAAACCAGCGTTTTCCTGCCGTCCTCGCTGACTTTGCGAAAGCTGGATACGCTGGCCGCCCCCAGGGGAGCTTGCCCATTGCCGGGAAGAATCGCGGTGGCATTCACATTCGAATCGTTGCCGAAAGTCGGGAGGTCCGCGATCAGTCGGTTGCTGAACGTCACGACGGCATGGGCCTCGACCTTTTCCTGGGCCCCAAACGTGCCCATGGGTAGCAGATTCTTGTCCCGCCCTGGGGGCGCTTCAATGAAGAGTGCGCCGGTCTGTTTCACTGCAAACGAAGGGCTTTGGGCGGCAACCGGCCCGGTCAGGACCAGGGCGAGCAACAACGCGGCGCTGAATTTCATTCTTGTCATGGGCAGGCCTTGGGGAGCGGTTCGGGCGCGTTTGTACCGCACCGGATTCATGGCGATGGTCCGCCTCGAGGCTCAGTCCGAACTGCCCAGCATTGCCACCACCTTGCGCGTCTGCCCCGCCCGCCACACCGTCAGCGTCACCTTCTCGCCGATCTGCCTGGTTTCCAGCAGCGACAGCATGTCGTCCAGATCGGCCACCACCTGCCCATCCACGGCCGTGATGACGTCGCCCTGCACGATGCGCCCGCTGCGGTCGCGGCCGAAGGGCTTGAGCCCGGCGGCCGCGGCAGGGCTGGCGTCGGCCACATTGACCAGCAGCACGCCCTTGGGCGCGCCCAGGGCCTTGGCCAGGTTCTCCGGGCCGGCAGTGACGCCCAGGGCCGGCCGGATGAATCGGCCATCACGGATCAGCCGCGGCACGATGCGGTTCACCTCGTCCACGGGGATGGCGAAGCCGATGCCCGCGCTGGCGCCGCTGGGGCTGTAGATGGCGGTGTTGACGCCGATCAGCCGCCCTGCCGAGTCCAGCAGCGGGCCGCCGGAATTGCCCGGGTTGATGGCCGCGTCGGTCTGGATGGCGCCCTTGATGCTGCGCCGCGTGACCGACTCGATCTCCCGGTTCAGGGCCGAGACGATGCCGGTGGTCAGGGTCTGGTCCAGGCCGAAAGGGTTGCCGATGGCATAGACCTTCTGGCCCACCTGCAGCTCGCGGCTGCTGCCCACGGCAATGGCCGGCAGCTTGTCGCGCGGCGCCTCGATGCGCAGCACGGCGATGTCGCGGTCCGGGAAGGCGCCGATGAGCTTGGCCGGGTAGCTGCTCTGGTCGGCGAGGGTGACCGTGGCGCGGTCGCCACCCTGGATGACATGGAAATTGGTGACGACATGGCCGGTGTCGTCCCAGACAAAGCCGGTGCCCGTACCGCTGGCCTGCTCGCTGGTGCGCAGCGAAAAGAAGTCCCGTTGCAAAGAAAGCGTCGTGATGTGCACCACTGACGGGCTGACGCGTTTGAAGACGCTGATGTTGTTCATCTCCTCGGCGTCCAGGGCGCCGCGGCCGCTGACGGCGCGCGGCGGCGCAGGCTTGTTCTGGGCCAGCGCGGGCGTCAGGGCGGTGGCGAACAATGCGAGGATGGTGAGCGTTAGCAGGCGCTGGGGCATGGCTCGAGCGTCGGGTTGTTTGGCATTGGCCCGCATTTTGGGCGGAGACGGAGTCGGTGATGAAGCGAATGGGAGTGGGTCTGGGCTTGTGCCTGGCGTTGTCGGGCGGCGCCTGGGCGCAGCAGGTCTGGAAATGCGAGGTGGCCGGCAAGGTCCATTTCAGCGACAAACCTTGTCCACAGGCCGGTCAGCCGGTGTCGGACCGCAGCCTGCAGCCCAATGTGGTGGATGCCATCAAGCCCGATGTCGTGGACGCCGCCATGGGCCGCCAGCCCGCGGCCTCGGTGCCGCCTCAACCGCAGGGCAACGCCTGCCCGGGCGACGGCGAGCTGCGCGGCATGGAGACCCGGGCCAATTCGACGACGCTGGGCGATGCCGAGCGCCAGTTCCTGCAGGACGAGGTGCGCCGTGTGCGCCAGTGCCGTGCCGGCCAGGGACGCTACCGCGATGCCGACTGGGCCATCAGCCGCGAAGCCCAGGCGGCGCAGACCCAGAACAGCGATCGGGCCCGCTACGACGCCCGCCTGCGCGCCGAAGCCATGCACAGCGCGGCCGACCCGGACGAGGGCGACCGCATCGCCCGCCGCCGCATCGCCGAGGAAAAGATGCAGCGCCGCCAGCAGCAGCAACTGCAAAGAATGCCGGCGGTGGCGTCTTCTCCTACGTCCTGAAGCCACCGCCCTCGCGGCACGGCGCTTGCCCATGAATGCCGTGCGGCAGCATCCCGCAGGGCCGCGAGTGGAGATGGGCGATGAAGCGCGTGGTTCTGGGGTTGGTGGTGTTTGCGGCGCTGGGTTCGGCCTCGGCCCAGCAGGTGTGGCGGTGCGAGGAGGATGGGCAAGTCCGCTACACCGATCAACCCTGCGAGAAGACCGGCCGGCCCGTCGCGTTGGCTGTGGCGCCCGCGTCAGCCGCCTCTCAAGCCGACGCACCCGCCTCGGCTGCGCCTTTGGTGCCCGCCGATGAAGCTGCGTCTCGGCCACCCGTGAAGGTTCAGCAGGTCTCGTCGGCTGGCAAGCGGCGCGGGCACCGGGAGCCGCAGTTCGCCATGCAGGGCCTGATGGACACCGATTTCGTGCAGCGCGGCTATGTGCCGAAGCGGCAGAATCCGGCGTCCACGCCGACTCCCTAGCCCTGCATGCCCCCGGCCGCCGCCGTCACGCCGACGTCTTCAACACGCTCCGACCGCCTCGACGCGCTGCGCGGCCTGGCCATCGTCTGGATGGCCGCCTTCCATTTCGGTTTCGACCTCGACCACTTCGGCTGGATCCGGCAGAACTTCTATCGCGACCCGGTCTGGACCTGGCAGCGCGTCTGCATCGTCAGCCTTTTCCTGTTCTGCGCCGGCGGCGGCCAGGCTTTCGCGGTGCTGGCGGGGCAGAGTGCGGGCCGGTTCTGGAAGCGCTGGAGCCAGGTCGCAGGCTGCGCGCTGCTGGTGTCGCTGGGCTCCTGGTTCATGTTCCCCAACAGCTGGATCAGCTTCGGTGTGCTGCATGGCATCGCCCTCATGCTGCTGCTGTTGCGCATGGGCCTGAGCCGCCTGCCGAACGCGGTGCTGCTGGTGCTGGCGGCCCTGGCCATCGCCGGGCCTCGCCTGGTGCAGTCGGCCTTCTTCGACACGCGCTGGACCAACTGGGTGGGCCTCGTCACCCACAAGCCCATCACCGAAGACTATGTGCCGGTGCTGCCGTGGCTGGGCGTGATGCTGATCGGCTTTGTCGTCACGCGCACGCGGCCCCAGCTCTGGGCCGGCAACGCACCGCGCCCGCTGGCCGTGCTGGGGCGCTGGTCGCTGAGTTTCTACATGGTCCATCAGCCCGTCTTCATCGGGCTGCTGATGGCCGTCCAACTGCTGAGAGGATAGGGATGCGAGCACTGCTTCTGGCCGCCGCCGGCCTGCTGATGACCTGGGGCGTCCAGGCCGCGCCCTTCGCATGGCCCAACGGCGCCCAGGCGGCGGTTCACCTGGGCTATGACGACGGCCTGGACAGCCAGCTCGACCACGTCATTCCGCAGTTGAACAAGCGTGGCCTGCGCGCCAGCTTCTACGTCCCCATCAACAGCCCGACGCTGCCGGGCCGCCAGAACGAATGGAAGGCCGCCGCCGCGGCCGGCCATGAACTGGGCAACCACACCCTTTTCCACAGCTGTTCCGCCAAGGGGCCGGGGCGGGAGTGGGTGCAGCCGCATCGCGACCTGGACAAGCAGATGGCAGCGGCCGTGCAGGAGCAGGTCATCGTGGCCAACACCTGGCTGCAGGCCCTCGATGGCAAGACGAAGCGCACCTTCACGCCGCCCTGCCTGGACCTGCAGGCCGGCGGCCAGGACTTTGTCGCCGCCCTCAAGCCCCATTTCGTCGCCTTCCGCGCCGCCGGCCCGGGCCTGGTGAGCGACACGGCCGCCCTCGATCCCTATGCGATGCCGGTCTATTTCGTCGAAGGCATGAGTGGCGAGCAGCTCATCGCCCTGGTGGAAAAGGCGGCGTCCCAGCACGCGCTGATCGGCCTGCTGTTCCACGGCGTCGGCGCCGAGCATCTGAGCGTGACCCGCGAGGCTCACGATCAGCTGCTGGACCACCTCGCAAAACACAAGGCGCGCTTCTGGACCGACTCCATGGTCAACATCATGGAGAACGCGAGGAAGCAAGCCGGAAAATGATCAGGCCGCTCGTCCAAAGAGTACCTTGGCCGGTCCCCCGAGGGGACGGCGATGCTCGCGGCAGTGAGCCTCGAGCGCATCGCCAGGCGGGCCGGCTCGGGAGCGGCCCAGCGCTCGGCCCGAAATGCAATCAATGACGGCGATGAGCCGACAATGCGGCCATGAGTTCCCCCAAGTCCGTCCTGTTCGGCTTCCACGCCGTCACCGTCCGCCTCAAGACCCACCCCGCCTCCGTCGCCGAGGTCCATTTCGACCCCGCCCGGCGTGACCAGCGCATGCGCGCCTTCATCGAGCGCGCCAAGGAGGGCGGCGCCAAGCTGGTGGAGAGCAGCGACGAGCGGCTGACCCAGCTGGCCGGCAGCCCGCGCCACCAGGGCGTGGTCGCCCGTGTGGCGGCAATAGCCCAGCCGCATTCGCTGGACGATGTGCTCGACGCCGTCGAAGGCCCGCCGCTGGTGCTGGTGCTGGACGGCGTGACCGACCCGCACAACCTCGGCGCCTGCCTGCGCGTGGCCGATGGCGCAGGCGCCCATGCCGTCGTCGCCCCCAAGGACCGTGCCGTGGGCCTGAACGCGACGGTGGCCAAGGTGGCCAGCGGCGCGGCCGAGACCGTGCCCTATCTGATGGTCACCAACCTGGCCCGCACCCTGAACGAATTGAAGGAGCGCGACATCTGGGTCGTCGGCACCTCCGACCAGGCCGAGCGCTCCATCTACGACCTCGACCTGAAGCGTCCCATCGCCTTCGTACTGGGCGCCGAAGGCGAGGGCATGCGCCAGTTGACGGCCAAGACCTGTGACGAGCTGGTGCGCATCCCCATGGCCGGGGCTGTCGAAAGCCTGAACGTTTCGGTTGCTTCGGGGGTCTGCCTCTACGAGGCTCTGCGCCAGCGTCGATAATTCTGACTATTCAGAAAAACTAGGAACTCCGTCATGGCCGTCATCGAAGTCAAGCATCCCCTCGTCAAGCACAAGATCGGCCTGATGCGGGAGGCCGAGATCTCGACGAAGAAGTTCCGCGAGCTGACCGGCGAAGTGGCCCGCCTGCTGGCCTATGAGGCGACGGCCGACTTCCCGACCGAAAAGGTCACCATCAACTGCTGGAGCGGCCCGGCCGAGGTCGACCAGATCTCGGGCAAGAAGGTCACCGTCGTGCCCATCCTGCGCGCCGGCCTGGGCATGCTGGACGGCGTGCTGGACATCCTGCCCAACGCCAAGGTCTCGGTCGTCGGCCTGGCCCGCGACCACGAGACGCTGAAGCCGGTCAACTACTTCGACAAGTTCGTCGGCAACCTCGAAGCCCGCACGGCTCTCATCATCGACCCCATGCTGGCCACGGCGGGCAGCATGATCGCCACCGTGGACCTGCTGAAGGCGCGCGGCTGCAAAGACGTGCGCGCCCTGGTGCTGGTGGCAGCGCCCGAGGGCGTGAAGGCGCTGGAGACGGCCCACCCCGATGTGCGCTGCTGGACGGCCGCCATCGACAGCCACCTGAATGACGTCGGCTACATCATCCCGGGCCTGGGCGACGCCGGCGACAAGATCTTCGGGACCACGCAGGGCTAAATCTGCGGCGGTGAAATTTCACCGCCATGATCCCTGCAGCCAAGCCCTTGCGTCAGTACGTGCAGGCAGCCAATCCCTGGCTGTCATCACCTGACCCAAGGAGGCCACCATGGCCACGCTTTCCACCCCCAGCATCACCCTCGGCGCCACCACGAACGGCAAGCGCGACGTGACCGTCGCCGGCACCATGACCTTCGATGCCAATGACGTCGGCCGCACCTACCGCCTGGAGATCGAGCTCTTCGGCGAAGACCTCGCAGGCGACCATCTGCCTACCGGCGACAGCGGCGCCGACGACCTGATCAGCACCTTCACCTGGCTGGCCGGCGGCCTGCTGCTGCGCCCCTACAAGGCCATCTCGGTGCTGTCGGCAGGCTCGGTCAACTACTCCGAGAAGCGGGCCATCGACACCGCCAAGCTCGATGAGGATGCCGGCACCGAGATCGTCGGCTGGGCCGACATCCACACGCCCATCATCATGCCGCGCTCCGACGAGGTCTATGCCCAGGTCACCCTGGGCATGTCGCCCGTCAGCAAGCGCTCGGTGACGGCCCAGGCCGGCATCGGCGTCTAAACGAGCCCCAGCGCCCCGAGCACGCCGCCGCCCAGCACCATCCAGACCAGGCCCAGCCTCGTCTTCAGCGTCAGCAGCACGGTGACGGCGACCAGGGCCAGCGTGCTCCAGCGGTGCGCCTCGGCGCGCAGATAGGGCAAGGCGAGCAGCCAGCCCGTGGCGATGATCAGCCCCAGCGTCAGCGGCATCATGCCGGCCGAAAAGGACCGCAGCACGACATGCTCGCGGTTGGTTCGGGCCCAGCGTGTGGCCGTCAGCGTCAGCACCGAAGACGGCAGCATCATGCCGCCCATGGCCGCCGCCGCGCCGGGCAGGCCCGCCACGTTCCAGCCGAGCACGGCGACGAAAAGGATGTTGGGGCCGGGCGCGGCCTGGGCCAGGGCGATGGACGAGGTGAAGCTCGTGTCCGTCAGCCAGCCGGTCTTGTCGACCAGAAAGCGGTGCATTTCCGGCACCGTCGTGATGCCGCCGCCAACGGCCAGCAGCGACAGCGTCAGGAAGTGCAGGAAAAGGCTGAAAAGATCGACGGGGACGTTCATGGCCGGGCTTTCCACCAGGCAATGGCCATGCCGCTGCCGCCGACCAGGGCCAGCACATAGACCAGTGGCCAGCGCAGCAGGCCGATCAGCAGGAAGGCCAGCAGGGCCAGGCCCAGGGCCGTGACCGGGCCCAGCGGGCTTTTCTTCAAGGCCGGCAGCAGCTTGATGCCGGTGGCGACGATGAGGCCGGCCGATACCGCCCCCATGCCGCGCAGCGCGTTCTCGGCGATGGGATGGCTGGCGATCTGGCCATAGGCCATGGCCAGGCCGAGCACGACGATGGCCGGCACACCCAGCATGCCCGCCAGCGCGACGAAGGCGCCCCGCAGGCCGAAGAAGCGGTCACCGATCATCATCGACATGTTGACGATGTTGGGGCCCGGGAGCACCTGGGCGATGGCCAGGGTCTCGACGAACTCTTCCTTGGTCATCCAGCCCAGGCGTTCCACCAGTTCGCGCTGGGCCACGGCCAGCACGCCGCCGAAGCCCTGCAGGGCCAGGCGTGAAAAGGCCAGGAAGAGTTCGGTGAGGGACTGCGGACGGTTCAGCACGACAACTTCAGCGGTGCACCTTCAGCGCGTCCGGGTTGACGATGTTTGACGGCTGCTGGTTGATGAAGTTCAGCACATTGTCGAAGGCCGCATCGAAATAGAGCTCGTAGCTGTCCTGCTCCACATAGCCGATGTGCGGCGTGCAGACGGCGTTCTCCAGCCGCAGCAGCGGGTGGCCCTGCAGGATGGGCTCGCTCTCGAAGACGTCGATGGCCGCCATGCCGGGGCGGCCGCGGTTCAGGGCCGACACCAGGGCGCCTTCGGTGACGAGCTCGGCGCGCGAGGTGTTGACGAACAGGGCCGTCGGCTTCATCTGGGCCAGGTCTTCGGGCGTGACGATGCCGCGGGTGGCGTCGCACAGGCGCAGGTGCACGGACAGCACGTCGGCGCCGCCGAAGAAGTCCTCGCGGCTGGGCGCGGCCTGGTGGCCGTCGGCCTCGGCGCGCAGGCGCGAGGCTTCGCTGCCCCAGACCATGACCTTCATGCCGAAGGCGCGGCCATAGCCGGCCACGAGCTGGCCGATCTTGCCGTAGCCCCAGATGCCCAGGGTCTTGCCCTTCAGCACCATGCCGACGCCGAAGTTGGCAGGCATGGAGGCCGCCTTCAGCCCGGCCTGCTGCCAGGCGCCGTGCTTGAGGTTGCCGATGTACTGCGGCAGCCGGCGCATGGAGGCCATGATCAGGGCCCACGTCAGCTCGGCCGGGGCCACCGGGCTGCCGACGCCCTCGGCGACGGCGATGCCCAGCCGCGTGCAGGCTTCGACGTCGATGTGGCTGCCGACGCGGCCGGTCTGGGAGATCAGCTTGAGCTTGGGCAGCTTTTCCAGCAGCTGGCGCGGGAAGGTGGTGCGTTCGCGGATCAGCACCAGCACCTCGGCGTCGCGCAGCCGCACGGACAGCTGGCCGATGCCCTTGACGGTATTGGTGAAGACCTTGGCATTCAGCGGCTCCAGCTTGGCCGCGCAGCGCAGCTTGCGCACGGCATCCTGGTAGTCGTCGAGGATGATCACATTCATGGTCGGGGCCTGCGCCGCAATCGTCGTCAGCGTGGAGGCATCACGTTTTAGGGCATTGTGCCCTCGGCGGATGCAGGCTCCGTGCATGCTGGCTACGATCGCTTTCCCTCAATGGAGACACCCGATGACCCCAATTTCCATGCACGGCGCCAGCGTGCCGGCCTTTGCCAAGATGCTGTCCAACATGCTGAACTGGCTGGAGGCCGCCAAGGCCCACGCCGAGGCGCGCAAGTTTCCCGCCGACAACTACCTCACGCTGCGCTTGGCGCCCGACATGCTGCCCTTCACCAAGCAGATCCAGATCGCCAGCGACGCCGCCAAGGGCTGCGTGGCCCGCCTGGCCGGTCAGGAGATCCCCAAGTACGAGGACAGCGAAGCCACGCTGGACGAGCTGGCCGAGCGCATCAAGAAGACCCGCGACTTCGTGCTGTCCCTGCCCGCGTCCGCCTTCGAGGGCAGCGAGAGCCGCGAGATCAGCATCCCGCGCCGCAGCGGTGACCCGCTGAAGTTCGACGGCCTGACCTATCTGCAGCACTTTGCGCTGCCGAACTTTTATTTCCACGCGACAACCACTTACGCGCTGCTGCGCCACGCCGGCGTGGCGCTGGGCAAGTCGGACTACCTGGGCGGTTAAACCCCCAGTTTGACCCCGCCCGGGCGGGAAATGCTGCGCAATCCGCGGCCTATTCCACCGCCCAGTCGGGGCGGGGCGGCTTGAAAATCGGGGGAACATCCGATCACGCCGCCCTCCGCATGGACATGTCGACGCCTCTCGCCGCCCAACCTGAAGGCAATCAGGGCAATCAAGGCATTGCCCTGGTTGAGCAATGGCTGGGCCTGGCCCGCAGCGGCCAGTGGCCTCTGCCCCAGGTCATGGAGGCCGCCTCGCGCCTGCAGGGGGCCGGCGCCCTGGACGCCGCGGCCATGCTCTACCAGGCCTGGGTGGGCGCCACCGCCTCGCCGCTGCGCCATGTGGCCTGCTTCAACTGGGGCGCGGTGCTGGGCGAACTGCGCCGCCACGGCGAGGCCGAGACGGTCTATCGCATGGCCTTGGGCCTGGCACCGACCTTTGCCCAGGCCCGCCTCAATCTCGGCCATCAGCTCGAGCACCAGGGCCGCGAGGAAGAGGCGCTGGCTGAATGGCGCACCGTCTACGACAACGAAAACCCCGAAAGCGTGGGTGCCGAGCCGCTGAGCCTGCGCCTGCACGCCTTCAACAATGCCGCGCGGCTGCTGGAGCAGCTCAAGCGCTATGACGAGTCCGAGGCGCTGATGCGCCGCTCGCTGGAACTGGACCCGCGCCAGAGCGACGTCGCCCAGCACTACGTCCACATCCGCCAGAAGCAATGTGCCTGGCCGGTCTACCAAACGGTCGGCGAGGTCACCCACAACCACCTGCTGATGAGCACCAGCCTGCTCGGCATGCTGGACGAGAGCGACGACCCGGCCCTGCAACTGCTGACGGCCCAGCGCTTCGTGCTGGAAAAGGTCGTCAAGGTCAGCGAGCCGCCCCTGCACAAGGGCCGCCAGCGCGACGGCAAGATCAAGATCGGCTATCTCAGCGGCGACCTGCACATGCATGCGGTCGGCCTGCTGACGGCCGAGCTCTACGAGCTGCACGACAAGCGCAAGTTCGAGATCCACGCCTTCAGCTGGAGCCGCGAGGACGGCACGCCGCTGCGCGCCCGCATCAAGGGCGCGATGGACAGCTACACGCCGTTGCACGGCATTCCCGACCGCCGCGCGGCCGAGATGATTGCCGAGGCCGGCATCGACGTGCTGGTGGACCTGCAGGGCCTGACCAGCGGCGCCCGCCCGGGCATCCTGGCCTACCGCGGCGCCCCCATCCAGGTCAGCTACCTGGGCCTGCCGGCCACTTCGGCCCTGCCGGGTGTGGACTGGATCCTGGCCGATCGCTTCGTGATGCCGCCGGAATCGCTGCCGTATCACACCGAGAAGCCCATCTACCTGCCGCACTGCTACCAGGTCAGCGACCGCACCCGCGCCGCCAACCCGGCGCCCAGCCGCGCCGAGATGGGGTTGCCGGAAGACGGCTTCGTCTTCTGCGCCTTCAACAACAACCACAAGATGAGCGAGCAGGTCTGGCGCTGCTGGATGCGCGTGCTGCGCCAGGTGCCGGGCAGCGTGCTGTGGCTGCTGGCCGACAACCCCTTTGCCCAGGCCAACCTGACCCGCGTCGCGGTGGAAGAGGGCATCGCCCCCGAGCGCCTGGTGTTCGCGGGCCGCGCCCAACCGGCCGACTACCTGGCCCGCTTCACGCTGGCCGACCTCTTCCTGGACACCTTCCCCTACAACGCCGGCACGACCGCCAGCGACTGCCTGTGGATGGGCACGCCCATCCTGACCCGTTCGGGCCGCACCTACATCTCCCGCATGGCCGGCAGTCTGCTGACGGCCGTCGGCCTGCCCGACCTGATCACGACGACCCTGGACGAATACGAGCAGCGCGCGGTGCAGATCGGCAACCAGCCCGCCCGCGCAGCGTCCTACAAGCGTTACCTGGCCGAGCATGGCCACAGCTCGCCGCTGTTTGACATCCCGGCCATCGTGCGCGATATAGAGGCTGAGTTCGAGCGGTTGGCGCTCGATGCGAGGCAGAAGGCCTAAATGCCGCGTCAGCACGACCCCTTCTTTGACGGCCAGCCTCAGGCTGCGGGCTTGCGCCTGGCCGCCAATGGCGAGCCGCCGCCGGCGCCGGATCCGCTGGAAGGCCTGGCCAACCAGCCGGCCGGCGACCCGCTGCTGCAGGCCTTGTCCTGGCTGACCCGCCACCATGGCCGGCCGCGCTCGCCCGAGTCGCTGCGCGCCGGTGCGCCGGTGGAAGGCGCCCTGGCGCCCGACGGCGCCATCCGCGTCATGCGCGAGGCGGGCTACAACGCCGGCCTGCTGCGCAAGAGCATCGACGACATCCACGAACTGCTGCTGCCCGCGGTGCTGCTGCTCAATGGCGGCGACGCCTGCGTGCTGGTGCGCCGCCTGGACGACCCCGCCGCCGTGGCCGCGGGGAGCTGCCGCTACGAAGTCGTCTTCCCGGGCCCTGAGGCGGCGGCCGTGCCGGCCACGACGGCCGAGCTGGAGCCCGAGTACAGCGGCTTCATGCTGGCGGTGTCGCGTCAGGAGGCGGCCCAGAGCCAGCGCAGCGAGTCGCCACTGCTGAAGCTCGCCGACAGGGGCCTGGAATCGCACTGGCTGTGGGGCACGCTGAAGCGTTTCACGCCCTATTACCGCGCCTCCATGCTGGCGGCCCTGCTGTCCAACGTGCTGATGCTGGTGTCGGGCCTGGTCACGTCCGTCATCTACGACAAGGTCATCCCCCACCAGGCCATGGTCACGCTGTGGACCCTGGCCGTCGGTGCCGCCGTGGCCCTGGTGTTCGACCTGTTCGCCCGCCAGCTGCGCTCCCACCTCATCGACCTGGCCGGCCGCAAGGCCGACCTCGTCATCGGCGCCAAGCTCTACCGCCAGACCCTGGGCGTGCGCATGGAGCACAAGCCGGCCTCGGCCGGCGCCTATGCCGCCCACCTGGCCCAGGTGGAAATGGTGCGCGAGTTCTTCACCGGTGCGACGCTGTCGGCCCTGTCGGACCTGCCCTTCCTGGTCATCTTCATCGGCATGACCTTCGTGATCGGCGGGCCGCTGGGCTGGGTGCTGGTGCTGGCCGTGCCCGTCATCATGGGCCTGTCCTGGGCCATCCAGGGCGCGCTGCGCCGGGCCATGAGCACCAATATGCAGGAGACGGCCGACCTGCACGGCACGCTCGTCGAATCGCTCGAAGGCCTGGAAGACCTGAAGACCTCGGGCGCCGAGGGCCGCTTCCTGCGCCGCTACGAGCGCACGACGGCCATCGTGGCCGAGACGGCGCTGACCTCGCGCGCGCTGTCGGGCTGGAGCATGAACCTGTCCAGCACGCTGCAGCAGGCGGTCAACCTCATCCTGCTCGTCTGGGGCGTCTACCTGATCCACGACGGCGTGATCTCTTCCGGCGCCCTGATCGGTTCGGTCATGTTCGCCAGCCGCGCCATCGCGCCGCTGGGCAGCCTGGTCAGCCTGGCCACGCGCTACCAGGGCGCCCGCGCCGCCATGATGGCGCTCAACCAGATGATGAATGCGCCGGTCGAGCGCGATGGCAGCCGCAACTATGTGCCGCTGTCCACCGTCACGGGCAAGGTCGGCCTGCACGACGTCGGCTTCAGCTATCCGCCCCAGCCCCAGCATGGCCACCAGCAGGCGCCCAGCGAGTCGGCGGCGCCCAAGGTGCTGCGCGGCGTGACCATGCGCCTGGAGGCTGGCGAACGCGTCGCCATCCTGGGACGCATCGGCAGCGGCAAGTCCACCATCCTGCGCATGCTCGGCGGCCTCTATCAACCGACCGAAGGCATGGTCGAGGTCGACGGCATCGACCTGCGCCAGGTCGACCCGGCCGAGTACCGCTCGCGCGTCGGCTTCGTCAGCCAGGAGCCGCGACTCTTCGTCGGCACCCTGCGCGACAACGTCATGATGGGTCGCGCCCACCTGGATGCCGGCCGCCTCGTCGAGGTGGCCAAGCTGACCGGCCTGGACCGCGTCGTCGCCGGCCACCCGATGGGCTGGGACCTGCCGGTCGGCGAAATGGGCCAGCTGCTGTCTGGCGGCCAGCGCCAGCTCGTCGCCCTGGCCCGCGCCCTGGTCACCAAGCCCCAGATCCTGCTGATGGACGAGCCCACCAGCTCCATGGACGCCCAGAGCGAGATGGCCTTCCTGCGCCAGCTGCGTGATGCGGCCGGTTCGGCCACCCTGGTCGTCGTCACCCACCGCCCGGCCGTGCTGGAGCTGGTGCAGCGCATCGTCGTCGTCGACGGTGGCCGCATCGTCATGGACGGCCCGCGCGACCAGGTGCTGGCGGCCCTGTCCGGCGTGCGCCCGGCCGCGCCTGGCGCCCAGGCCGGTGAGGGCGTCCACATGCATCCTTCGGCCCAGCCCGTGCAGCGCAGCGCTTCCGTATGAAGCCCCCACGTTCATTTCACTCTCTGCCCCCTGAGGGGGCGCTGATGCCCTTCGGGCGGCCGGGCGGGCATCAATGACATCGGCCTTGACCAAGGAGGAGGGCGCCTTCGTCAGCGCCCTGCACGCCGCTCACATCGACGAGCCCCTGCCGCGCGCGACCTGGGCCCTGTACCTGCTGTGCGCCGTCGTCACGGTGGCCATCACCTGGTCGGCCCTGGCCAAGGTGGATGAGATCACCCGCAGCGACGGCCGCATCGTGCCCGATGGGCGCGAGCAGGTCATCGCCAGCCTCGATGCCGGCATCCTGCGCGAGCTGAAGGTGCGCGAAGGCCAGGAGGTGCAGGCCGGCGAGGACCTGGCCTTCCTGGACCCGACCCGTGTCGAGGCCCAGCAGAACGAAGGCCAGGCCAAGCTGCTGGCCCTGAAGGCCGCCGCCGCGCGCCTGGACGCCGAGGCCAACGGTCGCGCCGCCATCCGCTGGCCCGCGGGCGTCGACCCCAAGGCCCGCTACGCCGAGGGCGAGGCCGAATCCTTCGAGGCGCGCAAGCACCTGCTGGACGAGTCGGTCGCCGCCATCAACCGCAGCCTGGGTCTCATTTCCAAGGAGCTCAAGCTGGCCCAGGACATGTCCCGAAGCGGCCTGATGAGCGACGTGGAAGTCATGCGCCTGAACCGACAGGTCAACGAGATCCAGCAGCAGCGCAGCGAACGCATCTCGCGCTACCGCCAGGAGGCCAGCCAGGAGCTGGTGCGGGTGCAGAGCGAGATGGCCCAGATGGACGAGCAGATGGTGGTGCGCCAGGACGCGTTGACGCGCACGGTGCTGAAGTCACCGGTGCATGGCGTCGTCAAGAGCATCAAGGCCGGCACCGTCGGCGGTGTCATCGCCAGCGGCGCGCCCATCCTCGAGATCGCCCCCATCGGTCCCAAGGTGCTGGTGGAGGCGCGCATCAAGCCGCGCGACATCGGCTTCATCCGCCTGGGCCAGACCGCCGAGGTCAAGCTGGCCGGCTATGACTTCAACACCTATGGCGGCCTGGAAGGCAAGGTCACCTACATGAGCCCGGACGCCGTGACCGAGGGCGACAAGACGGGCGAGGGCCATTACCGCGTCATCGTCACCGCCGAGCGCAACAACCTCAAGTACAAGGGCGAGAAGCTGCCCGTCATCCCCGGCATGACGTCCAACGTCGAGATCAAGACCGGCGAGCGCTCGGTGCTGAGCTATCTGCTGCGGCCGATGATGAAGTCACAGGAAGCGCTGCGCGAGCGGTAACGGTGCCCCTCGCCCAGCTTGCCTCGCTGTACGCGGGCAAGTCTGGACGGTCTTGCAGACCGAGCTGCGGCAGTGCCGCAGCTCTTCGGCAGGCACGTCGCGCCGACCGGCAAGCACATCGCCTGGAGGGCCGGCTCGGGAGCGGCCCGGCGCTCGGCCCGCAGAGCAGCAGAGCCGCCTTCGAGAGAGCATTGAACAAGAGCCGGCCTGCGCCCGCTTTTCCGGGCTTTGGGGCCGGGGTCGGAATGGTCTAGTGAAGGGGCCATGCTGTACCCCCTCCGTCCCCTCGTCGCCCTCTGTTTCGCCGCCTTCGGCTCCCTGGCGTTCGCCCAGGCGCGCCCGGCCAAGACGCCGCCCGCACCGCCACCTGTGGCCGAAGCGCCAGCGGGCCAGGGCCGCTGCAACGAGGACGATGCCGGCCTGTCTCGGTTGGGTCGAGACATGAGCGCCCTGGAGGTCCAGAGCGGCGACCCGCGTGCCGCACTGCAGTCGCTGATCGACACGACGCTGTCGCGCAGCAAGGCCCTGGGCGCCGTGCGCCTGCTGACCGACGCCGCCCGCTCCGACCTGGAAGAGACGCGCGCCATGAGCCAGCCGACCGCGAGCCTCAGCATCGGCACCACGGGCATCCACCAGACCGTCGGCAGCGCCACCGTCGGCCGCGGCGGCCAGCTCAGCACGACGCTGTCGGCCGGCATGCCGGTCTGGGATTTCGGCCGCATCGCCAAGCTGACCGATTGGCGCAAGGAACTCGCCGAGGTCGCCCTGCAGGGCCAGCGCAGTGCCGAGGAGCAGCTGTCGCTGAACGTCGTCACCCTGGCCCTGGACCGCAGCCGCTATGTGCTGCAGGGCCAGGTCTACACGCAATACGTGCGCAAGATGGCCTGCCTGGTCGATGCGCTGGAAATCATCACCAAGGCCGACCGTGGCCGCGCCAGCGAGCTGGTGCAGGCCCAGAAGAGCCTGCAGCAGGCCGACCTGTCGCTGGAGCAGACCATGTCGGCCCTGCGCCAGACCGAGGTGCGCATGCGCCGCCTGGTGGGCGAGCCCCTGCCGCCCAGCATCGGCATGACGGCCCAGCTGTCGGTCATGCCCGACCTGGAGCAGATGCAGACCGACATCCTGCTCGGCGCCGACGTCGCCCAGGCCGAAGCCCAGGCGCGTTCGCAGCGCAGCTTTGCCGAATCCGTCATCGCCGGCCAGAAGCCGACGGTCAACCTGACCGGCAGCGCCACCGCCGTGCTGCGCAGCAACGGCCCCAACGATGCGCGCCAGACCGACATCGGTGCCGGCGTGTCCATCACCATTCCCATCCTGCAGCCCGGCGCCCAGGCCCAGGCCAGCGCCGCCGTGCAGCGCTACCGCGCCACCGTGCTGCAGCGCGACGAGGCCATCGAGGCCAAACGCTACCGCCTGCTGGAGATGAACGAGGTGGGCGTCTCCACGCTGGACCGTGCGCGGCGCATCGTCGAGATCCTGCGCAACAGCGACCGCGTGCGCGCCTCGACGCTGCAGCAGTGGCAGCAGTTGGGCCGCCGTTCGTTGTTCGACGTGATGGCCGCCGAGGGCGACTACTATTCGATGCGTGTCGCCCATGTGAACGCGATGTTCGATGCGCAGCAGATCGTTGCGCTGATCTGGTCCATGGGCCGCGGTGTTTCCGCACCGCTGCGCTAACCCCAGCAGAACACTGACCAAGACATGTCCATCGACCGCTGCCAGATCTTCGACCTCCCCAAGATCCACGACCCGCGCGGCAACCTGACCTTCATCGAAGGCGGCGTGCACGTGCCCTTCGATATCCAGCGCGTCTACTACCTCTACGACGTGCCCGGCGGCAGCGAGCGCGGCGGCCATGCCCACAAGAACCTGCACCAGTTCATCATCGCCATGTCGGGCAGCTTCGACGTGGTGCTGGACGACGGCAAGGACAAGAAGCGGGTCCACCTCAACCGCAGCTACCAGGGCCTCTACATCTGCCCCATGATCTGGCGCGAGCTCGACAACTTCTCGTCGGCCTCGGTCTGCATGGTGCTGGCATCGACCAAGTACGACGAGGCCGACTACCACCGCGACTACGCGGAATTCATGCGAGACCGCTGGGGCGCCAAGTGAGCATCCCCTTCCTCGACCTGAAACGCCTGAACGCCGCCCACGATGAAGGCATCCGCGCCGGCATCGCCCGCGTGCTGGATTCGGGCTGGTACATCCTCGGCGCCGAGGTCAAGGCCTTCGAGCAAGAGTTCGCGGCCTATTGCGAGGCCAAGCATTGCGTCGCCGTGGCCGACGGGCTGGACGCGCTGGTGCTGATCCTGCGCGGCTATGGCATTGGTGCCGGTGACGAGGTCATCGTGCCGTCCAATACCTTCATCGCCACCTGGCTGGCCGTGTCGGCCGTCGGCGCGACGCCGGTGCCGGTCGAGCCGCGGCCTGGCACGCACAACATGGACCCGGGCCTGATCGAAGCGGCCGTCACGCCGCGGACCAAGGCCGTCATGCCCGTCCACCTCTACGGGCAGCCCTGCGAGATGGGCGCCATCCAGGCCACGGCGGCCCGCCATCGGCTGAAGGTCATCGAGGACGCGGCTCAGGCCCATGGCGCACGCTGGCAGGGTCAACGTACCGGCTCCATCGGCGACGCGGCCGGCTTCAGCTTCTACCCCGGCAAGAACCTCGGCGCCCTCGGCGACGGCGGCGCCATCACGACCAATGACGACGCCATGGCCGACAAGCTGCGCCTGCTGCGCAACTACGGCTCGACGCAGAAATACCGCCACGAAGTCCAGGGCGTGAACTCGCGCCTGGACGAGATGCAGGCCGCCGTGCTGCGCGCCAAGCTGCCGGCCCTGAACGACGACAACGCCGCCCGGCGCCGTGTGGCCGCCGCCTACATGCAGGCCCTGCAAGGCGCCGACGTCGTGCTGCCCGAGGTGGCCGACGGTGCCGAACCGGTCTGGCATCTCTTCGTCATCCGCACGCCGCGCCGCGCGGCCGTGCAGGCGGCGCTGACGGCCGAGGGCATCGGCCACCTGGTGCATTACCCGCTGGCCTGCCATCTGCAACCGGCCTATGCCGGCCAACGCTGGCCGGCCCTGCCCATCGCCGAGCAACTGCAGGACGAAGTGCTGAGCCTGCCCATGGCGCCCTATCTGACGGCCGAAGACGTGGAGCGCGTGGCGGCCGTCATCCGGCGTGCATGAAGCCCGTCGTCTGCATCTATGCCAACTGCCAGGGTGAGGCCCTGGGGCGCCTGCTGCGCCAGCATCCCGGCTTGCGCGGCCATGAATTCGTCGTCCTGAAGGCCTGGCTGCAGGAGCAGCCCACCGACGACCAGCTGGCGCGCTGCGAGGCCCTGATCTACCAGGACTCATTCGGCACGCCCGTCTTCCTGGACAGGCCGGCCATCGACGCCAGGCGCGTCTGCATCCCGTTGCTGACCTGCTCCTTCCTCTGGCCCTATGGCTTCGACAAGCCCAATGAGCCGGTCGGTTGGCGCTTCCCCTATGGCGACCGCTACCTGATAGCCCAGCTGCGCCAGGGCGTGGCGCCGGCCCAGGCCGCCGCCGACTACGCAGCCCTGGACCTGTCGACCAAGCTCGACCTGAACCGCCTGCGCGACATGGAAGTGCAGAAGTGGCTGCGCTATGACACCAACACCGACGTGGAGATGGGCGAGTTCCTGCAGCAGCAGCTGCCGGCCCACCGCCTCTTCTTCACGCCCGACCACCCGACCGACGTGGTCATGATCGAGCTGTGCAACCAGGTGCTGGCCAAGCTCGGCCAGCCGCCGTTCGGCTGGCCTTCCTGGCAGGGCTACAGCCATTCGCTGGCCGGCACCGAAGTGGCCGTGCATCCCTCGGTGCTGCGCCACTTCGGTATCACGTGGCTGACGCCCGAGCACCGCTATCCGCTGCATGGCGGCTATCTGGCCCTGGACGCCGCCGCCTGCTATGCCCGCTATGCCGCTGCCCTGCAGGCGCCGAGCATGGCCGAGGGTCTGCGCGAAGCCCTCGGCGCCATTGCTCGCCAGGACGACGCCACGGCCTTGAATATCTGCAACCTGATCCGCCTGCGCGCGCCGCAGCAGCCCTGGGCCCTGGCGGCAATCGCCCTGGTGCAGGCCCTGCATGGCCAGCGTGCCGAAGCCGCGGCGCAGTTGCTGGCCGCATTGCCTGCCGATCTGGACTTCACATGAGCACGCAAGCCTTCCATTCCATCCCGCAGGCCGTGCAGGCCTGGGCTGAACAGGATGCCGCCAAGGTCTTCGTGCGCATCCGCAAGCGGGGCAGCGATGAGCGCGCCATCACGTATGCGGAACTGCTCGACAAGGCGCGCCACTACTGCGGCGCCTACCAAGCCCTGGGTGTGCGGCCGGGCGCCAATGTCTTCGTCCTGCTGAATCTGGGTGAAGACCTGATCTGCAGTTTTATCGGCGCCATGCTGGGCGGCTACATCCCGTCCTATGTCGCGCCGCTGGGCGACAAGCAGGATCCGGCCCACTACTGGAAGGCGCTGGTCCACCAGTGCCAGCGCATCGAGGTTGGCGTGTTGGTGACGTCGCCGGAAAACGAGGCCCAGGTGTCAGCCCTCGTCGACGAGTCGCGGGCCAAGGTGCTGTCCACCGCACTGCTGCACCAGCACTTCACGCTCGCCACGCCGCCGCTGCCGGACACCGAGGCCATCGCGCTGCTGCAGCACAGCTCCGGCACGACGGGAGGCCACAAGGGCGTCGCCCTGTCGCATCGCGCCATCCTCGATCAGGTCGCCCGTTATGCGCGGTCGCTGCGCCTGGATGCGAGCGACGTCATCGTCAGCTGGCTGCCGCTGTATCACGACATGGGGTTGATCTCCAGCTTCCTGACGCCGCTGGTCACCGGCACGCCGCTGGTGCTGCTCGACCCCTTCGAATGGGTCGCTGCGCCGTGGACGCTGCTGTCCGCCATCACCGAGTACCGCGGCACGCTGAGCTGGCTGCCCAACTTCGCCTTCCATTTCCTGTCGCGGGCGCCGCAGCCGGCGGGCATGGCCATCGACCTGTCCTCGGTCAAGGCCTTCATCAACTGCTCCGAGCCTTGCAAGCCTGAGGCCTTCGAGGCTTTCGAAAAGCGCTTCGCGGCCCATGGCGTGAAGCCGGGGCAGTTGCAGATCTGCTATGCGATGGCTGAGACCGTGTTTGCCGTCACGCAGACCACGCCCGGTGAGGTGCTTCAGCCCTTGCGCGTCTCGCGCGCCGGCCTGCAGCAGGGCCGGCTGATGCCCAGCGACGATCCTCTGGATGAGCGCGTCATGCCGGTCGGCCCGCCGCTGGACGGTGCGCGCGTGCGCATCCTCGGCGACGATGGCCAGCCCCTGCCCGAAGGCCATGTGGGCGAGATCGCCATCAGCACGCCCTACATGTTCTCGGGCTACTACCGCGAGCCCGAGCTCACCGCCGCGGCGCTGAAGGGCGAGGACTACCTCAGCGGCGACCTGGGCGCCCTGCATCAGGGCGTGCTCTACATCACCGGCCGCAAGAAAGACCTCATCATCGTCAACGGCAAGAACTACTACGCCCATGACGTGGAGGAGGTCGCGAGCGATGTGGCGGGTGTCAAGGCCGGCCGTGTCGTGGCCCTGGCCGTGCCCAACGCCGCCATGGGCAGCGAGAGCGTGCACGTCATCGCCGAATCCGAGCGCCCGGAAGAGGACTACGCGACCATCGCGCGCGACATCAAGGTCGGCATCCAGCAGACCATGGGCCTGCTGATCGCCAAGGCCGTCGTCGTGCCGCCCAAGTGGCTGATCAAGACCACCAGCGGCAAGATGTCGCGCTGGGGCAATCGCGAGAAATACCTGAACGAGAACAAGCCATGAGCACCACCACCCTGGAGCGCCTGCAGGCGCTGATGCGCGATGTCTTCATGGACCCGTCCATCCAGATCGAGCGGCAGATGACGGCCATCGACGTGCCGGGCTGGGACTCGCTGTCCCACACCCTGCTGATGCTGGAGATCGAGGCGGCCTTCGGCGTGCAGACCGACCTGGAGAAGGTGGCGGGCTGCGCCGATATCGGCCAGCTCGTCACCTACATCGATTCGCTGAAGCGCTGAGGCTCTTCAGTTGCGCGTCATGATGGCGCGCACCGTCTGCTCCAGCTCGCTGGTCGAGCAATCCGCGGCGTTGGAGCAGGCCTGGCAGGCCGGCGGCACCTGGCCTTCGAGCAGGTTCTGGCGGAAGGCCATGATGTCCGGGCCGTCCAGGCCTTCGCCTTCGTGGTGGATATTGCCCACCGGCGGCATGTCGGTCACGCAGCAGGGGTAGAGCGAGCCGTTGGCCGCCACGGTGAAGCGCGTCCAGGGCTGGGTGCACATCTTGGTGCGGCGGCCTGTGGTTTCTGCCGCTTCGGCTGGCGCGCCGTCTGCGGCGGTGCCGTTGAGCTTGGCCACCAGGGCGTTGATGCGCTCGATCAAATGCGGCTGCACCGACAGCGTGTACGACTTGTTCGTCTGGGCGAAGTTGATCGCCTTCTGCAGCTCCTGCACCGACTGCGCGAACTGCGCGCGGTCTTCGGCGCCGATGGGCTTGATGTTGTTCAGCGTGACGGCTTCGAACTCATACAGGTCCGACAGCGACAGATGCGAGATGGGCATCTCCGACAGCATCACGGCCAGGTCGTAGACGCCCAGAGCGGCTTCGGCATAGACGGTGGCGTTGACCGTCAGGCGCGGCATGCGCACGTTGTGCGTCGTGCACCAGGTCTTCAGGCGCAGGATGTTGTAGACGATCAGCGACAGGTCGGACTTGCTGCGCACGGTGCGCGTGAGCTCGCGGTCGGCCGTGTCGATGGAGATCATGATGCCGTCCAGCTGGGCCAGCACCGCCAGCTCCGCATCGCCATACTTCAGCGCGAAGTTGCTGTTGATGTGGATGAAGGCAGCCGGATTGGCGTCCTTGCCGGCCTTGACGAGGCGGGGCAGGTCCTGGACCCATTCCTTGTGGAAGGTCGATTCGCCGGTGCCGGCCAGCAGCAGCTCGGAAAAGCGTTCGCGGGCGATCATGGCCAGCGTCTGCTCGATGGTGGACGCCTCCATGTCCATGTCGCGGCCGGGGATCTGGTCGTCGCCCGGGTTGCTCTTGCTGCAGTACTTGCAGCGCAGATTGCAACGCGAGGTGTACTCCACCATCAGCCCGTGCGGTTTTGCACGCAGCAGGGCCGGGTCGGTGGCCGACTCCAGCGGCGCGAGCGGCGGGCGCTGGGGCATGCGCACGAGGGGGGCGATGGCGATGTGCATGGGGGCGATCCTTCAGGAAAGGCCCATGAATTAGACGCCTGCAAGCCCTTTTTGATGCACTGAAAACCGGGGGGCGTCGGCGATTGTTCTCGCCGCCCCGGCTTTCAATCAGCCCGCCGAGGCGATGACGTAGATCTCGGCCGCGATGTCGGGGTAGCGCTCTCCCAGGTGCATGAAGGCGTCCAGCATGGACGGCGTCCAGTCGCGGTCGATCTGGGCGTTGGAGACGGGCTTCATCCAGTAGCCGCCGAAGACCTCGATGTCCATGCCCGCCTTCGTGAAGCAGGCACGGAAGGACTCGGGGTTGAAGACGCGCTGGTGGCCGTGGCGGTGGTCCAGCTCGCTCATCGCATCTTCCTGCGGCAGCAGGCCCATGATGACGGCGGCCTGGCGGTGCAGGGAGCGGGCGTTCGGCACGGCGGCGAAGACCTTGCCGCCCGGCGCCAGCCAGCCGTGCACCAGCTGCATGACGGCCACCGGGTCGGTCACATGCTCCAGCACATGGCCCAGCACGATGGCGTCATAGGGCTGGGCGGGGCGGAAGTCCTCGAACATCGCGTGGTGCACCTGGGCCTTCGGGAAGCGTTCCCGCAGGCCCTGGCAATAGACGTCCGAGCCTTCCAGCACATGCAGCTCGGGCCGTTCAGCGGCGATCAGCTCGGTCATCACGCCTTCGGCCGGGCCCATCTCCAGCAGTCGGCCGGCCGGCAGGTGGCGGCGCGCGATGGACCAGCTGTGGCGGATCATGGCGCCGTTGCAGCCCAGGGCGTAGATCGAGTCGCGGGCGATGGCGTCGAGGGTGGCGGCTTGGGTCATGAGGGCAGGGCCGCGAGGGCGGCTTTGAGGTCGGGGAAGGAGGCGCGGCCCTGACGCTGCCAGAAGGCGGCGGAGCGCATGCCGCAGTTCAGGGCGATGAAGGGTGTGCCGGCGGCCTGGCCGGCGGCGGCATCGGTTTCGGCATCGCCGATGAAGGCGATGGGTCGCAGGGCCTGCAGATGGCGGGCCTTGGCTTCGGCGGCGGCCGTAGGCGGCACGACGATGACGTCGTCCACCCAGCGCGCCAGGCCGAGGCGGTCGAGCTGCTGGCGGGCGAAGACGGGTTCGCGTCGGGCCGTCAGCACGACGACGCGGTGGCGACGGGTGACCAGCGCCTCGACCACGCCGGGCAGCAGGCGGTCGAAACCCAGCCAGGGCCAGTGCTCGATGTCGCGGCCCCAGGCGGCAGCGCGGGCGCTAGGTGCCGGGTGGCCCAGCTCGCGCAGGGCGACGAGGTTGGAGGCCCCTTCGCGCTTGGCGGCCCAGTAGTGGGGGATGAAATCGGCGGCCAGGCCGTCGCCGCGGCAGACATGGCGCATCAGCGCTGAATGGCGCGGCGCGCAGGACACCAGGGTCCCGTCCAGGTCGACCGCGAGCGTCGGCTTCATCCTTCGACGCTCAGCAACTCGACATACTGCCGCGTCACCGCGCAGCGCTCGTGGTGGCGCTGCAGGCGCTCGCGCCAGTCGGCCTGCCCGAACGTGCTTGCTAGGTGGGCGCCGAAGAAGTCGCTGCCATTGGCCGCGCTCATCAGCGTGCCGGCGCCCAGGCGGGGGTTGAGATCGGTCACGGCCAGGCGTTCGCCGTCGGCCATGGCCTGGAAGCAGAAGGGGGAATCAATGCCCAGCCCACCGACGAGTCGACGGGCGATGGCTTCCATGCCGGCATGCGGCGCGATGCGGGCCTTGGTGCAGACGCCGCTCTTGGTCTCGACGCGCTCGCGCACCGACACGAAGACCTCGCCGCCTTCCAGCGGAAAGCAGTCGGCCGTGAACTCGGGGCCGGGCAGGCCTTCCTGAAGAAAGGCGTCCGCGGGGACGTCGTCCAGGTTCTTGACTGCCCAGGTGCCGCGGCCACCAAAGCTGCCGGGGCGCTTGGCAAACACGCCGGCGCCGCCGGCCAGCCGCGCCTGTGCCGCCGCGCGGTCCAGGGTGCGGGGGCTGTCCACGTCCAGCTCCGCCAGGGCCGCGGCATAGCGGTCCTTGGCCAGGGCCAGTGACGTGTAGCGCATGGTGGGTGCGACCACCGTTGCGCGGATGTCGGCGCGGTGGCGGGCGGCGAAGTCGATCTCGGGATCGATGATGGGCAGGTAATGGGTGATGCCCTCGGCCGCGATCAGCGCATTGAGCTGGGCCAGGTAGGCGTCGCCTGCCTCGAACAACGGCCACACCACATGGCGAGCGGCGAACTGGGCCGAACTGCACCAGGCCGCGGCATTGGTGTCAGCCGTGACGAGGCGGGCTTCGGGAAACTGCTGAGCGAGCGTCAGCGCATAGGCCCAGGCCGTGCCCGTGCCGGCGGCCGTCAGAAGCAGGGTGGGGGCGGTCATCGGGGCATTGTGAAGCCAGGGCAGAGCCCTTGAGCACCGAAGATGCCAGGCAATTCCTGGCTTATGAGGGGCGTAGGGCCCACTAGACTGCCGCGATGACGACGCCCACGTTCCTGGAGCTGGTGAAACGCCTCGAAGGCCTGCAGGCCGAGGGCGATTGGCCGACGATGCTGATGGAGGTCAGCAATATCGTCATCGCCATGGTCAACGACCCGCGGGCCAAGGGCCTGGTGTTCGGCTCTGCGGAGATGGACCGTTTCTGCCTGGCCGCCGGTGCCATGGCCGCGCAGCGCCTGAACCTGCAGCCGCCCAACGACTACAACGCCCACATCGCCGTCCACCTGGCCACCGAGCTCTACGATGGCATGGGCGGACATTCCCTGGCGCTGAAGGACGTCATCCGGGCCCGGCCCGACATGACCCACATCGTGCTGGTGACCAATCTGCACGAGCGCGAGCTGCCGCTGGACAAGTTCGGCCGCGACCTGGCCACGCCTGTGCAGGTGCTGGCGGCGCCCGCCATGCCGCTGCCGCACAAGCTGCAATGGCTGCAGATGCAGCTCGCCGCGCTGAAGCCGGGCCTGCTGACCCTGTTCAACCACCATTACGACTCGGCCACGGTGGCCGCCGTCCAGCCCGGCGTGGCGCGCGAGATCGCCTACTTCCACCATGCCGACCACGACATGGCCCTGGGCGTCTTCCTGCCCCATGCCCTGCATGTGGACTGCACCAACCTGTCCCACCACAAATGCCAGCACTACCTGGGCGTGCACAACCCGGTCTACTGGCCGCTGGTGTCGCCCGACCTGGGCGTGCGTGCCGGCCACGAGTTCATGCGGGACGGCCTGCTGCTGTCCTGCTCCCACGGCTCCATCGGCAAGTTCACTTCGCCGGGGCGGTATGACTATTTCGACCTCATGCAGCGCCGCCTGGCCGAGGTGGGCGGCAGTCATCTGCACATTGGTCTGCTGCCCGAGGCCCTCGTGCAGGGCTTCCACGCGCGTCTGCAGGCGGCCGGCATCGATGCGGCCCGCTTCGTGTACCAGCCGCCCGTCCATGGCCTGTGGGCCTATCTGCGCGACAGCCGCGTCGACCTTTGCATCTCGTCCTTCCCCATCCAGGGCGCCAAGGGCCTGGTCGAGACGCAGGGTGCCGGCCTGCCGGTGCTGCAGAACGAGAGCGGCCTGTCCAAGCACCACTCGACGCGCGAGCTGGTCTACGAGGAGGCGCTGTGGTGGGAAACGCCTGACGGCCTCATCCGCGTGCTGCAGTCGTTGACATCCGATTTGCTGGCCGAGCAGGCCACGGCCGCGCGGCGCTTCTACGAGCGCTGGCACCACCCGCGCGAACTGGCCTACGCGCTGAACAACCCGCGCCGCACCGCGCCCGTGCCGCCGGTGCGCCATCCGCCCTGCGACACCCTGGCCCTCTATCTGCGCTGAACCGACCGAGCTTCCATGATCGATCTCATCTGTGGCACCCGGCTCACCGCCGAGGAATTCTGGAGCCGCTCGGCTCTCGGCCTGTCCCTGCGCCGCCTGGCCCATGACGATCGCCTGAAGCCGCGCATCTACTTCGAGAACAGCCGTGGCCTGCCGGCTCTCTACAACGAACGCATCGCCGCCGCTGATGCTTCGCCGGTGCTCGTCTTCATCCACGACGACGTCTGGCTGGACGACCACTTTTTCTCCGAGCACATCCTGGCGGCCACGCAGGCGGTCGACATCATCGGCGTGGCGGGCAACAAGCGCCGTGTGCCGGGCCAGCCGTCCTGGGCCTTCCCGACGATCAAGTTCGAATGGGACGAGCGCAGCAACCTCAGCGGCACGGTGGCCCATGGTCCCAACCCCTTCGGCACGCTGTCGTTCTTCGGGCCCGTGCCGGCCAGCTGCGAGTTGCTGGACGGCGTGCTGATCGCGACGCGGCGCGACCTGCTGCGCGAGAAGCAGGTGGGCTTTGATGAGCGCTTCGACTTCCACTTCTACGACATGGACTTCTGCCGCAGCGCCCGTGCCGCCGGTCTGTGGCTGGCCACCTGGCCGCTGGCGATCACGCACCAGAGCGAGGGTGGCTTTGGCTCCAATGCCTGGCTGGAGAACTACAAAAACTACATCGCGAAGTGGGGTGAGTGAAATGGAGCCCCTCGTCCAGTCCCACGCCGCAAAACGCGGGCGGGCCTAGCCGGTCTTGCAGACCGCGCTGCGGCAGTGCCGCAGCTCTTCGGCAGGCACATGCCGCCCACTGGGCGCCATGTGTCCGGCCTCAGCCCCCGAGGGGAGTGAGAGCCGCGGCTCCAAGCTCGCCTGCGCGAGCTTGGACGGCTCGAACGCCACACGCGTCTCGCGTGTGGCAGGCGATGCTTGCCGGTTCGACCGGCAAGCGCGTCGCCAGCGCGGGCCGGCTCGGCGAAGTGGAGTCGGACACAAGCAGTCCCTGCGGACTGCTTGTGCCTACGGAACACCATGGGCCTCTGGCCCATGGCAGGCTCAGCGCTCGGCCCGGAATTCCTAGAACCAGTCCACCGGAAGTGCAAGGCCTACGCCTTGCAGCAGCCCCGCTCGCGCTGCCTTGAGCTCGGGGCTGGGTGCCGGCCAGCGGCGGTAGACATGCAGGAAGTCCAGCACCACGGTGGTGTTGTTGGACGCCTCCTGCTGGCCGCGGCGAGCGCCGGGGTTCACGTAGTCCTTGTGCATGACGGCGCCGCCACCGGGCACATGGCGAGGCAGGGCGCGCGAGCAGACGCCGAGCAGCCAGTCCCAGTCTTCCTGCGAGGCCAGGTGGGCGTCGAAGCTGAGGCCCTGGAGCAGGCTGCGCCGGTAGGCCAGGCAGTGCAGGGGGATGAAGTTCTTGACCCACAGCGTGTTGACGTCGGCGCTGTGCAGCGGCGTGGTCTGGCGGCCCAGTTCGGGGATGCCGGGCTGCTGGCGGTCCTCGGTGACGACGGTGATGTCGGTGAAGAGCAGCTGCGCGTCGGCGCGCTCGCAATGCGGCGTCAGCGTCGCCAGGTGGTGGGGCTCAAACGTGTCGTCGTCGTCCAGGAAGATGACCCACTCGCCGCGTGCCAGGGCCAGGCCGCGGTTGCGGCTTTCGGCCGGGCCCAATGCGCCGGTGCGCTTCATGAAACTGTCGGCGGGCCCCAGGTCGCGGGCGACGACGGCCGCCGTCTCGGCATCCAGGGCGTCGGCCACCAGCAGGATCTCGAAGTCCGCGCAGGTCTGGGCCCGCAGCGAGGCAATGGCCCGCGCCAGCGTGGCCGGCCGGTTGTGCGTGGCCATGACGATGGAGAAGAAGGGCGCGCTCATGACGGGCGATGCTAGCCCGGCCCCCAGGCCTCGCGCAGCAATGTTGCGCTACAGATCGGGGTCAGTTCGACACATTGACGGCGCGGGCCGGCTCGTAACATTCCGCCAACTTCCTGGAGAGAGGCTGTGGCTTCCATTGCCGTCATCATCCCCACGACCGGAGATGCCCTGGTGCGCGAGGCCATTGCCTCAGCGCTCGTGCAGACGGCGCCGGACGTAACGCCCTATGTCGTCATCGACGGCCCGGCCTTCCTGCCCGCCTTCCAGGCCGCGACGGCAGGCATGGACCTGTCGCGCTGCCATGTCATCACCCTGCCGGTCAACGTGGGCGGCGGCGGCTTCTACGGCCACCGCGTCTATGCGGCGTTCTCGCATCTGGTCAACACCGAGCTGATCGCCTATCTGGACCAGGACAACCGCTTCCACCCCGAGCACCTGGCCCATCTGTCGGCCGCGCTGACCGACGGCCGCTGGGACTGGGGCTTCGCGCTGCGCCGCGTTGTCGCGCCCACGGGCGAGCCGCTGATGGACGACGAGAGCCAGAGCGTCGGCCCCTGGGGGGCGGCCAAGCCCTATCCGCTGGTGGACACCAACTGCTATCTGCTGAAGACCGAGGTCGCCCACAAGGTCGCGAGTTATTTCCATGGTGGCTGGGGCCAGGACCGGGTCTTCTACGCCGCCCTGTCCCAGCTCTTCCCCAACTACGGCTGCTCGGGCGCCTTCACGGTGGACTACCGCACCCGCGAGGAGCTGCAGCCCAAGGTCGTCGAGCTGCTGACGCGCGAGAACGCCGCCATCCGCCAGAAGTTCGGCGGGCGCCTGCCCTTTGTCGGCCAGCCCACCAAGGCCGCCGCATGAGCAAGGTCGAGTTCAGCACCCTGTACTGGGACAACACGCCGCCCGAGCAGATGCGCGTCCATCGGGCGGTGATGAGCAAGTTCGACATCGACATCCGCTACTACGAAGAGAACACCGCCCACGGCGCCTGGCTGGACCGCGTCACCGCCGCCAGCACGGCCGACGTCATCGGCTTCTTCGACTCGGACTGCGTGCCGCTGTCCAAGGCGCGCGTGCAGGCCTGCATCGACTATGTGGTCAAGAACGACAGCTTCTGCGGCATCGCCCAGGTGGCCAACCACCTGCTGCCGCGCACCCATGTGTATGCGGCGCCGGCCTTCTTCCTGATCACGCGCAGTTGCTGGGAACGCCTGGGCCGGCCGAGCTTCGTGCACAACCCGCGCTCGGACGTCGGCGAAGAGATCACCCGCGCCGCCGAGGTCCTCGGCCAGCGCTTTCGCTGCCTCTACCCCGACAGCTTCGAGCGCGAACCGCGCGAGGGCCTCTGGCCTCTGGGCAACTACGGCTACTACGGCATCGGCACGGTCTTCGACCAGACCGTCTACCACCTCTACCAGGGCCGCTTCGTCGGCAATCTGCAGCTCTTCATCCAGCGCTGCGACGAGATCGTGGCCGGTACTTTCAGCAGCGCTGGCCACCACAGCGCCCGTCTCTTCGACTACGCCGGCCGCATCGCGGGCGTCTGAACATGCGCGAATACCGGCATCGCCTCGTCACCGCGGGTCAGTCCTCGCCCCTCTACCTGTCCGACGTGCCCATCCTGTGGCTGCGCAAGCTGGCCGAGGCCACCGGGCGGCCGCTGTCGGTGCTGGACGTGGGCTGCGGCCTGGGCGACCAGATGCGCCGCATCCGCCAGCAATTGCCGCAAGCGCTGGCACGCGTTGGCGGCGTGGACTGGTCGCCGGCCACGGTGCGCTTCCATGCGACGTCGGGCATCTACGACGAGATGCTGCCGGCCGACTCGGCGGCGCTGCCGGCGGCCGACCAGTCCTGGGACGTGGCGCTGTCGATGGAAAACCTCGAGCACCTCTATGGCGAGCAGTCGGTGGCGGCCATTGGCGAGCTGGCTCGCGTGGCGCGCTTCGTCATCATCACGACGCCCGTGCCCCGCGACGTCGTCAACCGCGCCTGGCTGCACGGCGAGATCGCCGAGGCCGAAGCCGATCCGCTGCCGCTGCCGGCGCAGCAGTACACCTGCCTGGAGAGCGCGGTGCACAAGTCCGCCCTCGATCCGGAGTCCATGGCCACGGCCGGCTTCACCCGGGTGCAGACATCGCCCGAGCATGGCCACTACTTCGCACCGGCGCAGCAGGTGCGCGTCGAGCAGATCCGCTGCCTGGGCATCGCCGAAGTGCCGGCGCCGGACGACGACGATCACCGCGCCCGCTACGTGACCCTGCTGCGCAGCTCGCTGGCACTGGGCGATCGCCTGGCCCAGGCCTGGCCGGGGCGCTGAACATGCGGCGCTTCGCCGTCATCGGCAGCTCCCATCTCTTCGGGCTGATCCAGCACTACGTCGGCCCGGTCGACTCGGGCGCCTACCAGTTCGTCTGGGACACCGGCCGGCCGGCCGTGGCCGAGCTGCCGCTGGGCGTCGAAGGCTGGCGCGGCGACTTCGTCCTCTACAACACACCGGCCGGCGGACCGCCGCCGCTGCTGAAGGACAACGTCCTCTACATCCCGCCGCAGCTGACCGAAATCCTGGGTGCCATCCCGGCCGACGCCGAAGTCATCTTCTCGCTGATGCGCGGCCAGGAGTTCGCCATCTCGCAGCTCGTCGATGACCCCTCGCATGCCGACTTCATCGGCGAAGACGGCGGCTTCGAGCCTGGCCGGCGCTGGATGTCGCGCGCCGATGCGCTGTCCTGGGCAGCCGACGTGGCCCGGCCGCTGCTGACGACCCATCTGGCCCTGCGCCAGCAGTTCCCGCGCGCCCGGCTGGTGCACCTGCCGGCGCCGCCGCCGATCGAAGACGAGGCCCACATCCGCGCCAACGCCGAGGGCTTCGGGCCGCTGTTTGCCCAGCATGGCGTCAAGCCCTTCGCAATGCGGCTGCGCTTCTACCAGCTGATGGTCCGGGAGCTGAATCGCCAGCTCGCTGCCCACGGCATCCTGAGCCTGGCGCCGCCGCCGGAATCGCTGACGCAGGCCGGCGGCCTGAAGGCCGAACATGCGCGTGGCTGCCTGCATGGCAACGAGTGGTATGCCCAGGGCCTGGCGGCCCAGATCCAGGAGGTGCTTGCCCATGCACCCGTATGAACAGATGCCGCCGCAGGCCTTCTGGCGCAAGACCGTCAGTGCCCAGGCCTGGGGCCAGCTCGACTTCAAGCCGAGCACCAAGTTCAAGCTGACGCCGGCGTTGAAGATCGCCACGGCCGGCTCCTGCTTTGCCCAGCACATGGCCAAACGGCTGGAGAGCTTCGGCCTCAGCCACTGGGTGGTGGAGCAGGCGCCCGCGGGGCTGACGCCCGAGCGGGCGCGCGAGCTGCAGTACGGTGTGTTCTCGGCCCGCTATGCCAATGTCTACACGGTGCGCCAGTTGCGCCAGCTTGTCGAGTTCGCCTTCGGCCTGCGTGAGGGCGACCCGCCGGTGCTGACCGAGAAGGGCCGCTTCTTCGACGGCCTGCGCCCGCGTGTGCAGGCGGGTGGCTACGACTCGCTGGCCGACCTGCGCGCCGACCGCGCCTGGCATCTGGCCCAGGTGCGGCGGCTCTTCACCGAATGCGACGTCTTCGTCTTCACCCTGGGCCTGACCGAGGCCTGGGTGGAAAAAAGCAGTGGCGTCGTCTTCCCGGTCTGCCCGGGCACGGCGGCCGGCGAGTTCGATGTCGAGCGCCACGGCTTCGTCAATTTCGAGTACCCCGAGATCCTGGCCGACCTGGAATGGGTCCGCGACTTCGTCGCCGGCGTGAACCCGGGCCTGCGCTGGATCGTCACGGTGTCGCCGGTGCCGCTGGTGGCGACCGCAACCCACCATCCGGTCATCGTCGCGTCCAGCTACTCCAAGGCCGTGCTGCGCGCCGTGGCGGGCCGCTTTGCCGACACGCATGCCGACGTCGAGTACTTCCCGTCCTTCGAGATCATCTCGTCGGCCCAGAGCTTCGGCCAGTACCTCGAGGGCGACCTGCGCGAGGTCTCGCCGCGCGGTGTCGACCATGTGATGCGCCAGTTTTCCGCCGCCTTTGTCGAGGCGGGTGAGCGCGTGGCCGCCGCAGCGTCGAGCATCTCCGCCCAGGCCGCCGCCGCGGCCCAGGTGGAGTGCGAAGAGCTGCTGAACGACCGGCCCTAGACCAGTCGCGGTAGCCACATTCCCATCGTCGCGCCGAAGATGCCGCCGGCCGTCGCCAGGCTGAGCAGCACCAGCGTCAGCGCCAGCACCATGGCCCGGCCGCGGGCGCGCAGATAGAGCTCCAGCACCGCCAGCGGCAGCAGGAACTGCGCAAAGCTCAGCGCATAGACAAAGGGGCCGGTGAAGCTCTTGGGATCGAAGCCCACGGGCGCGCGCCAGACCATCAGCCACAGCATCAGGCCGACGCGGAAGAACCAGACGCCGTTGACGGCCATGAAAAGGCGCAGGGCCCAGCGCCGGTGTTCGGCAAATCGGCGCGCCCGCGCCTCACGCCAGGCCAGCCATGCGAAGGCCAGGATGAAGAGGCCATTGAGGCTGATGGCGGCATGCATGACAAAGCCGCCGACCGTGCCCTTGACCCAGACGAGGTAGAAGCCGCTGAGGGTGCTGAGCACGGCGCCCGTCATGAAGACGCGGCCCAGGTTGCGGTGCAGGGCCGGCAGGCGGCGCCGCAGCGGTGGGATGAGCTGCAGCACGCCGATGGCCGTCATCAAGAAGGCGAAGACGAGATGCAGGCTGAGCAGGCCATTGCCCAGCCAGTCGCCTGCCACCCAGCGTGACTGGCCGGGCGGCCCGCCCAGGGCGGCGCGGCCATAGCTGATGCCGATATAGCTGGCGAAGATGGCCAGACCGGTGGCGGCGACGAGAAACCACAAGCCGGCCGCGGTGGTGACCGGGCGACCGGGATGGCTGGCGCTGTTCATGGACGCTCCCTGAGGCTGGAACGGCGCGCATTCTTCACAGTGCCTCGGGTGAGGGCCTGGCCCGGACGACAGGCCGCATGGCGGCTCTGACGACCTGCAGCCGGGCCTGACGGGCCGGAATGAAAGCGGGCCCCGGGAATTGCTTCCCAGGGCCCGCGGGGCCGGCATCCCACTGCCGGCGTCAGGAGATCCGTCTTTGCATCAGATCCAGTTGCCGCCGTTGTTTCGGCGGTGCTCGTCTTCCTCGGCCAGCTTGCGGTCGATGGCCGCGAGATGGGTGTCGGCCGACGGATGCGGCACGGCGGCCTTGGCCAGGTCGACATGTTCGGCGCCGAGCAGCGGAGCGGTCGGTGCCGCCAGCACGTCGTGCAGGCTGAGCGTGGCGTCCTTGCCGTCGTCGGTCTTCTGCGGCTGCACGTCCTTGGTGAACCAGACGTCGGCCACGTCGTGCTTGCTGCCGTCGGTGCTGGTGTAGCTGGACACCAGGCCGACGAGGTTGCCGTTGTCGCTGCCCGAACCCTTGGCGGCGTTCAGGTCGATGGAGGCCACGCCCACTTCGTCCAGGGTCTTGAGCTCACCGGCGTCCGTCTTGCCGTCGTGGTTGGCGTCGACCCAGACCTTGAGCTCCTTCCAGTTGGCGTCGAGCTTGTCCAGCTTGCCGTCGTGGTTGCTGTCCTGCTCGGCCATGGCGGCATAGCCGTCCTTGGCGTGCTTGCCATTGGCCAGGATGGTGCCCATGCCGAACAGCTCGCCGCCGTTGTTGATGAGGCCATCGTGGTTGCGGTCCATCACCAGCAGGCCGTCACCGCCGGCGATCCAGCCCACCTTGTCGGTGTGGCCGGTGCCGACCAGGTCGAAGTTGACGCCCTGGGCGGCGGCCAGCGTGTTGATGCCGTGGCCGTCCAGGTCCAGCACGATGGGCGTCTTGGCGAAGTAGGCGTCAAACTGCGCGCCGTTCATTTCGCCGACGGCCGCCGCGGTCAGCGAGTCGAGCTGGGACATGCTCATGGCCGCGATGTCGCGGGTTTCCAGGCCGTGGATCTGGTCGGTCGTGATGGCATGGACCTGGTCGGTCGTCAGCGCGGCGGCCTGGTCGGTCGTCAGCGCGGTGATCTGCGTCACCTTCAGCGTCGCGAAGGTCGCCGTCGTGATGGCGTCGATCTGCGCATTGCTCAGGGCCGCGAAATTGGCCGTGCTCAGGGCGCGCAGGTCGTCGGTCTCCAGCGCCTTCATCTGGTCGGTGCTGAAGGCCTGGACCTGGGCCGACGTCATCACCGAGAACTGCGAAGCCGTGAAGGCGTTCAGGTCATCGGTCGACAGATGGTTGATCTGGCTGGTCGTCAGCACGTTGACGCGGGCATTCAGGCCGGTCAGCTGGTCGGTCGTCAGCGCGGCCAGCTGGGTGTCGGTGATGGCGCGCAGCGAGTTCGTCGACAGCTTGAACAGGTCGGCCGGATCGATGGCCATGATCTGGTCGGTCGACAGCGAGACCACCTGTTCCGTGGTCAGCATCGCGATCTGGGCCGAGTCCATGGCCTTCATGTCGGCAGCCGAGAAGCCGTCGAGCTGGGCCGTGGTCAGCGACAGCACCTGGGCCGTCGTCAGGGCCGCGATGTGGTCGGTCGACAGGGCCGCGAACTGGTCGGAGTCCAGGCCGGCCAGTCCCGCCGTCGTGATGGCGCGCAGATCGGCCGTCTCGAGCTTGCCGACCTGGACAGTGGTCAGCGAGCCGATCTGATCGGAGTTGAAGGCCGCGAACTGGCTGGTGCCCAGCGCGTTCAGGCTGTCGGTGGCCAGGTGGCCGAGCTGGCTGGTGCTCAGCGCCTGGGCCTGAGCCGACGACAGATTGGCGAACTGGGTGGTGGTGAAGCTGTTCAGGTCCGCCGTGCCCAGGGTGTGGATCTGGTCCGTCGTCAGGTTGTTGATCTGCGTGCTGGACAGGGCGCGCAGCTGGTCGCTGGTGAAGGCGTCGAGCTGGTCGGACGTGAAGGTGCGCAGGGCCGCCGTGGTCAGCGACTTGATGTCCGCCGTCTCGATGGCGGCGATCTGGGCCGTGGACAGCACATCCGCCTGGATCGAGTTGATGGCCGCGATCTGAGTCGAGGTCAGGGCGATCATGTCGCCCGTGCTCAGGCCCTGGATCTGCGTCGTGCCCAGGGCACCGATCTGCGTCCCCGTCATGGAGCCGACGGCATCGCTGGCCAGGGCCACGACCTGATCGGAACTCAGCGCGTTCAGCGCCGCGGTGGACACCGCGCGCAGGTCGGCCGTTTCCAGCTTGCCCAGTTGAGCAGTGGTCAGTGCGCCGAACTGGCTGGAGTTCAGGGCCGCGAACTGGGCCGTGCCCAGGGCGTTCAGGTTGTCGGTTGCAAGGTTGGCCAGCTGGGTGTTGGTCAGGGCCTGGACCTGGGTGGACGACAGATTGCCGAACTGGCCGCTGGTGAGGCTGTTCAGGTCAGCCGTGCCCAGGGTGTTGATCTGGCCCGTGGTCAGGCCGTTGATCTGGTTGCTGGACAGGGCACGCAGCTGGTCGCTGGTGAAGGCGTCGAGCTGGTCGGAGGACAGATTGCGCAGGGCAGCCGTCGTCAGCGACTTGATATCGGCGGTCTCGATGGCCGCGATCTGGGCCGTGGACAGAGCCGCGGCCTGGGTCGAGTTGATGGCGGCGACCTGGCCCGAGGTCAGCGCGATCATGTCGCCCGTCGTCAGGCCCTTGACCTGGTTGGCACCCAGCGAACCGACCTGGGCCGTCGTCAGCGAGCCGACGGCATCGCTGGCCAGGGCACCGATCTGATCGGAGCTCAGCGCATTCAGCGCTGCCGTCGTGACGCCGCGCAGGTCGGCGGTCTCGAGCTTGGCCAGCTGTGCCGTGGTCAGTGCGCCGAACTGGCTCGACTGCAGAGCGCCGAACTGCGTCGAGTTCATCGCGTTGAGGCTGTCGGTCGCCAGGTTGGCGATCTGGGTGCTGGTCAGGGCCTGGACCTGGGCCGTGGACAGGTTGGCCACCTGGCTGGTCGTCAGCGAGTTCAGGCTGGCGGTGCCCAGGTTGGCGAACTGCGGGCTGGTGCTCAGCGCATTGAGCTGGGCCGAGGACAGGGCACGCAGCTGGTCGCTGGTCAGGGCGGCGAGCTGGTCGGTCGACAGGTTGCGCAGGGCTGCCGTCGACATGGACTTCATGTCGCCCGTCTCGATGGCCGCCAGCTGGGCCGTCGACAGGCTGGCCGCCTGCAGCGAGTTGATTGCGGCGATCTGGCCCGAGGTCAGGGCCACCATGTCGGCCGTGGTCAGGCCCTGGATCTGGGCCGTGCCGAGGCCGGCGACCTGGGCCGTGGTCATGGCGCCGACGGCGTCGCTGGCCAGGGCGTGGATCTGGTCGGAGGTCAGGCCGTTGAGGGCCGCCGTCGTCACCGCGCGCAGGTCGGCCGTCTCGAGCTTGCCGAGCTGGGCCGTCGTCAGCGCACCGAACTGGCTGGAGTTCAGTGCACCGAACTGGTTGGAGCCCAGGGCATTGAGGTTGTCCGTCGCCAGGTTGGCGAGCTGGGTGTTGTTCAGGGCCTGGACCTGGGCCGTCGACAGGTTGGCGAACTGGCCGCTGCTGAGGCTGTTCAGGTCGGACGTGCCCAGGGTGTTGATCTGGGCTGTGGTCAGCGAGTTGATCTGGCCGCTGGACAGGGCACGCAACTGGTCGCTGGTGAAGGCGTCGAGCTGGTCGGACGAGAGGTTGCGCAGGGCAGCCGTCGTCAGCGACTTGATGTCACCGGTCTCGATGGCGGCGAGCTGGGCCGTGGACAGGTTGCCGGCTTGGGCCGAGTTGATGGCGGCGACCTGCGAGGAGGTCAGCGCGACCATGTCCCCTGTCGTCAGACCCTTGATGGCGTTGGCACCCAGGGAGGCGATCTGGGCCGTCGACATGGAGCCGACGGCATCGCTGGCCAGCGCACCGACCTGGTCGGAGTTCAGGCCGTTCAGCGCCGCGGTGGTGACGGCGCGCAGGTCGGCCGTCTCCATCTTGGCGAGCTGGTTGGTTGTCAGCGCACCGAACTGGCTGGAGTTCAGCGTCGCGAACTGGGCCGAGCCCATCGCATTCAGGTTGTCCGTCGTCAGGCTGCTGAGCTGGGTGTTGGTCAGGGCCTGGACCTGGGCGGTGGACAGGCCGGCGATCTGGCCGGTCGTGAGCACATTCAGGTCGGCCGTGCCCAGGTTGACCACCTGCGGCGCCGTCGTCAGCGCATTCAGCTGGGCCGAGGACAGGGCACGCAGTTGGTCGCTGGTCAGGGCGTCGAGCTGGTCGGTCGAGAAGTTGCGCAGCGCGGCGGTGGACAGGGCCTTGATGTCGGCTGTCTCGATGGCCGCGATCTGGGCCGTCGACAGGCTGCCCACCTGGCTGGAGGTGATGGCGGCGACCTGGGTCGAGGTCAGGGCGATCATGTCGCCGGTCGTCAGGCCCTTGATGGCGTTGGCACCCAGGGAGGCGATCTGGGCCGTCGTCATGGAGCCGACGGCATCGCTGGCCAGCGCGCCGATCTGGTCGGACGACAGGCCGCTGAGGGCCGCCGTCGTCACGGCACGCAGGTCAGCCGTCTCGAGCTTGGCCAACTGGGCCGTGCTCAGGCCGCTGAACTGGCCGGAGTTCAGCGTCGCGAACTGCGACGTGCCCAGGGCGTTCAAGTTGTCCGTCGCCAGGTTGCTCAGCTGGGTGCTGGTCAGCGCTTGGACCTGGCCGGTGGACAGGTTGGCGAACTGGCCGCTGGTGAGGCTGTTCAGGTCGGCCGTGCCCAGGGTGTTGATCTGGGCCGTGGTCAGCGAGTTGATCTGACCGCTGGACAGGGCACGCAACTGGTCGCTGGTGAAGGCGTCGAGCTGGTCGGAAGACAGGTTGCGCAGGGCGCCGGTCGTCAGCGACTTGACGTCGGCCGTCTCGATGGCCGCGAGCTGGGCCGTCGACAGGGCGGCGGCCTGGGTCGAGTTGATGGCAGCGACCTGCGACGAGGTCAGCGCAATCATGTCGCCCGTGGTCAGGCCCTTGATCTGGGCCGTGCCCAGCGATGCCACTTGGGCGGTTGCGAGCGAGCCGACGGCATCGCTGGCCAGCGCGCCGATCTGGTCGGAGGACAGGCCACCCAGTGCGGCGGTGGTGACGGCACGCAGGTCGGCCGTTTCCATCTTGGACAGCTGGGCCGTCGTCAGTGCACCGAACTGGCTGGACGACAGGGCCGCGAACTGGGCCGAGCCCATGGCGTTCAGGTTGTCGGTCGTCAGGCCATGCAGCTGGTCGCTGGTCAGGGCGCGGATCTGTGCGGTCGACAGATTGGCGATCTGGCCCGTGGTCAGCACGTTCAGGTCCGACGTCGACAGGTTGTTGACCTGCGGGCTGGTCGTCAGCGCATTGAGCTGGGTCGAGCTGAGAGCGCGCAGCTGGTCGCTGGTCAGCGCATCGAGTTGGTCGGTGGAGAGGTTGCGC
>OUNM011168421.1_pt1 | contig 55540 bp, 37 predicted proteins | sample 1769961 | NCBI WGS metagenome assembly OUNM01 (sample SAMEA3914820, study PRJEB12502) | metagenome | biome: forest; material: soil | place: USA | collected 2012-03-12 | depth 0.3 m
GCTTGGAACTTCTCCTGGAGATTGGGCGCATTCCGGCTGGCTTCCTGGATCCGTTCGCTGCTGGCGGTCAGGCTGGCGTTGAAGCTCGCCAGCATGACCATCGACCCGAGCAGGGCACAACCAGCGGGAAGCTTGACCCCCTCATCATGATGATGCCGGACCAGCGCGAGCACACTGCCGATGAGCGCCGCCACCGTGAGGAGCAGAAAGACGCAGATATAGCCCCCTTGAAAGGTCCGACCGCTGTCAGGAAAGTGCGAGAAAAGTTCCTGAGAACCCTGCACCATCGTAAAGGCAATGACCAAGAGCATCAAACTCCGTATCACCAGTTTGGGATACTCCTCGGGCTCATCGAGGGTAATTTTGGTGGGAGGAAGGTGGTCAAAGGCATTCATGGGCTGGTGCGAGGACCTAGCAAACGATGTTCCCGGGATTGGATTTGTTTAGCTGGTTCAATTAAAATGCGGCGGTTTTCATCGCCTCCCGCCTTGGGGAAGTGCCGTCCAAACGGCGAGGCGCGAGAACGTGGAACGGCTTTTTAAGCCGTGGCGTGAAGGTTTGAGAAATACGGGAGGCGGTTGACCTGCGAGCGAGGGGTCACGGCTTGAAAAGCCGTTCCACTTTCCGGCCCTCAGTCTCTACACCCGGCACGGGACTTTTCATGCCGGGCCCTGAAAGGTCGGGACTGAAAGTCCCGGACAAGCTCTAGCGTCTCCCGGCCTTCAGCATTTCATACTCCTCCGCCACCCGGGCCGTTTCGGCATTGGCGCGGGAATGTTCGGTGACCAGTTCGTCGTATTTCACCTGGGCCGTATGGCGATTGAACACCGCGTGGCCACCGGGTCCTCCACGCCATTCGCCGCGCTCCTGCTCCAGCAAATCGAGAATCCCCAGCATGGCCGTGTTGCTGCGCATCGCGCCTTCCCGCGCCTGGATTCCCAGAGCGACGGGTTTTTCCCGGCTGCGCTGCCAGTTCACCAGGAAGCGCTGGATGTCGGCGTCGGCAAAGCCCGCCTTTTTCAATCCATCGGTGACTTTGCCATCCGCCGCCCGCTGCACTTGGATCCAGCGCTGCACGGTGGCGTTTCCACGCTGAAAGAGGGTCCGGGCGTTCTGGATGGAACCGGGCGTTTGAAACTTGGCCGGCACGAATGGGACCAGGTCCTTCAATTCCCGGGACGCTTGCTCCTCGGCCTTCAGGCATTCCTGAATCTCGGCAATGATCGGTTTCATCACGCGCGCGACGTCCGCCTGGGTCCCAGTCATTTTTTTGGTGGCCTCCTCCATGCGCGCGATTTTTTCATCGGGCGTCAGCGGCTGCGGCGCCTCTCCATTTTTTGCCGGCGCCGGCGCCATCATGTCGCGCATGACCTGTTCGTTTTTGGCGTTTTCCTCCCGCTGCGCAAGGGCGCGGGCCCGCCCAGCCATGAAGCCCTGGCCGGCTACCAAGAGCAGAGTTCCCGACAGCGGCAGCGCGGCACAGGCGGGGATCATCACCCGTGCGCTGCGCGGATTTTTAACGACGGCGACGATGCCGGTGACAAAACCCGAGAATACCAGCAAGAGCGTGAGCCACGCATACGCCACCCGCATGGCGGATCCGGCTTCCAGCGAGCTGGAGAAATCGTGATGAAACCCCGCGAGCAACAGCGCAAAAAGCACGAGCAGCAAACTGTATCCCCCGATTTGCGGACGCCGCGGCTTCGGCTCGCTCCCGAGGGAGGTGTTCGGTGGTTGATACGGATCGACGGAATACATGGCCCTCCGCGCCGTGAAGCAAATGACGTTCCCCGCTCCAGCGGGGACCAAGGATTCTGCGGTGGGAAGCGGAGCGCCACACCGCAGTCCAAAAAGCTCAGTGCTGTTTTCGGCTAATCTCCAGCACTTCCCGCTGGGGCGGGGCCCTGCATCGAGGAGCCGCGCGCGAATTCCTGCCGATACTTTTCCAGCGCTTCGTTGGTGGTCTTCGCCGAGACGCCACCTTCCTTTTCCAATTCCTCGCGCATCTTGCGGTGCGATTCGTCCTGCAGTTTCTCGATGCGATCCATCGATTCCGCCTGCTCCTTGTGCCGTTCATTCCACTTGGACAGGAAGCCCCCCACCGCCGCCATGATGCCGACGGCAATGAGCACCAGCATGCCAAAACTCAGGGGCCGCCTCGGCGGAGGGCCAGACGGGGGAATGTAGGGAGCGTTCGGGTTCACGAGCTACATGAGGTTCGCCGCGACCTCCGCCATCTCGCTGCGCTCGCCCTTGAAGAGATTCACATGCGCCATCCACGTCTGGCCTTGCAGGCGGTTGCGGGCGTAGACGAGGCCGTTGGTGTGGGCGTCGACGTAGGGGTTGTCGATCTGGCCGAGGTCGCCGATGAGGATCATCTTCGAGCCTTTGCCCATGCGGGTGATGAGCGTTTTGGATTCGTGCGGCGTGAGCTGCTGCGCTTCGTCGACGATGAAGATCGCATTCGGAATGCTGCGGCCACGGATGTGCGTGATGGCCTCGATTTCGATTTGTCCGCTGGCCATCAGCGGCTCCCACGGGCGCATGGGTTTCTGGCCCGGGCCCGCGGGCGACGGCGCGGACTGCGGCTCCTCCACCTTGCGCTGGCTCTGCTTCTTTTTCTCGAATTGCTCCGGCTTGCGCGGGCGCGTGAGCAGGAGCTCGAGCGCGTCGAACGCGGGCTGCACCCACGGCGCCATTTTTTCCTCCATGCGGCCCGGGAGAAAACCGATGTCGCGGCCCGTGGGCATGATCACGCGGGTGATGAGCATTTTTTCGAACTCGCCCGTCTGCACCTGCTCCAGCGCGGCGCCGACGCTGAGGAGCGTCTTGCCGGTGCCGGCCTTGCCGTAGACGGTGATGAGCGAGATCGACGGGTCGTACAGGGCGTCGAGAAAGAAGCGCTGGCCGAGGTTCAGCGCGGTGAGCCAGCGGCCGCCGCGGATGGTCACGCGATCGCGGCGCAGCTTGCGCAGCTCGCCCTCGCCGATGTGGCGCGCCGGGATGGCGTGCGTGGGCTCCTCCTCGTTGCGGAGGAGCAGGTAGTGGTTCGGCAGAAAATGCTTCGCCTCCTCCAGCATGATGCTCTCCTGGCTGGCGTAGGCCTGCAGCGTGTGGCCGGGGACATCGAGCGTCTCGTACTCCTCGTCCTTGCGGCGCATCGTCTTGCGGATGTCGATGTCGTCCACGCGGTCGGTGCGATAGTCCTGCGACTCCACGCCCAGCGTGCGGGCCTTCAACATCATGTTGAGATCCTTCGTAACGAGCACGACCACGCCCGCTTCCGAATCCGCCACCGCGCAGGCCGCGGCGAGGATACGGTTATCCATCTTCGAGAGATCGGGATACAGATCGCGGAACGTGCGGAAGCGCGGCGAATCGCTCACCAGGTTCCAGGCCTCGCCGTCGAAGCGTGCCAGCGGGTTGATGCAGACGCGCAGCAGGCCGCCATTCTCCAGCTTCACGCCGCGCTGCATGTCTTCCGCATTGAGAAAGCGCTCGCTCAGCCGGCGGTGCACCTCGCGGGCATTCGCGCCGCGCGTGGAGCTTTCGCTCTTAAAGCGGTCCAGTTCTTCAAAAACCTCCACTGGGATCCACACGACGTTGTCCTGAAACTGGAACGGCGATCCGGGATCGTGGATGAGAACGTTCGTATCGAGGATGTAGTGTTTGGCTGGGTGCGTCGTCGCGTGCTTGGGTGCCATCTTCTAAAAGACGAGGGTGCAACGATCCGCCAACGGGGGCAAGCGGGGAAAAGGGGAGATTGTGGGGCGGGGATAGGATTTGACCTTTTCATATCGTAGCTGCGGCCGGGAGGCCGCAGACCGCAAGCTCCCGCTTGCGGCTACATTCTCAATTCTCTTCTTCGCCACTCTTCCTTTCACCAACGGCAACATTTCACCAGAAAGAGCAAAGGCGGCATTTATTTCTGTAGCTGCAAGCGGGAGCTTGCAGTCTGCGGCCTCCCGGCCGCAGCTACGTTCGCTTAGCCCGCGGAGAGGCTCGCCGCACCCGCCGCGGCGAGTGTTTTGACGGTGTCGCGGCGTTTTATTTGGCGGTGCGGAGGTAGGTGACGAGATCGGTGAGTTCGCGCGCCGTGAGGATGCCGTCGAGGCCCGCGGGCATGAGCGAGAAGGCGCCGGGCTGCACCTCCTTCACGTCGCCGCGCGGAAGGTGCGCCTCGGCGCCGGGGCCGGTGGCGAGCACGATTTCCTCCGGGCCGTCGGACTTGAGGATGCCGTACGATTCGCCCTTGCTGGTCTTCACGAGGCTGGGCTCGTAGCTGCGCACGAAGCTCGCGCTGGGATACGTGATGGCTTCCAGCAAATCGCGTTCGGTGCGGATGGCGCCGATTTTTGTGAGGTCCGGCCCCAGGGTGCCGCCATTGCCGGCCATGGCGTGACAGGTGGTGCAGAGCGCCTTGGCACTGCGAAAAACATCGGCGCCGCGCGCGGCATCGCCGCCGGGGAGCAGCGCCGCCAATTCTTCCAGGCGCTTCGCTCGTTGCGCGTTGAGCGCGGGGTCTGGCGGAACCTCCACGGCAGGGCGCATGGGCAGCGGAGCAATGGCCTTCACTTTCACCGGCGAAGTCAGCATTTGCCGCGCGATCCGGGCCACTTCCCCGGCCGGGCCGGGAGCGTCGGCAGGCAGCCGCGCCGCGTCGTTCAGCTCATACAGCGCGAAGGCGATGGCGTGCTGGGCGAATCGATCCAGCGGTTTTTCTGCCGCCGCCAGCAGCGGGGAAATCGCCCGGGCATCGCCCACCACGCCGAGCGCCGCGGCCGCCTCGCGTCGCACGCCGGCATCGTCATGCGCGAGCAGCGGGAGCAGATCGTCCACCGCGGCTTTGTCGCGCCAGAGCAAAACATTCCGGGCCGCCAGCGCGGCCACGTCGGCGTCGCGGTCATGCAAAGCCGCGCGATTGGCGGTCCGGGCCGCATTTCCCGGGATCCGCGCCAGCGTCCACACCGCGGCGAGCCGCGCGCGAGGTGATTCGGGCCAGGGTTGCGTCAGCGCCGTGATGTCGGCACGCCGGGCGAGCACGGCCATGGCGCGATCCACCACGACCGGCCGGGCATCGGCGAGCCGCGCGACCACCTCCGGCGTCGAGGCCTTCGACCATTCGAGCCGCAGCCCGCGCGGATCCTCCACGCGCGGCGCATCCGTTTTGCGCAGCCGGTAAATCGCGCCCAGCACTGCCGGTTTGGCGATGGTGGAAGTGGGGCAACAAAAGCGGTACCAGCCACCAGTGTCGGCGATGAGCAGCGAGCCATCGGCATCCTCCACGACATCCGTGGGATGAAAATCCGCGTGCTTCGTCACGACGAGGTCGGTGTCCGTCGTGCGATAGGTCGCGCCGTCGGGGACAAGGACATGGCGCGACACCTTGTGCATGTTGAACTGGCAGCAGATGAGATTCCCGCGCAGCCCGAGCGCATCGCTCCGCGGCATTTCCAGGGCCGCCGCGGCGGCGGGGCCGAGATGCGTCATGATGGGCATCAGCGCGCCTGTGCGCGGATGGCCGTCGAGCACATTGTGCTCCTTACCCCACACGCCGCCGTGCACCGCGTGCAGGATGCCATCGCGCTGGCCATTGGCCGGATTCACAAAAAAAGTGCCGCTAACAAACATCTCGCCGCGCGGGCTGAAGACGAGGTCCACCGGATTGTCCATGCCGCCCGTCATCACCACGTCGAGGCTCGATCCGTCGGGCCGCGACCGGAAGACGTGCGAGGCACGGGTGATGAATTCGCGGCCATCGCCGAGCGTGTGATGCTGCTCATCAAACGCGCCCTTGCACCAATAAATGCATCCGTCCGGCCCGGCATACGGCCCGTGCAAATCGTTTCCACAACCCGTCAGCGTCTTGCCATCGTACCACACGGCGCGTTCCTGCGCGACGCCGTCGGCAGTCGCGATGGTGAACTTCCAAATCTGCGGGGGCGCGGAGACGTAGAGCGCGCCGGCGAACCACATCGTGCCCTCGGGAAAGCCCAGTTTGTCCGCAAACACCGTGCTGGTCTCAAACACGCCGTCGCCGTCGCGATCCTCCAGACGGAGGATGCGGTTCTTGGGATCCTTGAGTTGGAAGGCGGGCCGTTCGTTGGAGCCGGAGCTGTCGGTGACGTAGAGCGCGCCGGCTTCGTCGAAGGCCATGGTGATGGGCCGATCCACCAGCGGCGGCGCGGCGACGCGTTCGAGCGTGAAGCCATCGGGCACCGTGAAAGTCTGATCGCCAAAGGTGAATTCTGCCGCCGCGGCCCAGCGGGTCATGGTGAAGAGCGCGAGCGCGAGGCGGGTGTTCATGGGAGTGGTGGTTGGTACACGAGGCGCGGCGAAGCACGCTCTCTTTTATAACCGGGAGCGGCGCCCAAAAGTAGGCGACACTTGGAGCGCGCCGTGGACTGCGGCAGCTTGCTGCCGCTGTGGGAGGGCGCAGCTCGCTGCGTGTGGTGGGATTCGCTTTCGACCTGGTTGCGGTGTTCCCCCCGCGGCGCAGCGAGCTGCGCCCACCACAGCGGCAGCAAGCTGCCGCAGTCCACGGGCGTCTCTCTTACTTCCCGAGCGGCGTGGTCACCGTCGCGCCGGCGGGCGGGGTGAAGTCGAACTTCGCGTCGCTCGTCTTGGCGGGGTGCACGTTTTTGTAGACGGTCACCACGCGGTCGCCTTTCGGCAGCACGGCATCCGTCTTTTGAAGATTCCCGTCGGCGTCGAGCCAGACGGTGAGCGAGACCAAAATTTTCTTCAATCCGCCGCTCCTTGGCGTCAGCGCGATCTCGTAGCCGTTGCCGGCTTTCGACACGACGAGCCGGAAAAATTTGTCCACGTTTTGGAAATTCAGACCCGCGGTGAGGGCGGCGATGCTATCGTCGAAAAATTTCTGCTGCCCGAGCGTGTATTTCTCCGCCTGCTTGAATTTCGGGTAATAGATATACAGCTCCGAGCCGTTGCAGACCGTGATGCTCGGGGTGTCGCCGTGCATCTCGCGGCGGAATTTATTCGGCACCTGGAAGGCGATGGTTCCGTTGCTGGTGATGGGCGTGGTGAGCAGGCGCGTGGTGCGTTCCTCGGTGAAGTCCGCGGTCAGCGAAGGCAGTTCCGCGCGATGCGCTTGAAAGCGGGCGAGCACGGCCTTTTGTTCCTCGGGGCTGATGGCTTGGGCGCCGGCAAAGGGCGCGAGGACGAGGAGAAAAGCGAGGCTAAGAAGCGGAAAAGACCGGGACATAGTTAAACCACTGTTCGGGATATTGTTGAATGATCGATGCAAAAAGATCGGCGATGCGTTGAATGTTGCGGGGCAAGGTTTCGCGGAGATCGCCCCGGAGCTGCTCCACGGGCGGATAGGCGGCGGCGAGGTAGCGCGTGTCCGGCTGGCGCAGGACGAAGGCGGGCACGATGCTCGCGCCGGTGTGATGCGCGAGCGTGGCCGCGGCGGTGCTGAATTGGGTCTGGTGGCCGAACTGCTGCACCGGCATGCCGGCGCCCGAGTAGGGCCGATCCACGAGCATGGCCAGCACGCCATTCCCGCGCAGCACGCGCAGCATTTCCACGAAGGCAAACTCATTCCCCGGCCCGACGGCGATGGTGCGGATCCCGAGCCGCCGCCGGGCGGTCTCGCGCCAGCGCATCAGCTCTTCGCTCGGCTCGGGCAGCGTCACCACGGTGATGGGCACGCCGCTGAGCGCGAGCAGCAGCCCGCCGAGCTCCCAGTGGCCCACGTGGCCGGTGATCAAAATCGTCCCCTTCCCGCGGGCGCGCGCGGCCTCCAGATGCTCCAGCCCGCTCCACGCGGTCACGAGCTCTTTCGCACGCACCGCCTTGTCGCCCGCGCACAGAAAATAATCGGCGAGCATCTGGCAAAAGCTGCGCACATTCTTGCGCACCAGGAGCTGCAAATCGCCGCCCGTGCGCCCCGTCGCGATGCGCAGATTTTCGCCCATCACACGCCGCAATTCCTCCGAGTGCCGCAGGCTCCACCACGCAAATCCAAGCGCGATCCGCTGCGCGATCGGGCGCGGAATAATCTGCGCGCTCGCGTAGCCGAACTTGAAAACGCTGAGGTTATAAAGAGGTGAACGCATCTAAATTGGGTTCACCAATAAGGGCGACGAGGGCCGTGCTTGTCCACGAAATTGAGCGAAGTTGCGGCACAGACGCCGCGAGCGCTCCGCCTGCTCCCGCCAGCTTCGGATGGCAGCGAGCCGGCATCGCCATGAGGTGATCCTCGCCCCGCGCGCGGAATTCCGCTAGGCTCCGGCCACGATGACACCCCACGAGATTAAACCGCGCCAGCTTCGCGCTCTGCTGCTGCTGCTCTTTCTCGTGCCGCTCATTCCCGCGGCGGTGATGGTGCGGTTTATGTTCGATACGCTGAAGGCCGAGCGACTCTCCGCGCTCGACCGCGCGCGCGAATATCACACGCAGACGCTGGCCGAGCTTTTTCGCGTGGCCAAGCCGCCCGGGAAAACGGATGACGAGCGCGCCGCCAATCTGCTGGCGGAGTGGCAGCGGTCCGCCGACCCCGGCGCGCGCGCCCGCATCGTGGATGGCTCCGGGCGCATCCTCGCGGGCGCGAGCGAAGTGTGGGACCGGCCCGTGGCCTCCGTCAGCGTTCCGGGTTTCAGCAATGCCACCATGCACGTGCACCTTTCCGGGCCGGAGGTGCTCGACCAGGCCATCGCGGAACAGCGCCGCTTTTTGTTTTGGACGGGCGGCCTCACCACGCTGGCGGCGCTGCTCATCGCCGGCACGGCGGTGCTCGCGCTAAGCCGACAATTTGCCCTGAGCGAATTGAAGAACACCTCCGTGGCCACCGTGGCGCACGAGCTCCGCACGCCGCTCGCTTCGATGCGCATGCTGGTGGATACGCTGCGCGAGGGCCGCGTGCGCACGGAAGAGCAGCGCGCGGAATATCTCGAGCTCATCGCCGCGGAAAATGAGCGCCTCAGCCGGCTCGCGGAAAATTTCCTCACCTTCTCGCGGCTGGAGCGCGGCACCCAGTCGCTGGACTTCGCACCCGTCGCGCCGGCGGAGGCCGCCGCCCGCGCGGTGGCGCCGCTGAAAGCGCGCCTCGAGGCCGCGCACTTCGCGCTCGAGGTGCCCGCGGATCTTCCCGCCGTGCGCGCGGATCTCGATGCGCTCGCGCAAGTCCTCACCAACCTTCTCGACAATGCGCTCAAATACACCGGCGAAGATAAACGCATCGTCCTCCGCGCCCACGCCCACGGGACCCGCGTGACGTTCGACGTCGAAGACAACGGCCTCGGCATTTCGCCCACACAAAAGGCCGCCATCTTCCGCCCGTTTTATCAAGTGGACCAAAAACTCTCGCGCACCCGGCAAGGCTGCGGCCTCGGCCTCGCCATCGTCCGCCGCATCGTCGACGCGCACGGCGGTGAAATCGACCTTGCGAGCGAGCCGGGAAAAGGCAGCGTGTTTCACGTGACTCTTCCTCTCGCATGAACGAGCGCCCCACCGTCCTGATCGTGGAAGACGACCCCGCCATGCTCCGCGGGCTGAAGGACAATTTTGAATTCGAGGGCTACAAAGTCATCACCGCGACCGATGGCGACGCCGGGCTCAAGGCCGCGCTGAAATCGGTGCCCGACCTCGTGGTGCTCGATCTGATGCTCCCGCAAATCAACGGCTACGAAGTGTGCCGGTTTCTGCGCGAGGAGAAGTTCGACATGCCCATCCTCATGCTCACGGCCAAGGGCCAGGAGAGCGACGTCGTGCTCGGCCTCAAGCTCGGCGCCGACGACTACGTCAAAAAGCCGTTTTCGATCAAAGAGTTGCTCGCCCGCGCCGACGCCCTGCTCCGCCGCCGCAAGCGCACCGGGCCGGGTGCCGAGGTCTACACCTTTGGCGACTGCCGGCTCGACTGCGCATCGCGCACTTTCACGCGCGGCGGCACCGAGGTCGCGCTCTCGCCGAAAGAATTCGAGCTGCTCCGCTTTTTCGCCAGCCGCCCCGGCCAGGCCCTCAGTCGTGACCTTATCATGACCAGCGTCTGGGGCTACGATGCCATGGTCACCCCGCGGTCGATCGACCGTTTCGTGAATGCCCTGCGCAACAAAATCGAGCGCGACCCGGAAAAGCCGCACCACATCCGAACGGTGCGGGAGTTTGGGTATAAGTTTGAAGTGTAAGGGCTAAAGCCTGACGGCACTTTCTGGAGCGTTTCCATAAAAGTCTATCTCCCCCATAGACTTTTCGGATAATTCCCCTTGCGTCTCTGGAAAACCTGATCCATTCTGCGGGAAATGAGGCCGTGGAAGGACCGTACTTTCGCGCCAGCCACCACTTTCCAACACTCAAAAATACGCCCGTCTTTTTCAAACAATGAGCACCGCTACCGCTGCACCCGCTGAGAAGAAGCTCACGCATAACGAAGAAATCAAGGCTGCCATTCCCACGCTTGCGGGGACCGTGGCGCAGACGCTCGCGGCAGCGAAACAGGACCCGAGCATCGACCGTTTTAGCGAGGACGACCAGCAGTTCATGAAGTTCCACGGCATCTACCAGCAGGACGACCGCGACCTGCGCAAGACCGGGAAGAAATACATGTTCATGATCCGGGGCCGTATCCCGGGCGGCGTACTCACGCCGGACGGCTATCTCACTTACGACCGCCTCGCGACGACTTACGGCAACAACACCTTGCGCATCACCACGCGCCAGAGCTTCCAGTTCCACGGCGTGGTCATGTCGGGACTGGGGCCGTTGATGAAGACCATCAACGACGCCATGATGGACACCGTGGCCGCGTGCGGCGACGTGAACCGCAACGTGCTCGCTCCGCCGGCCCCGCCGACGGATATCTACACGAAGCTCCTGCATGATGACGCCCGCCGCGTGAGCGAGGCGCTGAAGCCGCAGACGGCGGCCTATCACTCCATCTGGGTCGAAGGCGTGCAGCTCAATCTCGAGGATCCGAAGAACAAGGACTTCGAGGATCCGCTCTACGGAAAGACGTATCTCCCGCGCAAATTCAAGACGGCCTTTGCCATCGCGCCGGTGAATGACGTCGACATCCTCACCAACTGCCTCGGCTTCGTGGCCATCCCGGGTGACGACGGAAAAATCTCCGGCTACAATGTGCTGGCCGGCGGCGGCATGGGCCGCAGCCATGGCAACGTGCAAACGTACCCGCGCCTGGCCGACACCGTGGCCTTTGCCAAGCCCGAGCAGATTATCGACGTCGCCCGCGCCGTCCTGACCGTGCATCGCGACTTCGGCGACCGCACCGACCGCAAGCACGCCCGCCTCAAGTACGTGCTCGAGGAGAAGGGCGTCGCCTGGTTCCGCGCAGAAGTGGAAGACCGCCTTGGCTACAAGCTGGAAGACCCGCGCCCCGTCCAATTCACCACGCAGAAGGATCGCCTCGGCTGGCACCAAGAGACCGATGGCACATGGTTCCTCGGCCTCTTTGTGATGTCCGGCCGCATCAAGGACGACGGCAATTACCGGCTGAAGACGGCGCTCCATACCGTGGTGGAAAAATACCGCCCCGAGGTCCGTCTCACGCCCACGCAAAACATCCTGCTCTGCCATATCAACGAAGCGCAGAAGGACGAGATCACCAAGGTCCTCGCCGAGCACGGCGTGCCGGTGGACAACCAGGCCACCGTCCTGCGCCGCGCCAGCATGGCCTGCCCGGCGCTGCCCACCTGCGGCCTCTCGCTGGCCGAGAGCGAGCGCTACATTCCGGCGCTGCTCGACCGTATCGAAGCCGCGCTCGCGGAGGTCGGTCTGGCCGACGAAGAGATTACGATCCGCATGACGGGCTGCCCGAATGGCTGCGCCCGCCCCTACGCCGCGGAAATCGGCTTCGTGGGCAAGGCCCCCGGCCGCTATCAGGTCTGGCTCGGCGGTAACGAGAGCAGCACGCGCATCAATCGGATCTACAAGGACGTGGTGAAGGACGCCGACATGATCACCGAGCTGAAGCCGCTGTTCCAGCGGTGGAAGGAAACCCGTCTCGGCGCCGAGCGCTTCGGCGATTGGGCCGCGCGGGTGATCTGGCCGGAGATCGAAGCGGCGGCGAAAGCATCGGCTCCCGCACCGGTGCCGGCGGCGGTGGCGTAAAGGCGCGCTCGAACGTGGCGCCAGTCTTTGGACTGCGGTGGCAGAGTCCGCGTCGGCGGACGGCGACACCGCTTTCCGGTTAGGCGGATTGGCAGGCACTTTCGCGGAGAATGCACACTCCTTGTTCGTTCCTTCTGCTCGTCTAGCTCCAAAGCGGCGTGGCGCTCCGCTTCCCGCCGCAGTCCAAAGCCTGGCGGCACATTCGAGTGGCCTGCGTTACAATTAGCGGTTGCATGTAACGATTCTTGTGTAAGGTGCCCGGCTCTACGTCCGACGGCTAACACCTTGGGCGCTATCGATTTCTATGTTAACCCGTCATTTGTTCCGTCGCCATTCCCGTCCTCTTCCAGCCCTTGCCGTTGCCAGCTTCCTTCTGGCCGGACTGGGCGGTGCCCAAGCCGCGACGAATTACTACTGGGACCCCACGGCTACCCTCGGCACCAGCGGCGGCGGCACGGGAAACTGGAACCTCACGGCCGGCAATACTGTGTGGTTTGACGGCTCGACGGACAGCCTTTGGATCAACACGAACCTCGCCAACTTCGGCGGCACCGCCGGCACCGTTACGGTAAACGGCGCCGTCAACGCGGGGGGCATCACTTTTAGTACCGGCGGCTACACCCTCAACGGCACCGCCACCCTCACCTTGGGCGGCAGCCTGAACGTCAATGCCGCATCCGGTTCCACCACCACGATCAGCGCTCCCATCAACGTTAGTGCCGCCCAGACCTGGACCGTGGCCACCGGCAACACCCTGAATCTGAGCAGCAACATGAGCGGGAACGCGGTCATCTTTAGTGGCCCCGGCACGCAGAACATTTCCAGCGGCACCATGACCGTGGCCAAATTCACCGTCGCCGGCGGTGCCACCGTCAATTGGTCGGGCACCGCCAACATCCCCGCCGGCGGCAGCTACACCGGCGCCGGCGACAACGCCACTCCGGGCACGCTGAACATCGTCGGGGGCAGCTTCAGCACCGCCGCCACCGTCTTTATGGGCAACGGCACCACCGGCATCATCTCGGTCTCGGCCGGCACCTTCACCATGACGGGCGCCAACACCAATATATTCCTCGGCGACGGCTACAACAACAACGGCGCCGGCAACGGCTCGCTGAATCTTTCCGGCACGGGCAAATTTACCACCGGCACCACCGCGGGCTCTTTCTATCTCGGCAACAAGGGCGCCGGCACCGGCACCGTCAATCTCGACGGCGGCACCCTCGCCACGAATCGCACCATCACCCGCAGCAGCTTGGTGAGCGGATCGCCGACTGGGACCGGCACGCTGAATTTCAACGGAGGCACGCTCCAGGCCACGGGCAGCGCTCTCGCCATTACTGGCCTCACCCAGGCCAACGTCCGCGACGGCGGCGCGATTATCGATACCAATGGCTTCGACATCACCCTCAGCCAGGCGCTGGTTCACTCCGGGATCGGCGGAGACAATGCCATCGATGGTGGCCTGATCAAAAAAGGGAATGGCACTCTCAACCTGAATGCCGGTGAAACCTATACCGGCCCCACCCTGGTCCAGGCGGGCACCTTGCTCGTCAACGGCGTCCTCGTGGGCACTTCGCGAGCGGATGTCTCCGGCTCCGGCACCCTCGGCGGCAACGGCACGATCGGTCCGGCATCCGGGGCCACCGGCCAGGTGACGCTGGCTTCGGGGGCACATCTGGCGCCCGGCATGAATGGCATGGGCGCACTCCAAATCGCTCTGAGCGGGGGCGGAAACTTTGACCTCACCGGCGCGATTGGGAACGGGAACACCGGAGCGCTGGCCTTCGAACTGGGAGCACCTGCTTCCAGCGATTTGATCTTCACGAGCGGCGGCCCCCTCACCATTGGGAGCGGGCTGCTCGATTTCGACGACTTTTCCTTCAGCACCCTGGCTGGCTTCGACCCCGCCAGCAGCTATACTTTGTTCCTGGGAGATACACCGATTGCCGGCACCCTCGGCACGCACACCATCGATACCATTGGCGGTCAGCTGTACGAGCTGCAATTGGTTGATAACCATACCGATGTCGTCCTGGTAGCCATTCCAGAGCCGGCCTCCGCCGCCTTCCTGCTTGCAGGCGCCGGCATGTTTCTGGTTCGCCGCCGCCGCCGCTCGTAGAAGCGGCTTCCAGCCGTTTCCGTGGGTAAACCCGGTGATCCTGCCGTAGCCGCGGGGAGCTGGCCGACGACCTGCTTGAGGTTTCTCGCCACGGGTAAACCGCTACCCGCCAATCGCCCAGCGCAACAAGTGTCTGCATTCAGGACATTTTTACGGAATTCCTTTCGTTTCGTTGAAAATCCCATAAATCTGGCCCGACTTTGGCTGTAGCAAATCGCATCATGGCCGTTGCAGCCCCTGCCGCCGATTTTGCCAAACTCCTGTTCCGGACACCTCCGTACAACCGGATGTCTTCGGCCCGGCGTTTCCAGCTGCTTTCGCAGGCACGCTCCGTGCGTTTCGCAAAAGGAGAGCCGCTCTTCCACGGGACCCAGCCTCCCCCGGAAGTGTGCATGATTCTGACCGGCACCGTCGCAGTTGCGACGGATTTGCCAGGCGAAAGAGAGACCATCGCGTTGGGCGAACTGGGTCCGGGCGAATGCGCGGGCTGGGTTCCCGCCCTGGCAGGCGCTCCCGGGGCCCGGGCGGTGGCGCTCACGGAAGTCCAGGGCCTGATGGTCAGCGCTCCGGCTTTTCTGGAAATTGCGCGCTACGACCCCGCTCTGCGCGAGGACATGTTCTCCCGCGTCCGCAAAGGCGAAGTCTGGCGCGCCGTGCTGGCGGAGATGGCCCGGCAGAACGGGCGTATCTCCAGCGCCCGCGTCATCGTGGAATCCATTTTCAGTGAGTGCATCACCCGCGACTGGCCGGAGGATGAAGACGCCCTGGAGGACCCGGAGCGGCTGTGGATCGTGGCCGGCGGCGAAGGTGTGATGTCGGGCGACCGCTGGCATGGCCCGGAGGGCGTCTTGTGGGCGCGGCTGATCGGGCTTCCCGCGGAAAAAGTCATCAGAGCCCTGGCGGAGATCAAGATTCCCAGCCGGGAAAGCGTGCGCATTCGCCCTGACAGCACCGTGGCGCAGAGCAGCAAATCGAAAGTGCAGCCCGCTGGTGCGAGTTCGACGACGGAGCGTCCCGCCTCGGGGAAAGCGATGGCCCCCGAACCGCGACCGGCTCCGGCGCCTGTGCCGGCGCGTCCGCGGCGCACCATCTGGGGCGCGCTCGGCGTGGCCTTCGGCCTGGCGGCCCTGGCCGCGGGCGGCGCAGCATGGTGGGCCTCGCAGCAGGTAGTCACCGAACCTTTGACCGCCGCCGGCACCCTCACCTTTGTGGGCGAGCGCCGTTCCATCGCCGCGGGCATCCGCGGCACGATTTCCGACTGGGGCCTGAAACCGGGCGCGCGGCTCGATCGCGGCAGCGTCATTGCCATCATCCAGCCGCCCATGGACGAGTTTCAGACCAAGTCGCTCACCGCCGCGGCAGCGCTCGCGCAAAGCCAGGCGGAATTTTGCGAGGCGGCCCTCGCCGGGCGCCCCACGAAACCCGAGAGCCAGCCGAAACATCTCGTGGAGCTCGCCTCCGAGCTCTCCACCCTGCGCAGCGACCAGCGCGTGCTTTCCGCCGTCGAGCGCGGGGCCACCACCGACTACACGCTCAGCCCGGCCGAGCGCCAGCGGGTGACCCAGCTTTACGCCGCGGCTCGCGCCGAAAACATGGATCGCCTCAGCAACGCGTCTCGTGACGCCAGTGCCCGGCGCGATGAACTGCGCGACGCCGAGGCCGAACTGCGCGAAGCGCAAGGCGAGATGACCGTGCAGTCCAAGGCCTACGCGGAAATCATCAATTCCAAGGAAAAGGAGATGCGCAAGGACTCCGATGCGGCGCAACGCGCCCTCGCCGTGGTGAAGCGCCAGGTCGAGCAAAAGCAGGACGCCGTCAACCGGCTGCGCAAGGAAATCGCCGCCATGTCCCTGGTGGTGGAGCCGACGGCGCAGCCCGCCGACGATGCCAGCGCCGCGCTCCCGAGCATCAAGGCGGGCATCGCGCAAATCGAGGAACAGATGCAGCGCCATGCCGAGGCTTTCCGCCGCGAGGCCTCGGGCCACGAAGCCGCCCTCGCCCGCCTCCGTGCCGATGCCGCGCCGCGCCAGATCGAAACGCTCCAGCCCGGCCTCGTGCTGGAAGCCGCGCCGCTCAAGGTCGGCTCCGTCGTCGCGCCCGATACCGTGCTGGGCCGGCTCACCACGCGCCAGGCGTGGGAAGTGGAGTGCAAGCTTTCCCCCGGCCAGCTCGCGGCCCTGCGCCGCGGACAAGATATCACCATCGTGACCGTGAACCCTGACGGCTCCACGATGCGTCTCAAGGAAAACCTCAACGTCACCAACGCGCAGGTGGATCGTCCCCACATCACGTTGTTCAGTTCCCGTGACGATTGGCATGATGGCACGCCGGTGCGCATCGAAACGAGTGTCGTGAAATGCACGCTGCTCGACCAGTGGCTCACCGAAATTCGGTGGACCATTGGGATTTGAGCATGGCCCGCCGGCGCTTCACGGTGAGCGCATGAACCCGCGTCTCGTCATCGGCGCTCTCGCCGCGGTGGCGATTGCCGTCTGCGCGCTGCTGCTCTGGCGGGAATCGCCGGCACCGCCGGTTACCCCGGCCACCAGCACCGTCCCGGCGGCCCCGCCGGCCGGGTTCGATCCTGCGGCGCTGGCTCGATCCACACCCGCGACCGCGCCGGCATCAAAGAGCGTTCCGTGGAAGTCCGTGGAGGAGTTGATGAACAGCGATCTTTTCACCCGCCAGCCCACCGCGGAGCAGATCCGAAATTTCCTCGCCACCCGGGGTGAGACCGCGGCCAATCTCGTCGCCGCCTTCGAGGCCACCCAGGATTTCCAACTGCTCCTGCGCGCCGAGCAGCTTTTTCCAAACAACCCGATGGTGCTCCAGGCACTCATCGTTTCGGGCCAGGAGCCCGAGAAATTCGCGGAACGCATCGAACGTTTCAAAGCGGCCGATCCGAAAAATCCGGTCCCGTGGATTTATTCCGCGCAGTCTTTGTTCAAGGCCAGCGACCCTGCCGCCGCGCGTACGGAAATCGAGACTGCGCTCTCGCTGCCGGGCTTTTACGTTTACACCAATGAGCGCACCGCTTCCGCGCGCGCGCTTTATGAGTCCATGGGCTGGAGCCCGCTCGAAGCCGAAATCCGATCCGTGTTCGGCCTCCCCGTGCCGCAGATGCAGGCCGCGCAGACCGCCGGCCGCGGCCTGATGGAGCTCCAGAAAGCCACGACCGACGGCGGCGACCAGGCGCAATCCGAGCAACTCCTCCGGCTCACCTACGGACTCGGCAAAATGTTTTCCACCCCCGAGGCCTCGCGTTTTCTCATCGGCCAGTTGGTCGGCTATTCGCTCGAAAGCAAAGCGCTGCAGGCCATGCCGCCCGACCAGAAACTCCCGGGCGGCGCCACGGCGGCGGAACGGCTGGCCGAGATGGACCGCGACAAAAAGGAACGGGTCGCTCTCACGCAAGGTTCGGAGGCGGCCCTCGGCGGCGATCCGGCGCTCACGCTGGAATATCTCCGGCACGTCCGGCAGGACGGCGAAACTTCCGCGCTCCGCTGGCTGGGCGGACGAAAGTGATTTGCGCTACACGCTTGCGCTACACGCGCCGGCCTTGCCGCTTCGGCTTCGGCCAATTCCAGTGCCCCCGCTGATACCCCGGCACGATGCCATTCCGGCTGAGCGCGTGGTCCTCACCCTTTTTGAAACGGAATTGCCGCTTTGAGTCCTGCTGCATCGACATCCCCTGCTTCAGCGGGGCCTTCTGCAGTTTATACCGCGGATCCGTGTAGGGCTTCACCGCAAAAGCCGGCGCCACCATGACCATCAGAGCAAACAGCGCGACGACAAATCCCCGGGCCTGACCCGAAAAATGGACGCGATTGGAAGGACAGCGCTGCTGCATGGGACGGCATGCTAACCATCTTCCGCCGGAGAGCAATGCCGATTTGGAGCTCCTGAAATGTGGTCTGCAGAAGAGACCGTTCTGATTGTTTGGCGGCCGAAGCGCGGGACGGTCCTGGGAGCGCCGCCATTTTGGCGGCCTCACAAGCATAGCGCGAAGCGCCAAACTAAAAAAGTAGCGCTTCGCGCAGCGGCAACGAAGCCGCCGGAACGGCGGCGCTCCCAGGACCGACCCGTACTTCGCTCATGCCGCTGAGCCTCAGACGGTTATTTTGCGGCTGGTGTCGGAGAACTTCCGCCCGGCGCAGGATTTCCCGCTGGAGCTGCTGTCCCGGGTGGCACCGTGGGCGCGGCGGGAGGTTTCGCTTCCGGCGTTCCGGCAGCTGGAGTCCCCGCCGGTTGCCCCGGCGCCGTCCCCGCACCCGGAGCGGGCGGAGTCTCTGGCGGTGGGGGCGGTGGCGGTGGCGGCACCGCCGAGCGCGTGATGTCCGGCCAGTCGAACAATTCCCCCTGCCATCCGCCGATTTCATTTAGCAGCGCTTCGCACCGCGTCCGCCATTGCGCGTAATTCGGCGCCACCATGGGCCGCTCCGCCGTACCGGGAAACACGAGATACGTGGCCTTCAGGTCTGTCACCGGACGGTAATTCCCATTCGCCTGCGGCAGGATTTGTTTGCAGATGCGCAGCGACGCCTCGCCGACTTTCATCCCCGGCCCCGCATCGCCCACGATGGCCGGATACAGCGTATCGCCCACAATCACCACGCAGTAATCCCCGACCGACGGACCTTCCTTTAAGTTCCCAAACATCGGCCCGGGCAGCACCACGAAAGGATCCGCAACGCCGATCAAATAGCTGTACTTTTCCAGGTCGCGGATCTCCAGCTTCAGCCGCGCATTTTCCCCCTTCAGCCGCGGCGTCTCGCTGTTTTTGGGCTCCTTGAGCTTCGCCTCGTTCTCCGCGATTTTTTTCTCCCAGATGGCCACACACGGATTCGGCACCTTGGTCAGTTTTTCCCAGCGATAGCTCGTGAATGGCTGAAAGGTGCGCGAACTCATGTCCGCGGTGAACAGGCGGTCGCCGTCCGTGCCGTCGGTATCCACGTCCATGTCAGCCTGGATGAGCAGCGCGCGGCGTTTCGTCTCCGGATGCCGCAGCTCCAGGATGGTCTCGCAGTCGTAAAAATTGTGGCGCGTGAGCAGCGAGTCGAGCCGGTTCAAACTCGTTTTGATGGAGGTGACCTTGGCGCGGTAGAGTTCGTCGAAATCACGCGAGACTTTCGCGGTGGGCAGCAGCATCGCGAGGCCGGGCAGCGCTTTGTCGAGCTTGTCGTTCAGCTTCCGCAATTCCTCCAGGCTCGTGTGGGGCTTCGGCACATCCACTTTTACCGTCACCTCCACCGTGTAACTGTCCTGCTTCGCGCGCTCCGCCGTCGCCGTGGTGCCCACGATGGTCTCGAAATTCACCTTATAGTTGATGCCGTTGAAAATGCTCCCGACCTTGATGTCCTTGTTTGGGACATATGGCGTCGGCTCCGGCGTGGGCGGCTTGGGAGTCGGCGCGGGCGTTGGTGGCGGGGTGGGCGTCACCGGCGGTGGGGTCGGCGTTGGCGGCTGTGAACTCTTATTGCAGCCCGACAACACCGCCGCGGCCAGCGCACAAATGGTAACGGCACGAAGCATGGCCACGCAGAATGCGCAAAACGCGCCCCGCGGCAAGCATCACAGGTAGGGACGCCGCGCCGTCGGCGTCCCTGATCGGTGGGAGGGTTTTTTGAAAGCGGAAGCTGACACTCATTCGGTCACCTCAAAAAGATCAGGGACGGGAGCGGCGTGCCGTCCCTGCCTTGAATCGCTTGCCCTTCGCCACTCGCGGCGCCATCCACTTTTCATGGTCATCCGCCAACTCGCCGAACAAGCACCCTTTACCACCAAGGACGGCTCCACCATCCGCAGCATCCTCGATCGCGCCAATGCCCCGGTAGCCAATCAATCGCTCGCCGAGGCCTGCGTGCCGGCGGGCTCCGCGACGCAGCGCCACTATCACCGGCTCAGCGAGGAGTTTTACTTTCTGCTCGAAGGCACCGGCACCATGGAAATCGATGGCGCCGTGCGCGAAGTGGGGCCCGCCGACGCCATCCTCATCCCGCCCGGCGCGTGGCACACCATCACCGCGCGCACGCCCCTCCGCTTTCTCTGCTGCTGCGCTCCGCCGTATGCGCACGAGGATACGTATTTCGTGTAAGAATTACTCCACCTGCGACTTCCCGCGCCGCAGCCGGAACGGATCGCTCTTCACAATCGCCGTCACCAGCGCCGAGAATTTGTAGCCGCCCTTCGCCGTCTCGGCCTGGATGCGGTCGAGCGTGCGGTCGTCGTAATAGTCGAGCCCGCGGCCCAGCGCGTAGATGAGGAGCTTCTCCGAAAGGCACCGCGCGAACGGATCCTTTCGGTCTCGCAGCAGCTTCTTCAAATCAGCGAGCGAAGTCAGTTTTACGTCCTCCACGGTGCCGCCCACTTCCACCGGCTGCCCTTCCTCGTTTTTGTCGCGCCATTGGCCAATGCCGTTGAAGTTCTCCAGCGCAAAGCCCATCGCATCCATCTTCGCATGGCAATTGGCGCAGGCGGGATCGGCGCGATGCTGCTCCAATCGCTGGCGGAAACTGCCGCTGAGTTCTTTCCGGTTTTTGTCGTCGATGCTCGGGACATTCGGCGGCGGTGGCGGTGGCGGGTCGCCGAGGAGTTGCTCCAGGATCCATTTGCCGCGCTTCACCGGCGAAGTGCGCGTGGGATTGGAAGTGACCGTCAACACGCTGGCCTGCGTGATCAATCCGCCGCGCTGCGTGCCGGCGAGCGAGACGCGCTTGAATTCGTCGCGCACAAATCCGCCCGGCGGCTGGATGTTGTAAATTTCCGCGAGGCGTCGATCGAGATAGGTGTAATCGGCATCCAGCAGATCGAGAATGCTGCGGTCCTCCCGCACGATCTCGGCGAAGAAAAGCCGCGTCTCCGTGAGCATCGAATTCTTCACCGAGGCCCGCCAGCGCTTGAAAGCGCCTTCGTCTGCCTGGTGCGAAGTGAGGCGCCGAAGCTGCAGCCATTGCATGGCAAAATTATCCGTGAGCGTCTCCGCGCGCGGGTCGCGCAGCAGGCGTTTGATCTGCGCCTCGAGATTCGCGGCGAGCTGCCCCTTCTGTGCCAGCGCGAGCAATTCATCATCGGGGCACGTCGCCCACACAAAATAGCTCAGGCGCGACGCAAGCTGGTACTCGTTGATGGGATGCGCCTCGGGATTGTCCGGCTGCTCGTCGGGCTCCATGCGGAAGATGAACTTCGGCGACGACAAAATCGAAACGAGCGACAGCCGGACCGCATTCTCCCAGCTCTCGCCGCGTTGCAGCGCCGCGTCGGCCACGTGTGCCACGTGCTCCAATTCCTCGGCACTCACCGGGCGCCGCCACGCGCGCGGCAAAAAGCTCGCCAGCAAATCGCGCGCGCGTTGCTGCGGCGTTTTGCCCTCAGCCGGGCCGGCCCAGCGTTTGATGAAGGGCGAGCGGGTATCGAGCGGACCCTCGGTCTGCAAATATTCCACGAACAGCGTGGGCGGCGGACTGTTGGCATTGTCGCGCACCAGCGCGATGGCCACGCGCTCGATGCCCTTCATCTTCGGGATGCGGCCCTCCACCATCTGCGGATGCTTGTCGTCGCGCGCCGTGACTTCAAACGTTCCGACAATGCGGCACCTCTGCACCTGCGGCACTTTGTCGATTTCGAGTTCCGCGAGCTTCGATGCCGGCTCCGGGTTCGCGATCTTTTCGCCCGCCACGAGCAGCGCGACCTTCACCGGCTTCCCGCTGGGCGACTCCGCATACACCCGCGCGCGGAAATTATGCTCGCCGGTGGATTCCAGCTTGAACGGCGTGTTCAGCGGCCCCGTTTCGATATGCGTTTTGCCGGGCACGAGCAGGCGCCAGTTGCCGCGCATCGGCGTGGTCGGCGCGCCCGGCTCGCAGTATTTGGAATACATCGTGCGCACGATCGGCTTGCCCGGCGTCAGCGGGATGGCCTGCTCGGCGATGGCCTGCGCGGCGTCGAGATAGCGCTCCATCAGCACCGGCGAGAGGCTCAGCACGTCGCCGATGTTGTCGAAGCCATAGCCCACGTCGTCCGTGGGAAAATCCGCCGCCGGCTGCAAATCGATCCCGATGAGATCGCGCACGGTGTTGTTGTATTCGGAGCGGTTGAGCCGGCGCAGCGTCACGCGCCCCGGGTCGGGCTTGGCACTGCGGTCATAGTTCGCAAACACCGCCCGCGCGCTGGCCAGAAACGCCGCGCGCTCCGCCTCGGCCGGCTGCGGCTTGTCGTCCGGCGGCATATCGCCCTTTTGCACCGCATCGAGGATCTGCTTCCACTTCTTGCGCTGCTTCAGCAGCGAAAGGTCGTCGCGATACTGGTTGAGCGTGAGGTCCGCCTTGTGTTTCTCCGCCCCGTGGCAGGACGTGCAGTGCTTTTCCAAAAACGCGACGCCGGTTTTGGCGAAGGGTTCGGCGGCGTTTACACCAGTGATCAGCAAAAGAAGAAAAACCGCGACCACGCGGGATGCAGTCTGGAGTGCGGTGGCTTGCCACCGCTTTGTGGGCCGAGGCAGCTTGCTGCCTGCGGTGGGAACAGTTTTCGAAGGTCGAAAATCGCTCCCTCCACGCGCAGCAAGCTGCGCCTTCCACAAAGCGGTGCCAAGGCACCGCACTCCAGACTGCGCCTCGCGCAGATGGAGCTCTTTTCTTTTTCGTACGGTTTCGTGCATTTGGTGGACAAAAATTCGGGGCAGCGGTGAGGATAAGCGCAAACCTTGCCCCAACTTGGCGGGATTTTCACGCGCGATGGCTGGCATCTGCGCCAGGGTGCGCTATGTTGCCCCCTGTGTAACATGTTCCGCGCAGCCCTTTTTCTCGTCCTCACCCTTTTCACCGCAGCCCTGCGGGCGCAGGCGCCTCCCGCCGGCACGTGGCTCTCGAAGGACGGCAAAAAGTTCGTCGCCGAGCTCGTCGCGGCCGATGGCCTGCGCGCGACCTTCGCCCCGCCGGACAAGCCCAAATTCGTCATCCCGCTGACCGATCTCGACCCCGCGGATGCCGACAACATCCGCTCCTGGCGCGCCACCTATTTTCGCACCCCGCTCATCGAACCTTCACTGATTCCCAAATGGCCCGCGCAGGCCGTGGCGGACAAAATCGAGGTGAAATCCATGGGCGAAGAAGGCGGTGTCTACCGTTTCGAAAGCCCGAATTTCGAACTGATCTCCGATCTGCGGCTGCCGATTTCCGCCGTGCGCGACATCGCCACGGTGCTCGAAGCCACGCGCGCCGTGCTCATCGCCATCCCGCTCGGGCTGCATGCCGGCGGCGAGCAGGAAAAATATCCCGTGCTCCTGTACGGCACCGCGGCGGGCTATGCCGCGGCGGGCGGGCCCGAGGGCAGCGGCGGCTATTACGATGCCCGCGCGCGCCATATGCTCGTGCTGCTGCCCAATCTCGGCATCGAGCAAAAAGGTGGCACCATCCGGCTGAACTACGGCAGCAATTATTTCGTGCTCAAACACGAGGTCACCCACCAGCTCCTCGCCCGCTGGCATGGCCACATCCCCATGTGGCTCTCCGAGGGCATCGCGGAATTCATCGCCTCCATCCCCTACTCCGGCGGCCGCTACAATTTACAAAAACCCGGCGCCGGCCTGCGCGACTACATCCTGAAATGGCGCAAGGCCAAGGACGACAACGGCATCACCCTCATCCCCTCGAAAGAACTGATGGAGCTGGAGGAGCGCGACTGGCGCCGCGCCATGGCCCAGAGCTCCGCTTACGACCTCTACAATTCCTCCGCGCTGCTGACGTGGTACTTCATCCAGGAAGACAATGGCACCCGCTTCGCCGCCTACCTCGACGGCCTCCGCCGCGGCCGCGACGACGAATCGCTGCTCCTCCGCGGACGGAAACTGGAGGTCGTGGACCAAGACGTCGCCGCCATGGCGAAGAAGATGGGCCTCACGCAGAAAAAGCCCGACATCGTGGCGGGGCAAAAGTAGGCGAGGTTTTCAACCTCGCACCCGGAATCCGCCATCCTGAGCGAGGTTAAAAACCTCGCTTCCCCCCCTAGCAAGTGCGCCTCTGGCGGGTATCATTGCCCGATGATTTCACGCTTTGCCACCGCTGTCCTTCTGGGCGCCGCGCTCCATTCCGCGGGAGCGGCGGATGCGCCTACCCCGGAACAGCTTCGCAAGTTTGGCCAGGAGTACTGCTTCAAGTGCCACGGCGCGCAAAAACAGAAAGGCGATTTCAATTTCGAAGACTACGCCGCCAACCCGGACGTCGCGAAGGATCGCAAGACCTGGGAGAAAATCGCGGAGCTTCTGGATTCCGGCGAAATGCCGCCGGACGATAAACCGCAGCCGCCCGACCAGGACCGCCTAGCGCTCATCCACTGGATCGATGGCCAGCTCGCGCAGGGCAGCGCCTCGCAGTCCGGCCCGGGCCGCGTGACCATCCGGCGGCTGAACCGAGACGAGTACCACAACACCATTCGCGATTTGCTGGCGGTGGATTTCAATCCCGAGGATTTCCCGGCGGACGAAACGGCTTTCGGCTTCGACACCATCGCCGACGCGCTCACGCTGCCGCCGCTGCTGCTGGAGAAGTATCTCGACGCCGCGGACAAAATCGTGGCCAAGGCGCTGGCCAATGCCGAGCAGGGCCCGCCGACGAAGATGGTGAAGGGCCGGCAATTCGTCGGGCACGGCGACGACGTGCACGCGCTCGATGACGGCACGATGGGCTTTTACCGCGAGGGCGAGGCCGCCGTGGACGTGAGCTTTCCCGCGGATGGCGATTACACCCTGCGCGTGCGCGCTTTTGGCGAACAGGCCGGGCCCGAGCCGCCGCGGCTCGCGGTGTCCGTCGACGGCCAGAAAGTCGGCGAAGTAGCCGTGAAGGCCAGCGATCGCCCGGCGATCTACGAGGTGAAGACGTCCGTGAAGGGCGGCGAACACAAGCTCGCGCTGGCGTACCTCAACAACTACAACGATCAGAATAACCCCGACCCGAAAATGCGCGGGGATCGCAATGCCTACGTCACGGCGGTGGACGTCGTGGGCCCGGCGCACCTGCGCCAGAAGATGCCGGAGAGCTTCCAGCGCATCTTTACCAAGCTGCCGCAGCCGGGAGAAGAGGCGAAGGTTGCCCGCGAATTGATCGCCGATTTCGCCGCGCGCGCCTACCGCCGCCCGGTCACGCCCGAGGAAGTGGAAAAACTCGGCAAGCTCGCCGACGCCGCGATGGCGGACAAAGCGCCCTTCACCGAGGCCGTGGGCGTCGCCGTGCAGGCGGTGCTGTGCTCGCCCACGTTTTTGTTCCGCTGGGAGCTCGACCCCGCGGCGATGAAGCCCGGCGAAGTGCGCAACCTCGGCGACTACGAAGTCGCTGCGCGCCTCTCGTATTTTCTGTGGAGCTCGATGCCCGATCAGGAGCTGCGCGACCTCGCGGCCAAAGGCGAACTGCTCAAGGGCGACAACGTGCGCCTGCAGGCCGAGCGCATGCTGAAGGACTGGCGCGCCTTCGCGTTCGTCCGCAATTTCTCCAGCCAGTGGCTGCAAATTCGCGCCATCGACGAGGTGAACATCGATGAAAAGCGCTTCCCCCAATATACGTGGCAGCTTCGCGAGGCGATGAAAGAGGAGTCGCGCCTGTTCTTCGACGCCATCGTGCACGAAAATCGCAGCGTGTTCGATCTGGTGGAGGCCAACTTCACCTTCGTGAACCAGCGCCTCGCCGACCTCTACGGCATCCCGGACGTGAAGGGCGACAAATTCCAGCGCGTCACGCTGCCCGAGGGCTCGCCGCGCGGCGGCGTGCTCGGCCAGGCCGCGGTGATGGTCTCCACCTCCATGCCCACGCGCACTTCGCCCGTCATCCGCGGCAAGTGGGTGCTCGAACAATTGCTCGGCACGCCGCCGCCGCCACCGCCGGCGAATGTGCCGCCGCTCGAAGCCACGAAAGTCGACAAGGACGCCCCGCTCCGCGTGCGCCTGGAACAGCACCGCCAGAATCCCGATTGCGCCGTCTGCCACGCCAAGATCGATCCCGTCGGCTTCGCGCTCGAAAATTTCGACGCCATCGGCCAGTGGCGCACGCAGGACGGCAACACGCCCATCGACACCAGCGGCGTCCTGCCCAACGGAAAAAAGATCAGCGGCATCGCGGACCTGAAGCAGTACGTGAAGGGGGAAAAATTCGCGCACAACCTCGCGCAAAAAATGATGACCTACGCCATCGGCCGCGGTCTGGGCCGCGGCGACAAACCCGCCGTGGACGCCATCATGGCCAAGCTGAAAGCCAGCGACTACAAAATCTCCGCGCTCATCGAGGGCATCGTGACCAGCGACCCATTCCTCAAGCGCCAGCGCGAAGTGGCGGCGAGGTAGGAAACGTCCAACGTCCAACGTCCAAACGGCGGGGCGCCCTTTGGAGTGCGGTGGCAGAACCCGCTTCAGCGGGTGGCGACACCGCTTTGGATGGCGGAGTGAGCGCGGGCGGAAGGAGAGGAGGGACTCCGAATGGGCTTAACCTGCCGTTTGCGAATCTCTCCACTCCGCCTGCCAAAAAAACCTCCCTCCTCCAAAGCGGTGTCGCCGCTCCGCTCTGCCACCGCACTCCAAAGGGCGCCCCGGCGCTTGCGCGTTCGACGTTGAACGTTCCTCAGAGCTCCACCGCTTCCCCCGGCGTCGGCACGATGACCTCCGTCGCCGGCAAATCCGCCCGCAGCGTCTGCGCCAGCCAGTCGATGGCCAGCGGGTCGCCGTGGACGAGGATCAATTTCCGCGGTTTCGCCCGATTCACGTATGCCCGAATCCCCTCGCGACTCGCATGCGCGCTGAAATTAAACGCCTTCACCTCGCAGCGCACCGGCTCGGGAGCGTGATCCGCGCCCAGTGAAATGAGATCGCCGGGCTGGGCTGCGCGCAGCCGCCCGCCCGGGCTTTCAGGGTCCGCGTAGCCGACAAAAAGGATCGCGTTCTCCGGCTTCGAGAGAAGCTGCCGCGCCATGCGGTTGCTCAGCGTCTTTTCCGACATCATGCCGCTGCTCAGCGCGAGGATGCGCCCGGGCTTCACGCGCAGGTCGGCGGCATTGTGCCCGCCGATCACGTACGGGTCCACGGCCTCGAGCAATTCCAGCCCGCTCCGCTGCCGCGGCGCGCGGTCGGCCAGCTGGTCGTAAATCTCCGTGAGCTTCGCGCCGAGCCCGCTGATGTAGATGGGCCGGTCACGCCGCAGCAGGCTGCGCCGCCGAAAATCGTGGAACATGCCGAGCGCCTCCTGGGTCTTGCCCAGGGCAAAGAGCGGAATCAGCAAGCAGCCATTCCGGTTGAAAACTTCGTTGATGGCCCGGGCCAGCCGATCTTCTTCGCCGCGCCGCGTGAAGCCCTCCGGCGTGGGCCGGTCACCGCGCGTGCTCTCCATGATCATCACGTCACACGGATCCGCGTCGCCAAAATCCGGAAAATCCGCGCCGCGCGCGATCGTCTGGTCATCGAACTGCACGTCGCCCGCGTAGAACACCGTGCGCCCTTCTCCGCGAATCACCGTCCCCGCGCTGCCGAGGATGTGGCCGGCATCGTAAAATTCGCAGGTCACCTCCGGCTCCTCCGGGCGCACCCGCTCCCCCGCGAGATTGAACACCATGCGCAGCGGACGCCCCACCCAATGCCGCACGAGCCCGTCCACTTCGCGATGCGAAAAGAGCGGATACTCCGGCGGCCCGCCCGCGGCGCGTTCGGCGATCATCACGTTGATCGAATTGTGCAGCATCACTTCGCCGAGGCGGCGGGTGGCATCGGTCATCAGCACCGGCGCCCGCGCATGGCGCCGCATGGCGACGGGCAGCGAGCCGATGTGATCCTGGTGCGCGTGGGAAAGCACGATGGCGTCCACCGATTCATCCGGGAGCATGTCCAGCCGCGGCAGTCCCGCATTGCCTTCCTTCTTCGGGTGGTAGCCGGCATCGAGCAGGATCCGCTTGCCGGCTATCTCCAACAGATAGCAGTTGGCACCGATTTCCACGGCGCCGGTGAGGTTGGTAAAGCGAATGGCACCCATGCAGGCGAGGGACCAGCCTGCGTCCGCAGCCGATGCGGGGTCAAACAGGAAGCGCAAATTCTTGGTGCCGGATGATCCCTCTTTGGCCCCTTCCGGCCCCTTTCGCCCCCGGGTGTCTCCCGTCCCTTTCATCGACGTAACACTTTTTGAGCTAGGCAAGCGCCCCCTTCCCGCGGACAACCGCGCGCCAATGACCAAGGCCAACCGGGCGCTTCTGCTGCACACCACGGGCGGACTGGCGCTCGCGCTCAGTCTGGCGATCGCGGCGCGCTGGTTTCCGGTGGCGGAATACATCACCCGGGCGCAGCGTAAAATTACCGAGCTCGAAATCTGGGGCGCCGTGCTCTACCCGCTGCTCTTCGCCACCTGCAATATCCTCCTCCTGCCGGGCGGCATCCTCGCCATCGGCGCCGGTCTTTTCTTCGGCCTGTGGTGGGGCTGGATGCTCAATCTGCTGGGCTCCACCATCGCCGCGACCATCGCCGTCACGCTCGCGCGCAAATTTGGGCGCGGCTGGGTGCAGCGCCGGTTGCATCCAAATGGACGCTGGGCTCGCCTCGACGCCGCCGTCGCCCGCGAAGGACCGCGCATCATCTTTCTTTCGCAGGCGCACCCGCTCTTTCCCACCAGCCTCCTCAATTACGTCTACGGCCTCAGCCGCGTGCCGATTCGCACTTGCGTGCTCTGGATCGCCATGGGCCAGGCGCCGGCCATGTTTTTCTACGCCTACCTCGGCCGCTTCGCGCAAAGCGGCCTGCGCGCCTGGCGCGGCGGCGGCCAATTGCGCACGCTCGATTGGGCGGTGTGGATTATCGGACTGGCCCTTCTTCTCACCCTCACCTTCACTCTCGCGCGGATCGCGCTGCGCATGCTGAACGGCACCGGCGAAGAGCCTTCCCCCACTCCGGAGACCGCAATCCGGAAGCTCTGAATACGTAGTATCCCATATTTAGCCACCTAGATTATTTTCTATCCTGATAATTAACTAACTAAATAGTCAGCAGGGCTTGTGCATGCGGCGACAGCACCTTACAGAAATTACGTGCAAAAGATTCGCCTCAAAGATGTAGCTGCTCGCGCCGGGGTCGCGGTGAACACCGCGAGCACCATTCTCAACCGCCGCCCAAACTCGTGGGCGTCGAAGGAAACCGAGGAGCGCGTCTTCAAGGCGGCCGCGGATCTGGGCTACAAACCGAACCGCGCGGCGCAGGCGCTCCGCTTTGGCCGCTTCAACGCGCTCGCCCTGGTCATCCCCGATCTGCAAAATCCATATTACACCGCTTTTGCGGACATCGTGGAAGAGGAGGCCGGCGCGCACGGCTACGACGTGCTCATCGAAACGTGGCGCAACGACTTGCGCCGTGAAGAGGAGATTTTGGAAAAGCTCGAGAATCGCAACGTCGATGGCGTCGCCGCTTTTCTCAGCGATCCCGATGCGCACCGCGATTATCTCACCGCCCAGGCCAAGCTCGGCACGCCGTACGTCGTGCTGTGTTCCGCGGGCGAGATCCCGCCGCCGGTCGATGCCGTGATGGCCAATTTCGAAACCGGTCTGCATGAGTGCATCGCCTCGCTGGTGCATCTCGGCCACCGCCGTTTCGCTTTTCTCCGCGCGCTCGCGGAGGGACAGCACGCCGGCGATCGCCCGGAAAATTTCCGCCGCCTGCTGGCGAGCCACGATATCGCGCCCGAGCAGGTGGAGATCGTTCGTTGCGGCCACACCATCTCCAGCGCGCACTTCGCCGCCGTGAAACTGCTCGGCGCAGCGCCGGAGAAGCGGCCCACCGCGGTCATCGCCATGAACGACCTCGCCGCCATCGCCACCATGCGCGCTGCCTCGGAAGGCGGACTGCGCGTCCCGCGCGACCTCAGCCTGGTTGGCGTCGATGACATTCCGCTCGGCAACTATCTGCTGGTGAGCCTTTCCACCATCGCCCAGCCCATCGCCTCCATGGCCCGCCACACCGCCCGCCTCCTCATCGCCCGCGTGGAAGGGAAAGAAAAAGGCGAGCCCCCCAACCAGGCCGTGTTTCCCACCACGTTCATCCGCCGCGAGAGCGTGGGGAAGGCGCCGTAAGAAACGTCCAACGTCCAACGTCCAACGTCCGACGTCCAACGTCCCCTCCAATGCGCAAGCGACGGGCGGATGGACAAGGAGAAGGGCCGCCCTCGGCCCGTGTTTAGTAATTAGTGCTCAGGGCTGAGTGTTCAGTATTCCGTCGCGCTGACCTCGAAACGCTCCGCGTGCCGAATACTAAAAACTGAATACTCCTTTGTTGAGCCACGGGGCGAGGGCGGCCCTTCTCCTTGAGCCGCCGCCCGTCGCTTGCGCGTTGAGCGTTGGACGTTTGCCCCACCATCGGCTCCCGCCCTATTGACGCCCCCGCAGTCCTGCTATGCTCAAGGGCATGCGTTTTCCGCCGCCGCTGAGGTATTCGCTGCCTCTGCTCGTGCTGCTGCTCGGTTTGCTCGCGACCGTGCTGGAGTACGATTTAAATCTCCGCAACGACCTGGAGCGGCACCTCGATGAGGTGACCACCACGGGCCTCGCGGCGTGCGGACGGCTGGCGCGCCTCGCTCCCGGCCCCAAAGGCCAGCCCGACGCTGAGCTGTTGCAAAAAGACATCATGGCCTCCGTAGGCGAACCATGGAGCCAGAACATCGCGGTGGTCGACCTGAGTGGGCGTATCATCGCCGCCTCCCGTCCGGAGTGGCGCCAGGCCATGGTGAGCGGGACGTCGCTCAGCCAGGCTGCGCAATTGATCGGACCCGAAAAACAACCGGCCACGCTGACGGCGGAAGATTCCTCCTCGGTGCTCTGCGCCTATCCTTCCGGCCCCGCCGACAGCCCCACTGCGTGGGTCGTCGCGGAGTTCGATCGGCTCGCCGCCATCGAGGATGCCAAGGGCGACGCGTGGCGCCAGCTCGGCTGGTCCGCGGGCTCCGTGGGACTCGCGTGTTTGATTGTCTGGGCGCTGCTCCACTTTGGCTTTGCCGCACGCCTCGGGCGCCTCGCAGCTAATGTGCGCGCCTTTGGCGAAGGCCGCACGCGGCTCCCCGCCACCGTCTCGGGCGGCGACGAAGTCGCGGAAGTCTCCGCCGCTTTTCTCGCGATGGGCGAGCGCCTGCGCCAGCGCGAGGAAGAGCAACTCCGCCTCGAGCGCGAATTGCTCGACGCCTCGGAGCGCGAGCGGCATCGCATTGGCCGCGACCTGCACGATGGCCTCGGCCAGCATCTCACGGCCGCCTCCATGGCCAGCGGCGCGCTCGCACGTTCCCTGGCGGCGGAACAGCCGGACTTCGCCGCGCGCGCCGAAGGCATCGCCGGCCAGCTCCGCGCGGCGATCGCCGAGGCCCGCTCTCTTTCGCATGGCCTCGCACCCGTCGCGCTGGCCGACGACGGCCTGATGGCCGCGCTCGGCGCTTTGTCGGAATCGACGCGAAGCGGCGCGGGCATCCGCTGTGTCTTCGAATGTCCGCAGCCCGTGCAGATTTCCAGCGTCGACACCGCCACCCATCTGTACCGCATCGCGCAGGAGGCTGTGGCCAACGCCCTCAAGCATGCGGCCGCCTCCGAAATTCGCATCGGGCTCGAGCAGCGCAACGGCGTGCTCGCGCTGGAAGTGGACGACGACGGCGAGGGCCTCGAGCCGGATTCCTCGACGCGCACCAAACCGGGCATGGGCCTGCAAGTGATGCGCTACCGCGCCCGGCTGATCGGCGGCGAATTGCACATCGGCTCGCCGCCCGCCGGCGGCACTCGCGTGACCTGCCAGATTCCTTTTGCACCATGACCACTCCCGCCAAACCGCGCGCCGCCAAGGCCCGCATCCTTCTCGTGGACGATCATCGCATCGTGCTCAACGGCTACATCCTCATGATCGACGCGGAGCCCGACCTGCAAGTGTGCGCCACCGCCACGAATGTCTCCGAGGCGCTCACCGCGGTGGAAAAAGAAAATCCGGACCTCGTCATCGCCGACATCACCATGCAAGGCCGCGGCGGGCTCGATTTGATCAAGGACCTCGCCGCCCTGCGTCCCGAACTGCGCATCCTCGTGTGCTCCATGCACGATGAAACGCTCTACGCCGAGCGCGCGCTGCGGGCCGGCGCGAAAGGCTATGTGATGAAAGACGCCGACGGCCCCACCTTTCTCGGCGCCATCCGCCGCGTGCTCTCGGGCCAGCTCTACATGAGCGATTCCCTCGCCGCCCGCGTGCTCAATGCCTTTGCCGGCGCGCGCCCCCGCGGCGGCCTCTCGCCGCTCGAACGCCTGAGCGACCGCGAATTCGAAATCTTCCGCCTCTTCGGCGAAGGCCGCACCGCCAAGGAAATCGCCGCGCAGCTCAACCTCAGCCCGAAAACCGTTTCCGTGCACCGCGATCACATCAAGGAAAAGATGTCCTTCGCCACCAGCGCCGAGATGATCCACGAAGCCGTGCGCTACGTGGAAACGGAGCGCCTCGGCGGAGCGCGGTAGATTTGCTAGGGCGGATTAACATAAGCTGTAGCCGCGCCGAGGAGAGTAAGGTGCAAGGGGATGGACGCTCGAAGTTGAGCGCCGTAGGCGCGACATATTTATAGAATAGGCCGCTCTAAAGAAGCCAAGCCCCGGAGGGGCGACATATGCCGCCCCTCCGGGGCTTGGCCTTTTTTACTCCATGCTATCAACATGTCGCGCCTACGGCGCTCGCCCGGCGGCTACATGCTCTAGACGTCGGTTCGCGCAAAGAAATCTCCCGAGACGGAAAGCAATACCGGTCCCTGAACCGTCGCATTGAGTGGCCCATAGCTTCCCCCGCCGATCTTCATGGTCCCAATCTCCTGCGCGACGATCCCGAAAGCATCGCCTCCCCCGATGGTGCCCAGGGCGTGGCCTTTGATGATCACGCCGGCGATCCGCGAAACGTTGCCGGCCGTGTGCCCGCTCGAACCCGCCGCATCGTCGAGCGTGCCAAAAAATCCGTCCCCGCCGGCCACTACGCCCGCCACGATGCTGCTCGCGATGAAATCACCACCAATCGTGATCGAGCCGAGGTTCGCGTCCGCGTTCCCGAGAGTACCGCCGATGTAGCCGCCGACAATCTGCGCGAAGCTGACGCTGCCCTTCACCGTCAGCTTGCCCAGCGCCACCGCGGCCGAACCGGGGCTGCCCGGGAAGACGAATTGCACCGGCGTGGTCCCCGTTCCCGTGACATCGCCGCCGATGCTCAGCGAGCCCAGGCTCGTGGCCACTTGAATCGCACCGGAGAGATCGTTCGCTCCGCTCAGCACCGAGCCGCCGACGGTTAGGGATTTGGTGGTGCCGCTATTCACAAAGATCGCGCCGCTGCTGATGCCCGTGCCTCCGCGCACGTCGCGTCCGATCTTTCCGGTCCCGAGCTGGCCGAGAGACACCGTCCCCGCGCCATTGCCACTTCCGCCGATAAGCGAGCCGCTAATGGTCATCGACTTCACTTGGTCGAGGTTGGTGATCACGCCGGCGGCCTGGCCGGTGCCGCCACGCAGGTCACCACCCACGAACACGGAAGTAATATGATTGCCCGTGATACTCCCCGAATCCTGCCCACTTCCAATCAAGTCACCTTTGATGACGACCGGCCCGAGGTCCACGTTGCCCATCGGCCCCGCGTCGCCATTGGCCGCACCGATCGACCCGGAACCAAAGCCCGTGCCGCCCATGACATCGCCCCCAACCGTGACGCTCTTCGTCGCACTCCGGTTCGTGGAACTGTCGCCGCAGAAAATGACCCCGCTGACATCGCCTGACCCGCCAATGATGGAGCCCAGCACCGAGACCGGCCCCAGCGAGGTCACCGCGTGGATGTAGCCGGCATTGTCGTTCGAGCCGCCGCGCAGATCCCCGCCGATTTTCACCGAGGTCACCGGACCGGAAAAACTGACCATGCCGCTCATGAAGCCGGAGCCGCCAATCACCGAAAGTCCAATCGTGACGGCCCCGCAAGCCGTGCCCGTGACACTCCCGGAGTTGATGCTGAGGCCGCCGATCAACTCGTGGCCGATTTTCACCGACTTGATGGCACCGGTGGAGGAGACGCTCCCGCTGTTTCCGCCCCCGGATCCCACGATGGAACCCAGCACGGTCACGGCGCCAAAGCTCGCGGCGCGCAGTTCCGCGGTGTCACTGCCGGGTCCGCCGCGCAGATCTCCCTTCACCAGCACCGTGCCCATCGCCCCCGCCGCCTGCACCAAACCGGAAAAGGCATCCTGACCGGTCATCGAGCCGCCGACCGTCAGCGACTGGATGCCGCCCGCGCTGGAAAAGATGGAGCCGGAGGAGCCTTGCCCTCCTTGAATATCCCGCCCGATTTTGACGGCACCGATGCCTCCCGCCCCGGCGATCTGCGCGCTATTGCTTGCGTTTCCGAGCATCGAGCCACCCACGGTCACCGGCCCGATGGTCCCGGCGGTAATGATGTTGCCGCTAAACATGCCGGTGCCGCCGCGCACATCCTGGCCAATTTTCACCGGCCCGATGCCGCCGGTGGTCGTGATAATCCCGCTGTTGATGGTGGCGCCACCCATGAGCGAACCGCTGATGGTCAGCTTGCCCAGGACGCCGTCCGGGCCGCCCAGGACGAGCATCTGCGCGTCGATGAAATCCGTCTTCACGGTAAAGGACCCGACCGGGCCGTTGAACTGGCTGTCCGTTCCGCCGCCCGGCGGTTGGGTGGACGCGCCGCCGCGGCCAAAGGAAGCCACGGTGAGTGATTTCACTGCGGCATCGGTGGTCGTGCCGTCGCCCGCGACGATCCGGCTCAGGTCGCCATCGACACTCACCGTGCCCAGGTCGTTGTCGGTACTGTCGATGGCGCCCACGCGCACGAAACCGTCGCCGCCATGCGGCGTCGCGGTAATGCTCACGTTGGCTTGATCGAATTCACCGGCGTCGTCGTTCAGCAGCAGCGCCGAGAGCAGGCTGCCATTGGCCGTGGAACGCAACACGAAGTCGCTGCGCTTCAGCGTGCCTTTGCTGACGGTAACGGTGACCAGATCCCCGTCCTCATCCGTAAACGTGGCCGTCTTGGCGTTTTTCAATTTCAGATCTCCCGGCGCCATGGCGAAGCCGGCCAGCGCGCTGCCATCGCCGATCGCGCCGAGGAGCGTCGCCGCACCGGTATCGAGATTGATGCGGTGCAACTGCGTCGTGCCGCCCACCCGCAGCGCCGCCAAGGCGTCATTGTTCGGGCCGCCGATGTCGAAGCCCACCGTCCCGTCGGTATTCACGCCGAGCGCGCCGACGCTCGTCAGCGTGCCGTTGTTCGGCGGATTTTGGATGAGGAGCTGATCGGTGCCGGCATCGATGTCGTACAGCGTCGTCGCGGTCGTCCCGGGGAATGAGTTGGTATACGCCACCGCGGACACGCTGGGCGTGCCGGGGTTCAAGTCAGCATCGGTGATTACGAGACCGGTGCCGGGGTTGACGCGAAGATCCTGGCCCGTGTCGCTCACCACGCGCAGGCGATCCGGCACGGGATTGAAATCGACGCCAAAGTTCGTGCCGTTCAGCGTGGTAAAAGGATTCGTCAGATCCGCCGGATCCGCCGCCAGCGTGGCCACCAGCGAGACGGCCGCCGATTGCAAATTCACCGTGTAGAGATTTCCCGCTCCGGCGACGGTTTTCGTCAGCACGTAGAGCTGGCCCGTAGCTGGCCGAAAATCCATGCCCACCACCGACTCTGCCATGCTCAGCCCGGCCATCGCCGTGTCGTGCGTGATGACCTCCGGCGCCACGCTGTCGAACTCCAGCAGATGATTCGTATTCGAAATCGCGTACAGCGTGGCTGGCGCGATGCGGGTTTCGAGTGGCTCAATGAGCGATGCCGAATCATGCGTGGACGCGATGAACGGCCGGGCGGCGGTGCAGGTGGCGTGCATAGAGAGATGAACAATCTCGCCGCGACGTGGAAACATGTGACGCTGCGGCGAGTCCGCGACCACACGTCTTTTGATAACCGGGCTGCCCGCCCATTGGAGCCGCAAATAAGAACAGATCAATAGGGAACACGAGGCGCAATCTGGAGTGCGGTGGCTTGCCACCGCTCTGCGGTCCGAGGCAGCTTGCTGCCTGCGGAGGGAATAACTCCCGTATTTCGTTTCGCTTACCCACCGCGCGCAGCAAGCTGCGCCGAGCCGCAAAGCGGTGGCAAGCCACCGCACTCCAGACTGCGCTGCGAGAACTCAGCGCTGGCGAACATCGAAGATCGCCTCCCGCAAAACACCTCCCTAACCTCCACGCCCCGCCATGAAACTCCTCCTCTTCTGCACCGCGCTCCTGGCTGTCTCTTCCGCGCTCGCCGCCGATCCCGAAATCCGCGTGTCGGACGTCACGCTCTTCGGCGACATGGAGTGCTTCAAAATTGAAACGCCCTCCGCCACCTATCTCTACGGCAAGCGCGGCGCGGGCTTTGCCGGCATCCTCGATCCCGCCGGGCACGATTGGATCTCCTACCACCATGGCGGCAAAGCGCTCGGCGAATACCGCGGCCTGCCCAAGTGCGGGCAGCCGGTGAAATATTTCCACTGCGGCTACGGATTCGGCCCATACACGACCGACAACCCCTTCTCCTCTACAGTCACCTTGCGCGAACCCGCCCACGTGCACCTCCATTCCGAGACCAAAAACGGCGACGCGGCGTGCGACTGGGATTTCTTCCCAGCTTCCGCCACCATGACGCTCACGAAAATCCCCGGCCCGCACTGGTTCTTGTACGAAGGCACGCCCGGCGGCGCTCTCGATCCCGCGGAGGATTTCGTCCTCCGCCCCGGTGGCCGCAAAACGCCGCTCTCCGAGCCGTGGACCGATTCCGTGCCATGGGTTTGTTTCGGCGCCAAGGAATCGCCGCACGGCCTGCTGCTCTTGAACCACCAGGCCCCCGAGCCCGGCCAGACGGACAGCTACGTCTCCTGGCCCTACAAACCGGAAGCCGACGGCGCCCTCAACCAAATGACCGTCTTCGGCTTTGGCCGGCCCACCTGGACCGATCCCAAGCAGCACACCCCGCCGCTGCAAGTGCTTCCCGCAAAGCTGAGCCTCGCGATCACCCCCAATACCGACGCCGCGGCCGTCGGCGCCACCGCCAGGAAAATTCAGGGACCTTGAGAAACCGCAAGCCTCCCGCGGATTGACCCGCTTTCGGCGCACGTTACCTTCTTTGGAAAACCGATCGGAGGCCGACCGGGCTTATCGCAACTGGCCTCCGCTCTGCTTTACCGATCCGCTCAATGCTTGTTCCGACAGCCACGCTCAATGAACTCCGCGCCTTGTACGATGCCGGCCTGTATTACACAGCCTGGCAGCGTTCGCAGACGCTGGCGCCGCTGAAGGACTGGTATGGCCCCGAGGCGCAGATTCTCGCCGGGCGCCTGGCCAAGACGCTCGAAGGGGATCGCCTGGGCCGCTCGCTGCACAATCGCGCGTGGCGCTCCGCCCGCCGTGATGCCGACGCCGCCTATTACCGCGCCAGCAATATTTACGGCCGCCTCGGGCCGCACCGCGCGCTTCGCTTTCTCGAAAAACTTCCGGCCTTTCCCGACGCCACGGCGGAAATGCGCTCCAATTTGCTTTCGCTGCGCGCCAGCGCTCTGGCCACCTATCGCGATTTTTCCCGCGCGCATGCGCTGCTCGATGAGGCCATCCAGCTCGACAGCAAAAATGCCTGGCTGTGGGTGGAGCGCGCCCACGTGCATGAGCGCGCCGACGATTATCCCGCCGCGCTGAAAGCCGCCGAACACGGGCTCGAGCTGCGGCCCTATTATCGCCCCGCGGTGCAAAGCGCAGCGCACCTGCTCATGCTGCTTTCGCGCGACGAGGATGCTCTCACGCTCTTGCGCGAGGCGGATGCCCGCATCGAAAGCCCGGACGTGACCGCGCAACTCGCCGCGCTGCTTTTCGAACACGAAAAATACGAGGAAGCGCTCGCGTCGTGGCGGCGCTATCGCGAGATCGCTCCCTTGCTGGAGCAGGCGGGCACCGAGTGGTGGCACGCGCGGATGTCCGACATCCACTACCAGCTCGGCAATTTGAAGCAGTCCGCCGAGCATGCGCGCCTCGCGAAAAACGGCTTTCACGAACAGATCGCCGAGCGCCTCGCCGTGCCGCCGGCCGGGGCGCGCATCGTGATGCTCGCCGTGCCCTTTGTGCGCCAGCACGACATGACGTGCGCGCCCGCCACCCTCAGCGCCATCAGCCAGTATTGGCGCGCGCCGGTGGATCACCTCGCGCTGGCCCGGCGCATTTGCTACAACGGCACGCAGAGCCACATGGAACGCCATTGGGCCGAGGAGAGCGGGTTCGTCGTGCGCCAATTTACCGTCACGTGGGAATGCGCCACTGCATTGCTCGATCGCGGCGTGCCGTTCGCGCTGGCGACGGTGGAGACGCGCTCCGCACATCTCCAGGCCATCGTCGGCTACGACGGCATTCGCGGCACGCTCTACATTCGCGATCCTTTTCTCAAGCATCACAGCGAGGCCATCGGGTCCAAATGGCTGGAGGGATACGCCTTTTGCGGACCGCGCGGGACGCTCTTCCTTCCCGCCGCCGAGGCCCACCGGCTGGAAGGCCTCGAGCTGCCCGACGCCGCGCTTTACGATTTGCTCCACCGCGTCGAGCGCTCGCTGTTTCTCCACGATCGCGCCACCGCCGCCGAGGCCCTCGGGGAATTGGAAAAGATCGCGCCCGCGCATGTCACCACCTTCCAGGGCCGGCGCGAGATGGCGTGGTACGACGGCAGCCAGCCGCGCGCCCTGGCGATCACGGAGGAATGGCTCGCGCGTTTTTCCACGAGCAATTGCCTGCGCTGGGCGCGCTACATCGCGTTGCGGGATCTCGCCCGGAATACCGATCGCCTCACGGCCCTCCGCGAACTCGCGACCGGGGAAAAAGCGGAACCCGTTTTCTGGCGTGAGCTGGGCGAGGAACTGCGTCCCGACGCCCGCCAGCGGCCCCTCGCGCGGCGATGGATGCTCCGCGCGCTGCGGGCCCAGCCCTGCGAGGCCGAGTTTCTGCACTGCATGGCCGGACTGCTGTGGGACGAGCACCGCCTGCCGGAAGCCCTCGAACTTTACCGCCGCGCCGCCAGCCTTCGCGACAAAGTAGACTATCCGCAGCGTTCGTGGTTCCTCGCCGCGCGCCACCTCCGCCAGGAAAAGGAAGTGCTGGGCGTGCTGCGGACGCGAGCCCGGGAGCAAGGAGCCCGTTCCTCGCAGCCGGGCATGACCCTCCACTGGGCGCTGCTGGCCTTGGGACAAAGCGTGGAGGCTTTTGCCGCGCTGGATGCTGCGATCGACGCCCGCCCGGACGACGGCGATCTGCTCACCTTTGCCGCCGATGCGCACGCGCGTCACGGGCAGAGCCAGCGCGCCGGTGAACTGCTCGCACGCGCGGAGGGAAAATGCGCGCGCGCCACGTGGCTGCGCACCAGCGCGACGCTGGCCGACTACCGCGGAGCACTCGCCGAGGCCCTGGGCGTCTGGCGGGAAATTCTCGCCGCCGAGCCGCTGTCTTTCGACGCCATCCAGGCCGTCACCCGCCTCACTGCGGAAGTCGAAAGTCGCGCCGCGGCCCTCGCCTTCCTTCGCGGAACGGTGGATCGTTTTCCTCATCACTGTCCCATCCGGCGCCTACTGGTGGAGTGGCTGCGCGACGAAAGCACGCAGGCGCGCGAAACCGCGCTGCGCGAATTGATCGCCCTCGAGCCCGCGGATGCCTGGGCCGAACGCGAGCTCGCCCTCGCTTTCGCCGGCGTCGGCCGGTACGAGGAGGCCCTGGCCCACTGCGCCAACGCCGTCACGCTCGAGCCTCAGTCGGCCACCACGCACAGTGTCCGTGGCCGCGTGCTCCTGCTCGCGGGGCGCCTGGCGGAGGCTTCCACCGCCTGTCGTGAAGCCCTCCGGCGGGATGTCGATGATTCCGCGGCCACGGCCAATCTGCTCGCCGCCTGCAGTGGCTCCGCCGAAAAGAAAGAGGCGCTGGCGTTTCTGCTCGCCGAGTTGGAGCACCAGACGGTCTTCGGCAGCGGCCTGCTCAGTTATCGCGATGCGGCCTTTCCCATTCTCGAACCCGAGGAGTTGCTGCAAAACTTGCGAGAAGGCCACCGTCAGCGGCCCGATCTCTGGCATGCGTGGTCCGCGCTCATCGCCTGCCTGAGCGACACGCATCGCGCCGCGGAAGCGCTGCCGCTCGCGCGCGAAGCCGTGGAGCGGTTTCCGCTGAATGCCCGCCTCTGGCACGATCTCTCCTGCGTTTATTCCGAGCAGGTTGATTTCAAGGCGGAGGCCGAGGCCTTGTGCCGCGCCCGCGAATTGAGCCCGGCCTGGGGCCAGGCTTCGCGCGACTACGCCGATTGCCTCACCCGGCTGGAGCGCTACGACGAAGCGCTGCGCGTGCTGGAGGAAGCCATCGCCGCGTCGCCGCTCGATCCGGTGAATCGCGGACACCTCGCCCATTTGCTCTGGCGCCGTTCGCGCAACCCGCGGGCCGTGGAAGTGCTCGTGGAAGCACTGCGCGTCGAGCCCGGCTATTTGTGGGCGTGGGACAGCCTGCGCGACTGGGCCTCCGACGGCCGCGCCGTCGCCCTCGCGGAAGAGCTCACGAAGACCCGCGGCGGTGAGCCGGACTCGTGGATCCGCCTCGCGGAAATGCTTCCCGACGACAAGCTGGAGGAACGCCTCGCCGCGCTCGGCAAGGCGCTGGCGCTGAATCCGCGCCTTTTCCGGGCTCATGATTTCCGCGCGTGGCTGCTCACGCAAGGCGGCCGTTATGAGGAAGCCACGGCGGCATGCGCCCCGGCGGTGTATCTCCCGGCGATTCCCCGCGAGCTGCGCGCCCGTGCGGCCTGGGTGCAAGCGATGCGCGGCAATCTTCCCGGCGCTCTCGCGAAAATGCGCGAAGTGACGGAGACCGATCCCGACTACTACTGGGCCTGGGAGTGCCTCGCCGATTGGTGCGATCGCCTCGGCGACCACAAAGCCGAGCGCGATGCCGCGGAAAAGATGGCCCGCCTCCAGCCGCGCAACGCCATCCCGCTCGGCTACCTCGCCAATGCGGAAAAGAAGCTCGGTAATCACGATGCGGCGCTGAAAGTCCACAAGCAGGCCTTCGCGCTGGATCCCTCGTACGCCTACGCCGGGTTCAACATTTTCGGCGCGCATCTGAAAAAGAAAGAGCTGAAGGCCGCCGCCGAGACGCTCGTCCAGCTCAAGAAACATCTCCCCGGCGCCGACACCACCGCGGCCGAAGTGCGCCTGCTGGCCGCTCGTGAGGAGCGCGACGCGGCCCTCGCCGCTTTTCAGCCGCTGCTCACGGTGCCCGAGCGCGACGTCAATGCGCTCAATGCCGGCGCTTACGCGCTGCGCCAGGCGGGCTGGACCAAGCAACTGGAAAAGCTCCTCGCCTCGCAGCTCGACCGCAAAGATCTGAACCCCGCGGCGGCGCGAAACTGGGTGATTTGCTTTACCGCGCGCCGCCGCTGGGGCCAGCGGCGCCGGCTCCTCCGGCTCGATCCGGCCCTGCCCATCACGCTTCCCGCCTGGCGCGAATTCGCGGAGATCTGCGGCGAATCCAAAAAGCCGCAATACCTCCGCCGGATGCGCTCGCTGGCGCAGCCGTACCTGGCTCGCGACGTGGTCCTTTGGGGCTCCATCGGTTTTGCGTTCTGCCGCAGCGACCAGCATCGCGCCACGCTCCGCTGGCTACAGGATTGGCGGCAGCGCAAGGACATCACGCCGTGGATTCTCAGCAACGTCGTCGCCTCGCTGCACGCGCTGGGTCGTGAAGCGGAAGCGCTGGAAGCGAGCCGCCTGGCGCTCACCCTCAAGCACGATCACACCAGCGCGCAGCACGCCCTGTGGCTGGCAATCGACGAAGTCTCTCACGGAAATTTCGCCGCCGCGCGCTCACGGTTGAAAGAAATGACCTACGCCCATCTCAGCGAGTTTTCCCAATCGCAGTGGATTCTCACCGATGCCGCGTGCACCGTCGCCGAGGCGCAGGAATCGGATCGGCGCTCCGTCTATCGCGTCCAGCTCACCCGCCTCCGCAGCCCGGCCCACGCCGCCCTTTTCAAAGACCGCGCTTTCAAACACGCGCTCCCGCGGACCGTCGCCCAAATGGCCCGCACCGCACAGCTCTTCGCCCCGGCCCTGCGCGGGTGGTGGTTCCGTCTGCTGGGCGCCGGCAAGAGCACCCGCCTGGTCACACCCGCCTTGTTCGTGGTCATTCTTGCCGCGTCCATCCTCATCAAATCCGGCACCGATCGTCCGGGCTCATTTCAGCCCACGCCTCTCCCGACAGCCCCGGCCATGCGCCACCCCAAGGCCTCCCGCGAGAGCGCAGAGAAAGCGAAGCAGTCGATCGAACAGCGCAAACGCGAAGCCGCCACCCAAAAATAAGGAAGCCCCAAGGAGCGGCGACATTCCTGTCGCCGTTGCCGGATGCTGCGGAGCAGCACTGATTTTGGCAACGTGGGGGAAGTTTGGCGCTTCGCGCTGTGCCAACGACGGCGACAGGAATGTCGCCGCTCCTTGGCGCGCTCCGTCGCTTAAACGGTCATCGCAGCGCGAACCTTTCTACAGCAGCACTCCCGCCAGCGAAAGCAGCAGCACCTGATACCCCGCCTCCACCTTCGGCGCCCTACCGCCGGTACGCGGCGTAGGAGCGCTTGGCGCCTTCGCCGGCGTCTCTCCTTCGTGGTGCTCGGCTTCGCCTTCCATTTCCGCCGCCACGTCGATCTTGTGCTCCTCGGCCGCATGCTCGGCATGCGTTTCCTTTTTGGCCGGCGGCAATTCCAGGGATCCGTTTTGAAACTCCACCACGTAGCCGATGTGCACGAGATAGTGCAGGTCCGACGCCAGCGATTCCTTGCGCGCGGCCGCCTCCGGCGACTCCGGCGCCAGCCCCGCCAGCAATCGATTCGCGAGTTGCGGGCGCTTGATCCCCGGCTGCTCGCCCACCGTGGTCAGGATGGCGCTCATGCCGTCGCTGAAGCTCGTATCGGCCGGATGCCGCTGCGGGCGGATGGCCGAGGCGAAAAGAATCTTCCGCTTCCACTTGAAGAGGTGCAGCCCCGCCTCGCTGAAATAGGGGCGCAGTCCGTTCACGATGCCCAGCGGCACGCGGCGCTCGCGCTCCACGGCGTCGCGCACGGCAAAGGTGACATTGCGGTCCAGCATCACGCCGGCCACCGGGCCCGGCACTTCCAGCGTCCGTGCGGATTTGATCAGCTTGGGCAGATGCGTGTTCCGGAAATGCTGCTCCGCGTCGTACTCCGTTTTGAAAATCACCGGCTCCTCACCCTCGGCCACTTTCGTTTTGATCACCGTCACGTTGCTCGCCTGCTGCTTCCATTGCTCGATGGCCGCCGGATCGCTCACGTTTTCGATGTTGCGCAAAAAGGCCTGCCACTCGAGACGCCGGCTGTAGCGCTCATCGTAGAGCTTCCGCAGCGCCGCCTGGTAGCCGTGATGGCTCGACGGCCCGAGCAACGCGCCGCTGAAGCGGTCCCGCGCCACCGACATGTAGTTGCCCTTCGGCGCTTCGCCCTGCGTCGTTTCCGTCACGTAGTAATCGTCGCGCAGCGCACGAAACGCTCCGCGCTCCACATCGGCGCGGTCAAACGAAACCGGCCCGCTGCCCGCCTGATACAGCATCGCAGTCGGGTCGAGCGCGCTGATCCGCACCCGGAAACGCTCCGGCCGATCGAGAAACATTTTCGCCACGCGGAAAACTCCGCACGCCCGCGCGCTCGCTTTGATCTGCTTGGAAATCCCCACGGCCGCCGCCGGCTCCGGCACCAAATCCACCCGCACCACCGCCTGCCGCGGTTCTTGCGGCGGACGATGCTCGCGATGTTCCGGACGCGGCCCGCGGTCATCCCGGCGCGGCCCTCCCGGCCCGCCCGGCCCTCGCTGATCGCGCCGTTGATCGAAACGCGGCCCGCCTCCCGGTCTCGGCCCGCCCGGCCGCGGCCCTCCCGGTCCCCCGGGTCCTCGGCGCGGCCCATCGGGACGCGGCCCGCGGGGCCCGCCACGCCCGAAATCGTCGCGACGCCGGGGCGCTTCCGTCTCGCCCTCGTAGTCGGCGTAACGGTTCTTCGACGGGCTTTCTTTCAGCCAATCGGGCAAAAATTTCAGGTCAAGTTCCACCGGCGAGTCGCTCATGCAGCCTTCCGTGTAGGCGTGCCCGGGCCAAATGGCAATCGCCACGCGGTGGATTTCGCGTCACAACTTTGGGCGCCCTTCCCGACGCCCTTTAGAGGGTGGACCGAAAATCGGGGCTCTTTTTCTTGATTGGACCATCGGCGCGCTCAGGTCGGGCCGCTGCTGCCCTCAGCTCCCGAAGTCGCAAGAGTGCGGGCGTGTGGATGGTTTTGTCTCCGGCATCATTTGGTCGTAAACCTCGGCGCTCGAAAAGCGAGCGACGCACTCGTCCTTGGCGGACGGCTTTTCGTTTCCGACCAAATGATGAAAGGCAGAATCATTCCGCGCCCACCCCCTTGCGGCTTTCGGAGCAGCGAGCGCGGGGATGGCTTGTTCGGCGGGATGCTCCGTTGCGGATCCACGAGAGACATCAAACTCCCTGCTTTCGTGTCTTTCGTGGACGAAAAATATGGCTCCCACGAGCCATGGGAGGTGTGAGCCCTTGGGATTTTGGCCCGCACCCGGGGCCAAAGTTGGACTTTGACACCGGAAAAAAATCGCAATTCCGTGTTGCGTTCGTGTGGGGTCGCACCTAAAGCACCCGCCCATTCGCAAAAAACCAACCCTTTAGTTATGTCCGAAAAATCCATCGCAGAGAAAGTCAAGGATATCATCGTCGAGCAGCTCGGCGTGAATCCTGAACAAGTCACCGAAAACGCCTCCTTTATTGAAGACCTGGGCGCGGACTCCCTCGACACCGTCGAACTCGTGATGGCTTTCGAAGAAGAATTCAGCGTGGAAGTGCCTGACGAAGACGCCGAGAAACTCCAGACCGTCGGCGACGTCGTGAAGTACATCGAGGACAAGCAGAAGTAAGGTCCTCCTCCCGCAATCTCGATTCCCAAACAGCAGGAAGCCCGGCCAGCAATGGCCGGGTTTTCTGTTTTTGTTGGCAGCCCCAAAACCGCGGGACGCCCTTTGGACTGCGGTGGCAGAACCCGCTTCAGCGGGTGGCGACACCGCTTTGGAGGAGGGAGGGATTTTGGGCTGGCGGAGGGGAGAGACTCACGAAGAACCGAAGCGGTACGAACTTCGGAAGTCCCACCACCCCTCCCGCCCAAGCTCCCTCCCACCTCCAAAGCGGTGTGGCGCTTTGCTTCCCACCGCACTCCAAAGCCCCTTACTTCATCGCCTCCGTCTTCACCCGCTCAATCTCCGTCCGCAGCGCCATCACCCGCGGGCTGGTCTGGTCCGGCAGATGCCGGGTCACGTGATCCAGCGCCCGCTGCAGCAGCGTGAGCGCCTCCAATTTATTCTCCGGCCCTGTGAGCAGCGTGCTCTCCGCGAGCCGGCGCAGGCTGCTGGCGTATTCGAGCTGCGTCTCCGTGTTCGATGGCTGCTTGGCCGCGAGCACTTCCAAAATATCCACCGCCTTGCGGTACTCGTCCGCCGAATCGGCAAACACGCGCTGCACCGCGAACACTCCGCCGAGCCGCGCATGAATGCCCGCCAGCGCGCCCTGCACCTCCATGAGATCGGGATTCGCCGTCGCCAGCGGCTCCAGAATTTTCAGCGCCGCGCGGTATTGCTCGATGGCTGCCGCCGCATCGTTCCGCCGCTGGTGCACGTCGCCGAGCTTCACCGTGCCGTCGGCCAGATCCTGTTGATAGCGCAGATTTCCCGTCTCGCCGGCCGCGAGTTGCCGGGCCGACACCAGCCCACTCTCAAAGCTCCGCTGTGCTTCCTCCAGCCGCGCCGAAGCCAGCAGCAAATCGCCCTGCTCGTACTCCGCCAGCGCCGCGTGCCGGAGCACCTCCACGTCGTTCCCGCGGCGCGACAGCACTTCCTTCACCTTTTTTCGCGCCACCTCGGCCTGCGCGAGCGCCTCCGTCTTGCGCCCCGCCTTGTCGAGCGCGCGCGTCAACCGCCGGTAATCGCCCAGCAGCCGCACCTCCAGCTCATCCGCCGCCCCGCGCGCCGCGATCGCTTTTTCACGCACCTGGATGGTCTGCCGCGCATACTCCATCGCCTGCGGATACGCCGCGCGCGCCAGCGCAATGTCCGCCGCCACCGCCAGCGAATCCGCCAGCGCGGGCACCGCCGTCTGGGTGTCGCCCTGTGCGGCGGCAAATTGAAAATATTGCAGCAGCCGCTCATTCACGTCGGCCATCAGCGTCACGTTGTTCGTCGTGATGAGCTTCTCGCTGAGGTCGCGCTGCATCCACGCAATCGTGTTGTCCGCGCGGTGCCGCGCGTCATCGGCATCGCGGCGCTTCTGCTCCGCCTGCCACGCGTACCACCCCGCCCCTGCGGCGAGCAGGAGGAAAAACAGCGGCACCACCCAGCCAAATCCGCTCCGCGGCGGAGGCGGCGGCCCTGGGCGCGGGCCCGGCCGCGCCGCCCAGTCTGGCGGCGGATCGCCCGGACGCCGCGCGGCGGCTCCTCCTCCCCGGAGTGGTGCCGGGCGCTCCGCCGGCTGCGCCGTCGGCGCCGTGCGCGAAGCCAGCTCCGGCAGCGGCACGCCCAGCACGCCCGCGATGATGATTAATTTCGCCGTCTCCAGCGCGCTCTCGTACGCCGCGCCGCGCTGCTGCGCCTCGCGCGGCGGCACGCCCTTCGCCTTCAACGCCTCTTCGAGCGCCCGCCCGCTCGTGTAACCTTCCTCGCCATTTTCCAGCCGCGCGTCCGCCGCCACGGGCCGCACGCGCCACTCGGTATCCACCGTGCCGTCGCGCCGCACATCAAACTGCAGCGTCTCCGGCATGCACTCATCCTCCGTGCCCGAGACCCCCGCGACCACCAGCGCCAGCACCCGCTCGCGCCCGAGCTTTTTAAAATAGCGCACCTCCTCCGCCACCTCGCGCGATTGCGCCGCGCGCGGCGAGCACACCACCACCAGCACCCGGCTCTGCTCCAGCGCCTCGCGGATTTCCGCCGATAACTCCCCATCCGCCCTCAGCGGACGCGCGGTGCAAAACACCGGCTCCAGATTGCGCGGCACCGGCCCCACCGGCGTCGGCCTTCCCGCCAGCGCCGGCGGCACCTCGAATTCCTCCAGCGCCTCCTCGATCCAGTCCGCCCAATCCCGCCCCGTCTCGCGATTGTCGGCGGCGGTGTGACTAATGAACGCGTGATAGCGGGGCCCGGCTGATGGCATGGTGCGAATGAGACAATGGAAAAAAAGCCGCGTTGGAAAGAAGTCGAAAGTTCAGCCGCGCTCTTTTCCCTTTGTCTTGTTCCAGCTCTTGCCCTCGCGCGATATTTTTTGTCCACGAAACTCACGAAAGACACCAAAAAGCCTGTTTTCGTGCCTTTCGTGAATTTCGTGGACAAATCCCCTACGACTCCCGTTTCACCCGCACTTTGAGCTGCCGCGAAAGAAACCAGCGCACCGCAAACATATCGCACGTCGCCTTCCACGCCCGGCTCCCAAAACCATACTTGCTCACCCCCGCCACGCGCGGCCGGTGATTGGTCGGCATCTCCGTAATCTGGTACCCCATCCCCTTCACCAGCGCCGGAATAAAGCGATGCATGCCCTTGAACAAAAACAACCCCTCCCGGCACACCGTCCGCATCACTTTCAGCGAGCAGCCCGTGTCGTGAATGTGATCCCGCGTAAACCGGCTCCGCACAAAATTCGCGATCTTGCTGGAGATGCGCTTGCTCCAATTATCCTGCCGCTTCACCCGCCAGCCGCACACCAGGTCGAACCCCTCATCCAGCTTCGCCAGCATCCGCGGAATATCCGCCGGATCATTCTGCCGGTCGCCATCCAGCAGCACCGTGATGTCCCCTTTCGCCGCATTGATGCCCACAAACATCGCCGCGCTCTGCCCCGCGTTTTTTTCAAATTCGATCACGCGCACCCCCGGCCCGCGCCGAATCCGCTCCAGCGTTTTGTCCGTGGAACAATCGTCCACCAGCACCAGCTCATACTCCCGCCCCGCCAGCGCGGCGGCGAGTTCCTCCTGCAAAGGCGCAATATTTTCCTCCTCGTTATAGAGCGGGATAACAACAGACAGCACGCCACCTTCGCTAAAGGAGCGCGCGGCAGGGGGGAAGGAAAAACGCAACGTCCAACGTCCAATGCGCAAGCGACGGGCGGGCGTTGCTCGTAGAAGCGGCTTCCAGCCGCTTTCGTGCGGTGCCAACGCGCCTGGAAGGCGCGTCTACGAGCTTCCGATCGCCTGCGCATTGAGCGTTGGAGGTTGAACCTTAACTATTCCCTCTCCTCTGGATACCGCACCATCGAAGTATACCGATGCGGCCCAAACCCGAAGCCACGGTAAAATTCCTGCGCATCTCCGGTGAACAGATCCAGCCGGCATCCGCGTAACTGCGGATGCGCCAGCACCACTTCCATCATCCATTTGCCCAGCCCCCGCCCCCGATGCGCCTCGCCGATCACCACATCGCAGAGATACCCCACCGTCGCAAAATCCGTCACCACGCGCATCAGCCCCACCTGCTCGCCGCCGTGAAAAAGACTGAAACACAGCGAGTGCCGCACACTCCGCACAATCACCTCCGGCGCCCGCCGGTTCGCCCAATACGTCCCCGCCAGCAACGTACACACCGCGCGCAAGTCCACGCGCTCATTTTCATCCGTGATGGTGTATTCGCCGTTTTGCCAGTCCATGAAACGTCTGTAGCGCGCGCCTCCGCTCAAGCATAGGCCCTATTGGCCCTATTGGGCCTATTTCCACCTCAAAAAAACACACCTCCGTCATCTCCCCGCCCGCACCTCCGGTTGCATTCCCCACGCTTCCCCCGCTATCGTGGCGGCGTTGTTGTGATTTCGTTTCCCAAACTCCTCTACCGCCTGGCCACGGTGCTCTGCCTGCTGGCGCTTTCCGGCGCTTCGGCCAAAGCCGCTCGCAAGCGCGACGACGCCGAGCTCCCCGCCGCACCGCCGCCGGCCGTCTCGCAAACCGTCACCGTGGCCCCCGGCGAGACCGTTCCCGTGCCCCTCGGCATCCACGGCGGACGCGGCCAGCAGCTCGAATTTCTCATCCGCAGCCTGCCCAAAGGCGGCAAACTCTCCCCCGTCCAAAGCACCGGCCTCAATTCCGCCGTGGTGCAATACAAAGCCGGAAACGAGGCCGGCGCCGACCGCTTCACCTACGCGGTGCGCAGCGTCGAAGGCGTCTCGGCCCCCGCGCTGGTGACCATCAATATCGTCGTCGCCCCCGTCCTCCCCGCGCGCCTCGTCACCGACGAGCAGGTCGATTTTCCCGATGTGATTGCCGGACAAAAAAGCAGCGGCACGCTTACGATTACGAATAAAGGCGGGGGCGTGGCCGAGGGCGACGTCAGCGTCACCGAGCCGTGGAGCGTCGACGGTGGCACCCACTACCATCTCGCCTCCGGCGCGCACGCCGCCTTCCGTCTCGTATTTGCGCCCGACAAAGCCGGCACCGTGCAAGGCACCGCCACGCTCGGGCCCGACCCCAAGCGCCTCATCGCCCTGCAAGGCACCGCGAAAAGCCCGCTCGAAATCACCCCGGCCACCGTCGAAATGTCCGCCCCCGCGGGAAATTCCACGCGCTCCGGCAAGTTCCGCGTGGAAAACCGGACACAGGAACCGCGCGTCCTGAAGATCACCGCCGGCTCGCGCCTGCTCGTGGATGCAAAGGTGACGGTGCCGCCGTCCTCGACGATGGACGTCCCGGTTTTCGCCGGCGCCGACAACCCGATGGCCATCGACGAAAAGCTCCGCCTCGAATCCGTCTCGTGGAGCGCCGAGCTGCCCGTCCGCGGCAGCGGCTTCCCGCCCCGCTTGAAGTTCGCCGCGGCCACTCTCGATTTCGGCATCGTGACTGTAGGAAAAACCACCGAGACCACCATCACCGTGGAAAATTCCGGCGGCATTTCCGCCCTTGCCGCCGTGCATGTGGACCCGCCCTTCGAACTCGCCGCCGCCGGCCTGGAAGTCCCCGCCCAGGGCCGCGCCCCCGTCGTCGTGCACTGGCCCACTCCGGCCCCGGGCGCCTATTCTGGCAGTCTGACCGTAGAGGCCGGCGGCACCAAGGAATCGCTGCCCTTCAGCATCACCGTTGCCGCCCCGCCCCCATCCGATCCGCTGCCGCGCAATCCGGCAGCCTCCGCCGCCACGGACGAGAAGCCCGCTCCTCCCGCCGCTCCCTCGGATTCTGCTCGCGAAGCCAAAAAAGAGGCCCTCGCCAGCGCCTTGAAGATCGAGCTGACCGCGTCCCTTTCCCCCGCCGAATCGCCGGCATATCTCGGCCACTACACCCGCGCCGTCACCTCCGACAGCGTGGTGCTCGAGTGGCCCGTCTCCATGAAGCCCGGTCCGCCTTACACCGTGCTCGAGCGCCATTTGAACAAGAAGCCCGACGGCACCCTGGCCATTAGCTGGAGCACCCTCGCCGCCGTGCGTTTCGCCGACGAACCCGGCAAGCATACCGCCGAGGTCAAAGGTCTGGAGCCAAATCGCATGTACACCATCCGCGTGAACGGCGGCAGCGCCAGCAGCGAACCGGTGTTCACCGCACAATTCGTCACCTCCGTGGCCGAGCCTCTCATCTCCATGCAGGCCATCCTCATCATCGGCCTCATCCTCGCCTTCGGCGGCGTCGCCTGGTGGCAACTGCGCAACCGCACCAAAAGCGGGTGGTAGGCGAGGTTTTCAACCTCGCAACCAAAGCGCCAATTCGTCCGCCCATGCGCGAGGTTGAAAACCTCGCCTACCTTCCCGCTTGCCGCCCCCTCCCCCCTCACCGATAGTCCCCGGCTTTTTCCGCATGAGTTCGCAGTCCTTGCACGATCGGGGAGTCATCGCCCGCTGGCGGCAGTTTTTGCCCGTCACCGCGGCGACACCCGTCATTTCCCTCAACGAGGGCAGTACGCCCTTGATCCATTCCCCGCGCCTTAGCCAGCGCGTGGGACACGGGTGCGAGGTCTACATCAAATACGAGGGGCTCAATCCCACCGGTTCCTTCAAGGACCGCGGCATGACCATGGCCATCAGCAAGGCCTGCGAAGCCGGCGCCCGCGCGGTCATCTGCGCCAGCACCGGCAATACCAGCGCCGCCGCCGCCGCCTATGCCGCGCGCGCCGGCATGAGCTGCATCGTCCTCCTCCCCGCCGGAAAAATCGCCCTCGGCAAGCTCGCCCAAGCCTTCATGTATGGCAGCAAGGTCGTAGCCATCGAAGGCAACTTCGACGACGCCCTCCGCCTCGTCCGCGAGATCGGCGAGACCGAGCCCATCGCCATCGTCAATTCCATCAACCCCTTCCGCCTCGAAGGCCAGAAGACCGCCGCCTTCGAGATCATCGAGACCCTCGGCGACGGTCCCGATCTCCACGTGATCCCCGTCGGCAACGCCGGCAACATCTCCGCGTACTGGATGGGCTACTGCGAATTTCAAAAAGCCGGACGCGCCCGCACCCTCCCGCGCATGCTCGGCTTCCAGGCCGCCGGCTCCGCCCCCATTTTCTACAACAAAGTCGTCGAGAAGCCCGAGACCATCGCCACCGCCATCCGCATCGGCAACCCCGCGAGCTGGGACAAAGCCAGCGCTGCCATGAAAGACAGCAGCGGCGCCGTGGACATCGTCACCGACGAAGAAATCCTCGCCGCGCAAGCGTGGCTCGCCGCCAGCGAAGGCATCTTTGTCGAACCCGCCAGCGCCGCCAGCATCGCCGGTCTCATGAAATGGACCGCCGCCGGAAAACTTGCCGGCCTCCGCGAAGGCGCCCGCATCGTCTGCACCGTCACCGGCCACGGCCTCAAAGACCCCGACGTCGCCAGCAAGCACATCTCCGGCATCACCACCGCCAAAGCCGAAAAAGGCGCCATTCTCCGCCTCATCGGGTAGGCCGCCGGCGCTGTCGCCGCCGTTTTCATTTCCGTTCCCGCCCGTCGAAGCATAGGCCTTATGAGGCCTATCGGCCTATTGGCCCCATCGCGCGCTCGTCACCCATCACTCCTTCTTCTTCCGGTACGGTATCGTCCCCCGCATACACTGCGAAAGATCCGCCGAAAACGTGATCGTGCACGGTTTGCCATCCCACTCATAAACGATCGTCGCACCGTCCATCGCGTGAAACTGCGCCGAGCGCCCCTGCCCCTTGTCATTCGGATTATGGATCACCTTCCCGTCCTCGATCACAAACCGGTGCAGCCAATTATTCGTCGGCGTTTCCCACGCCGTCTTTTCCAGTTGTTTCTCCAGTCCCTTCTTCGTCAACGTCACCTTCGCGCCTGCGCCCGCGGCTGCCACCGGCGTCGGGTTCACCGCTGCCGCTGCCGCCGGAACGCCTGTCGGTGAAACCTGTTTCAGCACCTCCCGGATCTTCAGCGCTCCATCCAAATCATTGGCCTGCGTCGCTCGCCGCAGCAGCGATTCCAGAGCATCCTTGTACCGCCGGTTGATCGGATCCATCGCCGCGGAAACCTCATGCTCCCGCTGCTGCCCCAATTGACTCAACTCGCGCTCAAACGGCGATTCCGCAAAAAGCGAACTCGCGAGAAAAAAGAGGAAAATGCCGGAGTATTTCATAACGGTGGCCGCACTGCGGAGCGTTCAAAAATACACCGTTGGTAGCAATCCTAGAGTCATCCAAAAATCGACAGCTCCACTCTTCCCTCCCGGCGTGCTATTAGGCCTATTGGGCGTCGGGCCTATCAGCCTCAGAATGCTCCCTTTACTAAATCTTGCGCTCCCGGATTGCGCGATTTCTCAAATCATATGCGCGCGATCTCATTCCGCATTGGCGGAGCCCGTGGGAGAAAAAGAAAGATGACGGCGGGCGTCTTCATAAAACGAAATCGGATGACCAGGAGGTTAGACCAGGCCCAATCGGTCCGCTGTCTGGCAAACTGCAAGACGCGTGTTGCCGTCGCCCGCTGATCCTTTTAGCTGCCTCCGATGCCACACCTCATCACCGCTCCTACCGTCATCCAGGCCGCCGGACACCCTCCCAAGAAAATCGAAGAGTTCATCGGCCGCGCGAATTCCCGCACCGACGCCCTCAGCGTCGCCCGCATGACCAGCCCCGCCGGCTGGAGTGAACCCGGCCAAACGCCCGAGTTTGACGAATATACCATTGTGTTCCAAGGCGAACTCCATCTCGAAACCCGCACCGGCACCCTGCGCGTCGCCGCCGGCCAGGCCGTCATCGTGAACCGCGGCGAATGGATCCGCTACTTCACCCCCGAAGGCGCCGAGTACATCGCCGTCTGCCTTCCCGCCTTCTCCCCCGCCACCGTCCACCGCGACGCCTCATAAGCGCACCCCCTCCATCATCAATCACAAATCATAAATTATAAAGCCCCCCTCATTTTCCCTTGCCGGAAATGTAAATGCCATATACATACAAAAAACGCTGCTTTTAGCGGCGCACTTTTCGTCAAAAGTACCTCCTTTACCGAACCCTGAACATCCTGTGAAACCCGTCCAGACGCAGTGTGGTCGTGGCTGTCACCGTGCCGGCTTTAGCCTCATCGAGGTAGTCATGGCCATCGCGATTATTGCGTTCGCGTACATCGCCATGATCGGCCTCCTTCCCGTCGGCATGGCGAATTTCAGCAAGGCCATCGACAACTCCATCGGCGCCCAAATCACCCAGCGCCTTGCCGGCGAAGCCCTCCAGACCGATTTCGACACCCTCACCGCCTCCTCCGTCCCCGTCTACCGGTACTTCGATAATCAGGGCAACGAAGTCCCCAAAATGACCGGCTCCGTCTACACGGCGGAGATCACCGTGGTGACCCCCACCAAGCTGCCCAATAGCAGCACCCCACCCAATCCCAGCCTCGCGACGGTCACCATCCGCCTCGCCACCAACCCGGGCGAAAACCCTCTACCCTTCGCCCCCGCCTCTCACCTCCGCATCCGCACCCACACCGCCCTCGTGGCCAAAAAATGATGAGATTGAACCGCGAAGTCCTATTGCTGGCCGCGAGCGGTGAGACGCTCAAGGAATGGCAACATTCTGATAGCCATCGTGAAACCTGGCGCCGAGCAGCGCAGAGAAACGGTTTTCCTTTTGTCCACGAAAGACACGAAAAGCACGAAAGCCGGGAATTTCGTGTTTTTCGTGTCTTTCGTGGACCAAAAAAATCCCTCGGTGGTTTCACCCTCGTCGAGCTCATGGTCTCCATGACCCTCCTCACGCTCATCTCCGCGCTGGTCTTCTCGATGACCTCCTCCACCACCTCCCTCTGGCGGCGCACCACCGGCAGCGTGGAGCAATTTCGCGGCGCCAATCTCGCCTTCGAGGCCATGACCCGCCGCCTCAGCCAGGCCACGCTCAACACCTACTGGGATTACGACAACCCCTCCGCCCCACGAAAATATCAGCGCCAGTCCGACTTGCGTTTCATCAGTGGCCGCATGGAAACGCTCATGGCCTCGCGCAACCCGCGCCGCCCGCTCCACGGCGTCTTTTTCCAGGCCCCCCTCGGCTCCGTCGCCAGCGCCACCAATTTCGGCGGCATGGAAAATCTGCTGAACACCGCCGGTTACTACCTCGAGTTCAACGACGACTCCGCCTACCGCCCAGCCTTCATCAATACCGCCATCGTCCAGCCGCGCTACCGCTACCGGCTCATGGAAGTCGTCCAGCCCTCGGACAACCTCATCGTTTATAAATACACCTCCGGCCAGCCGCTCTACAATCGCAAGGACTGGTTCCAGATTCCCGTGCTCACCAAGCCCGCCGTCGCCCACGTGCTCGCGGAAAACATCATCGCCCTGATCGTGCAGCCGCGCCTTTCCAAAAAGGACGAGCAGACCACCAGCAAAGTCCTCACCAAGGACTACATTTACGATTCCACCGTCACGCTCACCGACCCGGACATCAACCCCAAGAACCAGCTCCCGCCCGTCGTGCAAGTCACGCTCGTCGCCATCGACGAAGCCTCCGCCGCCAAAATTGCCAACGGCCCCGCCCTGCCCGCTTTCGATCCGCTGCTCGATACCCTCTTCACCGACACGTCGAAATACGACGCCGATCTCACCACGCTCCAAAACGCGCTCAACGCCCAGCACATCGCCTACCGCGTCTTCACCAGCAGCGTCAGCCTCCGCGGTGCCAAATGGAGTAGAAAATAGCGCCCTATGAACCTCCCTCCAAAATACCTCTCGCGTCGAAGCGCGGCCCCTTTTTGGACTGCGGCGGGAAGCGAAGCGCCACGCCGCTTTCC
>OUNM010610319.1_pt1 | contig 55484 bp, 54 predicted proteins | sample 1769961 | NCBI WGS metagenome assembly OUNM01 (sample SAMEA3914820, study PRJEB12502) | metagenome | biome: forest; material: soil | place: USA | collected 2012-03-12 | depth 0.3 m
CAACCTGCTGGGCGTGCAGGACCTGCACCACGACATGCGCAGCCTGCGCGACATGTTCGACGTCTTCGAGCAGAAGACGCAGCTGATGCGCCTGCTCGAGGGCTCCAGCCGCGCCGAAGGCGTGCGCATCTTCATCGGCGGCGAGAGCCGCGTGGTGCCGTTCGAGGCGCTGTCGGTGGTGTCGTCGCCCTACGAGGTGGACGGCCAGGTGGTGGGCACGCTGGGCGTGATCGGGCCCACGCGGATGCCGTACGACCGCATGATCCAGATCGTCGACATCACGGCCAAGCTGGTGGGCAACGCGCTGTCGCAGCGCTGACGCGGCGTCAGGGGCGCGGGTCGCCCACGACCTGGCGGTCCAGGCTCGCCAGCCATTCCGCGAACTTGCCGTCCTCGGGCATCAGGCCGTTCTGGCGCGCGGCGGTGAAGTCCACCGCGGTCGCCTCGGGCGCATGGCGGCGGCCGAACTCCTTCGTCCAGGTGGCGCGCAGCGCGTGCGCGTGCGCCGCGAGGTCGCTCGCGAGCGTGGCGCTGAAGTAGATCAGCTCGTCGGTGTGCGACGCCACGGACGCCACCGTGCCCGGGTAGTCGGTGCCCGTGCCGTGCGACGCCGAGGTGCCGAAGTAGGCCTGCGCCGCGTCGGCCCCCGGCGGCAGGCGGCCGATCTGTTCGAGCAGCTCGTTTCGCCTGGCGTTGGCGTTGGTGAGCCAGCCGGCAGTCTCCGAGAGCGTCGTCATCAGGGCCAGCGCGCGGCCGGACAGCGAGATCTTGTCGAACAGCAGGCGCTGCAGCGTCACGATGGGAAAGGCGAGCGAGGGCACCACGCGCGCGTCGATGGCGATGCTTGGCGCCGCGTTGCCCTGCCGTTCGCCGGTGCGGCGCTGGCGCACGAACTCGTTCCAGACGGCGATGTCGGCCTGGAAGCGCGTGGTCAGCGGCAGCACGTGGGTGCGCTTCAGGCTCAGCGCCTTGTGGCAGATGGACAGCGCCACCATCGTGGCCACGTTGGAGCTGCGGATCTCCGCGCCGAGCTCCTCGCGCCGCTGGCGCCGCGCCACCAGGCGCGTGGCCAGCACCGCACCCGCGCACGCGCCGGCGGCCGCGCCCAGCAGCGACAGCACGAACGGGGAATCGAGAATGGCCGCGAGGACGTCGAAGGCGGAACAGGCCCAGTCGGGCAGGGAGCTCGCGCAGGCGCCGGTGTGCACGCTTGCCGAGGGGACGTCGTCCAGTCGCATGGGATCGCCGTGGCCAGTTTGAAGTGGGCCCCAGTCTATCGGCGAAGCGGCGCCGCGCCGCCCGCGCGTTCAGGCGAAGTTCACAGGATCGCGCTGATCATCTTGGCCGGCGAGGTGCCGGTGAGCGCTGCGACGCCCGCCGCCGCGCCCGCCACGGTGGTGGCGTTGCTCAGCGCGGCCTGCGTGACGTCGGAGACGTCGGTGGCGATCGCGGCCGGCAGGTCCACCGCCACCGCATGCGCCGCGTTCGCCACGCCCGAGACCACCGACTCCACGCCGTTGATCGCCGCATGCACGCCGCTCGACAGCAGGTGCACGCCGCCCTCGACCGCATGCTCGACGCCGACCGCCACGTCGGCCGCCATCTCGAACGGGAACGCGACCACGTTCTCCACGCCATGCACCACGGCCATGCCGCCGTCGGCCAGCGCCTGCATCGCGCGCGCGCTGAACGACACAGTCGCGCTCGCGGCCTCGCCCACGGCCTCGCCGACCTCCTCGACGCCCGAGGCGATCTTCGCCGGCACCTCCTCGAGGGCCCGCACGACCCCGCCGCCGGCGCAGCCGGAGTTCATCGCCGCGTAGGGCGAGTTCGTCGACGAATTGGTGGCCAGAGACATCGGTGCAGTTCTCCAAATGTGTCAACCATGCTACGGAAGCGGGGCGCGCGGCATGCGTCGAACAGATGGGGAAACCGGGGGGAAATCCGGCGTTGCCGCCGGGGCGGCGTGGTGGCGGGAGGCCGTCCGTACAATCGCCGGCTCGTGGGCCGTTAGCTCAGTTGGTCAGAGCAGAGGACTCATAATCCTTTGGTCGACAGTTCAAGTCTGTCACGGCCTACCAATTAAATCAACAACTTAGGAAAGAAAGTCTGAGGTCGGAGAACCGTCGAAGTTGACTGTGTAGGCGCCATGTAGGCATTTTGCGGGAGCATAGATGTCTTCGAATCAACGTGACGAAAGCGCATCGTGAGAGTGCCCAAGTCGCAGTAGTTCGCGCCCAGCACGTGACTCCACGCTCAGCCGACGTCCAGGGTCGATCCCCATGAAAGTGATTCGCGAAGGTCTCTACGGCAACTTCATTCCCTTGCGCGATGCCGTCCGCGCGATTGGCGTGGGAATCACGGTCACGGTAGACGAGATCGACAGTCGACGCAGCCTGAATCGATGCAGGGACGAGACGAGCGTCGAGACGATCGTGGAGCGCGCATCTTTCGGACGCATGCTGCGCGAAGCGCGTTCCGCGGAAGTGTTGTTGATCTTGCTTAGCCGTCCGGCCAATAGCCGTCCGAGTTGGTATGACTCAGCATCGGGCTACGCGCTCCCTGACGAAACAGTGGGTCGAGAAGGTTTGCTGGTCTTGGCCGATTGGGCAAAGCAGATGCTGCCTCCGGCGACCAGACCAGTCGGCAAATCGACTTCAGTGTCGACCGATCCGACCGCGTTGATTTTCGAAGTGCCGCGTTCAGTGCAATTGGGTTTCGACATCGACGAGTTCATTCAATTCCTCGATGCGAACGGCGTGAAGCATTCGTTGGGCGATAGCCTTAGTTCACCGCCAGAACCGGCCGACGCCGCTGCCGCCGCGATTGACCCTTCGTCGCCCACCGTCAGCGCGAGGCCGCCGAGATCCTTCCGCGGGCCTCTCGCTCACGTTCTCGGTATGGCCTACAAACGTGCCGAGGACTGGAGCGACTATCGCTCGGTCTTCGCCGCGCTTCAAACCCTTGCCCGTCAGAAGGAGCCGCCATCTCCGCTGTGCGGATGCGACGAAGGCGCAGTGAAATGGCTGGATGAAGAGTCAAACGAGGTCAAATTCTTCGAGCCGGAGAACATGCAAAGTCGAATGCGCGCCAGATGAAGGCGCTCCCTTGCAGTTGACATGGTGGCCCTCCGCGCCGACGGCGTTTGGCTTCCCTGTTGTCAGTTTCCTGCAGCGTGTGCCAACGTACTCACGCCTTCAGCACGAGTTTGCCAGTGACTTTGCCTGCCGCTAGTTTGCCCAAGGCTTGCGCGCCGTGCTCAAGCGGCAGCGTCTCTTGGATCAATGGGTCGATCTGTCCATTGATCAACTGTTCGAAAACACGCGTTAGGTCCTCGCGAAACGGGCGCGGGTCGCGCTGGTAGCGCAAGGTGATGCCGTAGAACGAGGCACGTCGCCCGCGGATGAGCGAGCGGCCGAATAACTGCGCGAACATGGCGGCTGTCTTCAACCGACCCTGTCCGCCCATGGAGCCGAAGCCAATTAGCCGCCCTCCTGGCCGCAACGCGTGCAGACAGGGCACGATCCCGTCATAGCCGATGGCATCGAAGACATGGTCGACGCCAGTCGAAGTATGCTGCCGCACCAATCGGTCAAGCGGACCCGCGTGGCGATCAAGCGGCCGGGCCCCCAGCGCCGTAATCGGTTCGTGCGCAGAGCCGACGCTGAGCCAAGCGCCGCGACGCCAGCCAGTCTGAGTTGTTGCAAGAGCGCCGTGCCGACACCTCCTCCGGCGCCGGTCACCACGGCGACTTGGCCTGGTCGAACATGCGCGACCCTGTGGACCATTTGCCAAGCGCTAACATGGTTCAGGATGACCGCAGCAGCTGCTTCGTCTGTTACGGGATCCGGTATTTCAATGAACTCGGTCGCGTCCCGCACAAGCGTCGTTGCGTAGCCGCCATGAACGGTCAATGCCGCGACGCGCTGGCCGACGCGTCAAGTCGTGACACCTTGGCCGAGGGCTTCCACCGTCCCAGCGGTCTCGTAGCCCGGCACGACCGGGGGCGGTGGCGCGAAGCCATAGCGACCGGCAAGCACCATGAGGTCGGTGGCCCCGACGCCGGCTGCGCGCACGCGAACGCGCACCTGACCAGCCCTTGGAGGCTCGGCAGGGTGTTCGGCGACTCGCAAGTCAGCGGGTGTGCCAGGCGCAGAAATCTGCAGGGCGAAGTCTCTATCCATGGGGCGTCGTTCGGTTGACCTTGCGCAATCGTACGCAATCGTACGCAAGCGTACGCAAGGATGAACCGCAGGCGTGACCCCGATACGCTTCGATCCACTCGCTTGGATGGATTGGTGGCCACCAGCCGGCAACGGCGTCGATTGACTCCTCAGGCGAGAACTTCTTTGCAACCTGGAGCAATCGTGAACTACCAACCTTCATTCAAGTCCGGACTCGACACCGCCGCATTCGCGGCCCAACACCTGGTCAAGCCGCAGTCGGTCCGCAAGCTGTACGCAGCGACTGGCTCGTACCACGGCGTGTGCCCCCTCCGGCTGCCGAACCGCCGCCTCCTGTGGCCTGCCGATTCCATCGAGCAGCTCGCCGGCAACGCGAACTCGGCCAAGAACTGAGCAGGAGCATATCGTGGCAGCCCAAGCACGCAACACCGCGCCCGTCGACATCGACGAGGCCCACCTGATCCAGCAACTGGAAGCCCTGCAGCCGAGTCAGCAACTGCAACGAGCGCAGTTGTTCGAGAAGCTGTACCCCGCGATCAAGAGCGCTCTTGCGCGCAAGGTGCCTCAGAAGGCCATCGTGGCGGAGTTGGCCAAGGCTGGCTTGCACTTGTCGATGGGAGGTTTCCGTTCGCTCCTCGCCGCAATGGACGAACAACGCCCCGATCCGCTGGCCGCGATGCAGAAGACTGCTCGACCCGGCGCCTGAAGCCATTCCTCCAAGCGCGCCCGCACAACACCCGAGGACCCGGCATACGGAGGGCCGAGGCAGCAACACGAGGGGTGATGCGCGGCGCGCAGCCATGCCAAATCAACATCAATCAAGGTAAGCACAAATGTCGCTTGAGTTCAAGACACGCCCGTACCCAATCAGCTCCCTTCCGGTTCGGTTGCAAGACCTGACCAACGAGGTGATCTTCCACACCCAAGTGCCCGATGCGATGGTTCCCATGGAGCTCTTCGCGAGCATCTCGGGAGCCGCGCAGGGCCTCTATGACGTCCGACTGCCGACCGGCCAGGTCAAGCCGGTGTCGCTTTACATCGTGGCCGTCGCCGAATCCGGAGAGCGCAAGACGGGGATCCACAACCTGCTTTCTGCTGCGCTGTATGAGTACGACGAGGCTCGAGCGGTCCGGCACGCCGAGGAGACCAAGCAGTACGAACGCGACATCCATGTCTGGAACGCGATCAACAGGGGCTACCAGCGCGAGCTCGCGAAGCTGACGCAGCGTGGTGAGCCGAGCGATGAGGTTCAAGCCAAGCTGGGACTGCACCGCGATGCGATGCCCGCGAGGCCTCGCGCACGTCGATTGATTCGTCAGAGCGCCACTGAGCGCGCCATGATGGATGCCATGGAAGGGGATGGCGAATCGATCGTCTTCGCGAGCGATGAGGGCGAAGTCGTCTTGAAGGGCGGGGCTCTCAACAAGACCGGCATTCCCAACAAGAGCTGGGACGGTGCGAAGATGCTTGTGCTGGATCGAAGCGATGGCGTCAGCGTCGTTGCGCGAAATCCCCGCATGACGTTGTCGTACATGGTGCAGCCTGCGGTGTTCAGGAGCTACCTCGAGCGCAGGGGAGACGGCATGAGGGCTTCGGGTCACTGGGCGCGGTACATCGTCGGCTTTCCATCGTCGACCCAAGGGCAGCGCTACGTGTGGCGACTCGACGCCGACTGGAAGCATTTGCCGAAGCACCACGAACGGCTGCAGGAGCTTCTGGCCGCCTTTGGAGATCAGATCGACCGCAATGTCCGCGAGCGCACAGTGCTGGAGTTCGACGAAGACGCGCTTCCGAGGTGGGTCGAGGCCTCGAACAACATCGAGGCGCTTCTCAATCCCTGCCAGTACTTGCATGACATCAAGGATTTCGCCTCCAAGATGCTGGAGATTTCCGCGCGTGTCGCTGCACTGCTACACGTCTATTGCCGGCTCGAAGGCAAGATCTCGCGCGAGACGCTGAATCGTGCTATCGAGATCGTGACGTGGCATCTCGAGGAGTACAAGCGCATGTTCTCGGCCGACACTACGGTGCCTCAGCACTTGGTGGATGCGCAGACTCTCGATCAGTACCTGCACCAGCGCTATTGGAGCCAGCAGGTCACCTTTGTCAAGAGGAACGACGTCCTCAGGTGCGGGCCCGTGCGACCGCGCGCGCGATTCGACGCTGCGCTGGACTTCCTGCAGGTGAATCGACGGCTCTCTGTCGAGGCGGGTCCCAAAAGGACGACTTACATCGTGCCCTTCAGCAGGAAGTGGTAGGGTCTGCTTGTCGGCTTGACAACGCCGGTCCGACGGGCGTAGACGGCAACAGCACGCCGTGCATACTTCGGCGTGACGGCAGCCCCCACGGCTAGGCCGTTTTCGTGCGATTCATGCGACTAGTCGCATGAATCGCACTATTCCTCGCCGCGGGTCATGGGCGCCGGAGCACCTTACTTAAAGGCAGCAAGGGCGAACGCGCCTAGCCTCCTCGCTGGGCGACGTAGTCCGCCTTCTCCTGTTCGGACATGCTGTTGACGCGAGCTCGGCCCAGGTGTCGTTCGGGTGTGCGAGCAACGCCCTGCGCCTTCAGCGTTCGGTGGTCGACTCGAGCCGAATGTCCATGCTTTTCCAGCGCAGCATTCGTGATCTCGGCGCACATGCGCCGCGACGCGACGAGCTCGTCGCGAAGCTGCAGCTTGTCCTTGCCGCAGTTCCCCTTGCGGCACCCGCCGCGCTCTGGATCGTGAGGGTTGTACCGTCGGAACATCTGCTCGGGAGAGCGGACGATACCGTCGTCGATCCGCTCCGAGATCATCAGGTGAAGATGAACATTCGGACGGTCGCCGATGGACGCGTGCTTGTCGTGCACCGCGAATTGGAATGGCTGTCTGCCCGCGAACGCCATGACCAACTCGTTGGCGAGTTGCTTTTGCTGCTGGCGGGTTAGTTCGTCTGGAAGCGCGATCACATGCTCGCGATACACGACGCCGTTCGCGCGTTCGTTCTTGTCGCCAGTTCGCCAATACGGCCTGGGATCGTCCTGTGCCCAGCTTGGCATGTTGCCGTATCCGGAAAAAATCAGGTCGTCCTTGTCGTCGTACTTGCCTTGACGCGCGATGTACGCCGAATGATCTGCGCCCGAACCTCTCTTGCCTGTCTTGACTTCATGATGGAAGCTTGCCATTTCGCACTACCGTTTCTCGTTGACGAAAAAAATGTGGTGCGATGAGGCCCGTCGTTGACGTTTACCCACGAGAAATCGGCCGTGGAAGGGAAACGGTAAGTGCGCGCGTCCCCTCCCTACTGCCCTCTACTCCTAGAGTGCGCCATCAACGATGGCACTCATCGCACAACATAGGAGCGTTGATCTTTTTTGCACGAATGGATAGAGCGATCCAGATGGCTGCAAGTGCGGTCACACTTCGACCGCATCGGACATGGCCTGGATAGACTCGCGGCATCAAAGCGCTGCCTGGTCAGCGCGAAAGTCGAAGCCAGCCGCGAACACAATTGGGAGGGGACGCGATGCAAGACCGTGTTGCTGCTTACTTGATCTGCTTCGACGAAGAGCGACGCAACTACCTGCTGAATGGCATCCTGGATCCGCTACAAGGCTTTTCGGATGCGCTGAGCAGCGCCGATTGGTCTGTGCGGCAGTGGGAAGTCTGTGGGCTGATGTTCGAGCCCGACGTGATCAATCATTGGGCGTTGGCACGAAAAGGAAATGGAGTCGCGACAGGCAAAGTCAAGGTGGAATTTACGGAGGTCATGCCCACCAACATCCGGATGTCCGACGTCGTTTCACGGATCGGCAGCGGCATCCAGCGCAATGTCATCAGCAGTAGATCGGGTGCGGGCGGATCTGTGCCGGGTGGAACTTGGCAAAGCCTGAAGAGTGCACTCGCCGAGATCGACCCTGCTGCCTTGGAGACAGTCGCGCGGCTCGAGCGATTGCGAAGCCAGAGCCGGGATCGAATCAGCCGAGGTGGTTCCGACATCGTGGCGCTTCAACGCGATGCGACCGGCGTCGCGCTGGACGTCTTCGACCAGAGCGGAGCGCTTCGCAAGAATACGTTGCGCGGTTGGACTGCGCCGTCTGGCAACGGCCTAACCTCGTTCCTGGATGGCTTGAACGGCGTACGCACGATCGAGGACCAACTGCTTGCGCGCGATGCGGCGTCGTTCCCGGACGTCGATGAGCGGCGGACCACCGTCCTCGGCGCCGTGTTCTCCACTCGGGGCCGGAAACTGGAAGTCTTCAACGTGAACCGATCGGCCATCGAGGGCGCGTTGGGCGTGGATCTCCTGTACTTCAACGAGGAGTTCGATGCCTGGACCTTGGTGCAATACAAGTCGATGGGAAGGCCGGACGGCGATTCAGATCGGTTGGCGGTGTATCGACCGGATGCCAACTTCGATGCCGAACTGGCGCGAATGGTGCAGTTCCGTCAGGCCACCGTAGATCGATGGGAGCCAAGTGGCGACAAGGCTTCGTTTCGGTTGTCTGGCGATGGCTTCTTCTTCAAATTCTGCTCGAAGGTTCAACTGGAAGTGCTCTCGGAGGCTTTGCTGCCAGGCATGTACCTGGCGCGTGAGCACCTGCAGGCGGTACTTGCCGATCCTCGATGCTTGGGGCCGCGCAGAGGTCGCCAGATTACGTTCGAGAACTGCGGCCGACACACGAGCAATTCGCTGTTCTCCGACCGGGTTCGCGACGGCTGGATCGGAACCCGTACCTTGGCGTCGACCCGAATCGCGGAGATCGCTGGCGAGAGACTGGCGGCAGATCGAGCGGTCGTGGTCGCCAGGGCGCGGCATCCAGGCCGTTCAGGGGATCTTGAGCAAACGATGGATCTGTTGCAGCTCTAGTCCTGACAGACAAAAAAAGGTAGCGAGCGCGACGGGAGCGGGCCGAAACCGCTCCCGTCGTGCTCACTCCGAGTTCGCTATCAGTTCGCCTGCGCCTGTCTCACGCAATCCAAGGTAGCCTGTGCCATGTCTCGCGCGAGTTCGGGCGATGGCATCGCGCCGTCTTCCGCGGCGTGCCGAAGTTCATCTGCGCTGTGCTTGGCCCGGAGCTTCGCGTAGGTGCAGTTGCAGATGTCGTGATTGCGCAGCGCCAGGTTGCAGGCGACGAGATACGACTTCTTGGCGCGAGACTCCTCGCTCGAGCACGCCGCCAGTGCGCATAGAAGCACGAGGACGACCGAGAGTCTTTGCGAGCGTTGGTTCATTGCAGCACCAGCGTGATCGTCAGGAACACGCCGATCGCCAGGCCGATCACTTGGGGCCCGACGGCCCAGAACAGCTTGCTACCCAACAGGCTGAAGAAGCCGCCATTGGTGATCACGAAGTCAGGCCGGACAGCGCGCCGCAACGCATCGCCGACCAAAGCGCACAGCGTGCCGGCGACCGAGCCTGCGCAGACGGCCAAGATCTTGGCGAACAGGCTCGCGCTCAGGACGATTGCTGAGTTGTTGAACGTGCAGCTCACGATCGACAGGGCGATGGCAGCGATGCCCCAGACGATTGCCGTTTGCTTGACTTGGGTGTTGGTAGCCATGGTGTTCTCCCTCCTCGGAGAAATCAAAGTTGAAGTTGTGCAGCGAGGCTTGCTCGCGATGGATGAGGCGCTTGACCGCGCCGGACGACGCGACACCCGACGGTGTCCGTTGAAATTCCAAATATACTGGGAAGACAACGCGAAAACAAACCGCGACGCTCACGCCCTCATAGAGAGCGTGAACGTTGTCGGAAGAAATCGCATTTGGACAGGTACTGCGGGAGCTCCGCAAGAAGCGCGGGTTTTCGCAAGAGGCGTTCGCCGCCGAGGTAGGCATCGCCCGCAACTACGTCAGCCTGTTGGAGCTTGGGCGCTTCAGCGTGAGCTTTGCCGTTCTCTTCCAGATCGCCAAGGCCTTGGACATGCCCGCTTCGGAGCTGGTGCGCCTAGCGGAAGATCGAATCGGCGGCTGAACGGCTGACGGGCTCCATCGGAGGCCCCGTCTTGGTCAAGCCAGCATGTCCAGGGCCAGGTCGAATGCCCTTTGCTTGACCGCGGCTCCGGGCCCGAACCAGGCGCTGTCCAGGCGAGACTCGCGGCTACGTGCACGTCGCTCATGGTCCACGAATTCCGTGACCGCATTCAACAGCCCCCAAGTCGTGCCCTTGGCCGTCGACATCTCGGCGCCGCGGCCGTGCCCGTCGAACAGTTCCTGCATCCGCTTGACGGCACGACCATTGGTGACCGGCGGGCTGCCTTGTTCGACGGATTGGGCGACGACGCGCTCGAAAAAGCTCAACGTCTCGGTCGACTTGACCTTGCGCGTTGCCATCTGCTGAATCCGGTAGAGGAACGCCGCCCACTGGGACGTCGCCAGGCCGAGCTGGCGCTTGACGGCGTCGGGATCGAAGGTCGTGCTGTGAGGCACCTTCACGGCGTTGCTCGCACCCTTCAATGCGATGGCCAACGTGTTGTTGCAGACGACGCGCATTGTGGTGGGCATCGCCATCGTCGCCAGCGTGCCATCGCACGACGTGGCAAGCAGCAGGTAGCCGCAGACGGCATCCTGGTTCTTCAACATCGCGTCCTGGCCAGTGCGCGCCAGCGCCCAGAGCTTGCGTCCGCCCTTGAGCACCCCGGCAGTCTCCAGCTCGTAGCCAAAGACTTCCGTGAGGTCCCGGTAGAACTCCAGCACTTCACGCGGCTGCACGATCTTGTAGCGGTCGCCCACGACGGACAGGGCGGCGCCGGTGTCGCTGCGGTACAGAACCTTTTGTTCGTCGAACGACAGCAGCGCGTGATCCTGGTGCATCCCGTCCGTCCGGTAGCAGACGGGCGCCTGAAGGATGGCCCAGTCCATGCCGGCACCCTTGGCCCAGGTTTCGATAGGTTGCTTCGGCGGCAACTGGCTTCCGAGCCCGTGCCAAGGCGTCTCCCCGACGAAGGCCATGTCCTCAAGCAGATGAGCCATTGAGGGCTCCTTTCAGAAATGAGTCCGGCGCGACGCCGCCTCGCATTTCGAGGCAGGCGATCGCGCCGGAGGTTGTGAGAGGGTCGTGTAGTCGCGCGAGCGCTCAGGGTCGCCAGCGATCCCGTTCGCGAAGCCAGCCGAAGCTGGCGGTGATGCCGGCTGCCAAGCCGGCCATGAAGACGACGCCGAACGCGCGGACGTAGGCCATGGGGGGTGGAATGATCAAGCGTTGCTCCTCTTGGGTTACGAACCCAGCTCGTTCTGAGTTCGGAGGAGGGATATGTGACTAAAAAAATCTGGGATGCACTCCACGCGTGATCAGAGGCCAATGGTCGAGCTGCTCATCAGCCCCTTGCAGGCGCGATCCTTGCCGCCAAACCGTTCCCGAAGGCCTCCGCTCGGCAGACTGGCGGACAACCTTGCAAAGCGAGACGCGCATGACGAAGACCGTAGCCGACGTGATGGTCGAAGTATTGAAGGACGCCGGCGCACGCCGCTGCTACGGCGTTGCTGGCGACACCCTGAACTACGTGACCGACGCCTTGCGCCGCAGTGACCTGCGCTGGATCCACGTACGGCACGAGGAAGCGGGCGCCTTCGCCGCAGGCGCGGACGCCTATCTCACGGGAGAACTAGCGCTGTGCGCCGGTTCCTGCGGCCCCGGCGGCCTGCACTTCATCAACGGCCTCTGGGAAGCGAACAGGAACCGCGCCCCCGTCGTACTGATAGCCAGCCAGATCCTGCGCGACGAACTCGGCTTCGATTTCCCGCAGGAAGTGGACTTCAAGTCGGTCTACCAATCTGGCACGGTGTTCTGCGAAGAGATCCGCACGCCGGAACAGGCGCGCCGCATGACGGCGATGGCCGCGCAGGCGGCGATCGCCAAGAAGGGCGTGGCCGTGCTGATCGTCCCGGTCGACATCTCCAGCGCGAAGGCGCCCGACGAGCCGGCGTTCGCCGTTCATCGTGCGCGGCCGCAGACCCGTCCCAGCGACGGCGAACTGGCACGCATCGTGTCCGCCATCGACGACGGCAAGAAGGTCGCGATCTACGGCGGCTCCGGCTGCGAGAACGCGCATGCGCAGGTGATGGCACTCGCGGAACGACTGAAGGCGCCGGTCGCGCGCACCTCGAAGGCCAAGGACTTCCTCGAGCACGACAACCCGTTCGACGTCGGGATGACAGGGGTGTTCGGCAGCGAGGGTGGCTACCACGCGCTCCTCGAGTGCGACACGCTGATCCTGCTCGGCTGTGACTTCGCCTGGCGGCAGTTCTATCCCGACAAGGCGAAGATCATCCAGATCGATATCGACGGCACGCACCTGGGGCGACGGCATCCCGTCGACATCGGCGTGGTGGGCGACATCGCGCCGACGCTCGATGCGCTGCTGCCCTTGCTCAAGCAGCGCGACGACCGCGACTTCCTCGAAGCCTCGCTCAAGCGCGCGCGTCATGGCCACGAGAAGCAGGAGGATCGCGCCGTCGAGGGCTCGCACGACATCGTCCATCCGCAGTTCCTCACCGAGGTGATCGCGCGCCACGCGACGCGCGACGCCGTGTTCACCGCGGACGGCGGCTCGCCGATGGTCTGGTGCCTGCGCCACGTGCCGTCCACGGGCGCGAACCGCACGCTGGTCAGCCTCAGCCACGGCACGATGGCCAACGCGATGCCGCAGGCGCTCGGCGCGCAGGCCGCCTATCCAGCGCGCCAGGTCATCTCTTTGTCCGGCGATGGCGGCCTGGCGATGCTGATGGGCGACATGCTGACGGCCGTGCAGGAAGAGTTGCCCATCAAGATCGCGGTCTACAACAACAGCTCGCTGGGCTTCGTGGAGATCGAGCAGAAGGTGGAAGGTCTGCTCGACACGTACACCGACCTCAAGAACCCGGACTTCTCGCGTGTTGCCCAGGCCGTCGGCCTGTGGGGGCGCCGTGTGGAGCATCCCGCCGACGTCGACGCCGCCGTCCGCGAGTGGCTGGCCGTTCCCGGGCCGGCGCTGCTGGACGTGGTCGTGGAGCGCAACGAGCTCGTGTTCCCGCCGAAGATCGAGGCCAAGCAGGTGCTGGGCATGGCGCTGTATTCGGCCAAGGGCATCCTCGCCGGCGGTGATCGGGCCAAGGGCGTGATCGAACTGATCGGAGACGCGCTGCGTCCTTGACCCATGTTCAGCATCCAATCACCCCTCTTCGAGACCAAGCTTGCCAAGCTGCGCCCCACGCAGATCACCGTCGGCTTCGCCGAAGTCGCCCAGAAGCGCGAGGACTGGGCCAAGCTGAAGCACTCGGCGCGCAAGGCGAAGATGCGCGAGGAACTGTTCCCCGTCGTCAAGGGGCCTCATGGCGGGCTGTACATCCTCGACCACCACCACGCGGCGCTCGCGTTGCTGCAAGAGGACGCCGACTCGGTGCAGGTCGGCTTGGTCAAGGACTTGTCCGAGCTCGGCGAGGTCGCGTTCTGGACTTTCCTCGATCATTTCAGCTGGATGCACGCGTACGACGCGCGCGGACGCAAGCGCGGGTTCGATGCGATCCCTCGGCGACTTGAGGATCTGCGCGACGACCCGTTCCGCAGCTTCGCTGGCGACGTCCGCGACGCCGGCGGCTTCGCCAAGCCGGTCGAGCCGTTCCAGGAGTTCCTCTGGGCAAATTTCTTCCGATCGGCGGTCTCTGCGAAGGCGCTCAAGGCCGATCACGACAAGGCGCTCAAGAAGGCGCTGGCGCTCGCGAAGTCCAAGAAGGCGCGGCATCTTCCGGGATGGAGTGGCGAGAAGTGAGCGTCGACACGTTCTTCGGTTCGGGCACCGACCTCGATGTCTTGCAGATGGCCGACCGCTCGCTCGTCGTCTTTGTACTGACTTTCGCGATGCTGCGCCTGTCCGGGCGCCGATCCTTCGGCCAACACCGCGCCTTCGACGCCTGCACGACGGTGCTGCTCGGCTCCGTGCTGAGCCGTGCGGTCGTCGGCGCTTCGCCGTTCTGGCCCACGATGGCGGCTGGCCTGGCCATCGTCGTCCTGCACCGGCTGATCTCATCGGCCAGCGCGCGTTGGCCGGCCTTCGAACGCTTCATCGCCGGCGATAAGCGCGAGCTAGTTCGTGACGGGGCACGCGATCCGCAGGCCATGCTCGCGGGGTTGATCTCCGGCCGCGATCTCGACGAGGCGGTACGGGGCAAGACCGGGGACGAGCGCTCGCCGCTGGATCGCGCGGTGCTGGAACGCGATGGCAGCATCACGGTGAAGCCGCGCGGCTGAAGTGCCTCAAGTTCGCCGCGAACGGGAGTCGTCCTACGTGCGGCGTGCGGCGCCTCGCCTAAAGACACTCCGAACACGAAATCGACCGCAGCATTGGGCGGATAAGGAAACCCGCCACTCTGTCTTCAGAGCTTCTTTGCTGGCCTCGCGTCGGGGAAGTCGAAAGCCCGCACCAGGAATGGCTCGCGAGCTTTCACCCTTCTGGCAGGCATGTCGGTCGACACTTGCGGGCGTACACGGTCGTCGCCTACCAGTGGTCTTTGAAGAACTGCGCTTCCAGGACGATGTACGAGACATCCGCCTCAAACGCCTTCTGGCCAACGTGTTCGATCGCCAACTTCATGAGATCGATCATCGCGACAACAGCGGGACGAAACGTGCGCCGAACGTCTTTCGCCGTGGGTCTGAAGTCATAGCCGACGTGTTCGCCTTGGTCATCTGCAGCAAAGTGCCGATTGAATGCGCCGAGGGTGGCGTGCGCGGCATCACCGGACGTGAACCGATAGGCCGCTTCCCAGAGCAGAGGCATGTCGACTTCTTGTGCCAGCTTGTCCCATCGGATGCGGCTCAGGCTTTCGCGGGGGAATTCCGCGGCGATCTCCGCCAGCACGGCATCGAAGCGTGACACGTCCGCAGCGGCATCCCGTTCGAGCAACATCGCACGCATACGCTCGGCCATGAGCTTGCGGTGCACGGCATTGTCAGCCTCGAGGCGCGTGACCATGCCCTTCGCCTTGAACATGCCGGCGGCAAGGAAGACTGTCTCGGCCAGGGCGCGCAGTAGCGCTCGCGCGTCCGCCTCCGCCCCTCGTTCATGGAGCAGCAAGAGGCATTGGAAGTGTTGGGTCGCACGGGCATAGCAGGCGACGAAATACTTCTGCTCCGCCGACTCCGCTTGCTTGGGCAGTTCCCAAAGGATCTTCATTGCGACCGAGTTGGCCAGATCCGCGATTCGGAACGAGGCCTCTTCGGTGGCGCGGACATTGGCGCGGTACTCGGCCAATTCGTCGCCGAGGAAGCCGACTTCCTGGAAGGTTGGCATGAGCAAGCCCTTTCGACTGGGCAGTATGCACCCCCCCCGCGGCGCTACGCGGGCAGTGGCAGAAGCCAATCCCACGATGCCGGACCCATGGTCGCCTCTGGCCTATTTCGGTCGACGTCCATTGTCAGCCCCGGGCAAGACCATCCTGGTTTTCAGCTTCTGCTTGAACTGGGGGCAGAATTCATCGATCAGAACGGATCGCGGTATGAAGCTGAACAAGGAGCAATCCTGGGCCAACTCGTGATGCGGGGACGGCGCCACCGCAAACCGACCATCGCAGGAATCGACGACGAGGATGAAATTGACGAGGTGGCGCAGTTCGAGGCCGCGAACCTGCCACTTGGATTCCAGGCGATTGCGCGCGCGGTACTTCGCGGCCTGCTGCTTCGACCAGAAGAGCAGCGCCGCGAACGGCCCTTCCTCCGCGCTCGCTCCATAGGGCGCCGCGCTGGTCATGTCGAAGATGGCCCAGAACGGAGCGCCCAGGGCCGCCTCGCTCGGAATGGTGTTGTGACGAAGCTCCATACCGAGAAGCCTTCCCAACGACGGAAGTTCATCCATCGTCAAAGCGGTCAGTCCGTTGTCTTCGGCATGCTTCCTCGCGCCCGACTGGAAGCCGTTGGCTGTGACGATCACGCCACGCACGTCCAGGCAGTCGCGAATCTTTCCATTGAACGCGATGACGTCGTCTCGCTCGATAGGTCGACTTCGGTTCTTGCATTCGATGGCAACGCGATGACGGAGTCCCGCGACTTCAAACTCGTAGTACACGTCAATCTGGTACTCATCGCCCTTGCTTCCCACCAGGCACACGTCCTTGGCGACCATGATGGTCTGGCCTTCGAGCCTCAGTAGCGTTTGATAGACGTGCTGGACATGGTCTTCGAATTCCTGCCAGGTCTTTGGGCCCGGCCGATGCGGCTGTGCTTCCAGCGCTTCGATCAAGCCGAGCATTGATCGCTTCACGGTCTTGTCCATGTGTCGGCTCCCCGCCTACGAATGGGCCTCTAGCATCTCACACGCGCTGACGAGGTGAAGTTCAACACCTACTTCGCGTCGCCATGGACAGGAGTGGTGCTGGCGATGGCTCGTCGCTTGCTCCGGAGCCAAGCCACTGCCGGCATCGTTTCCAACAGGAGATCTCCATGAAGCAATTCCTCGTCCTGGCCGCCACTGTGTTCGGCCTGTCCCTCGCGCACGCGCAAGCCGTCGATTCGGTCAAGGAGGCCGGCAAGGCCACTGCCGAGACCGTCAAGGAAGGCGCCGAGAACGTCGAAGCGGCCGGCAGCAAGGAGCCGAAGAAGTCCATCCACAAGACGAAGGCCAAGATGCACAAGGCCAAGGCGCATGCGGATGCGCGCGCCGCCAAGGCGGATGCCAAGGAAGCGACGAAGTGACGAGTCGGGGTCGCGACGCCGTCGCGGTCGGCTTGACGCGCTGAGGTTCCCGAGGGGCGTCAGCGCGACACGCCGGAGTGTCGCTAGACCGAAGTGCCATCACTGGCGTCCGCTCGGTCTGGCAATCTCAGGCGCGCGGTGCTCGCGTCGTGTCGACCAGGCCCGGCTTGTCCCAGGCATCCGAGCCGGTGCGCGTGTCGCGACGAGAGGGCGCCGGGGACGGATTGCCCTCGTCATGGTCGGCGTCGTCATCCTGGTTGATGGAGCGGTCGATGCCCGAAGGCGGCGACTGCTCGGGCTCGTGGAGCGTGGGATGCTTCATGTCTGAACTCCTGGGAAGTGATCGGTCGTCGTGTGAGACCGCTGAACTCAGCCCATCGCGGGCTGGCCGTTCGAGGCCATCACCCCGCCATCGACCGGCAGGTTCACGCCGTTGACGAAGCGCGCGTCGTCGCTCGCGAGGAACGCGACGACGCCGGCGATGTCCGCGGGCTCCGCGACGCGCTTGAGCGGCATCCGCTCCATGAACTTGGCGACAAGCGCCTTGTCGTTGAGCATGTCCTCGGTCATGCCCGTGTGCGTCAGCGACGGACAGACCGCGTTCGCGCGCACGCCCTGTGCGCCAAAGTCGAGCGCGATCGCGCGAGTGAGATTGACCACGCCGCCCTTGGCCGCGTTGTAGGCGCTCATCGACCAGTCGGCGGCCAGGCCCGAGACGGACGCGGTGTTGACGATGCAGCCTCGGGTCTTCAGCAGCTCGGGCAACGCCGCGCGGCAGCCATGGAAGACGCCGGACAGATCCGTGTCGATCGTCTTCTTCCACTCGTCGAGCGGCACCTCGAGCACGTTGCCCTCGGACGCGATGCCCGCGTTGTTGACCATGACGTCCAGGCCGCCGAATCGTTGGACGGCCACTGCGACCAGTTCCTGAACCGCCGCGAAGTCCGACACGTCGCACACGTGCGCGAGCGTGCGGGCGTCGGGCAGTTGGTGCGCGACCTCCTTGAGCTTGTCCTCGTCCTTGTCGCAGAGCACGACGTTCGCGCCCTCCTGTGAGAAGCGCTCCGCGAAGCCGCGGCCCATGCCCGATGCCGAACCTGTCACGATGACGGTCTTGCCGTTGAAGCGTTGCATGCCGATGTCCTCGAAGGAATGACGACGGACTTCGCGCGGCAATGTGCATTCCACCGTGGCCGAACCAGGCCAAGCGCGGCGCAGATCCGAAGAGCCGAGTGGGAACCTGATCAGGTCGCGGGTTACCTGGCCGCCGATGAGCAAGTCGGCAAGCAAAGTCCTACGTCTGAGCCGCTATTGGCGGGCGAAGCCTCGATCCTGTCGAGTGGCAATCTGTACGGAAGCTGACAAAATCTCGCGACCCTGGCTGCTCGAAAGCGGCGTCCAAGACTCCTGACAGAGGCGGCGCCCAAGACGGCCGAATATCCTGGTGTGCCTTCTTTCTTCGTCCTCCCGAACGCGGCGTCGCCTATGAATCAACCAGAGGCGGCCATTGCTCCCGATGTTCACTACCAATCCCAACCCCTGACGTGTCATGAGTCGTGCAGCCAAGATGCTTTGATTGCGGAAGATCAGGAAGATTGGTCGCCCCCGCTTACGGCCGGGCAGGTCGAGATCCTGCGGCGGCTGGACGCCGGCGAAAGTCTGGTCGGAGGAGTTCGGATCGTGAGGGTGGCGGATGAGCTGGCACTGCTTCTCGTGATGGGCTTGGTCGAGGCTTGCAAGCGCGGCCGGTACACGGTGAATGCGGTCGGACGCAAATACTTCAGCCGGCACACGGCTGAATAGACAATGCGGCCGTCAGACCGCTACCCGACCTGAGACGGCGACGCGCTGGCGAGGACGTAACGGCCTTTGCCCGCCACCTTGGCAGAGAGCATGGCCTGGTCGGCTTCGGACATCAAGCCATCCAGACCTGACGGGTCGCAGCCGCCGATGGCAATTCCGATGCTGCATCCGATGTCGCCAAGAATGCCGATCTGGGCCAGCAGACGCTTGGCGACGAATACCGATGCGCGTTCGATGTCGACGTCGGCAGCCCTCAGGTAGATGACGAATTCGTCGCCGCCCAGCCGCGCAGGCGTGTCATTGGTTCGCACCGTCGCACGAATGATGTCCGCCACTTGGCGCAGCAACGCATCGCCTGCGTCGTGACCCTTGCGGTCGTTGACGGACTTGAAGCCGTCCAGGTCGATGAACAGGAGTGCGATGCGATCGGCTTGCGACGTGGACGATGCGATGTCGTCGCCGACAAGCTCGCGAAACAGCTCCCGGCCCGGCAAGCCAGTCAATGAATCGTGCTTGGCCTGAACCAGCAAGCCCTCGAGTTCACCGGTTCGCCGCCTCGACGCCTGGATCCCCCGCGCAGCGAGAGCCAATTCGCGGATCGTCGGATGGGCCGACCCGGCATGGAAGACGGACTCGGAATGATCCGTGCTCGCCAACGCGAGTCTCCTGACCTGGCTCTTGATGGCGTTCGCGATGAAAAGCGCGCCGAAGATGCCGAGCGCGAGGCTTGCCAGGCCAGCGGCCATCAGTTTGGTGAGCGAGTCGCGCAGGTCGTGTTCATAGGCGCCGGTAGGCACGCCGATGACCGCGAACCAGTCGGAATTCGGGACGCGGTACGCACAGGAGGATAGCTCTGCACCGCTGTACGTGGTCGTCTTGAAGGGACAGGGGGAGCTGCCCGCAAGCGCCTGCCTGAGTGACTGCGTGGCTGGCTTTCCGACCAATCGTGCGGCATCCGATGATCGCCCTGCGATCGCGCCGGCGGGATCGATCACCGCCGCGGTCCATTCCTGCGGCAGAACCTGCTCTTTCAACACCGCTGACAGCGCATCGCTGGGGATGCTCATTCGCAGCGAGTATTCGATTTTTCCGCCGATCTGGACCGGCACTGACACGGCCATCACCCAATGGTGCGTCACTGAACCCACGAACATCGGCGTGTAGACGATCTCCCCGCGCGAGAAAACCGCCCGCTCGAGCTCGGCCGCCTTTGAGATGGGCAATTTCTCGCCCCACGTTGCGGCCGTCGAAAACAGCTGCAGGCCGTCGGCGCGCACCATGCTGATCGCCGTGGCGTCCGGATGCCGCGCGATGACGCTCTTCGCCTCGTCGTACAAGCCGTGAAGATCGCCGCGCTGTACGTTCGGCGAAACAGCAAGCGCTTCGAGCGCGGCAGCGGCCCTGTCGAAGCGATGGTGAACGGCAAGCGACGCAGCCTGGGTGCGCTGGAGAAGCTCCCTGTCATCGTCGGCATGCTCTTTCGAGACGAGTGCAACGACGATCCATGTGGCAAAGCCCAGGAGGGGAAGCGTGGCCAACGTGGTGCCAAAGAGCATCCAGGAACGAATGCCTGGCTTCTTCATGGATGAGAACATCGGATGGAGGGTTGGAAACTCATTGAATGCGGCGTCTCGGCGACTTGCTCGCGCACGGCATGCCCAGCTCGGAGCCTGCCGTGTCACTCGAGTCGAAGCAATTCCTGCATGGCTGACAGGAGAACATCCTCCACCACCGGCTTGACGAAGTGCCGGTCAAAGCCTGCCTCGCGTGCTTGCTCTTTCGCATTGGCGTCGCCCCACCCGGTGATCGCGATGACCTTCACATCCGTCGCCCACGGCATTGCCTTGATCAGGCGGCACGCCTCGTAGCCGTTCTTCTTCGGCAGCCCGATGTCGAGGAGGATGAGCTGCGGTCGAAAAGACTCTGCCATATCGACAGCGGCGTCACCGTCGAAGGCCATGGCAACAGAAAAGCCGCGCATCTCGAGAAGCGCTCCCAGCGTCTCCGCTCCGTCACGGTTGTCGTCGACGACGAGGATGCGCAGCCCGTTGTCGATGCGTGCCGCTGGCCTGCTTTCCACCTTCGAGGCAGAGACGATGTCGACGACGATTGGAAGAACGATTTCAAATTCGCTCCCGCGCCCCAGCCCTTCGCTTCGAGCGGTGATGCTGCCGCCGTGCATCTCCACCAGCCGCTTTGCCAATGACAATCCGATGCCGAGCCCTCCGCGCGATCGAGCGAGGGCGATCTCTACTTGCGAGAACATCTCGAAGACCCGATTGATGTTCTCCGCGGCGATGCCGATGCCGGTGTCACGTACCGTGACGTGCACCGATCGATCGACGATGCGTGAATCCAAGGCGATGCGGCCACCGCGTTCCGTGTACTTGGCTGCGTTGGTCAGGATGTTCATGAACACCTGGGCAAGGCGTGTGGCGTCCGCCTGGACCATTTGCGAGTCGTCGGGCAGCGAGATCTCCAGGCTGTGGCCAGCGTCCTCGATCTGGGGCCTGCTGCCTTCGAGCGCCAGGTTGACGACGTCCTTGAGCCGCACCGGCTCCGTCTGCAGTTCCAGGCGGCCCTGGTTGATTCGGGCGACGTCCATGAGGTCGTCGATCAGGCGAGCCATGACCTTCACCTGCCGCTCGATGATCGCGCTGGCGCGCTTCGCATGTGGGTTGTCGACGCCGCTGAGCTGCAGGATGCTCACGGCGTTGCGCACGGGCGCCAGCGGATTCCTGAGTTCGTGCGCAAGCGTTGCCAAAAATTCGTCCTTGTGCCGATCCGCATCTCGCAACTCGGCCTCGAGTCGTTTCAGCGGGGTAATGTCGATCAGGACCACTGCCACAGTGCGGGACAGATTGGCATCGGTATGCGGTTCGAGAAAGGCGCAGATGTGTGTCGCATGACCCGTGCTGTCGGTGCCCGCGCCAGCGTTAACGATGAATTCGATGGACAAGCTTTCCCCGGCCATCGCCCGATCCACGGCAGGCTTGACGCTCTCCCAGCGCCTCGCGTTCAAGGAGCCCACCCGCTGCCCAACCTGAATCGGACCGGCGGCGTTCAAGATCCGCCGGAACGAATCGTTGACGAATCGATAGTGGTAGTTGGCGTCGATCACCGCGATGCCGACGCGCGCTGCCTCCGTGACAGTCGTCAGAAACCGCTCTCGTTCCAGCAAGGCGTCCTCGGAACGCTTGCGTTCGGTGACGTCGCGGAACAGCATGGCGACGGATCGCCCCTCTGAAGCGTCGATCACGAACGCGTAGATGTCGACGATGCGCTCAAGCCCGTCGACACGACCATGGTGCCGAAACGGGGTGCCTTCGGACGCCACCTTCCCGAGCCCGTCGAGCCACACCGGCTCGATCGCTGAAATGAACTCGCTGGCAAGCCGGCCAACGACGTCGCCCAAGCCGGAGTGCCGGTGAAACGCCGCATTTGTCTCTCGAAAGCGGAAATCCTGCGCGCTACCTGCAGCGTCGAAAACCATGTCGATCACGCAGAAGCCTTCGTCAATGGACTGGAACAGTGTGCGGTAGCGGGCCTCGCTGTCACGCAGTTCTCTCTCCGCACGATGTCTGCTACTGACGTCCCGGATAGTGCCCAGCAGCGTCCGTTCCGCCGCCCCTTCGTCGATAAGCCTGCCCTCGATCTCGATGGCGCGTTCGTCTCCGTTTGCGAGCGCGATTAGACCTTCGAAACGAAATCGTCCATCGGTCTGCGGAATGGCCTGTGCGATCTCGGAAAAGCGCTTGCGGTCGTTCGCGGGCATCAACGCAACAAGGTCTCGCGAAGACGACGGCCACTCGCTTGCCTGGCCATTGAAGACTTGGGCCGGCCAGTCGTTCTCCCAGTGCCAGCGGTCCGCATCCAGATTCCAGAGCCAGAAGCCCAGCCCCACGGCTTCCGTCGCGAGCCGCACGCGGGCGTTGCTTGCGTTCAGCGCGGTGGTTCTTTCGGCAACTTTCAGATCCAGTTGCGCGTTCCAGCGCCGCAGGTCGTCTTCCGCTCGAGTACGTTCCACGACTTCGGCGGCCAGCGCACGATTGGCGATTGCCAAGTCTCGTCCGCGCCGGTGCAGTTCCGTGAAGACGGCCACCTTCGAGCGCATGGCAGCCGCGTTGACGGGCTTGAGCATGTAGTCGACGGCACCGGTGCCGTAGCCTTCCAGGACGTGTTCGTCGTCGTTGAAATGCGCTGTCAGGAAGATGATCGGGATTTGGGCCGTCTTCTTGCGGGCCTTGATTGTCTGCGCCAGCTCGAAGCCCGTCATGCCGGGCATCTGCACGTCCAGGATCAGCAGCGCGAATTCCTGGTTGACGAGCGCCATCAGCGCCTCATCCGGCGACAGGGCGCGCACCAGGCGATAGCCGGGATCGCTCAAGATCGTCTCGAGGACGGTCAGGTTGCGCGGCTCGTCATCGACGATCAGGATATTGACCGGTGGAAGACCTGCCGGCACGAGCGCCGCCGCAAGGTTTCGCGAAAAGTCGTCCGGGCTACGGGCATGATCACTCATGACGCGTGCCCTCGTGGTATGGCGTCGTGCGCAAGGGGAGCATGGGCTCCCACCAGGCTGGATGGCCGATCATCGGAAGAGCCACACGCGGAGCAACGACAACAGTTGATTCGTGTTGACGGGCTTGGAGATGTAGTCGCTCGCGCCGGCGTCGAGGCACTTCTCGCGGTCGCCCTTCATCGCCTTCGCCGTCAGTGCGAGGATGGGCAAGGTGCGGAACTCGGACTTGCTGCGGATCTCGCGCATCGTCTCGTAGCCATCCATCTCCGGCATCATGATGTCCATGAGGACGATGTCCAGCTCGGGCGTGCGTTCGATGAGATCGATGGCCTGGCGTCCGTTCGTGGCGCTCAGTATGTCCATCTCGTGGTTCTCGAGCACCGATGTCAGCGCGAAGATGTTGCGAGCGTCGTCGTCGACGATCAGCACCTTGCGCCCGCGCAGGATCTCCTTGCCGCCATGCAGGCGCTCGAGCATCGCCTGTTTCTCGAGCGGCAGGTCGGTCACGACGCGATGCAGGAAGAGGGCGGTCTCGTCGAGCAGCCGTTCCGGCGACTGGACGTCCTTCAGCACGACGCTCTTGGCCATCTGCTTGAGCGTCGCCGTCTCGTCGTGCGACAACTCACGTCCGGTGAAGACGACAACGGGAATGGGCGCGGTGCGCGGGTCGCTCTGCAGCCGTTCGAGCAGGTCGAACCCCGACATGTCGGGCAGCCTCAGGTCGAGGACGATGCAGTCGACCATGGTCTTCGCCAAGGTATCCAAAGCCTCCGCACCCGTGCCGGCGGGAAGGATCTCGATATCGCGGTAGCCCAGCAACTCGACGATCGCGTTCCGCTCGATCTCGTTGTCTTCCACGACGAGCAGCCGTTTCGTCCGAGGCAGCGAGAAGGCCTTGATGCGATCCATGGCCGCTTCCAGGCCCGCTGTCGTGGGTTCCTTGACGAGGTAAGCGAAGGCGCCATGCGCGAGGCCGTGGTGCCGTTCCTCTTCCAGCGAGATGATCTGCACCGGGATGTGACGCGTAAGGGGATCCAGCTTCAGCTGGTTCAGCACGGTCCAACCCAGCATGTCGGGCAGGAAGATGTCGAGCGAGATCGCGGTGGGAAGCAACTGCCGCGCGAGCGAGAGGGCATGCGCGCCCTTGCTGGCGATCGCCCCCTTGAAGCCCTTGTCGCGCGCCAGCCCGAGCAGGATGCGAGCGTAGTGCGGGTCGTCTTCGACGATCAGCAACGAGGAATCCCCCGGTTCGATCGCGTTGCGATCGTCGGGAATGTGCTCTTCGCGCGCGACCGGAAGGACGGTCATCTCCGGCTTGGCGTCATCGACGGAGGACTCGCTCGAACGAGCAAGCAGGCGGTTGGAGGCTGGCCCGGCATATTGAAGCGGCAGGTACAACGTGAAGACGCTGCCCTCGCCCGGCACGCTGGAGAGCCGGATCTCGCCGCCGAGCAGCACCGCCAGCTCGCGGCTGATGGCCAGGCCGAGGCCGGTGCCGCCGTACTTGCGAGACGTACCGGCATCGGCCTGCTGGAAGGCTTCGAAGATGAGGCGTTGTTTTTCCGGAGGAACGCCGATGCCCGTGTCTTCGACGACGAACGCCACCACCTGCTGGCCGCTGCTCAATACAGGGTGGTCAGAACTCCATCCCGACGTCGCGAGGCGCACGCCGACGTGCACATGTCCTTGCGAAGTGAACTTGACGGCGTTGGAGAGCAGGTTCTTCAAGATCTGCTGCAGCCGTTTCGGATCGCTTTCCATCGAACGGGGCAGCCCGCTGTCGAACTGAATCTTGAACGGCAGGTTCTTCGCTTCCGCCACGTGACGGAAATTGCGGTCGATCGTGTCGCGCAGGTTGGTGAAGGTGATGTCCTCCGCCTCCACGGTGACCGTGCCGGATTCGATCTTCGACAAGTCGAGGATGTCGTTGATCAAATGCAGCAGATCGGAGCCCGACGAGTTGATGTTGCGCGAGAACTCGACCTGCTTGGGCACCAGGTTGCCGTTGGTGTTCTCCGCCAGTTGCTGGCTCAGGATCAGGATGGAGTTGAGCGGCGTGCGCAGTTCGTGGGACATGTTCGCCAGGAACTCCGACTTGTACTTCGACGTCAGCGCGAGCTCCGCCGCTTGTTCCTCGAGGGCACGACGCGCTTGCTCCACTTCCGCGTTCTTGCGCTCCACCTCGGCGTTCTGCTCTGCCAACAGGCGCGCCTTCGTTCCGAGCTCTTCGTTCGTCTGCTGCAGCTCGCTTTGGCGCGATTGCAGTTCGACCGTGAGCTGCTGCGATTGAGTCAAGAGGCCTTCGGTCCGCATGGTCGCCTCGATGGTGTTGAACACCGCGCCGATGCTTTGGGTCAGCAATTCGAGGAACGCCAGCGAGCCGGGTGCGAAATGCTGCAGCGACGCAAGCTCGATGACCGCCTTCGTCTCACCCTCGAACAAGACCGGCAGCACGATGACGCTGACGATGCTGGCCTGACCAAGGCTGGAGCTGATCTTGACGAAGTCGGCGGGGACGTCGGTCAGGAGGATGCGGCGCTTCTCTTCGGCGCACTGGCCAACCAGGCCTTCGCCGAGGCGGATCGTGGGCGCCAGTTCGACGCCTTGAGCGTAGCTCGAGAGCAACGCGAGCTGGGCGTCGTCGTCCGTCCCGGCCAAGTGGTAGATCGTGCCCTGGTGGGCATTGACCAGCGGAGCCAGCTCGGTCAGCAACAACTGTCCCACAGTGCTCAGCTCGCGCTGCCCCTGCAGCATGCCAGTGAAGCGCGCCAGGTTGGTTTTGAGCCAGTCCTGCTCGCGGTTGCTCTCCGTCGTCTCGCGGAGATTGGAGATCATCGTGTTGATGTTGTCCTTCAGCTCCGCGACTTCGCCGCGCGTCTCGACCTGGATGGAACGCGTCAGGTCACCCTTGGTCACGGCCGTGGCCACTTCGGCAATCGCGCGCACCTGAGTTGTGAGATTGGCGGCCAGCAGGTTCACGTTGCCGGTCAGGTCCTTCCACGTGCCCGCGGCGCCCGGCACATTCGCCTGGCCGCCCAGCCTGCCGTCCACGCCGACCTCGCGCGCCACGTTGGTCACCTGGTCGGCGAAGGTCGCCAGCGTGTCGGTCATGTTGTTGATCGTGTCAGCCAGCGCCGCGACCTCGCCCTTCGCCTGAACCGTCAGGCGCTGGCTCAGGTTACCGTTGGCCACGGCGGTCACGACCTTCACGATGCCGCGAACCTGCTCGGTGAGGTTGGACGCCATGAAGTTGACGTTGTCGGTCAGGTCTTTCCACGTTCCGCCGACCCCGCCCACCTGCGCCTGGCCGCCGAGCTTGCCTTCGGTGCCCACCTCGCGGGCAACCCGTGTTACCTCGCCGGCGAATGAATTCAGCTGGTCGACCATCGTGTTGATGGTGTTCTTGAGCTCCAGAATCTCACCCTTCACGTCCACCGTGATCTTGCGGTTCAAGTCGCCGCGTGCGACGGCCGTGGTGACCTCCGCGATGTTGCGAACCTGCGAGGTCAGGTTGGCGCCCATCGTGTTGACCGAGTCGGTCAAGTCCTTCCAGGTGCCCGCAACACCCGGAACGACTGCCTGCACGCCCAGACGGCCCTCGGTGCCCACCTCGCGTGCCACGCGAGTGACTTCCGATGCGAAGGAACGGAGCTGCTCCACCATCGTGTTGATGGTCTCCTTCAACTGCAGGATTTCGCCGCGCACGTCCACCGTGATCTTCTTGGACAGGTCGCCGTTGGCTACCGCGATGGTCACCTCGGCAATGTTGCGCACCTGGCCTGTCAGGTTCGATGCCATCGAGTTCACGTTGTCGGTCAGGTCCTTCCAGGTACCAGCGACGCCGAGCACCTGCGCCTGGCCACCGAGCTTGCCTTCCGTGCCAACCTCGCGCGCGACGCGCGTGACTTCCGATGCGAACGCGCCCAGCTGCTCCACCATCGTGTTGATGGTCTCCTTCAGCTGCAGGATCTCTCCCTTGACGTCCACGGTGATCTTGCGACTCAGGTCGCCACGCGCGATGGCCGTCGCGACGTCCGCAATGTTGCGCACCTGGCCCGTCAGGTTGGATGCCATCGAGTTCACGTTGTCGGTCAAGTCCTTCCAGGTGCCGGCTACGCCGGGCACCTGAGCTTGGCCGCCAAGCTTGCCATCCGTGCCGACCTCGCGAGCCACGCGGCTGACTTCGGCCGCGAACGAGCGCAGCTGGTCGACCATCGTGTTGATGGTTTCCTTGAGTTCCAGGATTTCGCCGCGGACGTCGACGGTGATCTTCTTCGACAAGTCGCCGTTCGCGACTGCGATCGTGACCTCGGCGATGTTGCGCACCTGGCCCGTCAGGTTGTTCGCCATTGAGTTGACGTTATCGGTCAGATCCTTCCAGGTGCCTGCGACGCCCTCCACGGCGGCTTGTCCGCCGAGCTTGCCTTCGGTACCGACCTCACGCGCGACGCGGCTGACCTCGCCGGCGAACGCGTTGAGCTGGTCCACCATGGTGTTGAGGGTGTTCTTCAGCGTCAGGATCTCCCCTTTGACTTCCACCGTGATCTTCGAAGAGAGGTCACCCTTCGCGATTGCAGTGGCGACGTCGGCGATGTTGCGCACCTGGCCCGTGAGGTTGGACGCCATGAAGTTGACGTTGTCGGTCAGATCCTTCCACGTGCCGGCGACGCCCGGAACCTGGGCTTGGCCGCCGAGCTTGCCTTCCGTGCCGACCTCGCGCGCCACGCGCGTCACTTCGGACGCAAAGCCGTTCAACTGGTCGACCATCACGTTGATGGTGTTCTTCAGCTCGAGGATCTCTCCCTTGACCTCGACGGTGATCTTGCGGCTCAAGTCGCCGCGCGCAACGGCCGTCGTCACGTCGGCGATGTTGCGAACCTGCGAGGTCAGGTTGTTGGCCATCGAGTTGACGTTGTCGGTCAGGTCCTTCCACGTGCCTGCCACGCCGCGCACCTGGGCCTGGCCACCCAGCTTGCCCTCCGTGCCCACCTCGCGGGCCACACGCGAAACCTCCGACGCGAACGCGTTCAACTGGTCGACCATCGTATTGAGCGTGTTCTTCAACTCGAGGATTTCGCCTTTCACGTCGACCGTGATCTTGCGCGACAGGTCGCCGTTGGCCACGGCGGTGGCGACGTCGGCAATGTTGCGAACTTGGCCCGTCAGGTTCGAGGCCATCGAGTTGACGTTGTCGGTCAGGTCCTTCCACGTGCCGGCGACGCCCAGCACCTGGGCCTGGCCGCCCAGCTTGCCTTCGGTGCCTACTTCGCGCGCCACGCGGCTGACCTCACCCGCGAACGCGTTGAGCTGGTCGACCATGGTGTTGATCGTGTTCTTCAGCTCCAGGATCTCGCCTCGCACGTCGACGGTGATCTTCTTGGACAGGTCGCCGTTCGCGACGGCGGTCGTCACGTCCGCGATGTTTCGCACCTGGCCGGTGAGGTTGGTCGCCATCGCGTTGACGGAGTCGGTCAGGTCCTTCCACGTGCCAGCGACACCGCGCACTTCCGCCTGGCCGCCGAGCTTTCCTTCCGTACCCACTTCACGTGCGACACGCGTCACCTCTGACGCGAAGCCGTTGAGCTGGTCGACCATCGTGTTGATGGTGTTCTTCAGCTCCAGGATCTCGCCCTTCACGTCGACCGTGATCTTCTTCGACAGGTCGCCGTTGGCGACGGCCGTCGTCACCTCCGCGATGTTCCGCACCTGGCCCGTGAGATTGGATGCCATGAAGTTGACGTTGTCGGTCAGATCCTTCCACGTGCCCGCAACGCCCGGAACAGCAGCCTGGCCGCCGAGCTTGCCTTCCGTGCCCACCTCGCGCGCGACCCGCGTGACTTCGGAAGCGAAGCCGTTCAGCTGATCCACCATCGTGTTCATGGTGTTCTTCAGCGCCAGGATCTCGCCTTTCACCTCCACTGTGATCTTGGACGAGAGATCGCCCTTGGCGATGGCCGTCGCCACGTCCGCGATGTTGCGAACCTGGCCGGTGAGGTTGGAGGCCATGGAATTGACCGAGTCGGTCAGGTCCTTCCACGTGCCGGCGACGCCGGGCACCTGGGCCTGGCCGCCCAGCTTGCCCTCGGTGCCGACCTCCCGCGCCACGCGGGTGACTTCCGACGAGAAACCGTTGAGCTGGTCGACCATCGTGTTGATGGTTTCCTTCAGCTCGAGGATCTCGCCCTTGACGTCCACCGTGATCTTGCGGGACAGGTCACCGCGGGCCACGGCGGTCGTCACCGTCGCGATGTTGCGCACCTGAGCAGTCAGATTGGTTGCCATCGCGTTGACCGAGTCGGTCAAGTCTTTCCAGGTGCCTGCAACGCCTGGCACCACCGCCTGGCCGCCGAGCCGGCCATCGGTGCCGACTTCCCGTGCCACGCGCGTGACCTCCGACGCGAAGGAGCGAAGTTGCTCCACCATGGTGTTCGTGGCTTCCTTCAACTGAAGAATCTCGCCGCGCACGTCCACGGTGATCTTCTTGGAGAGGTCACCGTTGGCCACTGCGATCGTCACGTCCGCGATGTTTCTCACCTGGGCCGTGAGGTTGCCCGCCATCTGGTTGACGGAGTCGGTCAACTCTTTCCACACGCCCGAAACGCCCTTGACCTGTGCCTGGCCGCCCAACTTGCCTTCGGTGCCCACTTCTCGGGCGACCCGCGTCACCTCCGACGTGAAGACGGACAACTGCTCGATCATGGAGTTCACCAACTTGGCAGAGCGGAGGAACTCGCCCTTGAGGGTGCGTCCGTCGACCTCAAGCTCCATCGACTGCCCGAGGTCGCCCTTAGCCACAGCGCCGATGGTTCGCGCGATTTCAGTGGTCGGTCGGACCAGGTCGTCGATCAGCGTGTTGAGCGACTCCACCGTCGTCGCCCACCCACCGATGGCGCCTGGCAGCGACAGCCGCTGCTTCAGGCGGCCCTCCTTGCCCACGCTGTCGCTGATGCGTCCCACCTCGCGCGAGATCCGGTCCGCGTTGGCAATCGCCTGGTTGAAGGCCTGCGCAATACGGAAATCGGTCGCCTCCCAGTCCATCGGCAACCGCGTGGTGAAGTCCCCGTCGCGAAGCGCAGTCACGGCGGTCAGCATCTGGCGCGAGCGAGCTTCGGATGCCGAGCGCTCCTCGCGCAATTCTTTCAATTGCCTTTCAAGGCGAGCAACAAGGGAGGGTTGCGTTGCTTCGGAAAGATCCGCTGAGTCTTGCATGAAGCTGTCCAAGGAGAAGGTGGTCTCACGCCCGCTGGGAAATCGCTGGCCAGCGGTCTTGCCGAAAGTCGCCGTACTTGTACACCCGGCCAAGTCTCCAAGGATATTGGGGATGGCGACTTCGCAACTTATGCCCGGCGAGGATAGCTCCGATCGAATGGCGCGACGCCTGGACCGGGCCAGGCGCGCAAATGTGCTCTGCCATCGCCTGCGGTCGGCGAGCAGGAAGTTGACTTCGGTGTGCGGTGTTCGCCTAGGTCATGCGACGTCGGACTTGCAGTCGAGCGACATGATGCGAGTCACGCGAGAGCCCATCCGCGACCGCACAGCGAGAGGGACCAAATCGTCGCGTTCCAATTCAAAGCCGGCAGCAAGCAAGAAGCCCTCTCCGTCGTCCGCAGCGGCGAAAATCCTTCCGATGCCGCTCATGGCTGCCTGGGCGACGGCACGGCTGACGAGGGCCGTCGCAACGCCGTGGCCCTGCCAGTCAAGGTGAACGGCTACGGCACTGAGTATTCCGACTTCGCCGAGTAGCTCGATGATCACGGCGCCCACAAAAGCGCCCGACTCTTCGGCGATGATGGCACCCTTGATGCTCTTGATGCTCTTGATGCCCAGCCCTGCGGCCTGCTTCGACATGGCGAACAGATCTTCGATGTCAGGCCAGTCGTAGGGCTTGGCCGATCGCAACTCCACCATTGAAGCGTCTCCTGAAGCTAGTTATACCTCGATGAAGCACGCTAGGGAGAGGTTCGTAGAGAGCCGCCAAGAGGAGATCACTGGCGCGGTTTCGGCTGAGCAGTGACGGCGAGCGGCGGTCAATCTGGATTTACCGGGGTCAGCGGTCGCGCCTAGGCGACGGCCAGCCTCGCAATTTCGGCAGGATCAACAGGCTTCGTTACGTGCAGATCGAAGCCGGCAGCAGTAGCTGCTTCCTTGTCCTTGTGTTGGCCGTATCCGGTGACCGCAACGAGCCGAAGGGCCCCGAGGCTGGGATTGTTCGGAGACGGCGAGCCACTTCGTATCCATCCATGCCGGGCAGGCCGATGCCGAGAAGCGCGTGAACGATACATTCGCGAAGATGCGGCTAACGCGTTTGGGTAGTCGCCTCCAGCGATCAGCAGCACCGCGCCGGCGCTTGGCGAATCGCCGGCTCCGCCGAATCCTGAACCAGACCTTGCTCAAGAACCCAGGGTTCCTCCCGATATGGCGGGATGCCTTAACGTTTGCGGGTCGTCATGTCGGTTCTCACCAATCTCAAAATCGGGCAGCGTCTCACGCTCGGATTTGCCACGGTACTCATCCTGTCGGTGGTGGTCGGCATCTTCTCGGTTAGCCGCCTTTCCAAGGTCAACGACAACACGAAGGACTTGGCGACAAACTGGCTTGTGGCTCTGCGCGCGTTGAGCACTTACAGCTCCGAGGAGTCAACGGCGCGACGTGCCGAGGCCCGCTACGTAATGGCAGCTTCTGCGGACGAGGCAAAGGAGCAAGCGCGCCGCGCCGAGAAGGCGAAATCCAACGCCGCGGCCGCGTGGAAGACCTACGCTGCGACGGTCACGCCGGGAGAAGAAGAGAAGCTGGCGGCCGCGATTGAAGCGGCGCAATCGCGCTACTACCAAGAGCTGGCTAAAGTGCTGAGCGCGCCGAACACCGACGCGGACTCCCGGGTGCATCTGGCGGCGATGTACAAGGGCGATTCGTCAACCGCCTTCAACGCTTTGACGGTCGCCATCCAGAGCGACATGGACCTGCAGACGCGTGGCGGCGATGCTGCCTATCAAGAGTCGCAAGGTACGTTCAACACCGCCAGAACGTGGGTCGTTGGCCTGCTCGCAGCAGCGGCTGCACTTGGCGCATTCTTGGCGCTCGTAATCGCCAAGTCGATTACCGGTCCGATTTCGGCCGCGCTCAAAGTCGCGGAGACCGTCGCCGGCGGTGACCTGACGTCTGTAGTGGACTCGCAAGCCCCTGACGAAGCGGGCCAGCTGCTCCGCGCCCTCAAGCGGATGAACGCAAGCCTCGTTCAAATCGTCTCGCAGGTTCGCAACTCGTCGGACTCGATTGCAACAGGCTCCAGCCAAATTGCCGTTGGCAACACCGACCTGAGCCAGCGGACCGAAGAGCAAGCGAGCAATCTTCAGCAGACCGCTGCGTCGATGGAAGAGCTCACCGCGACGGTCAAACAAAACGCCGACACTGCGCGCTCGGCGACGCAAATCGCGAGCAGTGCTGCCGAGGCTGCAACGACCGGTGGGCGGGTCGTCGGCCAGGTCGTGAACACGATGAACGAGATTGCCCAATCCTCTAGACAGATTGTTGACATCATCGGCGTCATCGACGGTATCGCCTTCCAAACCAACATCCTCGCGTTGAATGCTGCCGTTGAGGCAGCACGTGCCGGCGAGCAGGGGCGAGGCTTCGCTGTCGTTGCCACTGAGGTTCGAAATCTGGCTCAGCGTTCAGCTACTGCTGCCAAGGAAATCAAGTCGCTCATTGGAGCCAGCGTTGACCGTGTCGAGGCGGGTTCTCGTCTCGTTGACGAAGCTAGGCACTCTATGTCTGACATCGTCACGCAGGTCACGCGCGTGAACGACCTCATTGGCGAAATCAGCTCTGCGAGCGTTGAGCAAAGCACGGGCATTGGACAGATTGGGGATGCCGTCACTCAACTTGACCAGGTTACGCAGCAGAACGCGGCACTCGTCGAAGAGAGCGCGGCGGCAGCTGAGAGCTTGAAGGTTCAAGCCGGCCAGCTCGCCGCGATGGTGGCAGTGTTCAAGTTGGCGGCGTGAGCGACTTACGCAGCGCCGCATCGCTGCTGCAGCGAGCGAGCCAGTTCTTCTCTTAGCCGCTCATCGGGACGGAGTACTTGCCGCAGCTGCTTGCTGCTGGGCTGCCGCGTTCTCCTTGCGTTCTTGCTTGACCTTCATGTGATGTCCGACGGCACATCCGACAACTGCGCCGGCCATAGCGTGGTGTCCGGCGACATGGCCGCCCACGCCGCCAACGGCTGCGCCACTCAAGCAACCAGCGGCAAAGCTCGAGGCCGTGAGAAACAAGGGCACGAGAACGATGAATTTGAGGCTGTGCATTTGAAGCTCCTTGTGGGTGTGCTTCCGTTCGGCAATGCGTACTCCTGGTCCCGCTGACACGCAGGGAGCGCCGGTTGCTCGCATGGTGCTGCGACACCGAGCACTCGCAGCGAGCTTCGCATCGTGCTCATTGACTAAGGAGACATCCATGCACGGCGATAGAACAGTGGAAGAGAAGCCGGGTACGCCCAACCGCGACCCCATTTCAGGCGCACCCGGTGCACATCCGGTCGGCGTAGGCGTTGGTGCGGCCGCAGGCGGCATGGCCGCGGGCGCGGCTGTGGGAACAGTGGCAGGACCTCTGGGCACGGCTGTAGGCGCTGCTGTGGGCGCAATCGTCGGCGGCCTCGCGGGCAAGGGCGTCGCGGAATCCATTGACCCGACGGTCGAGGATGCCTACTGGCGCGAGAACTACGCCGACCGCGACTACGTAGCGGAGGATCGCTCCTACGACGACTACGGGCCAGCCTATGGCTATGGGGTCAACCGGTACGACCCCGACCGCTCGTTCGAAGATGTCGAGCCCGAACTTGCTGAAGGCTGGATGGGCGTGCGCGGAGCCTCATCGCTGGGCTGGGGCGAAGCGAGCCCTGCCGCTCGTGACGCTTGGGAGCGTGTTGACAGCCGCAGTCGCATCAGCCGCGAGGACTGAAGCGTCAGGTGGTGCGATGCGCCTTCGTCCTACAGGTGCCGCTGCGCTGCGAATCTACAGTCCATCCAAGACAGACACGGAGCCGACTGCAGATTGGGCGGAGTAGGAAACCCGTTACCCTGTGTCTGAACAGCTTCTCCGTTGGCCTCGGCCTACGGAGTCGAAAGCCCGCAGCAGGAATGCTCAGCGGGCTTTCATCTTTTTGAGAGTCGACTGGAGCAGACTGTCGAATCGCTGCAGAACAACCGTGTCCTTGCCTCTCGATGCGCGTGCATTTTTGGCAGCACGCTCGATGAGCGCTGAATTGGCGTCAAAGGCCACGAGCCATGAGGTTGGCTCCTCGGACGCTCCGAAGTACTCGCGCAGAGCTTCGGCGGACACGATAACTCGAACTACCCGACCGTACACCACAAAGCTGGCCTCCGCCCCTTCCACGATGGAACTCAAGCGCGCATCACTCAGCGGAGAATTGGTCAAGGGCTTACTGGACAAAAGGTTCACGGTCGAATTCGGTCCCATGCACCCTCTCGACTCTACAGTGGTTGAGTCGGGATTGAGGCATGCTGGGTGAAGTTCAGGAATTGGCGAAGGGACTCATCCGCGTCCGGGGCACCCGACGCCTCCTCTGCCGAGTCAAGTTAGGGAGCTAAGTGTGCTTGTTCGGACGTTCTACGTGAGCGAGATTTCGCCGGCTTGCACCGAAGTCGACATTCAGGTCATTCTCGGTCAGTCGCAGATGCGCAATCGGCGTCTTGACGTCACCGGCATGCTCGCCAAGAGCGATGGTCATTTTTGCCAGGTGATAGAGGGCCGTCTGGACGCTGTTGACCAGGTGATGACGCGCGTCCGAGCCGATAAGCGGCACCTCCGGCTGCGGATATTAATGGAGTTACCTTGCGAGCGCCGAATGTTCGAAGGCTGGTCGATGGGACTCATTGTTCGCGACGATTTGGCCGCAGAGATGGAGCAGCTCCATCGAGCGGGAGCGCTGGCGGGGTTGTCGATGGGCGATGTCATCGCTCGTCTTATGCCCCGCGGGGCATTTCCGCGCGCCAACACAAGTTGACCGTCCCCGGAACTCACAATTCTGGGAGCCTTTCCGGCGGCCCTGACTCAAGCGCCAGCATCTGCAGCCTGGCGCGGCCGATGGGCTTGCAGATATGTTCGTCAAAGCCAACGCTTGCTGACAACTCGACGTGAGCCGGGGAAGTCCGACCGGTCAGCGCCACAAGCTTCACGCGGCGCTCCGGCCATCCGCGTCGCATCACCGTGGCAGCGGTATAGCCGTCCAGCTGCGGCATCTCGATGTCCAACAAGACCAGACTCGGCTTGAGCGCCTCCTCGGCTAGTACGGCCTGAGCTCCGTCATAGACGGCCGCCGCGCTGAATCCCCAGAGCGTTAGCATCTCGACGAGCGAATCAGCCGCATCCCGGTCGTCGTCGACCACCAGCACGCGGCAGCTTCCCTGGCGGTCAAGCAAGTGGCTCATGTCATTCGCGGGTAAGGTGTCAACGGCCCATGGTGGCGAACATGACCAGCGTGGCCGCAGCCATCGCGGCAGTCGCAAGCCAGCCGAGCACCTGCCAGACCCGAGGGAGCACGAGGTCGCCAACAATCTTCGTGTGCGAGGCGGCCACCATTACCGCGACCATGATGGGCACTGAGATGACCGCGTTCACAACAGCAGACCAGTACAACGCCTTGATAGGGTTCAGCCCGCTGACGCTAATGACTGCGCCGACAAGCATCGCAGCTGCCAGGATGGCGTAGAACGACTTCGCGGCAGTGGGCGGTTGGTCTAGACCCTTCCGGACATGCAAGAGGGAGGCAACTGCATACGCAGCCGACCCAGCTAGGACGGGCAGGGCGAGCAGCCCCGTTCCGATGATGCCGAGCGCAAAAAGCAGGAACGCGAAGTGGCCCGCGATGGGCTCGAGCGCCTGAGCGGCTTGCGAAGTGGTCTCGATGTTGGTGATGCCCTTCGCGTGGAGCGTCGCAGCGGTCGCGACAATCATGAAGAACGCGATGAAGTTCGAGAACCCCATGCCGACCGCAGTGTCCATGCGGAGCCGACGGAGGTGCCGCTTTGCCTGCTCCGGCGCGATGCGTAACGGCTTGTCGGCAGAGACGCGCCCGATTTCTTCGACTTCCTGTGCCGCTTGCCAGAAAAACAGGTAAGGGCTGATGGTCGTGCCGAGAATGGCGACGATGGTAGTCGCGTAGTCTTTGCTCCAAGTCGGCTTGGGCAGCAGAGTGTCGTGCAGCGCGTGCGCCCAGTTCACCTTGGCAGCAAAGCCCACTCCGACGTAGGCGAGCAGCGACAGAGTCAGCCACTTCAGAACTTTGACATAGCGCTCGTACGGCAAGAAGACTTGGAGAAGTAGCGACACGAGCCCAAGGCCGATGGCAAAAGCTGTCTTCCCGCCGCCCGCCAGCATGCCGGCGGCGTCGCCCATGGCGTTGAGGTCAGCGCCAAGGTTGATGACGTTGGCCACCACCAGGAGCGAGACAAGTGCCAGTACCAACCATCGAGGGCAGAATCGCGAGAAGTTCTCCGTCAGCCCTTTGCCAGTGATGCGGCCGATACGGGCGCTCGCCAGCTGGATGCCAACCATGAGCGGGAACGTGACCAGCACCGTCCACGCAACGGCAAAGCCGAATTGCGCTCCGCCTTGCGAGTAAGTGGCAATCCCGCTGGGGTCGTCGTCGGCGGCGCCGGTGATGAGACCTGGGCCCAGCTTCTTGTACCAAGCGTCATCACCGGTCTTCATAGGAGTCGCCTGATAACTCAGGCCGGCACTTCGGAAGGCAGCTCGGAGACGGCGGCAGGCTTCTTAGGAATCTGCTGGGGCTCGGCAAGGACTTGCTGCTTGCGCTCCATCATCCGTTGGCCCAGCTCCGCCATGTCGAGCTTTGAGTCCCGCGCTTTGGGGAACATCTCGTTCTGTTCTTCTTTCACGTGGTGCTTCACGTACTCGCCCATCACCTGGATTTGCGCGTCGAACATGTCCCCGTCGGGAAGCTTGCCATCGACCTTCGCGATAAATTCCTTGAGCGTCGCGTGTTCGACGATGGCTTCCGGAACGAGCTCCCGGTCCTTCAACGCGGCCCGAACCGCCGGATAGAAGATTTCCTCCTCGAGCGTCGCGTGCACGCTCAGCTCCAGGCAGATGGTCGACACGATGTTCTGTTTCTTCGTAGCCGAGCGCGACTTGTCATATTCGTCGAAGAGCGCGCTGACCTTCTTGTGGTCGTCGCGAAGCATGGTGATGGCGTCGAGTGCCTTTGGCGCCGTCTTGCGGGACGCCGTCTTCTTGGCCGTCGGCTTCTTGGTGGTAGTTGCCATGGGTGACTCCGGTCAGTGAGAGAAGAGGGCGATGAGGATGATGATGGGGATGGGGACCCCGAGGAACAGCAGCAAGAGTGAGCGCATGGATGTCTCCAGTCCGGGTTAGACGAGGTCGCGCTGGCGGCCGCCGAAGGTCGCCGCGAAGCTTGCGACAAAGGCACCGACCAACAGAGAGACGCAGAGCCACAGAGCGGCATAGGCGGAGGCCTTGCGAGCCTTGTCGGCAGCTTCCTTGGCGTCAGCCTTTGCCTGGTCGGCCTTGGCCTTCATCTTTGCGAAGTCGTCGTTGACGCGCCTTTCTGCATCAGCCTGCGACAGCCCCGTGCGCTGCGACACCATCTGACCAAGGTAGTGGACGTCGTCAGGGGGAAGGGCGCCGGCCTCGAGGCCCGACGCGAAGATGCGGCCAGCTTCAGCCGTTGATTGCGCAGCGTCGCCGGATGTCGCGGTGACGGCGGAGGCAGGAGCCGAGGCAGCGCCAGCGGGTGCTACGCCTTGGCGAAACAGGCTGTCGACAAAATAGCCATTGCCGTTATCCGAGGCTGCATTTTTCGCAGCTCCCGTGGCGGCAGGCGCGACCGCAGCGACCGCAGCCGCGCCAGCGCCGCCCGCAACCGTTCCGGCCGCGCTCGCGGTCGCGCCGAGAATAGACCCGATAGCGGTCGTCAACATCCCAGCCGTCACGAGCGTGGCGATGGCCCAAGCCAAGAAGCCGTGCGCCGTGTCTCGGAAGTAGACCTCGTCCGTGTGTGTCGACATCCAACGCGTGCGGAGCCGACCTGCCAAGTAGCCGCCCATGCCCGAGGCTGCGAGCTGAGTGAACGTCAGCCAGAGGATGGTCGATACGCCAAAGGTTGTCGCGGTCGCGCCCCGGTCCGCCCAGGGAGAGACCGACGAAAGCCCCAAGCCTGTGCCCAGGATGAGCAAGATGAGCGAGAGAGCTGCCGCGCCTGCGGCGCCAGCGAGGATGGCGCCCCATGACACCCCTGATGACGAAAGCGTGGATGCGTCTGCTCCGATAGGGCGCGCCGGCGTGCGCGAAGCATCGGGGCCGGGACGTAGGTCTCGTCCAAGCATTGTGGAATCGGTCATGTGTCGAGCTCCTATTTGGTCTTTTGAGGGTGCCGCACGACCGCCAACGGCCACGCTGGCAGCCCCCCTAGAGCAAGTGAGGGGCCTGCATATGCTCACGGCAGGTGCTGCTTGAGCACACCCTCTTCTGCCACGGCGGTGGTGGTGAAATGCGCTGGGAGCTTTTCACGGAGGGGGCGAAGAGCGGGGCGCGCTTGGTCTTCGAGGACCAAGAGCCCGGCATCGCTGACTTGGGTCTTGCGATGACCGACGGCTGGAGCTCCAGCGGTGGTTTTGGCCCTGGACTTTCGGGCAGCAAACGCTTGGTCAATGAGGTCGACATCCATCAGAGGTGGGACGCGGCACGCGCGTGACCATTGCACGTTGGCGCTGACCTCCTGCCACTCCAAGCCGATGCCAGCTCATCCGCGCGCGGCTACTCACCAAGATTAGGGTTTGCACCTACCTTTTCGACTCTTGAAGACGTCAACGCAGCTCCTAGTTTCTGCGTCGAAGCACTGCCACCAACCGATTCGGAGAGGACTGAATCATGGCCCGCAACACCACGCCACATAGCCACCGTACCGGGTCGCGCCCCTCGCGCGGCATGCTCTGGATGAGCGAGCGTCAGCTTGACGCGTATCTCCAGACAAAGGAGACCCTGCGCCGTTTGCGTGCAGCCGCGTCGCCACCCCTGGGCGCTGGAAACCCCACGTCACCTGGCCAAACGGCCTGAATCTCTGCGTTGTCCTGGCCGCTCGGTTCGACCCGAGTGCAGGGATGCCTGTGCCCAAGTTTTTTGCTGCGGGTGCCTCACAGCGGGCGCTCGAATTTCAACCACTGAAGGAGCCTCAACATGCTTTACACCATGCTCTCGCGGCCTCAGGGCCTGTTCGACCAGCTCGAGTCTGTGCATCGACTGCTCTCGCGGTCGTTCGGCGAAGGCCAGAGCTCATCCGGCAACATCCGCTCGGTCGCGTTCGGCGCCTTTCCTGAAATCAACGTCGGTCGCACGGCGAACAGTATCGAAGTTTTCGCTTTCGCACCCGGCATCGACGCCTCGACGCTGGATGTGACTATCGAGAAGAACGTGCTCAAGGTCTCGGGCACGCGGCGCTCTGCCATTCCCCAAGGCGACGCGAAGTTGCAGCTGTATGCGAACGAGCGTCCCGAGGGCCGCTTCTCGCGCGCCGTCACGTTGCCCGACGACGTCGACCCGCTCAAGGTCGAAGCGAAGTACCGCGACGGCGTGCTTCGCATCAGCATCGGCCTGAGCAAGTCGGCTCAGCCGCAGCGCATCACGGTTCAGTGATTTCAACTTCTCAGCGAATACGAAAGGAGTACGACCATGTCTGACCGCAACGAACTCACGGCCACGAAGGCCGTTGCCTCCCAAGGCTCGCGCAGTTCCGAGGAGCGCCCGGTGTTCCCGGCCGTGGACGTCTTCGAGGATGCCGGAGGCATCACTGTCCTGGCGGACATGCCGGGAGTGCGCAAGGAAGGGCTCGACGTGAAGCTCGACGGTGACAACCTCTCCATCGAAGGACGGGTCGAGCTGGACTTGCCGTCGGAGATGCGCGCCCTGTGGGCGGAGGTGAGCGTCCCGCGCTTCCAGCGCACCTTCACGCTCAGCCGCGAGCTAGACGCTTCGCGCATCGAAGCAAACCTCAGGGACGGCGTCCTGACGCTCCGCGTTCCCAAGCAAGCCCATGCGCAGCCGCGGCGCATCGAGGTGACAACGGCCTGAGCCTCGAATGGCCGACGGGCAAAGCGGGATACCTTTGCCTGTCGGTCCTTAAGAGCAGGAGAGACAAAAATGGTTTGCTCTCGAGTACGCCTACCGGAGGGCGTCAAGCTATCGGGCGTGACTGCCGACGGACGCCCAACGACGGTATTGCCCGGTGAGTATCTTGCCCACTTGCTGCCCGCCAAGGTTCCAACCTGCGAGTCGCTTGTGCGCCTGGTGGGCGCCGACCCCTCTTGTCGCGATGTTCACTTGCCGCTCAATGTTGCCAAGAGGTTCGCCACAATCGGTGCAAGCGACGCGGGTAGATGTTCTCGCGACGACGTGAGCGAAGACGCTTTGACGCAGCCAGCGTGACTCACGGTCTCGAGGCCGCGTCAGGTTCCACGCGTCGCGTCATCTCCACTCCGTACGACCGGAAGCCAAGCGTCTCATAGAGTGACCTCGCTTCTTCGGTCGCGCCAAGGTTGAATTCTCGAATGCCCCGCTGCTCACAGTCGTGCAAAAGGGCCTCCAACAGTTGTTTGGAGAGGCCGCGTCGACGCCATTCAGGTTCCGTGTACACGTTTACGACCTTTGCCATTACGCCGCTCGGATTGGCCGCGTTGGGCCCCAATCAAGCAGAACAGCGCCTACGCCGGCGATGACTTCGTCACCTTGAACGGCAAGTCGACCGATGTACGTGCCGGCCTCGATACGTCGCTTGACCCACGCAGCGTAGGAAGGGCGCCGCTGTTCGTCCTCGGGCCGGTAGCACCCATGAGCGGCGACACGCTCGAAGTCTTCCGGCTTCACTCGCCGAACGGTCAAACCTTGGTGCATTCGAGTTCGTGCTCGTCTTACTTGGCCGCGTGCGAGCTCGTACGCCGGGCCACGACGGCAAGAGTACGTTGAACTGCCGCAAGGTCAAATGGTTTGCGCAGCAAAGCCGCGCTGTGACCAATTGCTGCTTGCAATTCGTCTGCGTCAGCGTAACCACTCATGAACACGACCTTGAGGTCAGGTTTCGTCTCGCGAGCCAAGTGGGCAACAGCGACCCCGTTCATGCCAGGCATCGCGAAGTCGCAGAGGAGGGTGTCGACGTCATTCGCTTCGAGGAGGGCGAGCGCATCTTCACCCCTAGCCGCGGAGAGCGTATGGTGACCAAGACCGCGCAGAAGTTCGACCAGTGACGTCCGCACCTCTGCGTCGTCGTCCACAACGAGGATGGAAAGTCGGCCTGCGTCCGAGGCCTCGGTTGGCGCAGGCGACGCTGCTTCGCTAGTGCGCACAGGCTCGGCACGAGGCAGCGAGATGACCACCGTTGTGCCCGTAGCGCCGTCGCTTTCGATTCGTGCGGCGCCGCCATCTCGCGTTGCCATCGCGTAGACCTGTGCCAATCCGAGCCCTGTCCCCTTGCCCAGGCCCTTCGTCGTGAAAAACGGCGTGAACGCCTTGGAGATGAGCTCCGGGCTCATGCCGTATCCGGTGTCAGTAACGGCGATGTCGACAAGGTCGGAGCGATGGCCGCAGCGCACGGTAATCGTGACCAGTCCATTCGCCTCCATCGCATCGCGCGCGTTGACGACCAGATTCAGAAGTGCCATTTCGAGCTGCGTGGAGTCGGCGTCAATCCACACGTCCTCGCAGTCGATGCGCAGCTCGGCTTGGGGCCCGAGGGTCGTGCGAAGCAGGTCACCGATGTTGGCAAGCAGTCCGCGAACGCTGACCGGCCCGTTGCCCTGGGCTTGCCGCCGTGAGAATGCCAGTAGCTGCGCGGTGACCCGCGCTCCTCGACGCGCAACATCCACGCCGCTAGTCGCCCACTCTTGAACAAGCGACGGACTGTCGGGCTTGCGACGAATGAGCTCGAACTTCGTGTTCACAGCCTGGAGCACGTTGTTGAAGTCATGCGCCACGCCGCCCGTCAGAAGCCCAACTGCTTCCATGCGCTGGGCCTGCTGCAGTGCTGCCTCGGCTTCTGCCAACCGGGCTTCCGCTTCCCGCCGTGCGGTGATGTCGTATCCGAATTGGAAGGCCCCGAGCAGTTGTCCGGACGAGGAGTAGAGTGGCTGGAAATGCAGTTCGTACCAGCAACGTCCTCGACTCTCGTCCCCGAGCTCTACGGTTTCAACGAATGAGTCGCCCCGCAAAGCTCTCGACCAAGCTGCCTCTGCTAGAGCTCGCTCGCGCGGAAGGTTCAAGAGGCGGGGCATGCTGTCCCCGACCCGCGGACGCACGCCATACAGCTTCTCGAACTCGTGGAGGGCAGCCTTGTTGATAGCCAGAATTGAAAGTTCGGTGTCGACTACCTGAATAAGCGCGTCCGTATCGTCGACAACGTCGGCAAAGAGCTTGCGCTCGGCGAGGTACTCGCTGAGTCGACGTTCGAGTGTCTCGTTCAGCTCGCGGAGCTTGGCTTCGTCACGCTTCTTCTCGGTGATATTCATCGCCGTGCCGATGACGCGGATGCAACGCCCCTCGCCGTCGAAGACACCGCGGCCCTTCGCAGCGACCCATCGGATGACACCGTCTTCTCGACCCACGGTTCGATACTCGACGTCGTACGTGCTGCGCGCGGACGGGTCGACAGCAGCCGCGTACGCCTTCGACGTTGCCTCTCTGTCATCGACGTGCAGCCCCTCATAAAAGTCTTCCCGCATCGAGACGGGGCGCTCTGAGAAGATGCCGAACATGCGTCGAACAGCCGGAGGCCAGTAGAGCGTGTCGGCGACCGGGTCCACGTCCCACAGGCCAATCTCGCTGGCCTCCGTCGCGAGTCGCAACTGTTCCTCTCGCAGCGCCAGCGACGTCTCGGCTTCAATGCGCTCAGTGACGTCAACGCCCGCGACGAAAATCCCCGTGACACGACCGTCGTCATCCAACGTGGGCTGATAGACGAAGTCAAGGCGAAGGTCTTCGACCTCGCCAGTTTCTTCAGACAAGAGGCGGATGGGTGCGGCGAGCCCCGAATAGGCCTTGCCGGATTGATAGACGCTGTCGAGCAACTCGATGTAGCCTTGCCCGATGACTTCTGGGACGGCCTCGAGCACGGTACGCCCCACGACGTCGCGACCCGCTATCAAGCGGCGGTAAGCGGGGTTCACGAACTCGAACTTGTGGTCCTTGCCGGTCAAAACGGCCATGAACAGCGGAGCCTGGTCGAACAGCTTCGCCATGCGAGCGAGCTCGGAGTTGACGCGCTGGCGCTCAAGCACCGAGCTGGTTGTCTCGTTGCAGAGCACCAGCACACCACCCGTTCCGTTTGGCGCCGATTCCTCTTCGATACCGCTGTAGGAGTAGGTCCAGTAGACGTCCTCCAACTTGCCGTGGCGCTCGATGGGCACAAGCACGTTCTCGTGCCAGACCGGTGGGCCGCCGGCGAGCACGCCTTCTAGTTGTGCCCCGATGATGGGCCAAGTCTCGAGCCACGCCTGGCGGCCAGAGCGCCCGAGAATGAAAGGATGCTTCTCGGGGCCGAGCGACGCCTTGAACGCGTCGTTGTACAGGCAGATGAGCTCGGTGCCCCACATGACGAGTGCGGGATGCCCTGTCGACAGAGCCATCCGCACGGAAGTCCGCAGCGATGCAGACCAAGTATCCGGTGTCCCGAGCGGGGTAGCCGACCAGTCCAGCTCTCGGATACGCATTGCCATCTCGCCTTCACCAGCGAGGAAGGCGAGGTGTGAGCGAGGTGCCGGGGCGGGCGCCGGAGAGGGCTCAGTCATCGAACAATTCTAGGTTGTTCGATGTGCCCGTCGATAACGCCCGCCGCGGGACCTAGGTAGAACCCCCCCCCCCCCATGCGCCGGCACTACCGCTCGGCTGGGTCCCTCCGCGATACCCGCCGCAGGGAGGCTGAGGGTCAATGCTTCGCGGTTCCAGGCGCAGCGGTCTTGCGGTGTTGCTCCGCGAGCATGCCATCCGGAATCACGTTCGTCATGGCCGCTTCGAACTTGTTCTTCCAGCCCGAGACGACCTTGTCATCACCCTTCTTCATCGCTTCGTAGCCGTCTTTGGCAACATCGGCGGGGCTCGCCTTGTCGCCGGCGCCGACTTTCGTGTCCTGCATTTCAGCGCGCTGGAAAAAGTGGGTGTCAGTGGCACCGGGCAGCAGGCACGTGACGGACACGCCGGAGTCCTTCAGCTCGTTGCGCAGTGCCAGCGTGAAGGAGTCCACGAAGGCCTTCGTCCCGTTGTAGACCGCCTGGAAGCTGCCGGGCATCAGACCCGCAATCGAGCCGGTCACAAGAATGCGACCTGAGCGACGCTCCCGCATTTGGCGGCCAATGGCGTGCAAGAGAACCAGCGTACCGGTGACGTTCGTGTTGACGACATTCAATGCATCATCGAGGTCTTGGTCGAGGAACGCGTGTCCCAGCCCGTGGCCAGCGTTCGCCATGAAGAGGTCCACTTGACGGCCCCCAAGCAAGGCCAGAAGTTGCTCGCAGCCTTGCTTTGTTGACAAGTCGACTTCAAGCGGTTCGACCTCTGCGCGGAGTCCTCGCAACGCGACGGCTGCGTCACTGATACTCGCTTCGTCGGAGGCGATGACCAGGTCATAGCCGTCCTTTGCAGCAAGTTTGGCCAGTTCCAAGCCGATGCCAGGGACGCGCCTGTGATGACCCCGAGCGGTCGGACGGCAGTGGCGTTCGTTTCGGTCATGACGGTCTCCAGTTGGATTTATGCGGGAACGAGGATGACCTTTCGGCAATCCTCTTCCTTCTTGTCGAACACTTTGTGGGCGCGGACTGCTTCCGTAAGCGGCAGTCGATGCGTGACGATGGCGTCGGGTTGGAGCCGCCCCGCACTGATGTGCTCAAGCAGCTCGGGCATATAGGCTTGCGCGTGAGTCTGGCCGCCGCGAAGCGTCAAGCCCTTCTCGAAGGCGTCTCCGAAAAGGAAACCGTGAATCCAGCCGGCATACACGCCTGGGCAGCTAACGACACCGCCGCGGCGCGTCGCTGCCATCGCCTGCCTGACCGCCGCCCCGCTGGACCCTTCCAGCTTGACTGCCGTCAGTGCCGTCTCGACCATCGAGCCCTTGGCCTCGAAGCCAACCGCGTCAATGGAAGCACGTCTTCCACCACACCCATGAACTCGTGGCCGAGTATGTCGCCCGACCCCATCATCGGAATCTTGCCGCGATAGATGTGAAGGTCGGAGCCACAGATTGCGGTGGCGGTGACCCGAAGGATGATGTCGTCCGCCTCTTGGAGCACCGGGTCTGGGACGCGCTCTACGCGGACGTCCTTGCTGCCGTGATACGTGAGGGCCTGCATGGATGAGCTCTTGATTTATTGACAGGGCTGGCCGGCATACGGCGACCCTTCCAGGGCATCCATAAAGGCATTGGCTGAGCTGCATTCCAGGGCTGGGTTGCTCGTTAACTGTGAGGCAGTGCCTGGCTCATCGGAAAACGAGGTAGAGGACCACGGCCAACCCGACGCTAACAGCGATACGCCAGACAAGTCCGAGCGAAGCTTTCCTCATCGGTGGTCCCGTCCCAACTGCCGAGACATCGCCCTTACACGAGTACGCTGAATGGAGAGCGGCTCGCGGCCACCACTTCTGGCCCGCGCTCTGCTCGTCGGTCAAGAGCAGTAGATGAATCCCCTGCTCACGGGCTGTTTTGGCGGCCTCGTTCAATCCCACCCCGAGACGTTCTATGGCGGAACGCTTGCGTCAACGAGCCGACCACAACGCAACGCTCGAAAAGACATGAATAGGTCGCGCTCGGCCTGCGGGCCGAGCGCGCGCGGATTCAATTGCCGCCTAGTGATTGCATGAGCTGGCGAGCCGATTGGAGATGACGTTTGACGACCGGCACGGCCCCGGCCGCCCATCGCCTGAGGTTCTCGTCGGAACCCCTTTCCGCGTAGCTTCGCAGGGTGGCGGCAGCGCTGGCGTGAACCAACATCTGTTGGCGCGCATATTCCCGGTCGAACGCGTCTCCGCGCAAGCTCTGCAAGCTCGAGAGGAACCTTGACTGGTCTCCGCCGACGTGAGGACTTGGGGCTTCCAACCCGGCGGACTTGGCGGCGTCGCCAAGCGTGCGCGACATGTCTTCGTGCTCCGTGGTCATGCGCTGCGCAAATTCGCGGACCTGACGGTTGCGACTCTGCGTCAAAGCGGTCTGCGCGGCAGCCAGTTCGTAGCCGTCGGTCTGCGAGGCCGAATCCGCGAACTCTTGAGGCTTGGGTGGCTGAGGACCTTCGCGGAGCATCACGGATTCCCCTGGCCGCCACCGGCGCCGTAGATGTTGCCGGTGGTGTAGCTGCCGTCATCCTCCGCCAGGCGCACGTAGATGCCGGCGAGCTCCGCGGGCTGGCCAGGACGTCCGAGAGGGGCGGTGGCGCCGAACGTGACCACCTTGCCTTCCGATGCGCCCCCCGAGACTTGAAGCGGCGTCCAGACCGGGCCGGGCGCCACGCCGTTGACACGGATGCCCTTGGGCCCAAGCTGCTTGGCGAGCGACTTGACGTAGTTCATCGTCGCCGCCTTGGTCTGGGCGTAGTCGTAGAGATCCGGCGACGGGTCGTAGGCCTGTTCGGAGGTGGTGCCAATGATGGCCGAGCCCGGCTTCAGGTGCGCCAACGCTGCCTTGATGATCCAGAACGGCGCATAGATGTTGGTCTTCATCGTCGCGTCGAAGTCCTCGGTGCTGATATCGAGGATCGACGCTCGCGACTGCTGGCGTCCGGCGTTGGAGACGACGATGTCGAGTCCTCCGAGTTCGCGCGCCGCCTGATCGACCAAGCGGCGGCAGAACGCCTCTTCGCGCAGGTCGCCGGGGATCGCGACGGCCTTGCGGCCCGCTTGGCGGATCAGATCGATCACCTCGCGGGCGTCAGCCTCCTCGGCGGGGAGATAGTTGATGGCCACGTCGGCGCCCTCGCGGGCGTAGGCGATGGCTGCTGCGCGTCCCATGCCTGAGTCACCGCCGGTAATCAGGGCCTTCCGTCCCGCCAGGCGGCCGGAACCCACGTAGCTTGTCTCGCCATGGTCAGGGCGCGGACTCATGTTGCCCGCCAGCCCCGGCCAAGGTTGCTGTTGCGACGCGAAGGGGGGCTTGGGGTAGGCGTTTCGTGGGTCGCGAACGGTCTCTCGGCGTCCCATGCCAGGACTGGGCTGGCCCGACGTCTGAGCTTGGCCCGAGCTGGCTGCGAACGCCAGCGGCGCGGCTGCCAAGCCTGCGCCTAAGCCTTTCATGGCATCTCGTCGCGTCGGCGGGCGGCTTTCGTCGTTGCTCATGCTGGCTCCAAGACAGAGGTGGGTCGGACAATCCGCGTTGCTCCCGCTCGATCCAGTCGCTGAACGGACGGGCTCGGGCGATCGCGAAACTGGTGAGTCTCAGCAAAGCTTGTGCCCCGGCCTTTGAGCTGCCGAGCTCTCCCCACGGAGCGCGCCGTGAGCGCGTCGATGGCTCGCCGGACGTCCGCGTCGTTGCGCGGCTCTAGAAATGTGCGGCACCGTCCTTTTCAAAGACGTTCCGCAGGTGATCCGACTCAAGATGAACGGAATGGAACGGCCGCCCGCCCCAAAAGGTGAAAGCCCGCTGGCCATTCCTGGAGCGGGCTTTCGACTCCGCCGACTTGAGGCCGACGGAGAAAACGGTTCAGACACAGGGTGACGGGTTTCCTGCTTCCGCCCATTCTTGCGGCCGGCTTCGTGTCTGCATGAATGAACTCTAACGGCGTCCACGTCATCGCCTTGTAGGACGAGCGCTGATGGCGTGGGTCAGAGGTCGGCGATCTCGATGCTGACTGGCGCATGGTCGCTTGGCTTGTCTCGGCTCCGATGAATCGCATCGACATGCGAGGCCTCCAGCCTGGGCAGGAGCGAAGGAGTGAGCATGTGGAATTCCATGCGAAAGCCCGCATTCCGTTGGAAGGCCTCTGCATTCACCCAAAAGGTATAGAGCGACTGCCGCTCTCGCGGGTGCAGGTGTCTTGCCGCATCCGACCATCCCTGATCGAGCAGTTGCTGCCATGCCGCGCGCGTCTCCGGCTGCAGCACGGCGTCGAATCGCCACGAGCCGGCGTTGTAGATGTCGTTGTTGGCGGGTACGACGTTGAAGTCGCCGCACAGAACCGCGGGCAGATCGACCTCCAACAGACTCTGGGCGTATTGGTTGAATCGCTTCATCCACCGCAGCTTGTAGGCAAAGTTGTCGCTTCCCACCGGGTTGCCGTTGGGCAGATACACGGACGCGACGCGCAGGCCGCCGACCTCTGCCTCGACGTAGCGCGCCTGGCCATCTGAATCGTCTCCCGGCAATCCACGCCGCACCTCGACGGGCTTTGGGCCGCGCGAGAGGATGGCGACACCGTGGAATCGAGGCATGCCGTGCCAGATGACGTGATAACCGGCGGCTTCCAGCGGCTCGTGCGGAAATGTGGCATCGCCTGTCTTGATTTCTTGCAAGCAGGCGATGCCAGGCCGAGTTTCCTCCAGCCATTCCAACAGGCGCGGCATCCGGCCCTTGATGCCATTGACATTGAAGGTGGAGATTCTCATCGGCCTGCTACGACTGTCTTCGCCCATTCGGGGCAAGCCCGATAGCGTCTGGAGAGGCGCGACGACGAGACCGCGTGCGGCTCGTCCAAGGTGCCGGCGGCAATCTCGACGACATCGGACTCGTCTCGCTCGAACAGGAACAAGGCGCTGCCGCACCACGTGCAGAAATGGCGGGTCGCATGGTCGCTCGATGCCCACTGCGACGTCTCGCCCGTCACGATCAGCGAGGCTCGACGTCCGTCGACCCAGGCCTGGAACGCGGAGCCTGAATTGCGGCGGCACAGGTCGCAGGCGCACAGCACGGCCTGGGATTCGACGGCGCAGCGATAGGCGACCTGTCCGCAGGCGCAGCGGCCGGTGACATCATGGAGCGCACCGAGTGCCATGGCCTCACGCCAGGAGCGCCCGCTGTTCGATGTGACGCAGGTGCGCCGCGAAGCCGTCCGGCGCGCGCGCCAGGCGGCGGGCGCTGGTGGTGACGCGCACCGCGTTCGTCCAGCGGATGGTGGCGCCCTGCCGATCCAGGCGTCGCACCAGCTCCACGTCCTCGCTGCACCGAAGCGGCGGAAACCCGCCGGCACGCAGGTACGCGTCCGACGACACGCCCAGGCTGGCGCCGTGGATGTGGCGATGGCCGTCGGCGTCCACATACCCCGCCTCGTACCGGGCCCTAGCCTCGGCGCCGTAGTCTCCCCAGTCCTCGATGCACACGACACCGCAGACGGCATCGGCGCTGCTCTCCAGCTGCCGCGCGAGCCAATCGGGCGCGACTTCGGAGTCGGCGTCCGTGAAAGCGAGCCAGCGCGCACCGCGAGCGATGGACGCACTCGCGCCCGTGGCGCGCGCGATTCCGACATTGCGCGCCTCGACCTCGATGCAGATGGCGCCGTGTGCCTCCGCCACGGTGCGCGTGGCATCGCGACAGGCGTCCAGCACCACGATGATCTCGACGGCCTCGCCGTGCAGCGCGGGGTGGCGTGCCGCGAGGTGCAGCGCTTCGGCGCAGCGCCCGATCATCGCCTCCTCGTCGTTGGCGGGAACGACGACGCCGATCATGCAAGGCCCTCCATCGCCGCGACCGAGCGCCCATCGGTCGACCATGCGTCGAGCAGGAAGTCTTCGTCCTCGTAGTGCGACAGGCGGCGCAGCCCGGTGCGCTCGTGAAGGATCGCGTGCACGTCCGGCGCGTTCAGGCGCAAGTCGTCGGCGGGATGACGCCAGTGGCAGGCCAGGAGCGTTCCGCCGTCGGACAACGCGTCGCGACAGTGCTGCGCCAGCTGCGTCAGCTTGCCCGCGTCCAGGTAGTAGCCGAGTTCGCTGACGACGATGAGGTCGAACGAGCCCGGCGGCCAATTGTGCGGCATATGGGCCTGCACCACGGACACGTTCGATGTTCCGGACAGCCGCGCCCGAGCCTGCCCCACGGCCGCCTCGCTCGCGTCGCTGGCGAGGAGCTCGTCACAACGCTGCGCCAGTGCGAGGGTCGTCTCCCCGGCCCCGCAGCCGGGCTCGTAGGCGCGCGCGTACCGCTCGCGAGGCAGCGCTGCCAGCGTCAAGGCGCGCTTGCGTCGCTCGTACCAGCGCGTGCGCGTCTGCCAGGGGTCGGCGTCGCGCGCGAACAGCGCGTCGAAGTGCTTCGCTGGCGATGACGTGTCGATCGCATTCACGGCGCCTCTCCCGCGATGAACACCTCGAAAGGCCGTAGCAGGCGTGCCAGCGCCCAATCGGGCAACACCGGCGCGAAACTTTCCGACGGCGGAGCGACCAGCTGGCTGCCATGAGCCGCGACGGCCTGGGCCTTGCGTTCTCGTGCCTCCGCATCGAGTTCGATGCGCCGCAGGCGTTGCCATGGCACGCGCTCGTCGCCCACCTCAGCCCAATGCCACATCCACACGGGAAATTCCCAGGATCGGCATCCCCGCCGTCGCGCCGCCTCCGATGCGGACCGGCTCGCGGCCTCGTGATCGGGATGGCCGTCCAGGCGCCAGGTCGACAACACGGTGTCACCAGTGCGCAGGACATCCTCCAGGCGTTGAGTCACCAGCACCTCATGCTCGCCGACCTGCCCGTCGGGCACGCCAAGAGCGAGCGCCTCGTGCGGCAGGCCGAGTCTGGCCAGGCCTTCGGTGCATTCGATGCGGCGCTGGCGGGCCAGCAGCTTCGGCGTCCAGGCGATGGAGCCCGGATAGCCCGCCTCGCCATCGGTGACGCTGACGATGAGGACCTCGTGTCCAGCACGCGCCAGCAATGCCAGCGTGCCGCCGCAGCCCAGCACTTCGTCGTCGGGGTGCGGGGCGACGACCACCACGCGCGACCGCTCGGGCGCGAGCTGAGCGATCGTCAGGGCTTCCAGTCGAGCAAGAACGTCGAAGCCTCGCCACGCGCGCTCGGGCGTTCCTTCGCCATGGATGTGCCGGTCCTCGACGCGCACGTCGATCGCGACGTCGGCGGGTGGCATCACAGCGACCATGTCGTGGCCTCCTCCGCGACGACGCGCTCGCCCAGCGCGGCCAAGTCGCGATCGCCATGGCACTGGCGCACGAACACCGGCAAGTCGGCCACCAACTGCGCGAACCGCGCATCGCGGCACAACGGCGTCGCGCCGAGCGCGCGCGTCGCGTGGTGCATCACCGCCTCACAAGCCGCATCGGCGGCAGCTCGCGTGCGCAGCGCACACGCCTGCGCGCTCGCGCGCGGGTTCGCGTCGACCCACGCGGCCGCCTCGCGGAGCAACGCTGCATTCGCGGACAACACTTGGTCGACCGCGCCCAACGCCTTCAGCCTGTGCCAGCCTGCCCTGTCGCCGGCGGCGGCCGTCTGCAGTCTCAACGCATCAGCGATGGCGCAGGCACCGCCGTGCCAGCAGGCCGCGATGCCGATGCCGCCTTGCCAGAAGCCTGGTCGATCCAGGTAGAACCGCGCATCGCGCAGCACGCAAGCTGGCACGCGGTCGAAATGGACATCGACGCTGTCGCTGGCGCGCATGCCCCTCGCCTGCCAGTGCGCGGCGTCGAACGAGACGCCCGGCTGCTTCAGGTTCACGCGCGCCAGGAACGGGCCTTCGTCATCCGATCGCCAGACGGTCAGTAGCGCACAGTCCAGGTACCGCGCTCCCGAGCACCAGGCCTTGGTGCCGGACAGCGTCCAGCCCTCGTGCGCCGGCGCGAACGTGACTCGCGCACCGGGCGCCTCCGCGGCCCACATGCCCCACCTCGCGCCATCGTCGTCCGCGGACTCGCCGGCCTCGGAGAGGATTGCCAGCGCGTCGGTGTGGCCTTCGTACAGCTTGACCAGGCTCAGGTCGTGTGCGGCGACGGACGCCAACGCCCGCCAACGAGCGAGCGTCGATCCGTGGCCAGGCCCGGGCAGCGCGGCCAGCCCGTCGCGCACCAGCGACTGCAACACCGCGCCACGCGCGGCGGCGTCGTCCGCGCGCAGCGGGCCGAAAGCCGCTAGCGCCGAGGCCAAGGCCGACGTCACGGTGTCATTCCTCCAGGCCCTTGTTCAGCGTCGTCATCTCGATGACGTAGCGGAAGCGCACGTCGCCCTTCTCCACCTTATCGTACGCATCGTTGACCTGGTCGATGGGAATGACCTCGATGTCTGGGCCGATCTGGTGCTTGGCACAGAAATCCAGCACCTCCTGGGTATCGGCGATGCTGCCGATCAGCGAACCGCCGATCGTCTTGCGATGCATCGCGACTTCCATGTTGTTCACGGGCGCCATGGCTTCGAGCGCGCCCAAGACGACGATCGTCGCGTCGCGCTTCAGGCAGGCGATGAACGGGTTGATGTCGTGCTTCTCGGGAATGGTCGAGAGCATGAAGTCGAAGTGCATCTTCAAGGCCTTGAGCGCGTCCTTGTCGCTTTCGAGAACGCCCTTGACGCCCAAGCGCCTCGCTTCGTCGAGCTTCTCCTTCGTGGTCGTGAACACCGTCACGTCGGCGCCCATGGCCTTGGCGATCTTGGCGGCCAGGTGGCCGAGGCCGCCCGTGCCGATCACGCCGACGACGCTGCCGGCCTTCACGCCCCAGTGTTTCATCGGCGAATAGGTGGTGACGCCGGCGCATAGGATCGGCGCGGCCACTTCGGGGCGCAGGCCGTCGGGGATCTTGAGCACGAAGTCCTCGCGCACGACCAGCACGTTCGAGTAGCCGCCGAACGTGTTGTCCTTGCCGTACATGTTCCCGCCATCGGGCGCCTGGTCTTTGGGCACCATCGGGCCGTTGTAGGTGGCCAGCCAGCTGTTGGAGCCTTCGCAGTAGTTCTGCTCGCCGGCCAGGCACGGCGCACACTGGCGGCAGCTGTCGATCATGCAGCCCACGCCCACGATGTCGCCCACCTTGTGCTTCGTGACCGCCGCGCCCGCGCGCGTGACGCGACCGATGGCCTCGTGCCCCGGCAGGCAGGGATAGACCGTGTTCTTCCACTCGTTCTTGACCTGGTGGATGTCGGAGTGACACACGCCGCAGAACAGGACTTCGATCTCGACTTCCTCGTCCTTCGCATCCTCGCGCTGGAACTCGAAGCGCTTCAGGCGGCTGAACGAATGCTTGGCCGCATAGCCGACGGCGTTGATCATGGCGGTCTCCGTGACAGGGTCGCGACCACCAGCAAATGTGACGCCCGCCGCCCGTTCCCGTCGCTCGCCCATCGACCTCAGTTCCCAGAAGACTTGGATCGAGCCTTGATCATGCCGCGCACGTTCATCACCCCCAGGCAGAGCTGGAGCACGATGAGCGCCGGGGCGTGCCCGTGCAGGCCCCATGCCACCCACAGCGCGTTGCTGGCAAGGAACACCCAGAAGCCGAAGAGCCGTCGATGGCGATGCGTGGAACCCACGAGCCACGACGCGGCCACGGTCACCGCCATCGCGGGCCACTGGATCGCGTCCAGCCAGGCGATCATGCGCAGCTCGGCGAACAGTCGGGCATGCAACTAGCCATGCTTCACGGCCTTGCCGTTCACGGACGTCGCTTCGACGGCCCAGCCGCCGCCGGTCGACAGGAAATGCGCGTCGCCTTCGGCGGTCACGCGATCGACCACCTTCAGCTTGAGCTTGGCGAAGCCGTCCGGCTTCACGTGGATGAAGTCGCCGCTGTCCAGCACGAAACCGTTGGGCGCGCCGTGACGGGCGAAATTCAGGCGCGCGATGACGCCGGAGTAGCCGGCGGCGCACTTCGCGGGCTTGGGCGGCGTCTTGCCATCGATGCACACCAGCTTGCGGAAGGCCCGGACAGGGTGCGCGCCGGCGCGCTTCTTCGATGGCGGCGCACCGTCCAAGGACACGACGCGCGACTGTCCGGCCTTCAACGTGGCCAGGAGCGCCTCACCCTGTTCGTCGTCCTTGTCGAGGACGACTTGAATGGGGCTGCTGGCGGCGTCGAGGAGCAGTCCTTCGACGCTGCCATGCGGGCTGTAGAGGATGTGCGCGAACTCGCCCGCGAGCTTGGTTGCGGCCATGGTCGTGTAGAGAGTTGGACTCAGTGGCTTCTGGCATCCGTTGTGCCTTGGCTCTCCGAGGTAGCCCATCGATGAAATCTAAGGGCGGCGAGATGATCGCTCACCTGCGCTGCGTGGAGCCCGGCACCCCTTCCATGCGCCCCCGCCAGTGGAGGCCATGCGCCGCGTCGAGATGCACTACATCGGCGGCTGAGATCACTCGCTACGGATCTATTGCGAGGCAACATGCGTCCCCGACGCCTGGCAACATCTCAAGCATCGTGCAGGCTTTTTGCGCGGCCCAGCGTCCACCACGATGTTATTGCGCTGATCTTTGCGCGCTTTGGATTTCTTGCAACTGGTCAATTGTCGAGCGCTCATCGCTCGAAGACGCATGGTCCACTCTGCTCCGGCAAAGCAACGGACGTTCGTAGCACCTAATTCACTTTCCCGCCACACGACCCGCGTTTCTCGTGAGAGATTGCGGATGACGACGCTCGCGCCGGCATCGCGAATTTCGACGTCTGAGGCTGCAAAGCTCGGACAAGTGTTCAGCCTTCGACGGCGCATCGCACGATGCAACTCGTACGGACGCGGCATGTGGGTTGCCTCCTACACGCACGCCAAATTCTTCGTACGTGCCTGGAGGCCAGATGACATCCCCTTTGTCCCATTCCCTGATCGATCTTCTACCCGCTTCGACCGATCGGCAGGCGCGCTTGCCGCTGGTCGTGCTGTCGCACCTTCGCTGGGGCTTTGTGTTCCAGCGCCCGCAGCATCTGCTCACCCGGTTGGCCAAGGACTTCGATGTCTACTTTGTCGAGGAGCCCGTGTTCGAAGAGGGCGCCGCGACACTGAAGCAGAGCCGCCAGCCGGGCGGCATCGAGGTGCTGACGCCGGTGACCGGCGTTGCCGACTGGGGATTCAGCGACGCGCAGATGGCCGTGATGAAGCCGCTCATCGCTGAATTCATGAGCGAGCGCGGCGTCGTCTCGCCAATCGTCTGGCTCTACACGCCGATGGCCCTCCCGCTCGTGGCCGACCTCGAGCCGCGGGCACTCGTCTACGACTGCATGGATGACCTGGCATCGTTCAAGTTCGCGCCGCTCGAGTTGATCGAGCGCGAACGGGCGCTCATGGAGTTGGCTGATGTCGTCTTCACTGGCGGCCCGTCGTTGTACGAAGCGCGCAAGGATCGCCATCCGAACATCCACTGCCTGCCCAGCGCCGTCGATGCGCAGCACTTCTCGCCGGCCACCCTCGATG
>OUNM010324019.1_pt1 | contig 55410 bp, 66 predicted proteins | sample 1769961 | NCBI WGS metagenome assembly OUNM01 (sample SAMEA3914820, study PRJEB12502) | metagenome | biome: forest; material: soil | place: USA | collected 2012-03-12 | depth 0.3 m
ACTTAGACCCCAGAACTGAACAACTTAGACCCCAGAACTGAACAAATAGAGCCCAGAACTAAACGAGTTGGAACCAGAACCGAAGAGTGGGTACCTAGAACTGAACGAGTTGGAAACCCGGAACTAAATAATTTGAATCCGGATTGGAAGAGGTTCGAATTCCTAAAAGCTACGAGCCCTCGTCCTTGAGCTGAGCATCAATCCATCATCCCTCCCTGTCCTGCTGCCATGTCCCTTCCTGTCCTCTAGCTCGAGCTGCTCTTCTCACGGGGGCCGTGGGAACACGACGGGGAGAGCAGCTCGACCACGATCCTCCTCAGTCCCGAGGCACAGTGCCATGTTTGTCGGCAGCATCCCGAGGTTTATCGTCGACCGACTTGTTACCTAAATGACCAAAGCAGCCAGCACTTCCATTGTCGTCGTAGAGGGCGGTGTCTGTGTTTCGGGTCAGCGCGGCTGGTATTGACCGATGGATGTAGGAGGGGCCATACTGAGGTCCAGAGACGACGTATAGTAATGCGTGTCGGTGTTTTCACAGGCACAGGTGAGGATGAGGGTCTTGTCATGGCTAAGGTCGCAAGTCGGGCAGCTCCCAGAATAATTCCCGCTAGAAAGGAAAAGAGTCAGCGTACATCCAACAGTAGCGAGATGGGCTAGCCGTTTACTTATCATAGGCAATAAGTTGCGAGTTATTGTTGCCCACGCACCGATCCAGATCGAGCCTGTCACGACGATCAGTCAGTCCTGACACGCCAACAACGGGCCACACGTGGGCATACCATGTGTAGTTGTAGCCGAACACCTCGGTCATGTTGTTGCGGCAATAGGCGCCCAGCCAGTGACCGTCGGTCAGGTTGGAGCCGACATACGCGCAGTAGTCGATAAAGCTTTGGATCTGAGGTTCATCGTCGGCGCTGCCCCAGCTCGCGGCGAGGAGGGCCAGGCCGGCGGCGAAGAGGATTCGGGCGAGAAGACGCATTATGTTGAGGAAGGGAGCTTGAGAAATGGGAATTGGAAAAGGGGAAACAAGAGGGCGGGTACCGGGCTGTTCGGGGTTTTGTGTGTTTGGTTGCGGAAGGCAACGCAAGAGGTGAACGCTGAGAAAGGTGTTTTCGGGAAGGAAGAGAAAATCTTGTGGAGGTTTTCGTGGTCTTTGGCTGTATGTTTGTTCTTTCCAGGTAGCCAAGAAACTTTGGAGCTTGTAGGTCATGGGACTCCGTGTGTTCCGCGTTCTGGGTTCCAGTTCGGGTCTCTCGTGAGAGGCGGACAGGTAGGCAGGTACCTTGTGGGTAGTGGCAGTTTGACAATCACCCAGTTTCGGTTGAGAACCTTAAACTGCTTCATTCAATCTATGGAGCTCTTCCAGAGAAACTCCCTCCAACTACAGGGGAGCAAGACGTAAGGGCCTCGTTTCTCCCACATCTCCAACCCCCACGAGATCCGATGTTCCAACCACGCGAGATACCCGTGCTACACAGAGGGCAAGAAACCTTTGGACTCCACGGCTTGCGTGGCTTGTTCTAAAATCACCAGGTTGCCGCTATTATCATATCCAACTCGGCCTTCGTCCACGGCGCTCCGCATCTCCTCACGGAGAGGCTCCCGCTCACCTGTCAACGGGTCCCATTCCCAGCCCTCTCGCATCCTGCGAAGACATTAGCACATCTGTACCGACGAGCCCAGCATCGTGTCCGACGTGGAAGTCATAGAATGCCTGATCTAATGCCTCATCTCGAGCCCCAAGACAGACAGAAGGGAACAGACAGAAGGGAAACGGCCATGGAAGGTGATACGTACCACATCCACCTCAGACACGCCCTCAACTCCTTGTCTCGAGGTAGAACACGCATCCACTCAGGCTGAAACCCTTCCACTTCCCCGCTCCCCGTCCAGTGCCCAGACCGGCCCAGCAACACATCTCTGCAAAAGATGCGCCACGAGTCGAGCGCGTACGGGCCTTGCGTGAGATGCCCAATCTCCCAAGCACACCCAACCGCCCGCTCCCTTGCATCCGCCACGGCATCAAGGGGCTCATCTCTGCCCTCACCACCGCCGCCGCCGTTAGCGCTGCTGCGGTCCTCGGGCCCAAACTCCTCCCCAGCTCTGACATGCCGACCGTCGCCCAGCCGCGGATAGTTCTTCACCCCGTACCGCACCTCCCTGCTCGGCGGCTTCTCGATCCACAAGCGGGCGTACTTCTGAATGGCGGCGCACCGCACCGCTGACAGCCCGAGAGGGCGGATGAGGGCAATGATCTCGGCCGGGTCGGCGGCCGCAAGCGCCTCGGGCGTGGGGAAGAGCGCCATCAGCTGGCGGAACACCGGGATGGCGGCCTTGCCGGTGGTCCGGATTAGAAAGGTCACTGCGATGAGGAGGTGGAAGGGGTTGTCGGCCAGCTCTTCCTGGATGAGTCCAAAGTGGGCGGCCGAGAGTGGCGGAATCGGGAGGCTGGAGACGGTGCCTCGCGGTGGGCGTGTTTTTTTTATGGTTGATGGGGTGACGGGTTCGGGTCGTTGTTGGCTCGCTCGCGTTGGGGTTGAGGGGCTGAAGAACGGGGATCTTGCCGTCCCTGTTGCCTTGACCGCTCGTCCGGTGTCTCTCGTGAGTTCGAGGTTTGCGCGGGCAGGCCTGCTGGGCAAAGACACCTGGGCACAGTCTGGGCTCTCTTCAACAGCCGTGCCTGATGGGATTCCGCTGCTCGTATCGGAGACTTCTGTGGTGGGTGGCGGAGAGGTTGAGACGGGGTCTTGGGGTTCGGAGACATGCTCCCGAAAGCCGTGTGCTCCCTCGGGCCGTGTGCCAGCAGTGGAAGAAATCTCCTGGCTGTTCTCCTCACACCGGGCTCTAGGCTGATAGGCGTCCTGACACTGTTGCCTAGCTCTAACTTTCTCACCAGTCTCTTCAACCTCACCCCAAAAGTGAGAGACACCTCTCGGCAGCCCCTTCTTTCTCGGCGCTTTTGCTTTTTTCACCTCCTTTACTCTTCCCGATTTCCCATCCTCCGCATCGCCACCACCAACCCCCTCCCCAATCACCGCCCCAAGAAACGGCACCAAACTCCTCTCCACCCCTGGCTCATCGCCTCGCGACAGCCCCTCACGTCCCTCTCTCAGCGCCTCGGCGCACTCAAACAACATATTCCACTCCTCAACTCCCCGCATCAGACTGAGCTGCTGCAGTTCCTCCAGGTCCGCCTGCGGCGTGCGGCCGGACGCGATGATCGAGCCGAGGAATTCCCTCGTCTCTTCATCGCAGATCTCGAACCCATAGAGAAGCTCTTCCACCAGCGCGTGCCTGGTCGGCCTCGAATTGGTGGTGGGCAGGCCGGACATGTCGGGCCAGTCGGGTCTTGATTATCGAGGCAAGGCGAGGCTGAGGAGGCAAAGACGGCTGGGGTGAGAAGTGCAGGGATTGGCGGGAGTCGTGTTCTCATCATAGATTGTATGTTCGTTGGTTTCAAAAAAGGAGGGAGACAGACGTGTTGTTTGTGGCGGAAATTGGAAATTGGTCGAGTCATTCGCCGGACCGGCGCTTGCGAGTCGAACATGTATGTGTTGTGAAGGGCGTGATGCGAGGGGGTGCTGTTTGTCAAAGGCTCAAACCTCCCCACACACATTGAGATCAGGCAGGGCCGTGCACAACACGACAAACAAGAACTCATCATCCTTCTGAACAACAAGAAAAAAAGTCTAGATTGAGACCGACACATTTGATTTACACTCCTCAACCCCAGATCTACCCGCCCGGCACTTCTCCCAACGCTTGAGAGGCTTCCCTTCCCTTCTTTTTCGTCTACTCCATATAGAGAGATGCGGGGGAGCCTAGCAGTATATGGTACATACAAAGAAAGGTCAAGTTTCGCGGTGTTCCGGCTTGGCCTGTCGCTTAGTAGCGAGGGGGGGTGCTGCCCGTCTTGGGCGGGTCGTAGACGATCTTTCTCGACTTGAGCCATGCCCACTTGTACCGCTTGACCCAGACGCTCATCGCGAACAGAACCGACGTGACCACCAGGACCTTCATGCCCATGCGCTTGCGGTCGTCCATCTCGGGCTCGGCGGCCCAGTTGAGGAACTCGGTGACGTCCTTGGCCATCTGGGAGGTCGTGGCGGAGGTGCCGTCCTCGTAGTCGACAAGGCCGTCGTACAGAACACGGGCCATGGCAATGCCGGTGCCGGGGAAGTAAGGGTTGAAGTTCAGACCAGCACCGACGGTGGCACCGGCGGGGGCCTCCTCGGGATAACCGGTAAGAAGGCTGAAGATGTAGTCGCAGCCACCGTGGCGGGCCTTGACGATCAGGCTGAGATCGGGCGGCAGGGCGCCGTTGTTGGCGAAACGGGCAGCCTCATCGTTCTTGTAGGGGGCCGGGAGGTAATCGGACAGCTTGCCGGGGCGCTGCTCAATCTCGCCCTGGTCGTTGGGCTCGCTGTCGTACTCGTTCTCCTCGGCCAAGGCCTTGGCCTCGTCGACGGTCAGGATGCTGCCGACAAGCGAGCGGTAGGGCACTCTGCTGAGTGAGTGGCACGAGGCGCAGACTTCCCGGTAGACCTGGAAACCTCTCCGGAGACTGTAGGGAAACCCATGTGAGCCACGCCGCCATACCCTAAGAAGCGGTGGGACGGATGAGCTTACGCCTGGTGGTCAAAGGTCTTGAACCACTGCTGATGGACCCAGGGGTATTTGGTGGGGTGCAGACTACGATCGAGAGTCAGCTTCGCGATCTTGGGTCTCCCTTGGTCCTCCTCCCCTTCGACAGCGTGGCTGGCCGAATATGCCGCAACACAGCCGGCCGGCCTCTATTCGCGACCGAGGGCAGGCAGGCGGTCGGCGGGGCACTCACCCTTCGTCGGCGGGCGCGGAGGCATCCGCAGTAGGTCCGTAGAGATGGTAGTACCAGGCAACGGAGCCGGCGGCGACGGCGGTAGCGGCGGCGGCGGCGATGTTCAACCGGAGCGGCGATTCGGCAGTGGACCCGGAGCTCGAGGAAGAGGCGGCGCGCTGGCACAGACGGGCATTAGCTTCGGCAAGGGCACAAGAGGCAGTCCCGAGGCCGACTCGATGGTCGGGGCGCGGTGGCGGGCGCAATTGGGCGAGCGGGCGTCGTCGTCGATGCGGTCATGCGATTGCGGACGCGGACGGGGACGGGGATGGCGAGCCCTGCACCAAACAGCCGAGCGGACATACCTTGGTAATTTGCACGGCGCCATTTCGCACGCCGGCAAACGCGCGCGTCGAGCGCAGGCAGGACCTCGCCAGCATGGTCGGCACACCTTTGCGGAGCTGAGAAGGTGTCGTGGGTCGGGTTGACAAGGCAATTCGCTGCCACCGTCGGGTGATGTGAGGTAGCAGGCTTCAAGCTGGTGAAGGTCGGCGCAGGTCAGGTTTCTCAAATTCGGGAATCTTAGGAACTCTGGCCGTCTCATTGGTCGGGGCCAATCAAGCTCTGGCCCCAGCACCCGCGGCCGATTATTTTTCCGCCCAGGTTTTCTTGCCCAGCTCCAATCGCTGGCCCGCTTCTTCTCATCTTCTGCATTGAGCGGCTTCACGTTCGGGTTCTTGACTGCATTGGTATCCCAGCTACGTACAACTCAAAGCTCGATGTGTTGCAAAGCGGTGCCGGAGTACAGACCCATCATGAGTTAGGCCGGACATGCAATGCCACTCCCGAACACAGATGCCACCAGGTCGAAACAACACTTTTCCCAGTTCCCAGATGCCCGCCAACGCCTGTTGCCGAGGACGAATACGTATGTACAGTGAATCACGGTTGGTTTATGCGCTGCCTTTCTGGCCCACGACCTCTCTCCGCTTCTTCACGGCGTTAGCCAGAAGATCTAGCACCTGGACCGTGTCCTCCCAGCCGATGCAGGCGTCGGTGATGCTGACGCCGTACTTGAGGGCGTCCTTGCCCTCCTTGGGGACCTTCTGCGCGCCTGCACGCATGTTAGAACGTAATGAGGAAAATGGCAGGGCTGGAACATGTCGCACTCACCCTCGTTGATGTGGCTCTCGATCATGACGCCCACGATGGCCTCCTCGCCCTTCTCGAGCTGCTCGGCCAGCGAAGCGGCAACCTTGGGCTGGTTCTTGTGGTTCTTCAGAGAGTTTCCGTGGCTGCAGTCCACCATGAGCCGCTGCCGGAGCCCGGCCTTTGCCAGGGCCGCCTTGGCCTCGGAAATGCTCTCGGCGTCGTAGTTGGTACCGCGAGTGCCGCCACGCAGGATGACGAAGCAGTCCTCATTGCCAACGGTGCCGACAATGGCAACCACGCCGGGCTTCGTGACGGATAGGAAGTGATGGGGGTGCTTGACAGCGCCAATAGCGTCGACAGCGACTGTCAGGCTCCCATCGGTGCCGTTCTTGAAGCCCACCGGGAAGCTCAGGCCACTGGCGAGCTCACGGTGGAGCTGGCTCTCGGTTGTCCTGGCACCGACGGCGCCCACGCTGAGCAAGTCGGCCAAGAACTGCGGGCTGATGGTATCCAGCATCTCGCTGGCAAGGGGCATACCCTTGGACGTCAGGTCAACAAACAGCTGCCTGCTCAGCCGCAGGCCCTTGTTGATCTGGAAGCTGTTGTCGATATCCGGGTCGTTGATAAGGCCCTTCCACCCGACCGTCGTCCGCGGCTTCTCGAGGTAGGAGCGCATGACGATGAGCAGCTCATCCTTGTGCTTCTCCTTCTCCTTCAGCAAGAGGTCGCAGTACTCGAGCGCGGCCTGCGGGTCGTGGATGGAGCATGGCCCGATCACCACCATCAGCCTCTGCTGCTCGTCGGTCCCATTGACAACGGCGGCGGCCTCCTCGCGGCCCTTGAGAACCGTCTGCTTCGACTGGGGCGTCTGGGCGATTTCGTGCTGCAGCAAATCGGGAGGTGTCAAAGGATTGTAGCCGCGAACTGGTCGATGCTGTTAGCGACCTCGCGCCCGCCAAGTACGCTCAGGGTGACCAGAGTGGGCGCGTACTCCTCCAGTCTTCGCTCTCGGCCTTGTTGCCGACATTCTTGTTCTCGATGTAGAACGACTGTGGGACAGTGAGTCAAGTGTGAAGAGTGAGGGCCGCCAGGCTCGCCGCTCCTGGGGCGAACACGACGCGCGAGGGCGAACTCACAGACATGATGACGGGTTTCGGCTGAATCCGAGCAGATACCGGCTCAACTGGCGTCTCGGGCTCCCAAGTACTCAGATGTCGGGTAGAAATTGCTGCGTGGGACGTCTTCACCGATGTTTGTCGGGTTTTGGTTCGGGGCGTCTCTCTTCGGTTTTGACTTTTGAGAGGGGCAGCAGCTGAGCTCCATGCTCGAGTGGGATGTGGGATGACTCAATGTGGGGCAAGTTGAAGCCCGGCCGCTGAAAGAGCACCCGCGGCCTTGCTTCCTCGCCCCAGAACTGGGCAACGGGCTGAGGGACAGCTGCATGCTAAAACAGCCCCTATCATTGGCTGTCGACCGAAGCAGTTCAGAATGGGGAGTGGAGGAAGTGTTTGGCTTGGCTTGGTTTGCAGAGCCGAGTTCGGATTGCTGGCTCAGCATGGCCCATCCCGAGTGATCCCGTGATGGGAGCTTCTCTCGATGAGAAACCCGATGGCATTGCTTACCTACCTACGTAGCCAGATTAGTTACCCGACCGCCGTTCAGGTCCATTTGTGTTGGTTCCGGCGTGGTACGAGATGGCTGAATCAGGCTCTCCGAAGCGTTGAATGACAAGCGAGAAGCACATGCATGCAGACTCGGACAAGGGCTCCACTCCTGGACCCACAGCGAGGAGAGCTCATGGATGCCAAGACATTGAGTGCCGTTTTGCGACACACACGATCCACAGCCTCGCGGTATCAGTCTCCAGAAGCAGCCAACGCGACCGACTCGACGAGAAGGACAAGAGGTTGCCAGCCAACATGGCCGAAACCAGCAACGACGACGACGTCAAGTCGAACAAGCGAAGCCATGCCGACTTTACAGGCGACGATGGCCCTGGTATGTTGCCGCGACACGCCTCCCTTTTTCTGCCTTGGTTTCTCTTCATCCTCACGCCGCCGTGATGGCCTCGCTAACCAGACATGCGACACGGTGCAGACAGCTCCTCGGATGACGACATGGGCCCCCAGCTGCCCTCGGCCGCTCCCAAGAAGAAGCGCCGCGTTCTTCCCTACGAGAAGCTGTACATCTCCGCCCTGCCCAAGTCGACGCGCTACTCCAAGTCCCTGATGCACAAGGAGCAGCTCGCCTTCCTCACCGTCACCCCGTTGACCGACTTCCTCATCACAACATCCGTTGATGGCGTCGTCAAGTTCTGGAAAAAGGTTGCCGACGGCATCGAGTTTGTCAAGGAGTTCAAGGCCCACCAGGGCGAGGTCCGGTCCGTGTCTTGCAGCCAGGACGGCCGGAGCTTTGCGACTGCCGGTGTGGACAAGACGGTCAAGCTGTTTGACGTTGTCACCTTTGACCTGCTCGCTGTCCTTCAGCTCAACTTTGCACCACGGTGTGTCTGCTGGGTTCACAAGAAGGGGTCTTCCCTGCCTCTCCTGGCCGTTTCCGACACCACAGCGAAGCCCGGCATCCACATCTACGACGGGAGGGGAGAGAATCAAGAGCCGATCCACACCATCGCCGGCCTACACCGCAGCCCGGTATCGCTGATGGCGTTCAACCACCACTACGATTGCGTGTTATCGGTGGATGAAGGCGGCATGATAGAATACTGGCAGCCGGCAGGATCATATGAGAAGCCCGACAATGTCTTCAAGTACAAGAGCTCGACCAACTTGTTCGAGTTCAAGAAGGCAAAGTCGGTGCCCACATCCCTCAGCCTATCTACCGACGGCAGCCGGTTCGTGACCATGTCCTTCCCTGATCGGAAAATCCGCATCTTCGACTTTGCCTCGGCCCAGCTCCAGCGGACATACGACGAATCGCTCCAGGTTATCGAGGATATGCAGCAGGCCGGGACCGCATTGCAGAAGCTGGACGCTGTGGAATTTGGGCGCCGGCTTGCCCAAGAGCGCGAAATTGAAGCGCCAGAGCTCCGCGACAAGTTCAACGTCATCTTTGACGAATCCGGACACTTCATTCTCTACGGGTCCTACCTCGGAGTCAAGGTGCTCAACACATACACAAACCAGGTCGTCAAGGTGTATGGCCGGGAAGAAGGATTCCGGCCGTTAGCATTAGCACTGTACCAGGGCCAACCCCAGAAGAAGGGAGTGACGACTGTTGCCATGGCGGCGTCAAGCAACCCCCTTCTCCAGGAGTCAGAGACTAGAGACCCAATACTGGTTGCTACAGGCATGGGGAAGGCTCGCTTCTACATGTTCACCAACGATGAGGACATCTCCAAGTCATCAAGAGACGTTCAAAACGAGAAGCCAACCGTGCTGGGGCAGAAGAAGGCTGAGGAGAAAAAGAAGGCCGAGACGGGGACGGCGGCCATAATACACACGACCCATGGCGACATCCATATCCGGCTGTTCCCCGACGCGGCGCCAAAGTCGGTTGAGAATTTTGTCACGCATTCCAAGCGCGGGTACTACAACAACACCATCTTCCATCGTGTCATCAGGAAGTTCATGATCCAGGGCGGAGACCCCCTGGGCGATGGGACTGGCGGCGAAAGTATTTGGGGGAGGGAGTTTGAAGACGAGTTCAGCAGCTTGAAGCACGACAAACCCTACACTGTGAGCATGGCCAATGCCGGGCCCAATACTAACGGCAGCCAGTTCTTCATTACGACTGAAAAAACGGTACGACAGGCACTCTCCCAGGATGACGCGAAGTACATGCTAACAACTGCCAGCCTTGGCTTGACAACAAGCACACCATCTTTGGGCGCGCCGTGCAGGGCCTGGATGTGATCCACGCCATCGAGAACGTCAAGACGTACAAGGAGAAGCCCGTCGAAGACATCAAAATTCTCAATATCGAGATTGCTTAACCGGACAACCAGCCGTTGTTCAGTGAAGACTTGCCAGGCGCGCCCGAAATCCGCATTAAGAACAATAAGCGCGCTTGGGGCAATCAAGGAGGCCGGACACTTTCTTCTTCACGCCAAACGACCGCCTTCGCGGGTCCGCAAGGCCCAATTCCTTGGGACGAGGCAGGTGCATGGAGAACTGCGGAAGCCAGGAGATTGAGCTGCGGCGAGGTTGAATCGGGAAGTCCCATTCTTCAACTCGAGAAAGAGAGGCGATCGTAGGCAGCTTGCCTAGCCAATAACGGGGTGGATGCAAGCTGCCGTTAGAGTTGTTTGGATAACGTGAGCCCCAAGCCTGAATGAAGGGAGGCTCGCGGTTACCTGCACAACCCTCGGGACTCCCTTGAAACCTGTGCATCTTGTCATCTGTACCCGTATCTCCTACGGATGGACACCAAATCGCAACCCAGAAAGCAGCCGTCACCCTCCATCAGAGGGACGACTTGACATCGCCACCGTAGTTGATCTTCCTCAAGATGCTCGGGTTCAGTTCGGCCACGTTTTTCACCCCAGCCAGACCCATGGACTGGTCCACGTCGGCAAGGAGCCCTGCCAGGACATGCCGAGCGCCCTCAGTGCCAGCAGCCCCCAGCCCATAGATCACCGGCCGCCCGACCAATACGGCCTTGGCACCCAGCGCGAGCGCCTTGAGAACATCGGTGCCAGTCCTGATCCCCGAGTCAAACAGCACCGTCAACTTATCTCCGACCGCCTCCACAATCTCAGGCAACATCTCCAAGCTTGGCACTGCCCCGTCCAGCTGCCTCCCTCCGTGGTTGCTCACCACAATCCCATCCATCCCGCACTCCACGGCCATCCGTGCGTCCTCGACGCTCAGCACCCCCTTGAGCACGATTGGCCCATCGCCCCACAGCCGCCTCAGCGTCGCGAGGTCCTCCCACGAGTGCGCGTGGCCTGAGAACACCTCGGCCAGCCACGCCCGGCTGGCCATGACGACGCTGTCCTCGACAGCGTCGCCGCCCGACAGCTCGGCAAACTGCTTCCGGAAGACCGGGTCGCTGAACCCGAGCGCGTTGCCCTGCCCCGTCACGAAGGGCAGGTACCCGCCGTCGAGGTCCAGCGGCCGCCACGACATGGTGAAGGTGTCGAGCGTGACGACGAGCACCGTGCAGCCGGCTGCTCGGGCGCGGGCCAGGAGGGAGGCCGTCACGGCGTCGGAGAGGGGCCAGTACAGCTGGAACCAGCGCGGGGCGGTCTGTTGGGGCTGATCCCCACCCTCGCCCTCCGAGTTGAGGGAAGAATCGGCTGCCGAAGCGACGTCTTCGATGGGCGTGGTGGAGGCGGTGCTGTAGATGAAGGGCACGCCGAGGGAGGCGCAGGCGGTCGCGACGCCCTTTTCGCCGTCGGGGTGGTAGGCTCCTTGGACGCCGACGGGGGCCATGAGGAGAGGTGTGTCTGGGAGCGGGGGTCAGGACCATCTTGCTGTGTTTGTGAGACGAGGGAGGGGTGAGTGGCCTCACTTACCGTAGGTTTGGCCAAACAACTTGACGCTCAGGTCTCGCGGCACCGTTGGCCGGAGCATGCGGGGGATGAGCTTCCACTGACGAAAGGCCAAGCGGTTGGCGTGCATGGTCGCCTGTTCGCCGGCGCCGCCAAAGACGTAGTTGAAGGCCTCGGGGGTCATGACGTCCTTGGCCGCCTGCTCCAGCTTGTTGGGATCCGTGGTGACCACGGGCTTCTTGCCGGCCATGATCGCCTGCGCGTACAGGTCGAACTGGTATTGGCCGTACGCCGGCTTCTCCGCGCCACTGCCATCTTTCCCATGTGGTCCGGACATGTTTCCCAGTGCAACTATGGGTCTTTGATCCACAAGAGCTTACTGCAGAATACTCCTTCAGAGTTGACCGAGATGCCTAGAAATACAGACTCCTTGCCCCTGGGAAGCGAGAGACGGAGTTCAGCAGACGGAGTTCAGGAGTCGGGGTTCAGCCGAAGTATACATTGTATGTGCATCTCGACCCCCGGCCTAGCCTGATTCCCCACACTGTGAGATGAGATGCCTCGGCGATCGATCCTCGTGTGGGGTAATAGGTAATGACCATTGGCCGAACAACATGCTGGCATATGCACCAGACGCGGGTTACTATGAAACATTACCTCAAGCGCCTAGAACCACAAGAGACCTATCCATTTCTTCCATTTCTTCCATCTACCTCCCCCCGTTTCTTAACATGTTCGCCGATGACGCCTGCTGCCATGCAACGCCCGGGTCACCTCGAAATTGCACGAGTGAGGTGACCAAATCTGGCTCGAGATCGCCCACTCCATGAAAGATGTGTGAGGCGAAAGCTCCCCACTGTCCTGTGGGACATATCTCACAGCATCAACTTATCTCCCATCCTGCCGCCGAGACTTTGCGCAACCTCGAATATTCTTCTGTTTTGTTCATTCACGTACCGTTTGGTAGTTGGAGGGAGCGCAGCACCAAATCGTGTCCCTTTTGCTCGTCATTCTGGCCGGTCTCCTCTTCAGCTGGACCTCCAGTCGGGGTTTTGACTCTGCTGTCCCTTATGGTTTGATGGACCATAGTTCTCGTGACCTGAGTAGCATTGTTAGTTTGGCAAGCCTCGTCGGGTCAGCGGACAAATGATACGCACCATCCCATTTCTCTGATCTTCTTGGAGTTCGTCTGCGACCCCTTCTTGTCGCTCGTCCAAATGGCCAGCGCCTTGCTGCACGACGCAAAGGCCTCGACCAGCTCCTTCATCCTGTTGCGCCTTAGGAACTCCTTGGCCACGTCTGAGTCTTTCTCGGCAATCACTGCCGCGAGCTCCATGCACTCCAAGAGGTTGTCCCGCGACAGAGATGTGCCCGCAAAATGCAAGCAGCTGATGTAAGCCAATATTGTCTCTGGAATGTAAGCTTCACGGAGCTCATCGAAGTCCTTGTCAACTGGCATCGCACTGTTAGCCTCCCAACCCGCAATGGAAAAAACTGCCCCCCTACCTTCGTTCGACACCAACAGCCAGTTTTTGAGGACTGGTTGCATGCATGCCTTGGCCGAGCGAACCTCTTGACTAGTATGTTGCCACATCTCGCGCGAAGTGCTGCTTTCCCTGTTGCAAACGGCATTAGACAACAGCGCACAAGTGTCAGGGGTTCGTAGACGACATACTCCCTGCTGAGCCCCGCGAGCGACGACAGTGTCTCCATGGAATCCAGCGCGCGGACAAGACACTCGAGCTCCCAGACATTCCGCACCAGCGTGATGAGCTTATCCTTGCTCAGACCGCACTCTTCTAGGAACTCGGCGGGGAAGTCGCCGCTGGCGAACTCCTCAAACCAGCCGGGGCCAGAGTCCTCGCTGGCCTCCCTCACCGGGATGGGCGACTTGGTCTTAACAATGGCTCGCCCGGAAATACGTTCGCTGAAAGCGCGAGCCGCGCGAAGTCGTGTTTGTTCTGTAACTGGTTAAAATCCAGGCGAGCGAGTCCAGCAGGATTTGGAACATACTGAGGAGATACTTGTAGATCCGGACGGCATAGGTGCACGTCTCCACGAACTGTCCCGGGACCAGCATAAGCCACTCCATGGAACGAATGATCAAATCGTCTTCCTGATCAACAAACTCGGCGTCCTCTCCAAAGAAATCGGGCTTCACGACGCGGCCATACTTGAGCGTTGCCGGCCCGTCCTCGAGAATCTTGAAACGCCCCTTGGCCTCGCAGCGCAGCGACTTATCTTGAATATCTTCCAGATAGATCAGTGGCTGGCTCTTTGCAAACTCAGCCAGATCGATCCCCAGCTTCCTCATTATGGTAAGCTGGTGAATCCGGACGTCATTGTCGACGATGTGGATCAGATTTCTGCTCAGCGTCGCGTACAGCCGGGCACCGTAAAGCTTGGAGCAGTACAGGGGTATCATCTCCTCCAGGTTGGCAAGGCGAAGGTAGCTTATGTAGGCGGCAATGATGTTCTCCTGGGCTTGGTGCCGGGCTTGGAGCGCGCCTTTGTCGGTAGTGGACCCACTAAGATGGTCGAGGGTGGAGATGATGATGAGAACGTGAGCTAGTATCCGGAGACCGTCGTGGTCCGCAAGGTCAAAGTACTTGTCTTGGTTGAAGCTCTCGGCGAGTTGAGGGGAAACCTCAGGTATCAACTTTGACTTCTGCGCCTGGTTCGCATGCCTGCCCAGCATGAGACCTTGTAGAAACAAGTGCCGGTCGACTTCGTTCGAGACGATGGCACCCTGCAGAGCCTTGGTCGTCCGGATGGCCTCCTTCTTCGTGCTCGGTTCCGTTTCCAGGGAAGCAATCAGCCGCTTGCTGACTGTCATCGGATCGCTGTGGTGCAGAACCGCGTTGAAAGAGGGAAATTGCTCGGAGGCCTTGGCTGCATCGTCTCCCCCATGCTTGGCCAGGTACAGATCGAACTGGGTCCTGAGAAGGGCGTTGTAGTGCACAAAGAGAAAGTCATCCCATGATTTGCACACCCTCTCCACGCTGGCGATGTCTCCGGCCAGTAACCCGTAGACCGCCCTGTCGTACTCTCCTGTCCCGCCGTCTCGGGAAGCCGCAAAGCACATGCGTCGCCACAAGATCAGCGATCTTGGCTCGAAGTCTGGTTGCTCTTCGTCCTCGGGATTGGAAAGCGGTAGAGGGGCGATCGATGCCGCCCTCCACAGCTCCGTTCGCTCCGAACACCACTCCCGAATCTCGGACATGGAACGGCCCCGGCGGAGCATCTCAAAGCATCCAAGCCAGATTGCGCGCTCGAAAAACTCGTCCTGGGGCTCCAACTTGCGCGCCTGACGCGTGACAGCATCCGGGTCCAGCTGGGTGACCATGGTGTTGGAACCGAGATGCGCCTGGGCCGCTGCTGCGTCGTGGGGATCCAGAACGCCCTGGTAGCCATTGACGCTTTTCTGCAGCTTGATCTTGTGACGGGTATGGAGCCAGCCGTGGGCGAGGATGTCGCCCCTCTCGGCATTTTGTTGAAGCTCGCTTACCACCTCGTCAATCGGCGGCCCGTAGCTCGCGCTGCTCTGAAGCCATTCGAGAACAATTTTCCTCTCACGTGCGGCCGAATCGGAGACCAAAAACTCGTTCCACCACTGCCTGCGTGTCCTAGTCGAGGCGTCGTCAACGGGTCTTGGCTGGGATGCGGCCTGGTCACGGTACCGCAGGGGCAGTATTCGCCGCAGAAGGTCCCACGTCTGTGCCTCCTCTTCGACGCGGCGCACCTCTTCGGGAGAGATTTTAGCGTTGCCGTCTTCAGCCTCGTCAATGTCCATGTCGGCAGAACCCGCCCTCTGCCAGCTCCCTCCTCGCGCGGACCGGTCCCGTGGCTCACGTTCGCGCAACCGGTCGGCCCGCTTGCGGGTATATGTGTAGTAAGAGTCGACGAGCTTGAAGACCTGGGCGCGCTTCTCTGCTGGCGATCCGGCCAAGTCGGTGTTGTGGCGGTCGAGCTGGGCTGCGAAGTAGTCGACTTCATCGCCCACCCGGATGGTGCTCGCCTGATACGTAGTCTCGAGAGCCGCCATTTCATCGTTCGCAGGCCCTACCGAATATGTTAGAGCTCTGTGTGGTCGTCAATGGTGCCGACCCCCAGTGTTGGACCGACCTTGCGCTGGGCCTGGCGAGCTTGCCCGGGAGCTCTCTGAGACTGGGTAATCCTACAAGAACCAAAGTCAGTAATTACCGTCAGCCTCCGAGATGGGGATCCGGAACCAAGAACTGACAAATGCTGGAGCCATGGCCGATGCGGTACAAATGGGAGCCACGGGATGGGCCCAGATGCCGGCTTTGTTGTTGATGGCCGACAAGGACTGGAAAGCGGCCGGGTGGAGCTTCGGGGGTCGGTTGGCTCTCTCGTGCTATGTACCGCGGACGTGGACGTTATCGCATTCTGTGCCTCTAATTGGCGGACTGTTGGTCTCCAAAGAAAGGAAGCCGCCACTTTTCTCCCAAAAGTTGTTGCGCCGTGAATACCCTCTAAGCAACAACTGGCGGTGCTGTTTCGTGCTCTTGGCCTGGGTGGTCGCGGTTCGCGTAACTGCGGCTCGAAAAATCGGGCGCGGGTGCACGCATCGACAGCGAGAGCAGCTGGCGGCTGGCATCTCCACAGCAGCAGCTCCCCTGGCTGAGCACAGACCATCTCCAGGCGGGAGTGGAGCCCCAGGAAAAGTAGAAAAGTCGACAAGCAGCCAGAAATTTTGGACCTTTTCTCTTTTTTTTTCACAATGTCCATGGCATTCATATTAGAGTCTCGGAACAAGCCCTTCATTGCTTGTTCAGGTCCACGCGGCCTCTCGCGCGCTCAATGATCGCCTAGAGGAATCCCCCACCCTCCTTTCAAGTTACCTGATGCCTCTCGGGGCTCTGCAGGTGGACATATTTGGATGCGTGATACATCTCGCTTTCTCCGTCACTGGATGCCCTTCCTCCTCTGTTCGATCTTGAGCCGCAGCAGGTCGGGCTTGGGACAGCTGACACTTTTCGCATCGCTGCCGTTCCTCTCGTAGAACGCCTGGCAGCAGTCGTAGAGAGCGTCGACCAGCTTGGCGCACTTGGCCTCGTTGTACCCGTTTTTCGTCAGGCAGTCTGGTACTGTCAGCAACGAGGGCTGCTCGCTTGTGAGAGGACATGGGTCAAGGAAGGTGTCTTGCCTTGAATCGCGCACTGAAGGAATCGGCACCCATATGTCAGCACGATTATCATCACCGGAAGCCCTGCATGACTGGACGAACCGCCCTCGGCTGGCACGGAGGGTCGCTCCGGAGATCTTGTTCAAGGCCCTGGAAGAGAACAGGAGGATTATCAGGACGGTGTTTTCGAGCCGGGCCCAATGGGACCACCACCGTCACGTCTTAACTCACCATTGCGCGAACGTAACTTGTAGTTTGGAGAAGGGGTGGCCTGCTGGCTTGTGCCTCGGTGTCGAATATCAGAATATTCTACAACTAAACACAAGAGACGGGACTTGATGGGAATGTTAAGTACTCAGGAGAATGCTGGAAGTCCGGGACGTCCCCGAAGACTCGGGCGATGATGTCAGGGATCCCTTGTTTCGGTCCTGCTGATGAGCGCAAGGCACTCAAGCGAGCTGACTGTCGCGCGACGTGATGGTATGATTGAGACACTGCCGAGCACCAACTTTAGAACTCTACCGCGACAGAATCTATCCCCGGCTCCCATCTAGTCGCTGTAGTGCGACCTTGAAAACAAAAGTTTCGACGAAAGGTTTGCCTCCAACACGAATCGTTCTTGCTTCCAGAAACCTGGGCTTGTTGGTTTGCCGGCAACAGGAACCTTTCAGGCAGGACGCCTTCCTGCAGCCCCAAGCTTTGATCAACCCCACCATCGGCCGACCCACCCTCCTCCCAGCAAACCATCACACCGTCAACCCCAACATCAGGCAGAACCCCAAAGACTTCGCAGACGCCCAAAAAAGGAACCTTGGTTGCGCGGTTTCTCCCTTTGACGCCGCCACGAACGAATAAAGATCCTGCAAATCAACTGAAATTTGGCTGGAGGTGAGAGAACCACTAACGCGGCTCCTGCCCCTCCACCGCCCGACCCCTCCCCCCACCTCCCCAAGCCTCTGCCGCTTCTACACCCGTCCTGCCCACCAACGCACCCCAGCGTCTCATCTCGGACCTTTCTGCTGACAGAAAATCTAACCACTGCTCAGCACTTCTCAGAACCTCTTCCTTCCAAGTCTCAACCATCGAAACCACACAACCCCTCACACTACTCCAACACCCCCGACGATGGCCGACAACGCCGAGAACGGCAGCCCCGTGCAGCAGGGGATGGAGGCGCCCCAGGGAGCGAGCGAACATCTGAACATCAAAGTGACAGATAACAACAACGAAGTCTTCTTCAAAATCAAGCGCAGTACGAAGCTTGAGAAGCTGATGACGGCCTTTTGCGAGCGGCAAGGCAAGTCACCGGCCTCCGTGCGGTTCCTCTTCGAGGGCCAGCGAGTTCAACCCACAGACACCCCGGATACGGTGAGTCGGTTTTTCCTTCTCCTTTTTCATCTGCCCTGCTTCTGGAGATGCCGTTCTACTTTGGTTGAGATCGCTTTGGCTGACGCGCGTTGATGCTGCAGCTTGAAATGCAAGACGGCGATACCCTAGAGGTGCACCAGGAGCAGGTCGGCGGCTGCTGAGCGCTAGATCGAAGGGGAAACGGGAAGGAGGCGGGGTTCTCACGCCAACGCCATCTAACGATCTGAGATTTCGGAATGACGAATGGGATATCGCTGTTTGCAACATCACACCCCGTCTGCGGGGAGGAGATACCAAATGGGAGGGTGCGACGTGATGGCACGGAGATTTTGACCCTGGGTTTCCTCTTGCCTGGAAGGATTGGTGCATCTCTTCGGCGCAGGAGCCCGGCATACTGGGGAGGCAGACTTCGCCCTTCAGCGGATACGCGGTTTTCACGGGGTTGCTCTCTCGCAACTCGCTCTGCTTCTCCTCGCCTTCCAGGTTGTTTTAGGTCTTCTTACTCGGCGTTGAATTCATCTCCCGTAAACATCGGTGATCGCTCGCTGAACACGAAACGGCATACGTCGAGAAAGGCGAGTCAGTGCCGGGCAAATGATCAGTCAATTGCGTTTACAAAACCACATGACGCAAATCCACGAACAAACTCAGATCATCGCACTCCAGATCCCCTTAACCAACATTGAAGCAGACATAACCCCGGATACATCCATCACCCAACGCCTATGCCTTGCGCCTGCATCATGAAACTTTCTCATGCCTTCAGCTCTCTCTCCATGCACTTCGTACACAGCACCACCGTCTCGCCCGGCGACCCACGATCTTGCATGGGGAAAATCTGCCCGTCGTCAAACCCGCCGTTGCACGTGGCGCAGCGGAAGCACTCGTCATGCCACTCGCCGCCCAGGGCGCGAATGTACTGCCCGATGACGGCCGTCTTGCACTTGCGGCACTTGGGCGCCCGGCGCTCGGTGCGCTTCGTCTGGCAGGACACGCACCACGCATAGCCGTCCTTTTCGATATGCGTCATGCCCTTCTCAAACGGGTCGCCGCACTCGGCGCAAAAGAAGTGCCCAAAGTGCCAGTGGGAGCCCAGCGCCACCACGTGCTCGCCCATGATGGGCGTCTTGCAGTGCTTGCAGCGCGGGGCGTAGAGCTCGTGCCAGTCGAGGTGGCAGAAGAAGCGCATCCGTTCGTCGCCGTCCTCGGCCATCGTCTGGCCGGGTTCGTCGGGAAGAACCTCGCCCGCGGCGCGGCGGGCGATGCGGTCTAGCCGTGCCGCGCGGTGGTTATCGGGCTCGGGGGAAATCTCAAGCGCCTCGAGGGAGGTACCGCAGGCGTAGCAGGCGAAGCATTGCGGGTGGAACCGCTCCGACGTGCCGGCAAGCGACACGAAGCGACCCTCGATGAAGTCCCCGCACTCGTGGCAGCGTGCAGTAGCTCGGCTGCCAGCCGGCCTCGAGGCGGGCGGCCAGTGTCCACGGGGCCGTGCTGCCTGCCGGATGCGAGAGGCGCCAGCCTGGGGAGTAGGGAGCGGGCGACGAGAGCCACCGCTCGAGCCGCTGGTGTCATCGTCGGGCGTCACAATTACGGGTATGCTAAATCCCTGGTCTGCTCCATCAGGCTCGATTACGATGGTAGGGGGGGACGCTGCGGAAGAGTCCGACACCGCGATCACGGGCACGGGGGGCCCATCTACTTGAATAGTGGGCGGGGTTGGCCGGGGGCGGCGGGACGGCGACTGCGACGGTGACGACGGGGCCGCAAAATCATCCGTAACAGAGATAGAAGGGATCGTTTGGGCCTGTTGCCGCGACTGCTGCTGGCGGAGTCCGCCCGGGACAAGGCAGGCTGGGTGATTGATCCGCCCTCGGCCGGATCTCGACTCTTCTGACTTGTCATCAGTAGCCTCCTCTTGGGGCTTCCACTCTTTATTAAAGCTTACGATAGGTCGACCAGGGCTATCGCTGACGGCCGACGGCGTGGGGAGCTTGGCGCTGCGGTCTTTCAGCTTCATGCTCGTCGCCTGTCTGATGTCGTCGCCGCGGACCTCCATCCCGTGCTTGCGGGGCACGTCCTCGCGAGGCTCAGGAGGAGTAGCGCTGCGAGAATTGGTTGTGTACTGGGGGTTTCGAGATTGGCTTGGGGGGTTCCGGTGTATCTCGGACGCGGACACCAGCTTCTGAGGCGAGGGAGGGGAAGCGCTTGTCTTAGACCCAGCGGCCACCCTGGGGGCGAAATGAGGTCGGTTCAGGGGTTCCTTGGGCCTTGGCCGCAGGGGGTTAACGGCATCCTCCAGCGCTGAAGTCTGGGCTTGGCCAGGTGCTTCGCTGTCCGGCTCCTCCCAAATTTGATCGCCCGTAAAGGCTTTTTGGGCCTCGTTGCTCATGTTTCTCTTCTGCCTGCTCCTGGAACGCCCGCCTAGTGCCGAACGGGGCCCCGCGGGAATATCGCCGTACGACTTGAAATTGCGGGACGGGGCTGACGGAGTTTGGGCCGTCCCCGCTCGTTGTTCCGTGCTGGACGTTTGTCGAGAGGAGGCAAACGACGGGCGGCCAGACATCTGGCCAGGGCTGTCGCCCTCGGTAGAACTGCCAGACACCGAGCGCGAAAGAGGGTCCCGAGCAAGCCCAGTAGGCGCGACATCGCTCCCATACATCCCGACGCTGGCTGTGCGGGCATGAGCGTAGCTGTCCTTGCGCAGGTGCGGTCTGTATCGGTAGGGGGCTCCAGGCTGCGGCACCTTTCCTGGATTTTGGTGCTTCCAGACGAGTTCGGCGGCCTCGTCGAGAGCCGCGTTGTACAAACGTTTATCGTCATCGCTCTCATCCCCGCCCTCCTTTCCCTGGATGGGCTGGTCTTTGAGGTCCATATCCTCCATAGCCTGACGCAGCGAGAAGGCTTCCTCTTTCTCCATCCATCTCTGGCCACGTTCGATGTAAGTTGCGCTGGGAACCACCTCGGACGGCTTCAAAGGTTGCACCGGGCGGTCTGGGTAGTAATCTTTTCCACGGGTCGCGGTTGAGTGCCGGGACGAGACACTGGGGGCGATCGATGGGCGGCTGGCATTCAGAGGCCCAGTGACAGTCTCTGAGTGTGTTCGTTGGTGGTGGTGATGTTGAGGCATGGGCGATGCCGAGGGTGATGGCGCTCGAATGGACGACCGACCGCCGGCGGACAAGCCCAAAGCATCATGCATGGAGACGGGAGGAGGGCGAGCGCCTGCGGGCCGGTTGATGCGGTTGTTGCGCAGGTCTGCAAGATATGCGGCTGCGGGATACGTCTAGTCAGCAAACCGTCCCGGTCTTTGACCACTCCGCTCTGGCTCTGGGAACGCGAGGGCGAGCATACCGAACTGTTCATTTGACATGTAGGAAGGCGACGGCGGAGTCACCTTCCGGGTAGACTCCTTCGAGCTACCGCGGGCGAACATGGTGGCTCCTTGCGAGCAGATGTGCGGTGGCAGGTCTGTCTTGTTTGCCTATCTTCCGTCTCGAGGTCGCTTGATCTGCAGCGTGCGTTGGGCAGAGTTGGGGCCAGAGGTTGAGCGGCGCGAGGATAGCTGGGCCACGCAGCCAGGCTCGACCGAAGGGTCAATATATGCGACCCTTGGGGGAATGTTTACTGTCCAGAGTAAGGTAGCATCCGTCAGGGTTTCAGCGTCAATGACGTTGCTAGGCAAGGCCGAGTAGGCAGTTGTGAGAGTCTGTGAGTCAGGGCTGCATGTCCAGCGTTTGCCGATGAGGCAGCTTGCGATTGGACACAGGCTGCTGGCAGGACCAAAACACGGCACGGGGGTTCCCACAGAAACGACAGCCCGGCGCAGGGGCCAGCGGCACCAAGCAGAAGTGCCTGCAGCGACCCGGTACGGACCCTGGCCCACGCGGACCTGCGCAGGGATGCGCGCAGTAGACGCTCTCCATCTTCCTCCATCAATTCACCCATCTCTCCATCTCTCGAAGAATTTTACTCGTGTGTTCATGGAGGTTGGGTATCTGTATCTAGCGTTAAATCTCCAACAGTCCGATCCGACGCTCGATCCCGCAATTGGCGACGGGTTGCTGCGGGTGCAGCATCCTGGTGGCTTCGGGAATTTCCAAGAATCGGGTTGGGCTGCTGCATCCTGCTCCCACCCACTCGAGCCACTCAATGCAAACCGCCACCGAATGCCGGTGTCCTTTCCCCGCACCCGACCGCCAGCTGCTGGGCCTTGCGGCCTTGCGCCGACCATATCCATTGAGCCATCTGAAAATCCACCCAAGGGCGCGTGCTGCTTCATGTCCGTCAATTATTCCCGAGCCCGGGCCGGTCCCGGCCTCGGACCTAAACCTCCTCTCAGAAGGCAACCATGTCAGTTACCAGGGCGGCTCTGGGCATCGGGTTGGCGATCAGTGCGAGGGGCACCCTTCTGGAACTTCTCAGGGGCCCTTGACTGTCATCCCGTCCCGATCCGTTCTCACAAGTCAGTGGCGAGGGGTGCCACCAGGGTCTTCGTGGGTTTCGACGCCGGAGCTATCGAACCCAAAGTCGATCTTTGAGAACACCCGTGGATGATGCTCCGAGGATGGACCCCAGTCTTAGCGGCGGTGGGTGTGGATGCCGATGCATCGGCGGCTCCCGCTAGACCCAACTCGAGGCAAGTTGGAGGTGTGGTGGTGGGGAGCAGCAGGGTGTTCACTGCTTCGGAACCGCGAGGCCCATGTAAAATATCTCCCGGATCGTGTCATCCGCCGTGTAGGATGAGAATGCTTTATTAACCCAGATTCTGCAGCTCTTTTGCAGAGCGTTGCTCGGTTTGTGTCGTTTTGCCTCGTCAATTTGCCACTCTCCGGCTTGGTCACTGCTCCGTCTTCTGCCCCAGACTGTCTCTCCAGAAACGGAGATATCAGATGTTGCCTTGCTGAAGCAGGCTCGGTACCTGCCCCTTTCTTTTGGAACGACTCCCGGCTCGGTCCCCATTCAACACAGCGGGCTTCAATGGCTTCACACACAACCGCGCGAGACGGGCCGGGCCTCTCAACCCCCGAGCCGACGGTGACCGCTCTCCCACACTCCAGGAAGGAGGATGCTCCCGAACCTCTCTCGGCAGAGAAGAGCACCGCTTCAGACGAGAGCCCACTTGAGACCGACTCGCCTGCGGACGCTGGGCCCGAGTTCAAGGAGGGAGGTTATGGCTGGTGAGTCCCGAGCAAAACTATAGTCACTTCCCAGACCTGTCCTTCACCCTTCAGCGCCTTCTCGTTGCCGCTGCTGACTCGGGTTCATAGGGTGGTGGTCTTGTCGGTCCTCCTCGTCAATGCCCATACTTGGGGTTTGAACTCGTCATATGCCGTCTTCTTGGCCTATTACCTGCGGTCTGGCACTATTGAGGGAGCCTCTCCGCTTGGCTTTGCCTTTGTTGGCGGCTTGTCCATATCAATAGGTAAGCCACCGCCTCCCGGGAGCCAGGAGATGACACTAGTCGTTCTTACTAACAACGTCTGGGAAGCCCTGCTGGCGTCTCCTATTGCTACTTGGTTTATTGGCCGGGTAGGGACAGCCTTTACCTTGCGGATCGGCGTCGTGCTCGAAGCGTGAGTGTAAAGACCTAGCAAGATCTCTGGCGGCCCGGTTTCTTGACTTACACCCATGTCTCTCCAGTGTATCCTTCATCGGGGCATCATTTTCCACCCACATCTGGCATCTGCTCCTCAGCCAAGGTCTGTGTTTCGGGCTCGGGCTCGGCTTCTGCTTCACATCCACCGTCGGTGTGGTTCCGCAATGGTTCACCAAACGACGCTCGTTTGCGAATTCAGTTGCCACCTGCGGATCCGGCTTTGGCGGCCTTATCTACTCGCTGGCTACCAATGCCATGATCACCAATCTCGGCTTGGCTTGGGCCTTTCGGATTCTGGCCATCATGGCCTTTGTCGTGAACGGAGCATGCAGCTTGATCGTGCGTGACCGGAACAAGGCCGTCGGTGCTATCCATAATCCGTTCCACAAGGATCTCTTCAAACACTTCGAATTTTGGCTGTTTATCGGCTGGGGCTTTTTTAGTCTCTTGGGCTATGTCATTGTCGTTTTTTCCATTACCGACTACGCCCAGTCGGTGGGCTTCACCGCGAGTCAAGGCTCCCTCGCAGCGGCCATGTTCAACTGTACGTCTATCGCATCACTGACTTGCCTTGCTATATTCATGTCTCCTTCCGCTGACTCTCTACTTGCAATCCCTAGTATCGCAAGGCCTTCTCAGACCCGCCATTGGTTTAGCAAGTGACAGGCTTGGGAGGATCAATGTTGCGGGCATCGGCACGCTGCTTGCTGGCCTGTCGGCCTTCTTTCTTTGGATATTCGCAGCAAGTCATTTCCCAGGACTCATCATATACGCACTGTTTGGTGGATTTTCCGGTGTTATTTGGCCATGTGTTGCCCCTGTCGGAGCCGAAGTGGTTGGTCTGCAGCTGCTGCCTTCTGGTACAGACACTTCCCATCCCCCTTCGAAGACCTGGCAGGACAGAGTGCTAACTCTACACCTTAGCCTTATCGATCTACTGGCTCGTCTTGGTGTTACCGGCCACCTTGTGCGGCATCACCCCTCCTCCTCCCCTGCCCCTGTTCCAGATGCTAACTCTAAGCCCCAGTGCCGAAGTGATTGCTCTCAGTCTTCGAACCTCTGGACTCAGAGCATATCTCCATGTCCAAGGTTTCACGGGGACGATGTATATCGTTTCGTTCTTGTTCAGTATGGCTTTCTTTTTCCTTGCTCTAGATGTCCCGTTTCTAACCATAATGCTAGTATGGCTTTTGAGAAGTTGGAAACTGCAGCAGCTGGAATTGTTGGGGCTAGACGAGAAGGGAGAGACAGCACAGCATCAACCCTCAAGCGCAGTCGAGCAAGCCACGGCCGCTCCACGACGCCTCGGAGGATTGCTTGCTTATCTGGACAATATGGTGGTGATCAAGAAAGTTTAGATTTTATAACAGCATTCATACACCACACGAGGGGCCGATAACCTAATCAAACATCCGTATCCTTGGACAGCTCGATTGCCTTGACCGCAGCCTCCTCGAAATCGTCAAACGCGTAAAGTGGCAAGCCGCTCTCCGCGATCAACTGCTGCCCTTGCGTCTCGTTTGTCCCTCTGATGCGCACGACAACCGGGACACTGGGCGACAGCTCTCTGAAGGCCAATATGATGCCTCTTGCAATCATATCCCCAAGAGTGAGCCCGCCAAAAATATTGACAAAGATCACACGGACCCTTGGATCCCGAAGAATGATCTCAAAGCTTTGCTTGACCGTCTCAGACGTCGCCTTCCCCCCGGTGTCAAGGAAGTTGGCCGCGTGGCCCGAAAGGGCGTCGACGGTGTTCATGGCGAGCCCTGCCCCGTTGACAAGAGTGCCTATGGTCCCGGCCCCTGCGAGCTTGATGTATACAATGCCCTTCTTCTCCGCCTCGATCTCGGATGGATCTTCCGCAGCAACATCCCGCAGTTCCTGCAATCCGGCCTGGCGGCCACAGCTGCGGTAGGCGGCATCGTCAAAGCCAAAGCGTGCCCCGACGACCTTGATCTCGCCCAAACGTTCCACAACAGATGTGGACAGATAGAACGCCTCCTTTTCGTAGAAGATGGCCACTAAGCTCTTGACGAGGCGGCGGAACGAGTCAAGCGCAGTTCCCCTGTGACCCAACTGTAAATGACTTGCTATCCGTTCCACCAGAAGCTCATCGATGCCGCGCTCGTAATCGAAAAGATAGCGTTTGACAGAGGCATTTGACTGGCCGCCAGGGATTTCTGGCGCGGCGATAATGCATGGCGATCGTGCAGCGCGATCGATGCCAATGGCCAACAATCTCCGAACACCAGATCCCGAATAGGTGCCGCAGTTGATCCCGTCTGCCTCTCGCAGGAGGTCCATGCACTTCTCCTCAGAGACGTAGAGGTGGCGTCGTTGCTGTTGATTCAAAGCCGGGGATAAACGCTTTATTTGTCCAAGTTGGCGAGGCGCGGTGTGAAGCTGACGGCGTTGTCCTCCACCAGGCCCTTGGCCGATGGAGCCGTCCTTTGGTCTCGATGCGGTTCTGCCTCCGAGCCTTGCCTTCAGGGCATCGCCAAACTTTGCGGGGTGGTGAATTATGGTCGCCCCTGCAGCCTCGAGCGATGCTATCTTTGCCCGGGCGCTCGGTTCCCCAGAAATGGTGAACGCTCCCGCGTGCCCCATGATCCGGCCGGGCGCCTCGGCGACACCGGCGATCAGAGCAACTACAGGTCTACGACCGAGAAGTCAGCCGTACCCCGAATCACACGACGAGGCCGTTCGAACTTACTTGGGTGATTTTGTCCGGAAATGGTAGTCACGAATCCTGCCACGTCTTGGTTAAGTATTTAGCGGTGAGTAACCCGTGAAGGAAAGACATACCAATCGGCAGCCTCTAGTTCTCCAGAGCCCCCGATCTCACCGATCAAAGCGATGGCATCCGTGTCCGGATCTTGCTCGAGCACAGCCAAGGAGTCCCGAAGATCAGTGCCGGGGACGATATCACCGCCCACCCCTATGCACAGGCTTTGTCCAAGACCCGCTCGCGTAGTCGAGGCCACAGCTTCGTAACTGAGGGTGCCGGACTTTGCGGCAATACCTATTTTTCCAGGGGTAAAACACGGAAGTGGCTGGAAGCCTGAGGGTGCGTCAGCATACTGCTAGTGTCTCCCTGGCCGAGGAGTTGCAGACCTATCCGGCATCTCCCTACTGCAGAGATGATGCCAGGCGAGTTGGGGCCAACGAGGCGGGATTTGAATTGCGACTTCAGCGCGGAGTGGATCTTAAGCGGTCAGAATGAAGTTGGAAATCAATATATCCTAGATCGGCCACAATGGGCGTGCTTACTCGCAACATATCATGCAGAGGGATATGCTCGGCCACTGCCACGATCAGAGGGATTTCGGCTTCAATGGCCTCCTCGATTGCAGCTGTGGCCTGGTGAGCCGCTACATAGATAGCAGTGGCATCTGGCTTTAGCTGCTCTGCTGCCTGTCCGTGTGTGTTGATACCAATGTTAGCCCCCGGCCAGGTCCGGAGAGAATGGAGCGGGCAGCGCAGACCAAGCGGACCGTGGAGAGCACGGGAAGACCCAGATGCTCGCCGGTACGGCCAGGCGTCACACCGCCAACAATATTGGTGCCCCAAGCGATGGAATCTCTGGCGTTCGCCGTCGCCTTGTGCCCAGAGTCAGCAGCCGGTTGGAATCACCGGACGGAGCTGGCGGGTTCCCGACCTGTTTCCCGGTAAACCCTTGGAAAATCACGCGGGTATGGCTCCCGATTCGAAGATTCGGTAGCGTTTCTGAGTAGGTCTGAAGGCTCGATGTCGTGCACAGGGGCCGATGACGACTCGGGTGGGGACCCAACACTTCATGCCGGACCCCGTAGCGAGACTGGCGGAGCACTCGATGCATTCCGGACGAATTGGCACTCCAGTTGTTGGCTGAGCAGTTGCAAGAGAAGAGAGTTTGGATGTGGGTGAGCGTTCCTGTTGAGGTCCGACAGAAGCCGAGGCAGTGGCATTGGCATTGGGACCCAAGCCAGCGTGTTTGTACCCGTGTGGGAGATGGGTCGACCGTCGACCCCTCAGACATGTGCTGCCCAAGTCCCCACATCCTCGGGAGCGCTGCAGTTGCAGGAACAAGCCGAACGCGGCGGGGCACAGATTATTCCCGACCGCCGCGATCACCACCGGAGCTCTCCCTTGACTCCTGCCTCGATGCTCCCGCCTTGTGTTGCTGGTGTTTGCTTTTCCTTGAATCCCAGGTTTTTGAACTCGTCCCTTGCCATGAGGTTGCTGTCCGTTCCCTTTGTCAGCCTGCACTTCTGCGACAACGACCGACGACAGGGAGTGCCGTAAGTTCATGAATCACCCACCGGTCCATCCGGCAAGTTAGGTACGACTTGGCCAGCATCCTGCACTCGTCCTCGTTCACCCCCTTGACCTTCTTGATACAGCTCAAGTAGGACATCATGACATTCTTGCACTCTCCTGGAGCCTGGGCATAAGCAATTAGTCGTCTCGTGGAGAAGTGACACACTTGCCATCGTGGTCCAGGGGAAAGCTGCCCCTCTGTGGTCTTGAACAATAAGAGGGCACGGTTAGCGGGATGCTGCGGCGAATATCATCAGTCGACCACGGAGACTCACGGAACGGGCTTCGTCGTTGGCAACGGCCCAGGACTCCCAAATGTGCTCATCCTCGACACGGATCGACTGCGTTGGTCCACTGGCGCTCCGAGAGCCGATGCGGCAAGATACGGGCTGTTGCAGCAGAGACAAGGACACGGAAAGGAATCAGGGCAGCCGGCACGGCTGGTGTTGAGGGTGTAAATCGGGTCGATTCATACAAAGAACACGCGGCAGGATAGAGAGGATGGTGAGGATGGTCAGGAGACCAAGGTTGCTCTGTCCGTGTTGTCGGGAACCTAGGAGGGAGTGGTGATTGTCTCCTTTCTCAGCACATTCTCTGTTACCTTCCTGGTATTCGGGGCCCCGAAAAGCGAATTGAATTGATGAGCGCTCCAGATTTCAGCAGCCTCAGGCATCACACAAGAGAAAACGTCCGATTCGCTCAATTGCAGCGGTGGGGCGGCAGGCCGCCTCTGACGCGCTTTTTGCAGCGCATGAGCCCCCGGAAATTGATCGATTCCAGCATGGATGCGCAGGGCAGGAGGGCAGCTTTGCCGGTCTTGCCCGTCTCGCCCGTCTCCCCCGTGCGTCCCGACTGCCACTGCAGCCCCGGTTCCACGACGACCGGGACTCCACTGCATAACGTTACCGCTAGCAGCCAAGACGCCCCAATTTAATCCATCCATCGATTCAAGTTTTGTCCAGCTTCCATAGCCAAAAACGCCAACGACAGACCCAGCGGTTGTTAGTCTTTTCGTCACGAGCCGCGACCAGGCGCCGGCTGCCCCTTATCTCCTCCGTCGACCCGCCCTCCTCTCCCTCGCGCCGAATTCCTTGCCCAAGTGCTCGACCTCGAAAGCCCTGCCGTCCTGCGTTCGTTCCTGTCCTTGCTCAGGATCATCGCCCCATTCGCCGCGCATCCTTCGAGTCTTCGACCCCCTCCCCCGGTACATATCGACACTGTTGAGGCCATTGCCTATCGCGCCGTCCCGCCGCTATTATGGCTGCACTCGGCGACGACTTGCTGGGGATTGTCAACAAGTTGCAGGATCTTGTTTTCAACACCATCGGCAATGACTCCCTAGATCTCCCTCAGATTGTACGCACCGGCCCGCAACCACCGCGCCGCCCATTTTGGCTTCCCACGGCGCTTGTCTAACAAGGGTTGTTCTTTCTCTAGGTTGTTGTTGGATCCCAGTCCGCGGGCAAGTCGTCGGTGCTTGAGAATATCGTGGGCCGAGATTTTCTTCCCCGAGGCAGCGGCATCGTTACCCGGAGGCCCCTCATCCTGCAGCTGATCAACGTACCCGGCGACGAGGCGGAAGACGCCGCGAACGCGGCCTACCGGAACCCTACTCAGGCCGCCCGGGACGAGTGGGCCGAGTTTCACCACATCCCCAACCGGCGGTTCAACGACTTCGGCGATGTCAAGCGGGAAATCGAGAATGAGACCGCAAGAGTGGCAGGGAGCAACAAGGGCATCAATCGCCAGCCCATCAACCTCAAAATATTTTCTCCACATGTCCTAAATCTTACCCTTGTCGACTTGCCGGGACTTACAAAGGTCAGCAGCCCCTGAGCGTCGTCTGGCACTCGGGCACTTCCCCGGTCTAACTCGTGTGCTGCAGGTGCCAATCGGGGACCAACCGACAGACATTGAAAAGCAGACGCGGAATCTAATATCCGAGTATATCGCCAAGCCCAACAGCATTGTCCTGGCCGTGTCGCCTGCAAACGTCGACATCGTCAACTCGGAAGCCCTGAAGCTCGCCCGTCATGTCGATCCTCTGGGGCGGAGGACGATTGGCGTGCTCAGCAAAGTTGACCTGATGGACCACGGCACCAACGCGCTCGATATCCTATCGGGGCGCGTCTACCCTCTGAAGCTGGGCTGGATCGGGGTGGTGAACCGGTCGCAGCAGGATATTCAAGGGAACAAGCCTATGGAAGAAGCTTTGAAATCCGAGTCCGATTTCTTCAGGCATCACCCGGCCTACAGGAACATTGCCTCGCGTTGCGGCACGCAATTTCTGGCCAAGACTCTCAACACCACTCTGATGGCTCACATTCGGGACCGGCTCCCCGACATCAAGGCCCGGCTGAATACCCTCATGGGGCAAACCCAACAGGAGCTCGCCAGCTATGGAGACATGCATTTCAGCGGCAAGGAGCACCGTGGCTCACTCATCCTACAGCTCATGACCCGCTTTGCGACGTCCTTCATCTCGTCCATCGACGGCACCTCGACCGAAATCTCGACAAAAGAACTCTGCGGCGGCGCTCGCATCTATTACATCTTTAACTCGGTCTTCGGGAGCTCGCTCGAGTCTATTGACCCTACTTCGAACCTATCCGCGCTTGATATCAGGACGGCGATTCGCAACTCGACAGGTCCCCGGCCAAGCCTGTTTGTGCCAGAGATGGCCTTCGACCTCCTCGTGAAGCCCCAGATCAAGCTGCTTGAGGTCCCCAGTCAACGTTGCGTCGAGTTGGTTTATGAGGAGCTCATCAAAATCTGTCACACCTGCGGCAACACCGAGCTCTCTAGATTCCCCAGGTTGCAAGCCAAGCTCATTGAGGTCGTCTCGGACCTTCTCCGAGAGCGGCTGGGTCCCGCGTCCGGCTATGTCGAGTCGCTCATCTCGATTCAAAGGGCGTACATCAACACCAACCATCCCAACTTCCTCGGCGCTGCTGCTGCCATGAGCCACGTTGTCAGTAATAAGCAAGATCGGGAAAGGAAGCGTCTGATCCAGGAGGAGCGAGAACGGCGAGAGAGGAGACGGCTCAAGGAGCTCGGCGCCAATGGTGTCGACACCCCGGCCGATGAGGAGGAGGACAATGCCGCTATAGACAAGCCCGAGACTCTTGCGTCACGAAAGGCTGCCGGAAAGGGTTCGCGCAGCCTTTCACCGGCAGTTCGCGATCCCGGTGCCGGGGGCCTCGCCGCCGCTCTTAACGGAGTCGGCCGATCCGCGTCCCCATCCCGACTCAACGGGCAATCCCTGGGTAACGCCAAGGACTCGTTCCTGAACTACTTCTTCGGCAAGGATGGTGCCATCGTGCCAGGGCCCGCGTTGCCCAATGCAAACATTGGTCGCCACGTGAGCCAGTCCGTCGAGCCGACATTTAGCCAGAGCATCCGGCGGCCGGAAGAGAAAGCTCTGCGGTCTCCAGTCCAGCCCATCCGGGTCGACGACTCTCTAGATTTCTCCGGGGGCTCCAAGGGGGTAGAAATGGTAAGCTTACGACCCTAGACCCCGATCTCCTGTCGAGCTGGGGGGCTTGAGCTAACTGCCTGACACTAGGCCCACGGCGGCGAGCCCGCCATGACTGACCGCGAGGCCATGGAGACGGAGCTGATCCGAGCCTTGATCAGCTCGTACTTCAACATTGTCCGCGAGAGCATCGCGGACCAAGTGCCCAAGGCAGTCATGCACCTTCTGGTCAACCACTGCAAGGATGTTGTCCAGAACCGACTTGTCAGCGAGCTGTACAAGGAAACGCTCTTTGAGGAGCTCCTGTACGAGGATGATGCGGTGAAGAAGGAGCGCGAGAAGTGCGAGAAGCTGCTCCAAACGTACCGCGAGGCGGCCAAGATCATAGGCGAGGTGGTATAGACGGCCATGCCCGATGAGACGAGGCTAGGGCTTTGGCGGAATTGGTTCAAGTGTACGCTGACGATGTTTGACTTGCTGGGTTTCACGGATCGATCACTCTTTGAGACGGAACGGGGCAGGCTTTCTAGAGCTCTGGAGAGTTGAGCTTGTATAGTATCGGAAAGTATGCTGCGTGACGGGTTGGCGGAATAACTGCGTCTAGAGGGCTGCGACGTCCGGGGCTGGACAGGAATAGTCCAGGTCCAGGTATTTGAAATCCGAATCCTCTTCCCTTCCATTTGCGATGAACCGCATATCACGAACGTGCATGGTAGCCTGGCCAGAATGCCCCTCGCCAGTCGCCAAAGTTGAGAGCAGACTTGTTCACGACACGCACTTACTGTTTCTGCGGAAACGACCTGCACTGCGCCGTGTATCCAAGGCGCTTGCAGTGGACGTTCCAGCCCCTGGCAGTGGGAAGAGAATGTCCAGCACGTGTGCGCTGACGTTCTGCCCACCGGCTCAACCAGATCTCTCGTCCAGCTTGGGTGGTTGCTCCCGACTTCGAGCGAACTAATAATAAGTATGGCGAATAGAAATTACCGACATCTCACCGTTATGACGCAACTGAGCCCCAGCCAATTACGATACGCTGGTTTCCGTGTGCGGGGCAGCGGGGTTCGTCCGTGTTCGGCCGGTGGCGCATGTGAGGCAACGGGACAAAAAATCCAGGGCATTCAAGACCAGTGTCACTTCAGGATACACACCTCTCCCCAATTCCTCCTCCCTCGCTATCGGCAGACAACACCGAACCGCTCCAACAACCCCGGCGCGTTGTTCGCAAGCGAATTTCTTCCTCCGACCGGATCCGAGCTTATCGTCTCCAAACTCTCGCGGCTGCACCATGTCGGACATTAAGGAAATCACCACCACCGAGGGCTGGGAGGAGCATGTCTCGTCGCTGCCCCCATCCGCCCTCCTGATCGTCTCATTCCATGCTCCGTGGGCGGCGCCGTGCGCGCAGATGGCGACCGTGCTCTCGACTCTGGCCAGCGAATACCCCGTCACCCAGCCGCCGTCGACCTCGTGGGTGAAGATCAATGCGGAGGACCTGTCAGACATCAGCGAGGCCTACGACGTCACGGCTGTCCCGTTTCTCGTCCTCATTCGGAACGGCGAGGTGCTGGAGACCGTCAGCGGGAGCAGCGCAGTCAAGGTGCGGACCGCAATCGAGAACCACGCCGGCAACACGGGCCCCGCGGCCACCGCCCACAACGGGCCCACGGCCGTGCCAGCAGCTGGCGGCGGCGAGGGCGAGGTTGCGACTGAGGAAGACCCGGAGAAGAAAAAGGCAGAGCTCTTCAGGCGCCTGGGCGATCTCGTCAAGGCGGCGCCCGTGATGCTGTTCATGAAGGGGACGCCCAGCGAGCCCAAGTGCGGCTTCTCACGGCAGCTGGTCGGGATCCTGCGCGACAACGCCGTCAAGTACGGCTTCTTCAATATCTTGGCCGACGACGAGGTGCGACAGGGGCTGAAGGAATTTGCCGACTGGCCGACATTCCCCCAGCTCTGGGTTGATGGCGAGCTGGTTGGGGGGCTTGATATCGTGGGTTCCACGCCGTCTGGTTGGCTGTGTGGCTTGCATGTGCTGACAAATTGGGCAGGTCAAGGAGGAGCTGGACAGCAACGCCGATTTCTTGAAACCGTACAGCGTCAAGGCGAACGGTGACGCCTCGGCCGCGGCACCCTGAAGCTTCCAGCTCGGCCACCCGCCAGGCGACGCAACCATACGAGCCGTGTTGGAGTGGGTTTAGCGGTATAGCGTTATCATGCTACTAGTCGACGCCGCGACATAATATGTAGCGATTGATCGACTCTTTCGCGCAAGCCGCCTCGAGCTCTAGACGGAGCCTATCAGCTCGCTCAAACGGCCTGCGGATGGAGTAGGGGGGAGGGGGGCTGCAAGGTAACACCGGTAGCTCTTTGCATCCGCGACGTGAACCACGCGGCGCTGTCGGGCCAGCATACCAGGTAGCTGCACAAAGGCACACCGTATGACTCATATCTGCCCTGCGACGTGGGCTTATTCAGCAGACCAGTGTGTTTGTTGCACGGGGGACGATTCAGCATCCTCCCGCACCTCGTTGCGCCAACGCCCGCACTCAATCGAGTGCGCTCGGCGGGTTCTGCTTTCTGGGTCCCCCAACGGGTGTCCAAGTGTGTAAACGACGGGAACGACCTTCGGCTAGGACAAGAAGCACAGAATACCTGCTTAGAGTACCTCTCTGTATCGAGTAACAACGGCATTGGGGGTCTCGCCTGGAAGACGACGGATCCCGCCGTTCGTCCTTTCAGCTTTTCTCATGCCGAGTTTCGAGTGTTATACCCTAAATTATCCCATGAATGTCTCAGCAGCAGTCAGTCCTGCGCTTGGTTTTGGAGTCCAAGGGTGAGAGGTGGGCGAAAACGGAGCCCCTTCCGTTTGCAGCCGGCAACCCCCGCCGAAACCCTGCCCCGCCAATGCACAGCTGCAGGCTCCCAGGCCGCCGCCGCCAGCTTCCTTCAACAGTCCGACGACCCATCCTCCAACGAGCCCTCTGCTCCGGACCCTCCATCGCATCACGATTGGATTTTCATCGTGTCCATCCCGTCCATCTTGCTATTTTATAGGTAGCTGGGTCCGCGCACGCAAAATACAGGAAGCATCCCCTGCCCACCCCGCGCTCCCCACCCCCTCGAACATTTTTGCCTGGCGACTCGCCTCGTCCATTGTCTCCGCCTGCCCAGCTTCGCCTGTCGGCGGCCTATTGGGCTCTGTGCAATTGAGAAGCACGTCGAGATCATCCCGAGCGGTGTTCTAGGGCACGACCGGACGACGGCAAAGACGCTGGGCCTTGCAACTTGCGAGTGAGCGACCACCTGCCGGCCTGTGCGAGCCAAGTCTGTGCTGTGAGGTGTCAGGTCGGATCGATTGATCCTCCTTGCTCTCCTTGCCTCACCCGCCATCAAAGATGACGCCCACACCTCCTTCAGCCACGGATCTGTCGACCGGCCGGTCCCCCGAACCGCAGTATCGGGTCGTCCGTAAACGAAATAGAGTGCCTCTGAGCTGTTACCCCTGCCGGACGAGAAAGTGAGCCGTCTCTATGCACGTTCCCGCATCAGTCTCTTGCCGTATAGTCAGCTAACGATTCGAACCTAGATTGTGAGTCTGTCTCGGAGCGCCAGCTGGGCCGGGACTCTCACCTCTCCCTCGTCGTACTGACTCTGGTACTTAGGAAGTGCGATAGGACCCACCCATGTACCAACTGCACGAAGCGCGAGGGGGCCGACACCCTCTCCTGCTCATATGCCACGCCCCTGTCCCGGAGGAAGAACCAGGGCCAAGGGGAGCCCAGCCCGGATGACATGCAAAACCGCATCGACAGGCTAGAGGGCCTAGTCTTGTCGTTAATGCACGGGGGAGCCAACATTGACGCCCCCTCGCTTCCCGGCGCTTCCTCCGTCTCCTCTGGCGGCGGCCCTGCTTCCAACCTCTCGCCATCTGCTGCAGACACCGGCTCCTTGCCTGCCAAGCTCGAGGGGCACGACGACGGCGCCATGCAGGACGACGACGAGAGCGATATCGACGAGGGACTCGCCAACTCCCTTGGCGTACTGAAGGTGGTGGACTCGGCCCGGTCAAAGCATGTGTATTTGGGCGAGGAGCATTGGCACACTATTCTGAGTGACATCGCCGAGGTCAAGAACTACTTCGCAAGCCATAAAAAGGACCTGGAGAACCGTTACGAGTCCATCAAGTTGGCCAAGCCCTCGACCGCTCAGCAACCACCAACCTTGCTGATCGGCGCGACTCCTGCGACCGAGATCGAGCTTCGGGCAGAGCTGCCACCCAAGTCGACCGTCATGGCATTGTGCGCGAGGTACTTCAACTCGCTAGACAATGTCACCACCCTCCTCCACGCTCCGACGTTCCAGCAGCAGCTTCGCAACCACTGGCAAGACCCGTCCAAAACGCCCATAATGTGGTTGGCCGTCCTCTATTCGGTCCTGTGCCTTGCAGTGTTGAGCTACCACAAGGTCGGGGACGAGCCACCCGAGTTGAAGGGCCGGGCGCTCGAGCTGGCGACCGAGTACCGGCTGAGGACGGTGCAGTGTTTGATTGCGGGGGATTACACCAAACCAGGCGAATTCACCGTGGAAGCCATGCTTCTGTACTCCTTTTGCGAGTATTCGTCTCGCTGGGATGCCGATTTGAGCCTCTGGATGATTGTATCCATGGTCGTGCGGATTGCATTCCGCATGGGCTACCACCGTGACGGAAAGTGGTTTCCCACGCTCACCCCCTTTCAGGCGGTAAGTTTGCCCCTCAGATGGCGATCCTTCCCCCCCCCCCCCATTCACCCAGAGAACCCTCTTGCCAGGCACTTTTTCTCACTGTAACCGCCGATCGGGTTCTAGGAAATGAGACGCAGGACCTGGGGCCTCGTTCGGATGCTGGACGTCTTTTTCTCGCATCAAATATCGCTGCCCAGCATGATCTCGGAGCACGACTGTGACACAGAGCTGCCTCACAATCTGTATGATGAGGAGTACGGCCCAGACACAAAGGTGCTGCCGCCCTCCAGGCCCAACACGGAGCCAACACCCATCAGCTACACCATTGTCAAGGTCAAGCTGTGTCAACAACTTGGCATAATTCTGCAGGCTACGGGCCGGGTAAAGAACCCAGTGCATTACGACGAGATTCTCCGATTTGACGCCAAGTTGCGCGATATCAGGGCCGAACTGCCTCCTCACCTAAAGATGCAGCCGCTCGAAGGCTCCCAGGCCCCCCTAGGCTTGGTCATGGCTCGCTTCAACACTGATATCCTCTATCTCAAGACCGTGTGCTTGCTCCACAGGAAATACATACCACGAGCGAGGCACAGCCCCAGATATGCGCATTCGCGCCGCAGCGCCATCGGGGCGTCGCTGGAGACGTTACGACATCTGGCGACACTGCACCGAGAGTCGCAGCCCGGCGGACCCCTCAGCGCGATCAAGTGGTTCGTCACCTCGGTGGCGACCAAGGACTTTCTCCTCCCTGCCATGCTCATCGCCCTGGATCTGCATTTTGACAATGTCAGCCGGCAATCGACAGGGCAACAGGACGTGGAGGGCTTGCATTTCTGGACCCGAACACAACGCGAGGAGATGATCAGCTGTCTCGAGGTAACAAAGGACATCTGGAACGGGCTTGGCGACATCTTGATCGAGGCTTTCAAGGCCTCGAGAATCCTCGAGGTCATGTTGGCCAAGATCAGAAGTTCCGGGGCCGCAGACGGGCCAGCGGGGTTGGCCGAGCCGTCAGCGACCCCGGAGGCGTTTGGGGCCAGAGACTCAGCCGAGCTGCAGCCGGAGCATTCGGCAGCTTTGACGCTGGGTATGCTTTCCGGCGGGGCGATGCCTGGACCCTCGGCGGCATATACTGGGGCCCAGGCCTCCATGAGCCCAATGTATGGGATACTCAACACGGGCTTGGACACAGGGAGCACAGGTCCGAGTCCGAGTTCGGGACCCAGCACAGGCATCGCAAGTGTCGCGGCATCCGAATTCTCGAACCCCATGCTCGGATTCGACATTGCCCCGTCGCCAATGACCATGTTTGATAACATGGCGAGCAGCAACATGGATTTCTCGAGCAACCTCGACTGGGTAAGCAAACTCCCACACCCTCAGGGTTCCTGCTTGTTCCTGCCAGGCGTTCTTCGCTAATTCGCTGTCTCCAGGATACTTTTGATAACTTCACACAGACTGCAAACTGGGGTGGAGAGGCGTTGCAGTTCTTCTCTGGCAATCTGGAACAGCAGCAGCAACAGGCGCGGGATGGCTCCTTGTTTCCCTTTGGCCACATGACGGGATCAACTTGAAGTCGCAGCATGTGGTAAACGCCTGCAGGCGCCTTGCGCTCGGATACTGGATACAGGCACCTAACGGTTTTAAGGGAGGGACATAGAGGATACGAGAACGGTTTTCAGGAAAGGACATATAGGATATGAGAGCGATGGAGGTGGTTCTAGGATTCGATGTGGGCGGCGGTCTGGTATGTTTGGTTCATTTTGGCGTGTACAACACAATACCCAATAACCCCTTCTCACCCTCGCTGCGGTGTCGATCAAGCCCGTGTGCGGTCTACTCGGTTCTTATTGCCCTTCTGCCACAGACCCCCACATACGGTCCGGTTCAAGGGCGCGTAGGAGGCTGCCTCTGTGCTGCCCAGGAGCGCTCGCTAGCGCATTCGGCCCTTCTGTACCACCAAGTGCGGCTTTCTGGGGCCCCGGAACGGCACTTGAGCAGTGACTGGTGAATCCCAGTATTGCGGGGTCCGGGGTAACCGCCGGCATGGCTGGCGGAGTTACCTTGCCTGTTTTGGAAGACCTCCGTCTTCATGCCCGCGGCAACCGAGCTCACTTCACTGCCTTCTAGCATATGAAGAAGCACCGATGTCAAAGTCCGCCGGCCCGATTCGAACAGAAGGGTGCATGGTACCAGCTCTGCCGTGGTCGCCCACCATCGATGCTCACCTTCTTGGTCCGCGCGATGACGACGCCTTGATCCTTCTCCTCGCCCTCGCTCTTGGGCTTGCGGGGGCCCGGCCATGATGCTTGATACATAAAGGGCATGCTCTCGAGCGTTTGTTCCTTTCTTGCCCATAACGACTGTATCTAGGTACTACCTCGTCGACGCCCGAGTGGAGTATCCAAGAGCCACGATGCGTGTCCTCGGTCAAGCTCTCCTTCTCCTGGCCGGAGCCCTCTTGAGAGAACATGGGGTTTCCGCCCTTACGGCTGCTGAATGGCGGAAGCAGTCCATCTATCAGGTTGTAACTGATAGGTTCGCCCGGACCGATCTCTCGACCACGGCGCAATGCAACCCAACGGACCAGGTCTATTGCGGAGGGACATGGCAAGGACTGATCTCTAAGCTCGACTACATCAAGGGCATGGGCTTCACCGCCGTGTGGATCTCGCCCGTCGTCAAACAGATCGATGGATATGGGCAAGATGGGTGCGCAGAGCCGGCGCTGTAGGACGGCCGGAGCTTTGCTGATCAAGGTGTTGCAGGTCTGCCTACCATGGATACTGGGCTCAGAATATCTGGGCAGTGAATCCAGCGTTCGGGACCGAGGCCGATCTGGTCCAGCTCTCCGCAGCGCTGCATGCGCGGGGCATGGTACGAGTCTCCGTCTGGGGCTGTTCACGGCTGTTCACCCGCAAGCGACTAATTCTCTGCCAGTATCTCATGGTCGATATTGTCACCAACCACATGGCATACATGGGCTGCGGCACTTGTGTCGACTACAGCCAATTCAACCCCTTTTCGTCTGTAAGTTCTGCTTCTCCCACGATCAGCTTTGATGAGGACGGCTAACCCGCCAATGTCCGCAGTCTTCGTACTTCCATCCATACTGTACCATCGATTACAACAGTCAGACATCAATACAAGTGTTCGTACACACTGCTTGGTCATGAGGTTGGCCGACGAGGACGGCTGACACATCACAGATGCTGGCAGGGCAGCAACACTGTCAGGTAGGCCATGCGGTATTCATTTCTTGGTTTGCCTCGCCAGTAAAAGGAAGACTAACTCGATCCCAGTTTACCAGATTTGCGTACCGAAGAGTAAGCTCCTCTTACCTGCCTCGCCTTTTAAGTCACCCTCTTGATGGTAACTCGGAATCCATGTAGCGATTCCGTGCGCGGCATTTGGAATGACTGGGTCCGTCAGATGGTATCCAAGTACTCCATGTGAGTTGAACGCATCCCGAAACGACAGTCCTCCCGGCATGTGCCAACGTCTTGGACGTGCAGCGATGGCCTGCGAATCGACAGCGCAAAACACGTCGAGCAATCCTTCTGGCCCGGCTTCTCGGCCGCAGCAGGTGTATATCTAGTGGGTGAAGTCTTCAACGGCGACCCTCTTTACGTGACACCATACCAGCAGTACATGGACGGCTTGCTAGACTATCCAAGGTGAGAAGCTGCTTCATTTCCTCACTGCTCTCCGAGCTTCTGATTCGTAGGAACAGCTACTACTGGATACTTCGAGCATTCCAGTCATCGAGCGGCAGTATCAGTGACCTTGTGTCTGGCCTAAACACGATGCGCGGCGCTGCTCGGGACCTCAGCTTGTATGGTTCCTTTCTGGAGAATCACGACGTCGCGCGATTCCCGTCTTTTACTCAGGACAGTGTAAGTCTCCCCTCAAAACCACGTTCGTGGTGACATGGAGTGCTAACCTGCTTGTGTCCGGGTAGGCATTGGCGAAGAACGTGAGAACCATCGGACCGTATCTGGCCCAAAGCCCTCCTCTACCCCCCAGAGCGCTGACGGAAACCAATTCTCCCACGTAGGCAATTGCTTTCACCATGCTCAAAGATGGTAAGCCCTCTCCCTGCACGTCTACGAACTTGGCCCAGACCGGCATGGTTGACTGGATGTCGTAGGCATCCCAATTATCTACCAGGGCCAAGAACAGCATTACGCCGGCGGAGCCACACCCAACAACCGGGAGGTACTCTGGTCTTCAGGGTATTCGACCAGCTCCGAGTTCTACATGTGGATCACCAAGCTCAACCAAATCCGGACCCGAGCCATTGCCCAAGATGACGGCTACATCTCATCCATTAGCTATCCTATCTACTCTGATGGCCACACCATTGCCACGCGCAAGGGGGCCTCCGGATCACAGATCGTGGGTGTCTTCACGAACGTCGGGGCCTCGTCGTCGGCCAGCGCCAGTCTTCCGTCATCTGCGACCGGCTTCGAGGCAAACCAAGCGTTGATTGACGTGATGAGCTGCACGGCCTACACGACGGACTCAGCCGGCGGCCTCACTGTGACCCTTGTCAATGGGCTCCCGAGGGTGTTTTATCCCAAGGCCCGTCTCTCCAACAGTGGTATCTGCTCGGCCCTGACCAACGTGGCCACTACGACGGCTCCCACAGGCGCCAGTTCGATACCTACGACCAGCTCGGCCACGGCTGCATGCACAGCGATTACGATAACATTGACCACGACCACGACCACGATGGCAGGCTCGACCACGACCACGAGACCAAGTTCAACCACGACACTAGGCTCGATCACAACTACAGCCTCGACCACAGCGACAAGCATGACCTCGACAACAAGCTCGGCCGCGGTGTCAACCTCTACCGGTGAGACTTTACAATGGCAGCACAGGGTCTTGACTCTCACGACGGCTGACAACCGGACCACTTGCTAGGAGCCTCCAATACCTGCACACTGCCTACCGTGGGCATCACTTTCAACGAGTTGGTAACCACCACTTGGGGAGACGTAATCAAGATGTGAGTACCGACATGGTGATAACTTGCTCTGTTTGTGCTGGCCCGAGGCTAATGAATACTCTTGTGCGTCACAGCACCGGAAGCGTCGCTGCTCTCGGCAACTGGAGCCCGAGCAACGGACTCAACCTCAGCGCGTCACAGTATACGCAGACCAACCCGCTCTGGTCCGGCACAGTCCAGCTTACCCCCGGCACCGTGATTCAGTACAAGTTCGTCAAGGTCAGTGGGTCCGGGACGGTGAGTTGGGAGGCAGATCCTAACCGCGCGTACACCGTCCCTTGCGCGGCGGCGACGGTTAGCAGCTCGTGGAGATGACGAGCTGGATGACGGGTCCCAAGAAGGTGGCCTCCGTGTGGCCCATCACGAGCGTATCAGGTGCAGTTTGATGGATAGGGGTATCTGATTGATCCGGCCGGCCTCCCCCCAAACCACGGCCCTCTATCTTCTATGTAGATACTTGAAAAGAAATGCAGGGCATAGTACATGTCGTCCTCGGCTGATACGCAAGGGGTCCCAGTCCCCTCTGGTTAAACTCAGACACCGAGCGCCGTCTTGGCCCTGTTCCAGTATGCCGTCCGCGCTGCATCCACGCCGACACCGATGCAACCGGCATAAGCCGCCCACCCAGCATCACTGCCGGTCTTGAGGGAGTTCTGCACATCGGCGGTGCACTTGGTTGTCAAGAACCAGGCGGCCGAGCCGAAGTTGTGCTCGTCGGGTGTGACCAGAGCGAGGACCTCGACAGGTGACTTGCCCGCCACCGCGGATGCGCCGAGGACAGCTGTGGCGTACTCGGAGACAAACTGCGAGGAAGTTGCGGTTAGCCATGCGCCGCCGCGTAGAACTCATGCTGAGAGAAACCCAAGAAACAGTATGCGTGGTAGTAACCGCAAAGGACTTACATTAGGCTGCATCATATTCGAAGTGCCTTGGCCCGGGACGCCAGGGGTGACGTTGTGCTTGAACTTCAGGTCGCCACTCTCGTACCCCATCAGGGCGATGGTGGCGGCACACTCAGCCTTGTTCAAGTTGGCGCAGGCCTTGGTGATGAAGGGCGCCGCCTGCTCGGCAGTACGGCACTCGTCGGGGAACTGGGCGCCAGAACACGAGCCGGACGAGGTCAGGATGGCCTGGAGCGCCGCAGCGCTGACGTTGGGCCCGGACCCCGACCCGGAGCCGGAGCCGGACCCAGTCCCGGTAGCGGTAGCAGCGGGGGCGGCGGCCGTTGATGTAGCAGCGGGGACTGCGGCCGCTGACGTAGAGCTCTGCCTGGGTACCAGAGGGCAGGCGGCGGCAAGACCACCGAGGAGGAGGACCGAGAAATGCTGGAGATGCATGGTTGTCTTGCGTGTGGGAGGTGGGAAAGATGGTATCACTAGTTTTCGTGGTGTCTCAGACAATCGATCTCTGGAAAAGGAGCGGAAGAACTGGCTCAGCCAGTTGTTTAAAAAGTACAAGGAAGAAGAAGATAATGAACGAGAATGCGTGGCACGGGGACAACGGCAACACAGGCCGTCCAAAGACCACATCCGCATGATATATATACTACATAGCCAAAGAGCCCCTGACAAAGACTCGGTGGCTCTCGGCCTCTCTGCCGATGTCAAAACCCACTCGGCCAGTTTTGACCCAAGGTGATGCCAAGCTGCGGATTGGCCATCGACAAGGGGCAAGGGGGGGTCCCTTGCCTGGGCGCTGGCCGGCGGGTGGGGAAGCCCCTTGCAGCCGTTGCGTGCCACTCGAAACGGCGCGCCTGACTGGCCGCCCCCTTTTCCGTCCTCTTTGGCCGTCTCGCGCTGGCCACTCAGCAGGCGAGAAGGGCGACCCATCACCTCACTCTGCGGCACAAGCCCTGCCTGCGCAACCACGCTAACCCCTGCCGCGAGGATCAGCACAGGTCGGACGAACGCCAGCAGATCGGACCAGCTGTCGCACTCCTGTGAGAAACCCACACTCGTAGCCAACCAAATCAGTCGCCACCCCCTTAACCCGGCCGACCCTCCCTCAATGACGGGGAACATCTCGTAAACCCGACCGTGCCGACCCCAGGCCGCGCAAACAAGGCTGCCAAGCTTCCGGGGAACCCGCGGCAGCGGCACGGCGTCCACAGCCAAGAGTGCTTGATTGAGCCGCCGCCGACGTCAAGTGGACAAGTGCCTCGCGTTGAAACGAAACATCAAGAAACAGGCCCGCAACATCATGTGAATTGACTGGTCATGCATTCTGACTTCTGAGTTGAGCGAGCTAAACACAGGCAGAGGATGGAGGGCCTCGTCGGCCCACGAGAGGCGGAGCATGAACCCTTCAGGCCGCCGGAAATCGGGGGTCATACTCCTCAAAGTAGGTCGAGTCAGCCCGTCGGTCGCCTGGCCGGGCCTCTGGCGCCACACTACCGCGACCACCCTCTCGTGCCAGACTTGCGCGGGGAACAGGGGCGTAGACAGGCTCGAAGCCGGGATAAGGACCGCCTTCGTGGCGAACCCTCCGCTCCTCGTAGATGTACCGTGGATCCGGCTCGCGTCGCGCAGGCCGGCGGATGTAGTATTCCCCTTGCTCGTCAATGACGTGCACGATCTCGTATGTTTCGACAGGCGGCCTGGAGTGCACGCGCCCATCGTCCTCACGCCGGCGGTAGTCTGCTTCCGGCTGCGATGCGTTGTGGCCTCGGTCTTCTGTGCGGGTTGCCGAGAGGCCGAAACGATCGGCTTCTGCGCGTCGCCGCAACGGTTCGACGAAGCCAGCTTGGGGCCGTTGCGAGCCACCATGAATATCCTCCCGCATTTCAGCTGCCATTGGTCTCGAGTAAGACAACGGGTCGGCTTGTGGCCCAGCGGGGCCCCTCGCTCTGCCTGACGGCAGAGAAGACCGCGCCGAGTCTTCTCCATCACCATACCGAGCGTATGTCACACGACTAGGCTGGGAGCCCCCGAGCTTTTCAGAACTTCCTTGGCTCGGGTGCGCTGCAGAAATTGCTGCCCTTTGCTGGCTTTGGGACGGCGGTACCTGCCTGTGTTCGATATACGACTCCAACGCTGACATGATGTTGTCCTCTTGTTCTACATCATTCAAGGGGGGCACATGGTTCCTCCCCAGCTGCTGCAGCGGCTGAGGGCTCATTTGTGTGAGTTCCCTGGCTTGTGCGGCAGCCTTTGCAAGAGGCCGCGCTGGCATGGTCGAGGATAGGTGCATCGGCGGGGTATCGGCCTGGTTGGTAGCATGCCTATCACGCACATCGACCACCTCTTTGTGCTTTCTTTTTATCTCGCCTGTTTTGTGCTTTTTAAGTCGGTCACCAGGGCCGCCCCCGCCTTGGTGTTTTGAACGTTTGCTTTTGCCGTTCGGTTTTTGCCCCCGGTTTGGTTTGAGGCCTTGGAACGGGCGACGGGCCTTCTCGCTCTGGACTGAACGGTCACCTTCCGAGAGTGCCCCTGGCGTCGTGCCTTGGGGTGACTGGATCGAAATACGGTGATCGGCGAGGATCCCAACCCCTACCGGCTCTGCAGCATCGTGGCGCCCTGGGTGGCCATTGTTGGTCTGAAACCCATCTTGCGCATTCGCTGTGATGGTTGGTCGTCCCTCAAGGGGAATTTGTTCATGCCGAGACTGTTGCTGCTGTGAATAGGATTCATGAGCGGCGGGAATGGGCTGTTGCATAGCCGTGGTCAGAAGGGCGGCCGAGAGTAGGACTCTCTGGGGCTCGCTGACTGGCAAGGCGAGACTCGCAGAAACCGCGAGATCCGAGATAAACACCATATCGAGTACCCAGTCCAAGGGCGCAGACGCGGCCTGCATCATCTGTGTCGGCTCGATGTGTTTGAGCTGGAAATGATTGGCCAGCTGCGGGAGTGAGAAGTCCTTCCTGTCATGCTCCACTGAAGATGAGTTGCCGAGCCCCAGATGGCATGCCCTACAAACTAGTCCGTTGACGTTCCGGACCGGGCGCATCTCCTTGTTGTTGGACAGGCCGTCGATGAACATGGATAGGGGCGGTGTCTCGTAGAACCTAGACTGGAATCTCTTGACCAGATGGTGGATCGTTACGGACACCTTCACGCTACCGGGAAGATCTCGGATGTCGCCCAACAGCCGCCAAACCTCACGGGAGTTCCGGGCAATGTCCTCGACCTTGGCCTGGTAGAGATCCGGATAATTCGGGGTTTGGGGTGGAGCGTAGGGACCACCGGCATTGGCTGCCTGATACGGCCCATACTGATGATAATCGTACTGAACGCGTTGCGGGGGCACATGAACTTGCCCCCTTTGAGCTGGTATACCATACGGCGTGGTGGGAGGTTGATACGAGGAATATGGCGCGGGTGGAGCGGCATAGGACGGTTGCTGCTCGTAGCCAGGCTGGGGCAGGAAAGAAAGAGGGGCTGCGGGCTGGTGGTGGTAGGGGATCGAAAGCAGAGGCTGCTGCTGATTGTGATCATTGTATGTTGGCGGGGCGTATCCATATCCCATAGGAGGCGGATAGCTTAGGGCGAGCGGCGCGGGAAAAGTTCCTGGTGGCGGGTAGTTGTAGCTGGCGGCGAGAGGCGGACCTCCGTTGCTGATGGCAAAACCAGTCGTATCATGGCCGTGCGGTTGGGATGGGGCCGTGGCGATCCGGGCTGTCGCGCTGAAGGGCGGATGTTCGGGCCATTCGGCCCTCCAATGCACCACAATGCTCCCGAGGCTGAGGATACTGGTGTGCTTTGCTGCGTAATGCTGGATGACGCCCTCGAAACCAAAGGGCTTGAAGTTGCCCTCGCAGCCATTGCAGTAGAAGAGCTCCTTACGTAACGGCTCCGTGTGAGGCTTGATCTTGGTGTCAAAGATCCACTTCATGTTCTCCAGTGTCAGTTTCTGGGTGAAAGGCCCCGCTGGAGGATCAACAGGAGGCATTCGCCCGGCAGCCCTTGCAGCGGTTGCATCCTTGGAAACTTGGTCGTAGAACTTCTTCCGAACATAGAGGAGCGAATTGACTGCGAAGCGTGAGCAGTTGTCTCTCGTCACCTTCCTGCCGGCGCCCCAGTTGTCCTGGACGGCCTCGTCTGCATAGCCGGCAATTCTGGCGCGGAGGGGGCCTTGGACATCCTCCCAATCCTTGTCAATGCGGTCCCGGGCTTCCTTTTCCGCAACCAGAGTCGTCAGGAGCTGTTGTTGTTCCTGGCGTTCCTTGCGCTCGGTATTCCAGAGAGCTTCCGCCTCGGGCCGTTGTGCCAACAGACGCGGTTTGAGACGTTCCCAGGCATTGTCATCCAGCCGAGCAACGATGTGTATGGCGGCTTGGAATGAAGGAATATGGCGAAGGACGTCGGCGACCATGGGTGGATCCAAGAGCAAAGCCCGTCGCTCGATCTCGGCCTTTCTGGCTTCCTTCAACTCGGTAGCCCGCTCGGCAGTCCGTTCATGCCGCCCCTGGTCGAACGGCGGCGCGAGGGCCGCATCAACCGATGGCTTCTGGGGCAGCGCGACCTGGGGCTTGCCCTCATATCCCGGATACAGGAGTGAGCACATTTTGGCGATGCCGCCGGAAGACTCCCACTTCTCCCATTTTAGTGCATCGTGCAGGAGGCTACTCCCTCGGCCGGGAAGACCCTTCAGCCACTCGCCCATTGTCCCTTGACCCATGTCCCTGACCTGGAGAAACTCCTCCTGGAGGGCTTCGACATCAGACTTTGAAAACAGCTTCGTGACCTGCAAATCAGCGGGCGGCTGGTCCAAAAAGACATCACGATCCCGCGTGAGGAAGACAAACGGCAGCGCGGGGATGATGGCGGAGGGGATAGACGGGGATATTTGTAAATCGAGCTCCTACTTTTGAATTAGACATTCATTGTTTGCATTTTCGCCGTTGCCGCAGTCCACGCACCTTGTCGGATTTCCTCAGAAGGCAAACGGCGCACATGCGGCTGCCAAAAGCCCAGATAGCCGCGACGCCCTCGGTCCCGGGGCCGGGGTGGCGAGGGTCGGGCGAGGAAGGCAGGCTTCCGCCGTGGAGCCGGCCGCATTCTTGACACCTGGGGGAGCAGGCAAGCCGCCACATCTCAAGCTCAGTCTTTGAACGAAGCGGGGTAGGCACCTGCGGCCAAAAGAGGCGACGGGAAGCTTGCCAGATGGCATTGGGCTCCAGCGAACCAAGAACGCCCACAGTCGCCAAAGGTGAGGTTGCTTCTCTGTGGACTCGGGGGGCGGGGTCAAGATACATGTTGAACAACGTGCTCACGGCCAACAGACAGCCCAGTGATTTGGGGGGGCAGAAAGTGAAGACGTGGTGCCAGATCTCGGCAGGCAGGAGAGACCTGTCCGGGCTCAAGGGACTCCCCGTCACTGTCGAGGGCAACGGCGCGCCCTGGTCTGCGCGTCCCTGTCCCTCGGCTAACTTGATCTTCTTGACGCCATTAATGAGCCCGGAATTCGTCGTCTCGGCTCTGTCGGGGGTTTCTGGACCGTCACCAAGACCCTTCCGTTTTCTCCCAAGACTTGTCGGGCCATTTGTTGCTGCAGCGTCTTGGGGATGGGGATCGGTTGTTGCATGCTGGTTGTCGACGGCCGCATGTACCTCCAGGCCGCTGCCGCCGCCTTCGGCTCCTCCCACGGATACGCGACGGCCCACCAAGGTCACGGCGGTTGGCGTGGTCTCCCCATCACCTGCGCTGCTGGTGGCCGCCGCGTCCGAGGCCATTACGCAGAGAGGTAAAGCCGCAACGAAGAAAACAACAGGAGGAAACAGCAAGAAGGCTGCTGCTGCACTAAGCGACTGGATAGGGCAGCAGCTGGTGCCACAGGAAGGAGAAAAAGTGGGAGTTGTATAACACTTGTCAGGCAAGCAAAAGAAAGAAAGCGTGAGGGCGCAAGGACAACGACTCGCGATGCAATCGTTGTCCGCGAGGAGCCCCTCTCCGCGGGTCTAGAAGCCGGCGATGGCCCGGTTGGTGCCCCGCGCCCAGTGCCCGCACAGAAAGGAAGCTCTACCAGCTTGCTGTGTGATGTTGCAGACGCAGCATCTCCAAAGCATCGCTGGACCAAACTCGGAATCGCAGCCTGGAGCTTGAAGCTTTGCAAGCTGCAGGCGGAGGGGGGATTAATTATGAGCCCAGACGGAAACGGGTCGGCATGAGGGCAGTCGGCTTCTCAATCAAGCGCGCACCCAGCAGCCTGAGACTGTGTGACGATAGATGGCGAGAAGAGGGGCGAGGGGGCGCGAGCGTCGTCGGATGGATGCCGTCGAGAGGGAGCAGGTGGACGGATTTCAGCAACTGGAGCTGTGAAGTTTTCAGGTCTCCAAGCCTCCAAGCCTGGAAGACGGCGGGTTTGTTTAGGTAAGCCGGGCCGGCATGTGCGCACCCTACACAGTAGGCACCCCTGCTGACCCACGTCCGTCTCCCCTGTTGCTCTCACCTGTCCATCATCGAGAAGACGAAAGAGAAAAAAGAGAGAAATAGAAAAAAAGACAAAAGAGAAAAAAGAGAGAAAGAGAAAAAAGAGAGAAAGAGAAACGAAAGAGAAAGAGAAACGAAAGAGAAAGAGAAACGAGAGAGAAAGAGAACCGAGATAATAGAGGAAGAAAAGAGAGAGAAAGATGAGAACGAAAAAAAACAGAAGAAGAAAAGAGAGAGGAGTTTAAAAGACGGGAAAAAAAAGAGAAAGTCAAAAGACGGAAGCCAACAAGCAATAGAAGCCAGTTCCATCTCAGCCGGCCGCCAACCGAGTCTAGAATAAGGTCCTCTTCAGGATCAGTTTCGGACTGGAGCATGTATCAACTACGATGTAGGCTGCCCCTTTGGGACCAAAGGTGGCTTCATGATGAACGACCCGTGGCTGTGTGAGGGTGTTGCAGGGCGCCCACCCATCTCTGCAGCCACCCACACAGCCAACAACCCGCATGACACTTGCAGGATACCATCTCCGCATTCCCTGCCCTGCAACACCATCCGACCACAAGCCGGTGCGTCCTGGACGAGGGGATGTGTGCCGACACACTCGTCGCAGCCGCAATTGTGGAATAGTAAGTAATTATATACGGACAGATTACCCGCCCTTCCATCCACAGCGCACCGTAGAATGTATTCTGCGCGGGGGGCGGGATCTGCACAGTACGCCCCCCTGGATGCGCCTGTGCATGGTTGGGGTGAAGCTGATGTCCTTGGCTGCGCCACCCGGCATGATCACCGGCGCTTTCGGCACGTGCTGGCAGCGCGTGCGCGGCAGCGGTGGACTTCACAGCTGAGCGGATCCCCCAATCAAATGCCTGAGAATGTCCAGGACCCACCCGCCCAGCCCTCCAAAGGAGCCTGCCGTCCCCGTCAAAAGCACCACGATCCGATCCCTTTTGGTCTTGGCACCATCCCAACTCCACAATCCGCGATCGATCCCGATATACATATCCGCCCATACACCATCCACCGTCCACCATCCTCGAGAGACTCTCGCCTAGCAATGTCGGCCCAGCAGTACTACAACCAGCAGCCGGGCTACGGCGGTCCTCCCCAGGGCTATAACCCGGGCTATGGCGCTGCCCCCTATCCCCAGTACCCCCAGCCCGTGAGTCTCGACCCGCGACTTGATGATTCGCTTCTCTGCTGGCCAGAAACAAACAGACGTTCTGTCGCTGACACCCGCTGCAGGCGCACCCGGGCCCGGCGCCCCAGGGCTACTATCCGCCTCAGAACCAGATGCAGTACCAGTCCCAGCCCCAGCCGCGCAAGAGCAGCGGCGGCGGCGGGGGCTGCCTCAAGGGATGTCTGGCAGCCCTCTGCTTCTGCTGTGTCGTGGACGAGTGCTGCGATTGTGTAGAATGCTGTTTTGATATTTGTTGAGCTGGATTGGGCGCTCAGGGAGGCTGTCGAGGCCGGTGGAAGGGGGCGGGTTGAAGGGTGCCGGTGGAAGGGGGCCGGTGGAAGGCGGCGGGTTGAAGAGGGACCGTTGAAAGGGGCCAAGGAGCCCTAAACACTCAATCACTTCACATCATCGACGCGTGCGCTGGCTTGGACGGCTGTTTCCAGATCTGTTGCGGTGCGTGCTATAGGACGCGATATGGAACAATCTCGGATGCCCAAGGACAGGTGCAGCTTTTCCGTCTGGGTCGGAGCTTGGTGTTTTTTGGACCGTGCTATGTATTGACAAGCTATCTCGTCAGTTGATTTCTTGTCCCGAGCAACATCTACTGCCGCGCGTCCGCCTGCCATGTCATCAACCCCCTCCCAAGCTGGACTCGCGCGCCCGCTGCCTATGCTCCACCATACCACGTGTACTGGAACCTTTCCGCTAAGGACGTGGTTTTTCGGTTACCAGGCCTGGTCCAGAGAAACTGAAGATGGCGTCGGGACCGAACGGATGACTTCCGATTGAGTTCTCGGGCCCATATCTTGCAGCCACCTGGGCAGCACACCAGCATCTTCCTCTCCCACACACCGCCAGAAACCAAGAGTTGATAAAATTGCCCATCATGACTTTCCCTGACCCAAGGATCAAGGCTCAGACCCCCAAGACGCTATCTCCAACAGCAGGCCGGTGAACTTAAGTCTCAAGGGGCAACGAGCTCGGTGTGATTGTCGTCGGTTTCTCACTCCCATCCGCTTCATCAGCCATGTCGTCACCTTCATGCTTCTTATCCCCTATAGCGCCTCCGGTAGCTGTCAAGAGAGAAGGAATAAATGGGTTGTCAATTCGACGAACAACTGATAATATCACTATCGTGTCAAGCGGCGAAAGAGTTGTACAGCTTGCACGAGAATTCTGGCACGACGAGGATAAGAAAGGGAGACAACGGGATACTCTGAGGAGAGATATAAGGGTTGTTGATGTAACCCGGCTCCGATATCTAGCTAGGAGACCGATTAGGAAAGAGAAAGATCAAGAAGTCAACCTGCACTATTACACTGCGCCAGCACCTTGGCGTTGAACCCAACTTCTAGGCCAGGCAACGTCTTTCTTCACAGCCAAAACGAAGCTTACTGATCAGAGCAACACCATCGTCGTGCCCAGGCCCACACGCAACCCAGTGACATCCTACTATTGCTCATCCTACAATCACCAGGAACAGATACAGTATCTGTCATAGTTTCCCTGATATTCAACACTCCTGGCTGCCAATAAAATGCCCAGTCTGGTATTGCTTATCTTCAGTCCCCCTTCCCGAAAACCACATTATTATCCCCGTTTCCAACTCTCCCTCCCCGTTCAAATGACATTCAGCATATCGAGTTGTCACTAAATCGAAGTATTAGGTGTAAATGCAGCTTGTCCATGATATTCTGCTCATTGTTTCAACATTGAATGTAGCTCAATTCTCGCACATCGCCCACTCTCCCCCTTTTTCCCTCTCCCCCTTTTCCATCCCCTGGGATCCAGTGTGATGGCAACCATCAGTGAGCAGCCGGCGGCTTCCGCCAGTGTCGATACTCGGTTCACTCCTTCTACAGTTATCAAGCCTCAGCCCATCTGCCTAGTCACGCAATGCTTGATGAACATCGGAAAGAGCTACCCCCTTTTCGACAACCAGCCCACGCATCTCGACGCACAAGACCAACACGCTCAAGACCAACACGCTCGAGACCAACACGCACAAGATCAACACGCACAAGGCCAACACGCACAACAATAACACCACCCTCCCAAGTTTCGCGGCCCCGTCGTGGAGGAGAACGTCCTGCGGTTCCAAGGCTTGATCCGCGCCATGATCGAGTTTCTTCGGAACGAGGCTGAGGAGAAGATCGACGTGTACCGAGACCAGGCTTACGACCAGCGTGCGATGGCCCTCTCTCTTGCCAACTTTCTCCTGCGTGAGACAGTCGATTCCGTTGTCACGACCGTATGCAACATGGTCCCCCCGCCCATCCAATCGCTCCTTGGCCAACATGGCCTCAAAGCTTCAGATCTTCTCGCGCTTCCAGGTATCCCAGGAGAGGGAACAAACTGGGGCGTGTACATCGACATCGCGACGCTGGTCGCCACCCTTGCCGTCGAAGGCACCTACGTTGGCTCTTCCGTCGGCCTCTCCTACCCTGGACTTTTCGGGAGGGTCAGATGGCACCTCAGGATCGCAGCCAAGAAATACGTCGCTCTCTCAGACTATTTGGCTCGCCCAGACAGTTTGAAGTCCAAGCACTATCAGACCATCTGCCGTGAAGATGTCACCACCGGGTTCCGTCTCATCGGAATCACAGCTGCCGCCGAGTGCAACCGGCTTCCGGTGGGATTTCTTGAGGCAGTCACGTGCACGTATTTTAACACCGTCTCAACGACAGCACACTCGCACAACCCTGCAAGCACCATCGACCTCATCAAGCGCTGCCGGAAGCATGTGAACAAGAGCGGCCATGGCAACCTCCCCGACTTTGGGGCCTTGGGGCTGAACGGAGCCTCCCCTCTTCACCAGGGGATATCTGTCCAGAATCCCCAGAAGAAGGCTCACAGGAAATGGGCCAAAACCCATCCTGACGTCTGCGGCAACCCGAACTGCGGCAAGCCCCGGAACATGAAGTACCCCTGGAGGTTCCACGACTTTAAGGATAAGACTCGTTGTCTTGAGTGCCATGCATATCGCAAGTTGCACGGCGTGGACGACCCAGCTCCGCGCAGAGCCCATCTCCGTGGTGGCACATACGTGGAACACCAAGCGTGGGTGAAGGCCGGCAACCCTGATGTCTGCCAGAGTTGTCGCACCCCTCGGCCCGCGGACTATGCGGCCAAGTATTGGGTGGGATACTGTGAGGAGTCCCAGTGCAAACGTTGCTATGCACGGTACCTACGCGCCAAGGCCAAAGCCCAGGACCTGGGCTTGGAAGCACTCCCAACAACTCATATCGGAATCCATGAGCACCGACAGTGGGTGAGCCTCGGCAACCCTGATGTCTGCGGGAGTTGTGAAATTCCTCGGCCTAAGGACTACACGGCCAAGGGATGGATTGGATTCCGCGAGGATTCCCGGTGCAGGGCCTGCCACACACGGGAGAAACGAGCTGCGGCCAAGGTTCAGAACGGACAACCCGTTACGATCCAAGTCGGAATCAAGCAGCATCGAGCGTGGGTGGCCCGCGGCAACCCTGACGTCTGCGGGAGTTGTAAAATTCCTCGGCCCGACAACTACAAGGCCAAGCAATGGCGTGGTTTCTGCGAGAATTCCCGGTGCTGTGCCTGCCGCAGACTGGAGAAACGAGCCAAGGACAAGGCCAAGGCCAAAAGCTAAGTCAACCCCCTCCCCTCTCCCTCCTAACGAGTTTAAACTCCCTCCCTCCATCTCCTGACAAGTGTGGACTCCCTTCCTTCTCCTCCTCCTTCTGTCGTTTGACGAGTATGGCAATCCGACCGTCAAGATGAGTACGTTCCGTGCTCTGATACCTTATCACCGACGAGCATGGCAATCCTCTCGTCGGGATGCCCGAGACGTTCAGCTCGGATGACATCCGAGGGTACGTCCCATGCTCTCGGATGGCCTGAGAGCACACCCCCACTCTCGGGTGGGTGACGAAGTCGGACTCTGTGACCTCCTCGTGGTGTCACCTGGAAACCTTTTTCAAGGGCCAACACAGAGACGCAATCCCACGTTATCCTAACTGCTGGCTTACTTTTCGTTTCTAGTTCACCTTCCGAGGGATGCACGGAGCTGCACGGTAGCCCTCCGCGGATGTTAGACGGTCAGTCTTTCGGCGGGGCAAATAGGTCGATTGGCAAACGGAGGGCTTGTCGATGCAGCGGCATGTTTAGCTGGCTGGCAAGCTGGCTGGCGAGTGGGCGGGCGGGAGAGGTTGGACAGTCTTGGGTCTAGCGGTTGGGTGACATCTGCTGGTTCGGAACTGCATTTGCATTGCGTGGCGTTCTGGCAACTCTGGGCCAACTACAGAAGAACAGTCTGATAAAAAGGCCAACCAAACGTATTGGCATGCTTTGCTACCCTGGGTCCGCTTCTCGAAACTGCATTGATGCATGCAGGTCGATTTGTTGACCCTCTTTGAGCAGGGGGCGGCTGGCCTCTGTTCTGATGACATGCCCATCTCAGGGGTGTTTGGATTCAGGGGTGTCTCCACGGCAACCAACTCAACTGCTCAACCCCTGAGTCCTTACCAGTGCAGACCTTTGGAACCCAGAGTCAAGGAGATGAAGGGCACGCGTCTTCCACCGCTGTTCCGTCGCACCAGCAGCATGGAAACGTCAATCCGACAGCAACGGCAGGCCAGCTACGCCATGAGCCGTCTTTGTGGAGTGGTGGCTGGCTGGGTCGACCAAAGGAATTGATGGACCACAGAACAGTTACCACGGATTCCATCCGCATTTTCTTCCCTGCCCGCCATACAAGCCCGTTGCCAAATCAAGGGCTGCACTTGGATTTGTTTCGAGGCCTGGAAGCGGCGCAGAGCGAGCAAAAGGGGAGGGCTGTGCATGCGTCGAGTCAACCTGGATGAACAGAAACAAGGCAGGATTGTGAGGTTGGATGTCGAATTGCAGCATCTGTCTTCACAGAAATCGAGCACCGAACTGTCCCGGCCATGATCCCAAGGGCTGGTCCATTAGGGTTCCCTCCTCGTCAGTCAATCGCTACTTCCTAGACAAACCCGCGTTACCCTGCCCTGCCCTGAGCCCTACCGGTCACGGGAGCGAGGCTTCCGTTGTGGGAATAAAAGAGAAAAACTTTTAGTTAACTCGCTTCTCTTTTTTCTTTTTTTCTTCTTCGGCCGACCTTTCATCTTGTCTGCCCGCCGCCTCGCTCCAGCAGCAGCCCAGCAGCAGCAACAGCAGAAGCAGCGGCAGCAACAGCAGCAACAGCACCAGCAGCAACCCCGCCAGCATGGCTGGCGACACTGTCTTCGTATGTATTTATCCGTCTGAATCTTATGGAAATATAACTAATACTCGGCTCATTTGTTCTAGAACGTTACCATTTCGGGTAACAACAACGTGTTCGGCGGCGGCGGCTTTGGCTTTGGCGGCGGCGGCGGCAACGGCTCTGGCGGCGGCCGACGCGGTGGTGGCCGTGGCGGCGGTGGTGGTGGCCGCGGCGGTGGTGGTGGCCGCGGCGGTGGTGGTGGCCGCGGCGGCGGCGGAGGAGGAGGAGGAGGGGGAGGAGGAAGAGGAGGAGGAGTTGGCGGCCGCGGCCGCATCTCAAAGGCCGCTCGGCGGTTGAACGAGCGGGCGGCGGCCTTCCAAAGAAGGGTATGTACTCGGCTCACTCTTTGTTATGGATACATGTGCTCACCCTTTATCAACAAGCATCGGTGGCTCCTGCCGCCAACCAAGCTTTGGGCGGCCCGGCCTTTGTGCCGGTGAATGGTCCCGCCGGCCCCGGTCCCGGCCACGTTCTCGGCGCCCTCCCCCCCGCGCCTCCGGGCCTCCCCGCCGGCCCCCTCCCTGGTTTTGTCGCCGGCCCCCCCCCCGGTCTCG
>OUNM010893923.1_pt1 | contig 54922 bp, 51 predicted proteins | sample 1769961 | NCBI WGS metagenome assembly OUNM01 (sample SAMEA3914820, study PRJEB12502) | metagenome | biome: forest; material: soil | place: USA | collected 2012-03-12 | depth 0.3 m
GCTGCGCCGACTCCGAGAGCTGGTGAGTCTGGACCTCGCAGACGGGCGTGTCGAGCGAGGGCAGCGAGCTGATGAGCCGCACGCGCCCCGTGGGGCCACCCAGGGTCTCTTCCTTCATCTTGAGATTGGTCATGCGCGCGACGGGAAGCGGTTTTCCGACCTCCAGTCCGGGGGCATCCTTGGCTCCGAAGAGGGAGGTCATCTCGCCGACCCAGTTGATCTCGGTGCGCGCCCCGGCGCGGGGATGGACGCTTTCGCTCGAGACCTCGGGGGGCTTCGGTGAGCAGGCTGCGGCGACGGCCGCGGCGGCCGCGACTCCGGCGATGATCGGTTTGGTCATGACAGCACCACCTTGAAGCGAGTCGCCGCGGGTCCATCGACCTCGCCGATCTCCTGGACGCCATCGACGTGCATCTTGCGCTTCTTGAAGAGGGCGCTGTCCTGGACCGATGCCACGGCCGACTCGCGGGTCGGGCCCGCGGCGAAGATGTTGATGTGGGACTCGTAGACGCCCTGGGCGATCTCCGGATCGTAGTAACCGCAATGGACCATGAATAGCTTCATACCGGCCCCCTCCTGCGGGGCTGCGCAGAGATATAGCGTCTCGGTATAAATATTAAAAATGAATGATAATCGTGATATCATCAGTTTATATGAGTTTACTCCCTCCGCACCTGCAGGCATTCGTCGAGATCTCCCGAAGGCAGACCGTCATGGCCGCGGCCCAGGCGCTCGGCATCACGCAGACGGGCGTGACCCAGCGGATCCGCGCGCTCGAGTCGCAGCTCGGGACGACGCTCTTCATCCGCTCGCGCCGCGGGATGCGCCTGACGCCCGAGGGCGAGGCGATCCTGCGCTACTGCGAGGGCGCGGCGCTCCTCGAAGGGCAGACTCTCGCGCGCATCCAGGGCGCGGCCGTCACCACCGCCGCGCGAGCGCGCATCGTCGCGCCCTCAAGCGTCATGCGCACCCGAGTCGTGCCGGCTTGCCAGGGGCTTCTCGCCCGGTTTCCGCAGCTGCTTCTCAGTCTCGAGCTCGATGATGGCAGCGGGGCCGTGGAGCATCTCCGGCGGGCCGAGGCCGATTTCGTGATCCTGCCTCGGGGCGAGGTCGTCCCCGAGCTTGCGAGCCGCCTCTTGAAGCCAGAGCGCTATGTCATCGTCGTCCCTCGAGCCTGGGCGCGCCGCAAGCTCGCCGACATCGTCGAGAGCGAGCGCATCATCGACTTCAACGAGGGCGATCCGATGACCTTCAACACCCTGCGCGCCAGCCGGCTGCTCGATCGTGCGCGGGCGGAGCGCCACTACGTCAATAACAACGAGTCGCTCGTTTCGCTCGTCGAGGTCGGCGCCGGATACGCCGTCATGACCGAGGAGTTCGCGCGCGAATATGTCCGTTCCCGGGCGATCGCCGTGGCGTCAGGCGCCGCTTACGACCATGCGATCGCGCTGGCCTGGTTCGAGAGGCCGGAGCCGCCCGCGTACTTTCAGGCGATCATCAAAGCCATCAAATAGCTTCTTCCGAAACCGCCGAGACCTGGAGCTCGCGCGCGTTCTGGAGGTGGTAGCACTCGAGCTGGTCCGGCACGAAGATGATCGAGCGATAGTGATCCGGAACGATGCTCGGGTTTGAGCCGCCGTTGTCCCAGCCGAGGATCTCGGTTTCGGAGTCAGAAGCGAAAGTCCGCCAGCGGATCGCGAAATCGAAGCCAGAGAGGTATCCCCCGGTGGCCATGTAATAGACTTGGACCTGCGCATGTCCTTTCTCGTCGAATGGCGTGATCTTCAGCTCATGCCATTGGATCTTGTCCATCGACTCGGCGCTGTTGATGCTGCCGGTCCCTGAGAAGCCATGGATCAGCTCGAGTATCGTCCCGGGAGGTACCGCATCCAGCGGGTAGCTCACATCAAAGGTGTAGCCGTAATAGCTCATCCCCATGTCGTTGCACTGGGCGGTGACCTGAACCTTGGAGGCCTCGGGCTCTGCCTGCACGGGCGTAACGGACACGGAAGCGAAAACGGAAGCGAAAACGGCGATCCAGGCGAGCATCGAGCTTTTCATACATTTGGAGATACCACGGCGGCGGCCGATTTCAACTGCGGGCTCTGTTTCGGGGCGAGTGCCAACCCGGCGATCTCGAAGTAGCCATGAAAGGACGCGATCGCGAAATAGACAAGACGAGCCATCTTGAAGGTAAGCAAGGACCAGAGCGCGAAGGACCCAGCCGTGAGGCATAGGATCAGGACAGTCCCCGCGCGCGTGAAGTCGCGCTCGAGGAGCTTGAGGCTCTGGCGAAAGGAGGTCGGCACCTGGTGGTAATGGAACTGATCGGGAATCGCCTTGAGCCAGACGAAGTAATGCATGGCCTGCCCGAAGGCGAAGGCGCAGCTCAGTCTCAGCCAGAGGGTCTCGCCTTCCAAGTTGGGAAGAATCAGGCGTGCCATGTCTTGCGCGCTGAGGCCCGCGAAACTCAGGGCGACGGTCGGTTGAAAATGACGGAATGCGCCGTCCATTCCGCCCCCGAGGATGGCGCAGGTCACGGCGAGCGCGACAGCGAATCCTCCCCAGGCGACGCTCTTCTCCTCGGGGTTTCCTGCCGCGCGGATCCAATAGCCGTAGCCCACGAAGTTATGGATCATCACGAGCGCGCCGACGGTGGCGATCGGCGAGATCGCGAAGCCCGCGACCAGCGGAGCGAGGAGGAGCGCTCCGCTGGCCGTGCGGCGGAGGCCAACCCGGTAGATGAGAGCCCCGGCGATGAATGCAGCCGCGAGGCCGCCGAGCTCGAGGTAGGTCGAGCCGGTCCATTCGCTCAGTTGCGCGACATTCAGGTTGGCGACATTGAGGTTCACGAGCAGGCGATAGGCGATGATGCCGGCAAAGAGCGGGAGCGCCGCAACCAGGATCAAGCCGGCGCGCCGCCGCTCTTCGGACCCGGGGGGAGCGGGGCTCGGACCGACGGCGCCCGCTACCATGGGATGGAAGTACCGCAGGCTCGCGAAGATGTGCGGAATCCCGTAGACGAGCGGACCAAGCAGCAGCAGCCAGAGCGGCACGAGAGCGGAAAGGGCGAGCGAGCTCATGCAGGCCAGGGCGAAAAGGGCGGCGAGCCTGCGCGCGCGGCACTGAAAAAGCTCTCGAAGCAGCGGGGATCGGGTGGTGACTCGGATCAGCTTTGAGCGAAGGGTGTCGAGGAGCCCGCAGAGCGCGCTCACAAGAACATCCCCGCTTCCCATGAAAAAAGATTGGCGATCAGGAGCCAGGACGCCCGCGCGGCCACCTTGGCCCGAGTCTCGCCTGGCATTGCCCGCCTGAGGACGAGATAGGCTAGCGCCACCTCGATCGTCGGCGCGAAGGCTTCCGAAAAGAGCGCGGCGGCGAAGTATCGGCTGAAGAGCAGCGGGATGACGAAGAAGACGATCGGATGTGTCGCGAGATTGAGCAGTACGATCAGCGCCAGGATGCGAGGGAAGGGGAGACCGCGGAAACAGAGGTAGTAAAACGGCGACTCGTAGGCGCAGGTCTTGAGGAAGTAGATGAAGTAGTCGGGAGTCAGGCCGAATCGTCCGGAGAAGTACGAGGCGGATTCGATGGCCGCGTTTTCGGGCGAGATGCCCTGGAGAACGCCGAGCGGGGAGAACTGCCAGGCTAGATCGAAGGGGACTGGAAAGTTCTGAAAGCCTGAGAGAAGCGAGAGCGTCGAGGCAGCAAGCAGGCCGAGCAGGATGGCGTTCAGGGAGACCGTGTTGGTGGAGGCTGGCGAGGCCATGGGAAATCACCCGAGTTAAAGGGGGAAGCGCTCCCGGCTTTCGTACGGGAGAGCTTCCCCACAGACAGAGTTCCGCTTTTTGGATACAGAGCTGATTAAGCTCTTAGTAGCCGTAAGTGCTGGAGCCGGTGCTCGACTTCTGGGCAGCCTTCTGCGCAGACTTCTGGGCAGCCTTCTGAGCGGCCTTCTGAGCTGCTTTCTGAGCAGCTTTCTGCGCAGCCTTCTGAGCGGCCTTCTGCGCAGACTTCTGAGCGGCCTTCTGGGCGGCTTTCTGCGCAGCCTTCTGAGCAGCCTTCTGCGCAGCCTTCTGAGCGGCCTTCTGCGCAGCCTTCTGAGCGGACTTCTGGGCAGCCTTCTGCGCGGACTTCTGCGCAGCCTTCTGCGTCGAAGTCGACGAGTAGGTGGGCGGGAGCAGGTCCGCCATCGCGCCCGTCGAGATCATGCCGAGGATTGCCGGGATAGCAAAAGCCTTGAGGAGTTTCTTCATGATGACTCTCCTGAATCACACTGAGTGGTTGTGTTCGCAAGTGTCCGCTAGAGCAACGAGGGTGCCAACCCGGCAGGGGCTCGCAAGGGCCGGGAATGGGGCGCGGGCGTGGTCACGGATTTTCTTCAATGCAAATTGAGAACGGCTGAACGCCGAGCGGCCACGATCGCGGCGAAGCGGGCGCCCGCGAGGGGAGTCTTTTTCTCCCGCTGGCATTGCCGCTCGGCTGCGGCAGTTACGCCGTGATAAAGCGACCGACTTCCGCCGCCAGCTTACCCAGAAACTCCTTGCGGTCAGGCATCGGGTCAGCGATCTGCGGTGGAAGCGTGTTCATGAATGAGAAGTGTCCCGCGCCCTCGATGACGTGAAGATCCAGCGAAGCGGGGGCGTTCAGCTGACGCCTGAGCAGCTCGATTTGCGCTGAGGGCGTGATGGAATCGGCTGAGCCGACCCAGGCTTGAATCGGAATCCGGACGGCTTCCAACGCTCCCGGGGCTTGGAAATAGCCGGTCGGAGGAGCGAAAAGGACGAGTTTCTCGATTTTCCGGTCATGAGGGATCGGGAGGCGCTGTCCGTCTCTCATCCAGGCTTGTCCACCCGCGAGGCCTAGCAAGAGGGTCGCGCCGATGGAGTGTCCCACGCCGACGACTGGAGCCTCCAGGTCCGCCGCGAAGGAGTCGAGCGCGAGCCGCAGTCTTTTCGCTCGAAGGAGTAAGTCTTCGGCGCTTGGAGTTGGCGTCACCAGTCGATCGAAGTACGGAGCGATTACGGTGCAACCCTGTTCAGTCAATGACGTCAGGAGCGACAGATGGCGATCGGGGCTCCCGCCGCTTCCAGCTGCGAACAGAACGACATGGGTCGGCTTCGCGGTCTTCAGCACCAGGACCTCAAAGGCCGCGCCGTCGTCGATCAGAGTGATTTTGCTCATGCGCGTCCTAGTAGCATGCTAGGACGCGGCGGCCCAGCCCGAAGGCCGAGCCGCCGTAAAGATCAGCGAACCAACCGCTCGAAGACTTTCTTAGGATCGGGGAGGCGGAATTCCTCGGTCGAGACCGAAGTCGCCGCGGAGGGGCTGCCGGCGAACGAGAAATCCACGTCATCGCTCGACTCGGCCCAGATGCCGCCGTCGAGTCCGGAGAAGTTGCTCCAATTCATATAGGTCGCCTTGATGCTCATGTAGACCTGCGCGGGGCAACTGGAGGCGAAGTTCGCCGGAACTTTAGCGTAGGTCGTCTGGAGATCGAGAACGCCCTGGTAGTAATCGCAACCGGAGTACCCGGCGGCCGCGTAGTTATCCTGCGAAACGACCGAATTCCAATGGACTTCGACTGCTTCCGATTTATCGAAAACGGCGTTCTGCGCTGGCGTGCTGATCGCGACCGCCTCGGGAATGGTCGTCTGGGCGGCATAGGTCTCGCCATTTGCGCGCACGAAGGTCACCTGGTAAGTAGCGCCCGGGGAGTAGGGAATGACAGTGGTCGCACCTGGTGAGCCGTCGTACTCCGTCTGAACGCCTTGGCTCGAGATGTAGACGTGCTCGTCGGAAGAAAGGAGGACCCCCTGGTTCGGATCCGCTCCCGGGGCAGGACGAGCTAAGAGGTAGGCGTAGACGTGGGCCTGCGTCCACGGTGGAAACTTAACGACCCCGAAGGTCGCTGCGAGACGGTTCGTGGGGACAGTGTTAGATGCCACTTCAGCCCAGGCCGTGGCTGACAACAGGAGCAGTGCAAAGCCGAACAGCAAAATCGATCTCATTTTTCTCATGAAACGGATCCTTTCTTGGATTCGATTGATTTTGGACGCTTGGTTTTGAGTCTGAAGGTAACATGCATCGCGGACATGGCATCGCGAAACTGCCTAGTGGATGTTTATGCTCACCATTCGAAATCTTTATGCCGGGGACTGCTCTGAATTTGCGGCGGCCGCCTTTGCCGAGCTCGCGGCGCCTCATCCTAACTTCGATGTTCAGATCCAGTCGCCGTTCGTCGGCTTGAATAAAGCGGGGAGTGTTGACCAGATGAAGCTGTTATAGGCCGCGAGCGAGTTCAGAGGCCCGTCGGAATGACCGGCCAGTCGTATGCCCGGGCGATTCTGAGGACGAACGAAAACTCGGTGCCGAGGGAGCCGGGCCGGTGGTTCGGATCTTGATCGTTGAGGTCCCCACTCGAAACGTAAATCGAGAAACAAAAGGGCTGTCCCGCAAGGGATGGCCTCTTTTGCTTTTTGGGTGCTGTGAGCGGCAAGACGCAGAAAAAGCGGCCGGATAGAGGTCATCAGACCAGGGGGTTTGCGACCTTGTTCATTCTGACCCTCCGTGCGAGAGGAGCAGTTCCTTCATCGCTTCGTCCTTGGCGTAGTGAAGCGGCGTATTGCGCTCTTGATCGCGCGCATTGACATTCGCTCCCGCCGCCAAAAGCGCCTTGGCCTTTTCCATCTGGCCTCTGCCCGCGGCAGCGTGAAGAGGCGAGGTCCCATACCGGTCCTGCGCGTTCGGGTCGGCGTGGTGAGCGAGCAAGCTTTGGATGAGCTCCGACGACTCCGCTCCGATCAGCAGGGTCGATTGATATCGATCCCGGGCATTCGGATCAGCACCCAGATCCAGGAGGAGAAGCACCATCTGCTCGAAATGCGTTCTAAAGGCGAGCCATGTCGGCGTATCCCCCTTCGGGGTCTTGGAATTCAGGTCCGCGCCGTGAGCCACAAGCTCTTTGGCGATCGGGAGGTTGCTCTCAGGGGTTGGATTCCACTGATCGGCTAGTAACGCGATAGCCGCATAGCCCTCGTGGTCTCGAATTTCCAAGTTGGCTCGTTCGATCAGAAGCGTGACCTTCGCGCGCTGATCATCGGAAAGAGGAGGGCCGGTGAGAGTCTGCTTCAGGAGAGTCAGGAGAGGCGTGTTGCCGTTCTTGGCCTGCAGATTGGGAGACGCGCCATGCTCGATCAGTTTCTGGGAGACCTTGAAATCCGAAAAATGAAGGGCGCACATGCCCGCGTCGCCCTGAGCGTCCAAGTTGGCGCCATGACTGATCAGCGAGTCGCCCAAGCCATTGTATTCGAATTTTCCCTCGGCCACCGTGACCAAAAGCGCGGTACCGCCGACGCGATCGACCGTGTTGACATCGACGCCACGATCGACGAAGAGCCGGGCTAATTCCCATTCGCCGAAGTTCACGGCATAGAGCAGGGCATTTCCGCCGGCATCTTTCGCCGTGGGGTCCGCTCCGCGGTCCAGGAGCAGTCGAGTCGCTTCGGTATTCGAGCGCCCCATCGAAACGAGAAGCGCGGTACTGCCCGATTGATCCGCGAAATTGACGTCGGCGCCGTTCTCGAGAAGGACTCTCGTCGCGGCGATACTGACGCTGTCGTAAACAGCGGACATCAGGGCGGTTGACCCGTCGACGGCCCGGGCGTTGACATCGATGCCCTGCGAGATCAGGTAGCTCGCCGGTCTCGGATCTCGTTGGCTGGCGGCCGCAAAGAGAGCCGTTCGCCCCGTCTTGCTCCGTTCATTGATGGATGCCCCGTGCTTGAGCAAGTCCGCGATCAGGTCCTGATAAAGATTTACGGCACGCTCCATGTTGTAAAAGCCAATGTGGTAGAGGATGCCCCAAGTCTTGAGAAGAGGGCTACTGCCGTCCTGATCAACCCGGTGAACATCCGCCCTTTTTTCCAAGAGAAGGTGTGCGACTTGGCTTCCTCCCCACTCGGCGGCCCAGTGAAGTGGAGTTTCCAGGCTGGAGTCGAGCGCATCGACCTTGGCGCCCTTGTCGATCAGCAGCGTCGCTACCCGGATCGAGTCGTATTGGGCACAAGAATGAAGAGGTGTGAAAGTCTCCGTAGCGTCGTTAGGGTCGCTTCCTTGACCGATCAAACGACTTGCGAGTTCGAGATCATCGTTTTTGCAGGCGTCATACAAAGTGGGATCGGCAAGCGCCGCGAAGGGCGTCGCTAATACGATGAGACTCAAGGCGACATTCAGCAGGTATGCTCGAATCAAGGATCCTCCGGCGCGCATCGAATGCACATTCAGATTTCGACTAGGTGGGAATTCTCACCGAAGAGTATGTAAAAGTTGGTCATTTGAAAACAGACAAACTGCGCTCGTCGACAACTCAACCGATCTTGAGCGGGGTGCGCCCGTAAGAGTGCAGGCAGGATGGGACGGGCTTGCCGACGTCCTCTGATCCTCGACATCGAGGCATCTAGCCGTCCTGCGCGCCGGCACGTTCTCGACGCTACCGCGCCTTAGAAGGATTCCGTTTAGACACAGGCAATCTATCGCTATTTCCGCCACTATTCTCGGGCAGGCTTCTTGGTTTTTTTAAAGAGCCTTTTCCACGAACCTTCACTGCGAACTCGGAAGGCCTTCTTAGCTTTGGCGGGATTTAGTTCTCCAGCAATTACTTCACCTGACATGATGCCACCTTGTGGAATCGGAGACATGATGGCTTCGAAGACCGAAGCGGCTGCTCCTCCCCCCATTACCAGTCCCGTTGCACCATTCACCAGGCTAACCACCGGACCGATTGGGAATGCCTCGTGAGGAATCGATGCAGATGTTTCGGAGACCCACTTCCATGCCATAAATGCACCTGAAGCAACGGAGACCCATCTTCCCACTCTCGATAAAACCCGTTCGAAATGGGTATCGAGCTTCGAAGTCGTGACATGGATCTTGCCATTTTCAAGTGATAGAAGCTCCTGTGCCTTCGCAAGAGCTCGTTCCAGATCCTTAGGCGTTGCCTTGGATGTGAGGTGAATAAAGATCTCGGGACTAGAAGTAATCGCCCCAGCGCGCTTGAGTGACTCGACATCGCTGCTGATCTGAGATTCGAGAGTCTCTGCATCCGCGCTCTGAATTAGGATGCGATCCACCGAAGCGGTAGGCAGTTGAACACCCTTCCGGACTAGTTCGGAACGACCGAAAGATCGAACCCGTGCATCTCGACTAGGATCGTCTGCGAGAGGTACTATAAGAGTGAACACTCGGCCGCCAAAAGCCCTCTTTTTTTCAGGGGTCCCGGGGTCATAAGATTGCTCGAATTTCAGGACCTGTCGGGACTCATCCAGTTGCAGCGATGCTTCAATAGCATTCTTAAATGATTTTGAAAGAATGGAGTCGGTTGAATTGATCACAACCATGCTCCGGCTCTGCCCGCCTGCTGACGCGACCTGCGAGAGAGCGAAGACAAAAAGAACAGGGAAAATCGATCGAACTCGTGACAGCACAGTAAGGTTCCTTAAACAAACACTATATAACAATAAACCGCTTCCGGAATTGGACAGGCATCAAAACAGAAGCGAGAACTGTGCCGATAACCGGAATCAATTGACTAGGCTCCAAAGCGATCTCGAGTTCGTTATGTGTTGAAAGAATTGACGGATACAAAGCGTTAAGACAACTCAAAGACGAACGCTATATCCAAGTTCTCCCGCGCGGAAGGAATCTGGATTACTACGCGAGCATGAGCCTCGACGGTCTTGGAGATGGCGCGCTCGACGCGGATAGCAGCCCCAAAAATGAAAAAGGGAGCCTGGCACTTGCCAGACCCCCTTCAAAACCACTCGCTAAATGTTTTTCGGACCGTTGTTCGAAAAGATTTGAAAAATGGTAGACTATAGCTGCTAAATATCGAACTTTTTTCGCGACGAATCCTGAGTTTCAGATCGGTTGGATAGCCCGGCTGAGCCGATGCGGAGGCTGCGCGATTTCGGCCGAGCCAAGCAAATCAACGTAGGGATTAAAACGCTCCAGGAGATCCCGCCGCAATATGGCCAACGGTGAAGCTAATATCGTCTCCAAGCTGCCGATACTCAGGATTTTCCGATCCGCGCAAGTAGGTTACCAACCTAGACAGCGCGGCATCATCGCCTGTGACGCTTACATCTTGCCCCCAAGGGATGACTTTTCCGATTTTCTTTTGGGAAATCTCGAATGTGAGCTTGTCCTTAGGTGAACCAGCTCTCTCTAGGTATGCCCTGAGTGCTTTGACCGCCTTACGACCCTTGCCTGCCATTAGGCGAACACCAACTCCTCTAGAATAGGTATCCTTACCCATCAACTCAAAGGCGTGAACATTATTAGAAAACGCCACCAATGCTACGATCAGAGAAAAACGCCAGCTTATCCGCATGCGATACCTCAATGGAAATTCGACCCAAAAAACCAAGCGCGACTGAGCAAACCGCGTGCCGTCCTTGAAAGTGCTTTGTTTCTGCGAAGTGACTACCAACATGCAATGACAGCGGTGGCGGTGATTTTGGACAGCCGTTCATTTCATAAACGATCGCGAGCGAGGGCATGCTTTAGGTCGAATTCTGGTCGTGAAAAATACGCGAAAGTTTTGAGGAAAAAAACGCGCACGAAGGGAAGAGCCAGCTCATCGAACCAGGAGTCGACCTTCGGAACTCCGCGCTCCCAAGAAAAAGCCCCTCGGCAGAGTTGCCGAAGGGCTGATTTTTCTGGATGGTGGAGTTAAACCCGGATGCTGTGTTGTCGCATACTTAGCTTCTGAATTTGGCTACGAATAACCAGCCGCGATTCAGGGCCGACAAGGCGAAGCAATTGTATCCGGGTGAGTATCGCTCCGAGCGTGTAGACCCGAATCTCTATGTGTCTCTCTAATTTGACCTGAGGGGCTGTTTTTGGCGTTTTCCGCGGACCTTTTCCGCGATGGGGTCCGCGCCTTCGGTGATCGAAATCAGGAGCGTTGCTGACCCACTTGCGGCGGGTTTGGCTTTATGGCGCAAGTCAGAAGTGGAGCCGCGGTAGCGCCAAGAAGGCGCTGCCCGAGTGGAGGCGTGTTAAAACCCGTTGGTGGTCTTGAGGAAATGCGGAATTCCTAGCCCTAAGCGACCGCGACCCGAACAAGTCAGATTGGTCAAGCGGTCACTCATCTATCGACTTGAAGATGCAGCGGACCGCATCTTCTTCGAACAGATCGAGTTTGCCGTAGTAGCCATCCTTGTTGCCGGTCCGGCCGTTATACTGGGCCCGGTCATGCGGGGGATGAGTCACATCGCTGGTCCAGAACCGATGATCCATGTCGGAGAGAACTTCGCGAATTCCTTCAGCGTCGGCCTCGATGAAGTCATCGTAACTCGGAAGACGAAATTCCATTTCCTTAAGATTCAACTCTCTCGAAACGGAATATTTGCAGGCTTCGTCGGCCCTGAAGCCCGCAACAACTCCACCCAGGCGATAGGACCAGAGATTTCCGCTTGGTGACTGCCAAATTTCTTTGCCAAACAGCTTCGAAACCAGCTTCCAGCTCTTTCCGTCTGATGATTTTTTCTCCGTATTGCAACTCTTGATTTTCTCCTCGAGAGCTCCTTGCCCGCCGCAAGTAAAAGACGCGCTCTCTTGTTCGACAGCCTCCTTGCAGAGGGTAGAACTAGGAGCCTGTTCCGAAGAAGTTGGATTTGCTTGTTTTGGCGCTTGCGGAGTGGTTCCTGCAGCCGACGGGGAGGTTCCCGAGTCACAACCAGAAAGCAGTACTGCAACAGCAAGCGAGGCCACCAAATTCATGGATTTCATGTGCAACACTTACAGCGCATGACCCAGTGAGTCAATTCAAATCACCGGTTAAACAGTGGCAATTTAACTCTTGCGATTCGACCACCGCTTGGTGAGCGTGTGTTAGATCAAATGCCCGTAGCTTTTCAGCGAGTGAGCGGAAATCTATATTTCCTCGCTCGGTAACTAAACGTGGTAGACAGGCCTCGCCCTCGGATTCAGCGCGGGTCGCGTAGATTCAAGACCTTGGTTTCTTTTGCGAATCGAAACCCAACACGGCGCGCGCCGAACGATCGCAGTCCCCAGAAGCACAAAAGGCCTCGAGACCGAAGTCGCGAAGCCTTTGTTTGTTTTGAATGGTGGAGCACAGCGGGGTCGAACCGCTGACCTCCACAATGCCATTGTGGCGCTCTACCAACTGAGCTAGTGCCCCATCCGGTCAAAACGGTAAAGCCAGTCATAGTCGGGTCATTCGGGCTTTGCAACCCTGAAAATGATTTATGGCGCCAGCCGAGGGGCGATCACGAAATACCGGCGCGCGATGCGCTCGAAAATACTGATCCGGCGATTGTTCTCGTCGCCGTCTTTGCTGGCGATCGAAGCCGCCGGACCTCTGAAATTAGGGCCTTTCGCGGCCGCGTTCGGGCCGCCGCCGCCTTCGCCATCGCCGCCGAGCTGGGACATGAGCGATTTCATCGCGCCGTTGAGGTCGAACTCATCGCCGGCGCCGCCGGCCGCGCCACCACCGCCGCGGCCGCCGCTCGCGTAGGCGGCAGCCCCGGTCTCGAAAGCCTCATACTGTTCCAGAACCTTGCCGAGCGCCTGGGTGCGCTCCGAGCCGAGCACGCCTCCGCTTAGGCCCGTAACGGCGGCTTGGCCGCTCACGCGCTTTCCTTTGAGAAGCGAGCCTAAGTCGAGCCCGCTGACGCCTTTGAGATTTTCGGCGAACTGAGGCGTCGCTACGAATTTTGGCAAGTTCGGATCCGCGGCCAGCGCGCATTGGATCATGCGCTCGGTGCTTCCGCTGGCCTTGGCTGCGCGGCAACCCGACCCTGAATCGGCGCTGCCTACAGTGTTGTTCTTCGGCGTGTCCGCGGATCCGCTGGCGAGCGCCGCGCTGCCGACCGGAGCGCCGGCGTTGGCATTGTTGCCCACGGCGGTGCTGTCGAGAGGAACCAATGGAGTGCCGCTGTTGGCAACCATCGGAACGTCGGGCGCCGTCATGTCGGAGGCGAGCTGTCGATTGACCTGGCTGGATTTTTCGGCATCGTTCGCAGCCATGCCTTTGGTGACCGCCTGAAGCGCGGAGGTCGCCGCGGTCAGGCATGAGGCATGGGAATTCGAGCCGCCTTTGGCGTTCGCTCCGTTTGCCCCGTTCGCAGTGCTCGAGCCGCTGCTGCTGAGCGAATCCAGGGTGTTCATGATTCCCTGCTGGTTGGCCACGATGCTGGCGACGGCGCCTTCGTAGTTTTTGGTCATGGCGGCGTCGGTTCCGGCTCCGCCGAGGTTAGCTCCCACGCAGGCCATGTCGGCTGCCTTGCCATAGGGATTGGCTCCGCCGAAGCTGACGGCGCAGGCCGCGGCGCAGACGCCGGCCACGCCAGCCCAGACCTTGGTGAGAATATCGTTGGTGTCCTTGCCTTCGTCGGCGGTGTCGGCGGCTTTGCAGTATTGATCGGACTGATTGTTGCCCTGACTGGACTTGTTGGAGCAAGGATCGCCCGAAGGCTGCGCCGCCGGCACCGTGACCGTTTGGGTGACGGTGGGTGCTGGGCTTGGCGCGACTGAAGCGGATTGGCTCGCGGGAGTCGAAGGCGAAGGGCTAGGGGACGCGCCCGCCCAGGCTTCGCTCGACGTGACGAGGCTGGTGATCAGAAGAAGCGCGAGCGTCCGTTTCATGCCTCAGCTCCCGCTACCGGCGCCTTTGATCATCCCTTGTCTGTGCTTGTCCTGATACGTGTCGTGGATTCGCTTGAAGATGTCCACGCGACGATCCAGAAGCGAGACGGGTTCGCCCGCCGGGCTGCGGTCTCCGAACTCGAGGCTGCTATTGCCTTGCTTGTCGTCTTTCTTCTCTTCGCCGGGCTTGAGCATCGCAAGCAGGCTTGAGAGGTCCGGGCCCTTCTCGGCCCCGTTGCCGCCGGACACGTTGCCGTAGGCGCCACCAGACGAGTAGTCGGCCTTTTCGCGGTTATCGGCGAGTCGCGGGGAGCTATCCGCTCCGCTCGTGTCCTGAGCGGGTGCGGTCGCGGAGGCCGGAAACAATCCGCCTGAGCCGCCGCCCGCTGCGCCACCCGTGCCGCCTGGGCCGCCGAGTTTGCCGGGCTCGCCGCCGGGCATGGGGTTGCCGCCGCCGTTGGGATTGAAAGGCGCGCCCAGGTCTCCGCCGCCGCCGTCATTTTTGGCGGTCTGGGGAGTGTCCTGCGTCGCGGCGTCGGTCGTGCCGTTCTGGCCCAGCACCGCGGACTGCGTGGGAGCCATGGAGTCCGCGCTGGGCGGAGCCGCAGGCGGCGCAACCGGCACGCCGGGCGAAGCCTCGGGAATCGTCGCGCTGCCGGGGTCGGGCGTGAAGATCGGATTGGCCTGGTTTTGGGCGTCCTTGAGCTCGTCGGCCGCTTGTTGAAGATTTTTGGCGCTTTGTAGCGCCATGAGTCCGGCAGCGATGGAGCCGATCCCTTGAGTGATGGCTTGCGCGCCCGCGCCTTTAGCTTTCGAGGCGGCCTCTTTCTGCTCATTGATGGCTTCTTGTCCGCGGGCTTGGATATCCTTGCCCTTGGCGTCGTTCTGGGCCTGGTCGCCAAGTTCATATTGCATGCGCTTGGCGTATGCGGCGCCGGAGTACTTCTGCTCAGCCACGGCCTTTTCGAGAACCACGCCCGCGTGGCCTTTGGCGCCATTGGTGCCTTGGTCAATCTTCTTGGCCTCGCCTTCTGCGCCCATGCCGACGACCACCGCGCCACCGCCTACAGCTGTGGTCAAGACGCCGCCGCCGATGGCGACCATGGCCATCTTCTTGGTGTTCGCGCTCGCATCTTCAAGCATCTGCTGAGTGTTGCCCGAGTTTTGTTGCGCGTTTTGCCCGATGGAGCCTGCCATCGCGGTGGCGAGTGCCGTCGAGAGCGTGGCGGTTCCTTTCGCGGCTGCCGACATTCCGTCGATCATCCCGCAGTTATTGACACCGAAATCCGCGGACGCTTTGCAGTTGGCGTTGGTGTTGGAGTTTTGCGGGTTGTTCTTGTCGTCGCGGGGGTTCTTTTCGGATTCCTTCATCGAGCCGTCATCGTTGTAGCCGGCTTGGCGGTTGCTCCGGGTGTTGTCGGATTGCTCTCGTAGGGAACCTGGGGCTGGGGCGGGAGCAGTGCTGCTTTGGGACGAATTCAGGGTATTCGCCGTGCTTTTCGCTTCTGATTCTGTGTACGTCCCTTCGAGTCGCGTGCCGTTTTGGTAAATTACGTATTTACTTCCCTCTTTAACAGGGGTGTAGACGTTGCCAGCAACCCCACTCCGGCAATAGAGCCCCATCACGGCGATGCACGCGACGAGAATGAAATGCGGTTGGCTTTTCACGGTATTCCCCCTAACTGACGGACTGCTGGAGGCCTCCCAAAAGGCGCTCCTATAAAAGTGGACTTATATACTCCAGTTTGACGCGCGTTGCGGCGAGAGTCAATAGTTTCGCGGGTGTAGCCTGTGTCGCGGATCGCTAGCTTCCCGCATTACCTATAAATAACGCTGCGTTAGACGCGATGCACGAGAGTCAACTCAAATACATTAGGTCGTCTGGTGGCATGTCGCTTGCTCAAGGCTGCCTGATCCTAACGTGTGTGAAACCTTCCAAGGGGGAAAATCGAGTCATGAAGAACTCCACACCTAAGCTTTACGTGTCGATCACGACGATTGCCGCGAGCCTTATCTCTTCTCTGGCTTTTGCCGAAGTTTCTTCGACAGAAATGCTGGTGAGGTTTCGCGATCCAGCCGTGACCGCGACGCAGTCCTTCAGCTCCGCCCTCGCAGGCCTCCGGACCGACGTGGATGTCGTGAACGCCGCCGACGGCCTCGTGAAGTTTCGTTTCAAGAATGCTGAAGAAGCCGCGGCTGCCAAGGCTCGTTTCGAGTCTTCGAACGCCGTGCTGAGCGTCGCCCCGAACGCGCTCTATCGCCCTCAGATTCGCTACACGTTCAGCCACGTCGAGCGCGCGCTGAAGCCGAGCATTCATTTCCGCTCGCTCGATGAATCCGGCCTCGCGTCGAGCAACTCGAGCAATCCCAACAACCTTCCCGCCATCAACGCGGCTCCTGCGACCGTCAATCCGGGCGTGGATCCCAAGGCCGCGCAGGACTGGGCGCTCAAGAACATCAATCAGCCGAGCGTCGAAGCCGTTCAGACGCTCATTCGCGCCCCGATCACTGCCGCAGTGATCGATACGGGCATCGACTACAACCACGAAGACCTCTCGGGCGCGCTCTGGCGCAGCCCGGCTGGCGATGTGGGGTTTGACTTCGCTCATAACCACAACCGTCCTTATGACGTCGTCAAGTTCGACGTCGACGGATGCCTCAAGGATTGGTCCTGCATGCTTGGGATCGATCAATCCAAGTACCTCGTGAACCCCGGCCACGGCACGCACTGCGCGGGCCATGTGGGCGCCGTCGCCAACAACTCGATCGGTATCCGCGGGATCAGCTCGAACGCCGCGACCGTCATGGGCCTCAAGTTCTTCTATGACGAAGGCGACGCCAACCCCGGCCAGGGCGACGACGCCGCAGCCGTCAAGGCGATCGATTACGCCATCGCCAATGGCGTCAAGGTCATCAGCGCAAGCTGGGGCGGTCGCATGACTCCTGACGAAGCCGAGAAGTCCGAGCTCAAGACCGCGCTCATCCGCGCGCAGAAGGCCGGACTCATCGTCGTCGTTGCCGCGGGCAACGATGCGGTCGACCAGGATACGGTTTCCAACCCCGGTTATCCGGCTCGCTACGATCTCGATAACCTGATCGTCGTCGCCGCGACCGACCAGAACGACCAGCTTGCCAGCTTTTCGAGCTTCGGCAATAAGAGCGTTCACATCGGCGCGCCCGGCGTGAAGATCCTCTCGACCACGGTCGGAAACCACTATGACGACGTCGTCGCCAAGTACACCGATCCGCAGGGCAGCCCGGGCGAGCTCGATTGGGATGGCACCTCCATGGCCACTCCGATCGTCGCTGGCGCCGTCTCTCTGCTCTGGTCGACGCATCCGGACTGGGACTACCGCATGGTCCGCGACCGCATCCTGACGACCGCTCGCAAGAGCGCATCGCTCTCGGGCAAGGTCAGCACCGGCGGTATCCTGGACGTGAAGGCCGCGCTCGGGATCTGAGCGGAACCAAGATTGGGTTCGGCCAGTTCCTAGGAGCTGGCCGAGTCTAAAGATGGAGTCGGGAGACGGATCTCCTGACTCCTTTTTTTTTCGAGCGGCTTAGGGCAGGATGGGTCTAATGTCCGAATCGCCAAAATCAGGTGAGTTCTCCGAAGGCCGACTCTGGTTCACCCGCCGCAACTCGGTGGTAACGATCGGCTTGACTAATCTAGCCATCGAGAGCCTGGGGGCGGTTCAGGCCATTGAATTTCCTTCGGAAGGGGACGACTTCGAAAAAGGCGATGCAGTGCTTACTGTTGACGGATCCTCTGGTAAACTAGAGGTTACTGCCCCGGCGACTGGCACGGTGCACGAAGTCAACGAAGCGGCTCAAGAGGAGCCGGATATGGTTACGGAGGACCCGCTTGAAGAAGGATGGCTCGTCAAGCTCAGCATCGAAGACCCCGACGAACTCGCCTGAGGCGAGTCAGGGCTCCGGAAAAGAATTTATCATCGGCCACGAGCCATCGGAAGTCGTGGCTGGCTTGGATGCGGATTCGGGAAAGCTCTTTCGCGCCTTTCAGGCGAATCTACTTTCGCTGATCTCGCACGAGCTGCGCACACCGCTCATGGGAATTTTGAACGCCCTCATGCTACTCGAAGAACAGGGCGGCGCCCCCGGCGAGAACGCGCTTTCTTCGGCTGAGCTCGTCCGTATGGCGCGAAACAATGCCCAGCGCCTGCAGCGCACTTTGACGACGCTTCTGGATCTTGCTTCGCTTGAGGCCGGCAACTTTCACGTCAGGCTTCGCGAGGTTCATCTCTCGCGCCTCGTGCGCGCGCGCTTGGCGGAGATGCAGTCGTTCCTGCGCGAACAATCGCTCTCCGTCGAAGTCGAAGCTGGCCCCGTGTCCGCACCCGCATCAGGCAAAGACGGCGATGCGGGCGCTCCGGTGCTCGCGGATCCGCTCAAGCTCGGCCGCGTGATCGATCTCTGCCTCGAGGTGCTTGCGATTCGCGCCGAGCGCGCGGCGCCTTTCAAGATCAAAGTCGGCGCGGGCCGGATCGATTTCATTCTTCAGCTCACGCACGATGGTCGCCGCAACTGGGACGAAGCCTGGTCGCACGCGCTCATCGCCAAGCAGAGCGGCTTTTCTTCGCCCTCGTCCGCCTTCGGCGGCGTGGTGCAGTCCGAAGAAGCCTTTTTGACCCGCACCGAAGAAGGTTTGGGCGGCGAGCTCCTGCTGATCCACGAGATTCTCAAGCACCATAAAGGCGAGCTGCTCGCCGCCACGGGCGTGGGCGGCAGCCTGCAGGTCTCGCTTGTGCTTCCTTCGCTTTCCAACGACGAAGGCGTTCGCGCCGTGCTCTCCTCGCGCATCTATGGGATCTCGGGCGAGCTCCGTTGCGTGGGGCTCGTGCTCGTCGAGGTACCGAAGGGCGCCGAGACCGAAGAGTTCAGCATGCAGATCCGCAAGACGCTGTTTCGCTCGTCGGATACGGCCTACGCGATGCCCGAGGCGCGGATGGTCGCGCTCATTCTCGAGGATTGCCGCAAGGAAGACGCGCCTCATCTCATGGAGCGGATCCAGAAGAATCTGGGCCGCCGCGTGCGTTTTGGCGTGGCCGAGTGCCCTGCCGACTCGCTCGATCCCGCGGATCTGATTCGGATCGCAGCCGAAAGCTTGGTGAAGAGCTCGAGGCCCGCCTGATGTCCGGCGGGTCTCCCGCCGGGTCACCCGGAAAGCGGCAGCTTCGCGCCTTCCTGATCGGGGGACTTCTTCCGGTCATCGCGTTCACGGTGATTGAGGAGGTCTACGGAACGGTCGCCGGCCTGATCGCCGGCATGATCTTCGGCGTGGGCGAGATTGTCTGGGAGTGGAGGACTCAAGGCCGCGTTGACCCGATCACCTGGGGCGGCAACGCGCTCCTCTTGGTTCTGGGCGCGGTCTCTCTCTTCACCAATGAGGGGATTTGGTTCAAGCTTCAGCCTTCGATCCTCGAAGGCGCCATGACGGCGGCCCTCTGGGGTTCTTGGATCCTGAAAAAACCGCTCCTTCTGGCAATGTCCCGAAAGCAGGGGGCGGTGCCGGAGGGGGCGCCACCCGAGTTCAAGGCGATCTTGGAATCGGGAATGAGCGGTATGACTCTTCGGCTCGGGGTTTTTTTCGCGCTGCATTCGGCTTTAGCTGTCTGGGCAGCTTTGCATTGGAGTACGGCGGCTTGGGCGGCTCTCAAGGGTGTTGGACTAACTGCGTCACTCGTGGTTTACATGTTGGTCGAAACCCTGCTTTTGAGATATAGAGTCGCGAAATGGAAAAACTCGCCGAAGCCATCGGTACCGAGCGCGCAGCCGCCACTCCGGTCGGACGAAAATTCTTTATAAAAACATTCGGTTGCCAGATGAACTCGGCCGACTCCGAGCGCATGGCAGCCCTGCTGGCGGATCGTGGACTGACCGAGGCCCAGGGCCCCGAAGACGCGAGCGTGATTTTGATCAACGGCTGCACGGTTCGCGAGAAAGCCGTCCACAAAGCCGTCTCCGCGCTCGGCGGTTACCGCGAGCTCAAGAAGCAGGGCAAGGGCCCGATCATCGGCATCGGCGGCTGCGTCGGCCAGCTCGAGAAAAACAAGCTCTTCAAACGCGCGCCGTATCTGGATTTCGTCTTCGGGACGGACACGATCGACAATCTCCCGGAGCTCATCCACCGAGTGGAGCACGGCGAGCGCCACGTCGTTTACGCCGATTTCGACAAGTCGATGGACTACTCGACGGAGACCAAGGTCCACGGATACAAGGCGCAGGCCTTCGTCAACATCATGAAGGGCTGCGACAAGTACTGCACCTACTGCATCGTCCCTTTCACGCGCGGAAAAGAGAAATCGCGCACGATCGACGAAGTGGTCAATGACGTCGCGCGCCTGGTGGCAATGGGCGTGCGCGAAGTCACCCTTCTCGGCCAAAACGTCAACTCCTTCGGCAAGGGCAACGAGAACGTCAAAGCCCGCGAGCCGCGCGAATTGCACAACCAGATCGGCAAAGTCGGGCCGCGCGCGGGCGAGGAGAACTTCCCGCAGCTGCTCCGAGCGCTCGACACCGATCCTCGCTGCGCGGCGCTCAGGCGCATCCGCTTCACCTCGAGCCATCCGCTGGATTTCAGCGACGAGCTGATCGAGTGCTACAAGCCCGCTTCAGAAGGCGGCGTCGCGCGCCTGGCAGCCCATCTGCACCTTCCGGTTCAGAGCGGCTCGGATGCGGTCCTTCAGAAGATGGGGCGCCATCACAAGATCGAAGGCTACTTCGCGCAAATGGATCGCCTGCGCGAGATCTGCCCGGACGTGGGGATCTCGACAGACCTGATCGTTGGGTTCCCGACTGAGACCGAAGAGGAATTTCAGCAGACGCTTCGGCTTCTGGATCGCGTTCAGTACGACAATATCTACGCGTTCGCTTATTCGCCGCGCCCCGGAACTCGCGCCTCCAAGATGGTCGATGACGTCCCGAACGACGTCAAGAACCGCCGCTTGAACGAGCTTCTGCAGTATCAGCTCAAGATCGCCGAAAACCGCTACGCCTCGCGCGTGGGCAAGGTGATGGAAGTCCTGGTCGAAGGCGAAGCCAAGCACCAGAACATGCTCCAGAGTCATTGGAAAGGCGGGGGCCAGGGCGCAGCCGCCTCGGCGAAAGTCTGGACCGGACGCACGACCTGCAATCGAGTCGTCAACTTTATCACCGATTCGCCGCGCGGCTTGCTCGGCAAGTTCATCGACGTCAAGATCACCGGCTCGACGAGCCTCTCGCTCCACGGCGAGATGGCGGTAGAAAAACCTTCGCTTGGCGAAGAAGGCTCCGGCGGTATTCCTTCGCGAAGCGAAGGAGGCTATAAATGATCCTGCCGTTCAAAGGGCGATGGCCGACGATCCACGAAACGGCTTTCATCGCGCCCTCGGCCGACGTCATCGGTGACGTCGAGATTGGCGATCACTCGAGCATCTGGTTCGGCTGCGTGGTCCGCGGCGACGTGCACTCGATCCGCATCGGATCGCGCACCAATATCCAGGACCTGACGATGCTTCACTGCACGCGCAAGAAGCACCCGCTCAAGATCGGCAGCGAAGTCACCGTCGGCCATCGCGTCGTGCTTCATGGCTGCACGATCGGAGACCGCGTGCTCGTCGGCATGGGCGCGATCGTGATGGATGGCGCCGTCGTCGGCGACGACTGCATCATCGGCGCGGGCGCCCTGGTCACGCAAGGGGCCGAGATCCCGTCGGGCAGTCTCGCCGTGGGCTCGCCCGCCAAGGTCGTGCGGGTGCTCAAGCCCGAAGAGCTGAAGTTCCTGAAGCAGAGCGCTGAAAATTACGTCGGCGATTCGGTCGAGTACCACGGAGTGGTGCCGGGGCCGAAGGCCATGGGAAGAAACGATTCGGATCTCGAGAACTTCGACGGGCTCGAAGACGATGATTTCGACGAGGGAGATGAGGGACATGAGCAAGTTTGACGAAATGCCGGAAGCGTTGACTTTTGATGACGTTCTTCTTCTTCCGGGGTATTCGGATGTGCTTCCGTCACAGGTGAGTCTGGCGACGAGGCTGACGCGCAAGATTGAGCTTCATATCCCGCTTCTTTCGGCCGCGATGGATACGGTGACCGAGGCCAAGACGGCGATCACCCTGGCGCAGGAAGGTGGCCTGGGCGTTATCCACAAGAACCTCTCGATCAAGGACCAGGCCTTCGAAGTCGAGAAGGTCAAGAAGAGCGAATGGGGAATGATCCTCGATCCGATCACGATCGATCCCAAGGCCAAGATCGCCGAGGCGCTCAACCTCATGCGCACCTTCAAGATCTCGGGCGTTCCGGTCACGACCAAAGAAAGTGGCGGCCTCAAGCTCGTCGGCATCCTCACTAACCGCGACCTTCGTTTCGAAGAAGACTTGAGCCAGGCGGTCGAAGCGCGAATGACCAAGATCCCGCTCGTGACCGTTCCGGAAGGGACGACGCTCGAGCAGGCCAAAAAGATCCTGAAAGAGAACCGCATCGAGAAGCTCCCGGTCGTCGATTCGCGCGGCTATCTCAAGGGCCTGATCACGATCAAGGACATCAAGAAACAGCAAGCTTACCCGGATGCCAACAAGGACAAGTTCGGCCGCCTCATCGTGGGCGCCGCGGTCGGAGTCGGGGCCGAAGGCCTCGAGCGCGCCGACGCGCTGGCTGAAGCCGGCTGCGACGTCCTCTTCGTCGACAGCGCGCACGGGCACTCGCGCGGCGTGCTCGATGCCGTGGCCGCCTACAAGAAGCGCTACGGCGCCAAGATCGAAGTCGTCGGCGGCAACGTCGCCACCTTCGACGCGGCGAAAGCCCTGATCGAAGCGGGCGCGGACGCGATCAAGGTCGGCATCGGGCCCGGCTCGATCTGCACGACGCGCGTGGTGGCCGGCATCGGCGTGCCGCAGCTCTTCGCGGTGACCGAAGTCGTGCGCGCGGCTCAGCCCGCCGGCGTGCCGGTGATCGCCGACGGCGGCATCAAGTTCAGCGGGGACATCACCAAGGCGCTGGCCGCCGGCGCGAGCTGCGTGATGATCGGCTCGCTCTTTGCGGGGACGGACGAGGCGCCCGGCGAGTTGATCCTTTTTCAGGGGCGCTCCTACAAATCCTACCGCGGCATGGGCAGCATGGGCGCGATGTCTCAGGGCAAAGGCGCGAAGGATCGCTACTTCCAGGCGGATATCGAGGAAGTCGGCAAGCTTGTACCCGAAGGGATCGAAGGCCGCGTGCCGTATCGCGGCTCGCTCTCTTTCAATATTCATCAGCTTCTGGGCGGACTTCGCGCCGGCATGGGTTACTGCGGGGCGCCTTCGATCGATTCGCTTCAGAAGACCTCGAAGTTCATCCGCATCACCAATAGCGGCTTGGTCGAGAGCCATCCTCATGATGTGGATGTCACCAAGGAAGCTCCGAACTACCGAGTGGAGGCCCGCCGGTGAGCCACCAGACCGTTGTCATCCTGGATTACGGTTCGCAGTACACGCAGTTGATCGCCCGTCGCGTGCGCGAGCTCGGCATCTTCTCGATGATCCTGCCGGGCGACGCCAAGCTCGAGCGCATCCAGGGTTACAAACCTACCGCCGTGATTCTTTCGGGGGGGCCTTCTTCGGTTTACGAAGAGGGCGCGCCTGTCCTGCCGGCCGGGTTTCTGGCCTGGCAGGAGAAGGAGCGCGTGCCAACGCTCGGAATCTGTTATGGCATGCAATTGATCGCGCGCGATCTGGGCGGCAAGGTTTCGCCTGGCCATGTCCGCGAGTACGGCCGAATGGAAGTCGTGCGCGGCGACGGCAGGCGCTTTCATGCCTGGATGAGCCACGGCGATCACGTCGAGGCGGTGCCACCGGGCTTCGTGGCTGGTGAGAAGAGCGCGCAGGGGATCCTGGCGAGCATGAGCTGCGATTCGCGCCGGATTCAGGCGCTTCAGTACCACCCCGAGGTCACGCATACCGAGAACGGGCTTGAGATCATCAAGGACTTCATCTTCGGTTGCGCGGGGCTCAAGTCGGACTGGAGCATGGCCTCGGTCATCGACGAGCAGGTCGCCAAGATCCGCGAGATGGTGGGGCCGACCGCACATGTGATTTGCGGGCTTTCAGGCGGCGTGGACTCGACGGTCGCGGCGACGCTCGTGCACAAGGCGATCGGCGATCGCCTGCACTGCATCTTCGTTGACCACGGCTTGCTTCGCTTCAAGGAGCGCGAGCGCGTGATGGCGATGTTCGAGAAGAATCTCCATCTGCCGGTCACCTGCGTGGACGCCTCCGAACAGTTCCTCCGCAAGCTCGAAGGTGTCAGCGATCCCGAGAAAAAGCGCAAGATCATCGGTGCCGAGTTCATCGTCGCGTTCGATAACGCGGCTGAGGCCGTCTCCAAGAAGATCGGGCATACTCCGACTTTTCTCGTGCAAGGGACTCTGTATCCGGATGTCATCGAGTCGAGCCCCGGCCATAAGCACGCGGCCACGATCAAGAGCCATCACAACGTGGGAGGCTTGCCCAAGGACCTCAAGTTCAAGTTGATCGAACCGTTCCGAGAGCTCTTCAAGGACGAAGTGCGCGAGATCGGTCGCAGGCTCGGCGTGCCGACTGAGTTCATTGCGCGGCATCCGTTTCCGGGGCCGGGCCTCGCCGTGCGCGTGATCGGCGATATCACGCGCGAGCGCCTGGATATTCTCCGCCACGTGGACGAGATCTTCATCAGTTCGCTGCTCGAGGATGGGATCTACAACCAGATCTGGCAGGCCTTTGCGGTGTTTCTTCCGATCCGAAGCGTCGGCGTGATGGGTGATGGTCGTACGCATGACCATGTGGTCGCGCTCCGCGCGGTCACCTCAAGCGACGGGATGACGGCGGATTGGTTCGCCTTCGATCCCAAGTTCCTGGCCAAGGTCTCCAATCGCATCAGCAACGAAGTGCGCGGCGTGAACCGCGTGGTTTACGACGTGTCGAGCAAGCCGCCGGCCACGATCGAGTGGGAGTAGGCGACGTTGTCCGGTAACTTCACCCACCTTCACGTTCACACTCAATACAGCCTTCTTCAGGGCGCGATCCACGTGGATCAGCTCGTGGAGCGCGTGAAGTCGCTCGGTCAGCAAGCGGTCGCGGTGACCGACATGCACAACCTTTTCGGCGCGGTGGATTTTTATCTCGAAGCCAAGAAGCAAGGGATTAAGCCCATCCTGGGGTGCGAGATCCATTATGTGCCTGAAGGCCGCGCATCCATCACCCCTGGCGGCGCGAACAAGGGCCATCACCTGGTCCTGCTCTGCAAGAACCTGCAAGGTTACCGTAACCTCTGCCAGATGATCACCCAGAGCTACATGGACTCCAAGGTGGTCGTGAAGCCTCAGGCCGGCGTGCCCAAGGCCCTGATCGATCGGGACTTGCTCTCCAAGTGGGGCGACGACCTGATTGTTCTTTCGGGCTGTCTGCGCGGCGAGCTCTCTTACAAAATCCTGACGGGCGAGAGCGAGGCGGCGCTTGATTCGCTTCTCTGGTTCAAGAAGCGCTTTAATGACGATTTCTATCTTGAGCTCATGGACTCAGGGATCCCAGAGCAGGATAACGTCAATGCGACGCTCTACGCCTGGGGTGAGAAGCACGGGATCAAGTGCGTCGCCACCGTCGACTGCCATTACCTCGAGCCCAAGCACGCCGAGGCGCACGAAGTCCTGCAGTGCATCGAGCATGGCCGCAATCTCGACCTCGATCGCCCCAAGAGCCTCGTGCCTTCCGAGTTTTACGTCAAGTCGGGCGATGTCATGCGCGAGCGCATGGAGCGTTTCCCTGGCGCCTGCGACAATACGCAGGAAGTCGCCGACAAGTGCAATGTCGAATTCAAGTTCAAGGACGAGAAGGGGAGGCCGATCTATCACCTGCCTAACTTTCGTCCGGAAGGCGTCAACAAGGGCGATCCGTTCGACCTGATCGCGTACTTCTGGTCGCAATCGCGCGAAGGACTCGAAAAGCGCTTCAAGCAGCCGGATTTCGCCGAAAAGGTCGCGGCCCCCGACTGGGCCGGAGAGAACGGCAAGCGCAAGGAGTACGACGCGCGCCTCGAGGGCGAGCTCGCGATGATCGAGAAGACCGGGTTCGCCGGCTACTTCCTCATCGTCGCCGACTTCATCGGCTGGGCCAAGGCCAACGGTATCCCCGTGGGGCCGGGACGCGGCTCGGGCGCGGGTTCGCTCGTCGCCTACGCGCTCGGGATCACCGACATCGATCCGATCGAGTTCAAGCTTCTCTTCGAGCGCTTCATCAATCCTGAGCGTATCTCGATGCCCGACTTCGACGTCGACTTCTGCCAGGATCGCCGCGGCGAGGTCATCGAGTACGTCTCGCGCAAGTACGGCGCCGACAACGTCTGCCAGATCATCACCTTCGGCAAGCTCCAGGCCCGCGCCGTCATCAAGGACGTGGGCCGCGTGCTCGGGCTGTCTTTCGCGGACACGGATCAGATCACCAAGATTCTTCCGGACGAAATCGACATCACGCTCGAAGATGCGTTGTTGCGCGAGCCCCGGCTCAAGGAGCGCATGGAGGCCGATCCCAAGGTCGACACTCTCATGCGCTACGCGCTCTCGCTCGAAGGCCTCTATCGAAGCGCGGGCATGCACGCCGCAGGCGTCATCATCACCGAGGATCCAGTCGTCTCCTATTGCCCGCTTTTCGTCGGCCGCGAAGGCGACTCGGTCGCGCAGTTCGACAAGGATTTCTGCGAGAAGATCGGCCTGGTTAAATTCGACTTCCTGGGCCTTAAGACCCTGACCGTCATCGACAACGCGGTCAAGCTCATCAAGGAGCATCCGCCGCAGGCCGAGTTCGAGCTGGCGAAGATGAATTACAAAGACCCCAAGGTCTTCGCGCTACTCTCGAGCGGCGATACCGACGGCGTCTTTCAGGTCGAAAGCTCGGGGATGAAAGACCTCTGCACGCGAATCCAGCCTGGATCGCTCGAGGACATCACCGCCATCAACGCGCTCTATCGCCCGGGTCCGCTCGGCTCAGGGATGGTCGACGATTTCATCGACCGCAAGCACGGGCGCAAGCCGATCGTCTATGACGTCGATATGCTCGAGGGGATCCTGCGCGAGACCTACGGGGTCATCCTGTACCAGGAGCAGGTCATGCAGATCGCACGCGAGCTCGCCGGTTATTCGCTCGGGCAAGCCGACTTGCTCCGTCGCGCCATGGGCAAAAAGAAGCCCGAGGAAATGGCCGCGCACCGCGACTTGTTCGTCAAAGGCGCGACCGAGCGCAACCTGCCGGCAGCCAAGGCTGAGTCGATCTTCGACCTCATGGCCAAGTTCGCCGAGTACGGTTTCAATAAGTCGCACTCGGCCGCGTACGGCGTGATCACGTACCAGACGGCCTATCTCAAGACTTACTATCCGGCCGAGTTCATGGCTGCGCTGATGACGACTGAAATGGACACGACCGACAAGATCACCAAATACATCGGTGATGCCCGTGCCCATAATCTGCGCGTGCTGCCGCCGGACGTGAACCGCTCGCAGCGCAAGTTTTCAGTCGAGCGCGAAGAGGGCAAGATGCCGGCGATTCGCTTCGGTCTCGAGGCGATCAAAGGCGTGGGCGGTATCGCCGTCGACGCGATCATCGAGGCGCGCACGACCACGGGCCCGTTCAAGGATGTCGTCGAGTTCTGCCAGCGCGTCTCCACGCGCAAGGTCAACAAGAAGGTCCTCGAGTCGCTCGCGCTCGCCGGCGCGTTTGATTCGATCCTGGCCGATCTGAACCGCCCGAGCATCGTGGCCTCGATCGAGACGCTGCTCGAGCATGCCTCGGATGAGCAGGAAGAGCGGGAGCTTGGACAGAGCTCGCTCTTCGATGCGTTCGGAAGCGACGAGATCAAGCTCGTCACCCCGCGCAGCAATCTCATCAAGCAGGAAGCCGACTGGCCGACCTCGAAAAAGCTCGCGATGGAAAAGCAGGTGACGGGCTTCTACCTCTCGGCGCATCCCCTGGATTCGTGGCAGCGCATCTGCGAGGAGTGGCTGGGCTGGAACGTCGAGAAGATCAAAGTCTTCGTCCAGAACAAGGCCAAAGAAAAAGCCAAGGCTCCCGCGGCGCCCCAAGACTTCGGCGGTGGCTTCGGTGGCGGAGGCGGGTTTGGTCCGGGGCGCTTCCGCGCTCCCAAGACCGAGGTCAAGCTAGGTGGCCTCATCACGGAGATGAAAGAAGTCATGACCAAGAAGGGCTCGCGCATGGCGTTTGGCACCTTCGAGGATCTGACGGGCAAGATCGAGGTCGTGTTCTTTCCAGAAGCTTACGCCGCTACGGCCGAGACGCTCAAGCGCGCGCTCGCGGAGGCCGAGGTGCTTGTGCTCCACGGCGAGATCGAGATCGGCGACGAAGCGCCCAAGATCCTGGCCAAGACGCTCGAGTTCGCCTCCGAGGCGCATAAGGGCAAGGTTCAGCAGGTCGTGCTCAAGCTCAATCCGAGCGAAGTGCAGCCGGATCAGCTTCGCGAGCTCAAGAAAAACCTAATGGCGTATCCGGGCAAGTGCAATGTGCGCATCGAATTCAGCGAGCCGCTCTTTCGCACCCGGCTCGAGCTTCCCAAGAACATGCTGGTCGCAGGCACGCCGCAGATGGTGCGCGCGATCAACCAGATCTTTGGCCGCGACGTGGTGATGCTGCGGTAGGGGGCTAGATCGCACCTTTCCTATTGATACCGGGATCAAACGCCTTAATTGAATTACCTGTGCCAGACGCGGTCCGGGTAGTTGATTCGGTTGAGCCTTTGCGCGAGTTCGAAGCGGTTTCTGTTTTTCTTAAGAAATTGTCGTGGGCAATCTTCATGCAGCTAATTAGCTGCGCGATCTTAGGCTGGAGAATGTCGCAGGCCTCGTATTTTTCTTTGATTGTCCCCTGTTTGCTCAATACGTTAGCGTCGTAGAGGTCATTGCATTTGTCGAAGACGACGTCATTTTTCGCTTTGGCGGCTTCGGCAGATTGGATCTGTGGTACCTCTTTGTCGACGGCTGCGGCAGATCCCCCGATGCCTTCCTCTTTATGTGCCTGGCAGTACTTGAATTGCACGTCCAGCACACCTGAAAGAAGGGTGTAGTTCTGGCTTCCCGAGTCGGTGCCGACGTTTGGGGACAACAAGGTTAATACCAAGTTGTCCGCGAAGAGCAGATGGATCTTGTGACCGTCGCCTTTCGGGTTGTCCACTCCATTTGGAGTCTCAACCGCATGGGCGCTCGGGATCACCCAATCCATCCAGTTTAAGGCGTGATGAGCGGCGGGGGCTTGGTCGAGAATCGTACCGATCGCGAGTTTTCGGAATGCTTCGAAGTTTTTATCGAAGCCGAGCTTCTGCTGCCAAAGGAAGCGCTGACCGTTGACGCGGACGGCGTGAGCCAAATAGTCGCTTGGACTGATCGAGAGCAGATTCGGGCCGAGCTCGATTCCGAGCTCGTGTCCGATTACTTCGGCATGTCCCCGAGAGGGAGTGCGCTTGAGGAAAGCCTCCATTTTCTGGATTTCGGCTTCAGGGGTCTGGGCGTCGCGGAGGAGCCCCGCGAGGTATTCGGTGTCGTTGTGGTGGCGATTGAAGTTGTCCGCGAGTTGGGTAAGTCGGGCATCAAGCATGGCAAGAACGGCACCGGTTAATGCTTGCTGGCGCTCAGATGGCGCCTCACCGAGCTTGATGCTCCCGGAGTCGAGTGCCGCAAAGGGCGATTGGCTTGGAACCTGCCCTCCGTCTGCATGAGAGTGGCTTGGAAGGCTGACGGCAAGCAGGCCTGCGATCGAGACGGCACACGTCCAGCGTTTCATTGGATCACCCCAGGGTAGATTCAAGTGTAAACGGGGAGTGGGGCGCGCTCAACTGGGTCAGAGGTGGCGCAGGGGATCCGGTTAGATTTGGGAATCCTGGGAGTTCAGGGCGGAGATAGTCGCGTCTGGCACCTGCTCGACGCCGGTCGCGGCGAGTGGCTGCTCGGAGTTCCTTACGGCCAGGGCCGGACTCCTGAGGAGTTCGTTAATGACGTCAGTTTCGAGTTTCTTTAGCTTGGGCAAGTCGACTGGTACTTTCTTATTCTTGTCCTCAAGGCCGCGGTAGTTTCTGCTTGTGTCTCCCATGGGTCTGCCTGGATTTTTAAGCTCATTGACGCGGGCAATGAGCGCGTTTCGGATGGTCTTGATTTGGGCGGGATCGTTGATTTTTCCCGGCTTGGAGACGCTGCCAATGGTGACGACGAGATTGTTTCGGATTTCGTCCAGTTGAGCGAATTGGGCCTTAACTTCGGGGTCATTGGACTGAAGGACTTTTCGCTGGTCATCCTGGGTGACGTGGGACGCTTCGTTCAGCACGGAGAGGATGTCATAGGAGAACTTGCTTTCGCGCTCTTTGCGGAGCTTCCACGCTGCTATTTCTTGTGCAGTTCTTGGCTTGCCATAGTCACCGTAATAATCGCCGGCGTGGGCGACGGGGGCCAGGACCAGGAATGCTGCGAGAAGGACAGTGTATCCGTTGGTCATTGTCATGATCCTCATGCGATACAAGGTCGCAAGACCTGTGCCGTAAGGGGCGGGTCGAATCTTTCGTGATCTCAGTTCTGTGTACTCACCGACACTTTCAGTGCGCTGACGTTTGCGCTGCCGGTTGACACCCTTCAATGACTTTCGTTTTGAGGCCACGCGGGGTGTGTCCGCGTAACCAGCGAGACTCGCACGAGTTGGCGCGATTGCTGAAATTCGCCTGATTTTCAAGCTGATTGGCAGCGACCTTGCTCTGTCAGTAGGCAGACCTATGAAGTTCCTGATTGCCGTCATCGCCTTCGCGCTCCTCCCGAGCGCATTGCTGAGTCGCTCCGCCCGCGCGGACGATGAGTTTGTCTGCGTGCTGGATCGGCCGCAGCGCGCTCCGGCTGCCGTCGTGAGGCACTTTGAGATGACCGGTGAGCAGCTTTTGAAGACGCCCTGGGAGCGGTTCGAGAAAGACGGACGGATCCTCGGCAGCGACAATGCCAATGTCGTTCTGAGCGGCAATCTCGTTCGCATCTCCGGTCGGAACATCGATGATCGCCGCTCGGGCGTGCGCGATACCAGTGCCGCGCTCTCGAACTCGGACATCAAGCTGACGGGCAATTTCAAGACGGATCTCGCCAATCTCGAGCTCGGCGTCCGGGTGTGCAATGACCGGCAGCTGGTCAAGAACAGCAAGTGGGATCCGAACACGCGCTTTGATCTCAACACGTTCCTGAAGGAGCTGTATCTCAAGGCCAAGGACGCGGGAGGCGTGAAAGGACTTTCGATCGAGCTGGGCGAATTCGACCAGGCGTACGGCCTCGAGTACATGCCTGCGGGCGAGTTCAATGACAGCCTTTTCGTCAATCAGGTTACCAATCGTCGGTGGGGCGCGGAGGCGAGCTTCGAGTCGGCGAGCCAGCTCAAGCTTGAGGTCAGCGCTTTTCAAGCGCGGCGAGGATTTGATCGCGGCCCCGAGCATGTGGACAGCATGGCATTTCGGCTGAGCAAGACCCTTACGCTTGATCAAGGCGGGACGCTCGGTGGAGAGATTTCCGGGATGTATCTTGGGAACAAGCATGATCTGGCGCTGGTTCCGGAGAAGCGACTGAGCGCCGGCATCAAGTACACGACCCGGAGCGGTAAGACCAAGGTTTGGGCCGAAGGCGTCATCACCGACAGCAAGACGACTTTCAAGGGCGAGCACATCGCCTTCACGGCCGGGATCGACCAAAAGATCTGCCATGCCGTGCGCGCCACGATCTCGGGGTGTTTTGCCGGCGACGGGCAGGTGATGGCCGGCGTGGACGTTTACGTTCTTCCGCATCTGACGGTCGGGGGCAATTTCATTTACGAAAGGTACAACGACAAGCGAGAGGAACGGACCGTGGACGTCGTGGTGAGCGTGCCCATCAAGCGAAACCCGGAGGCGATTTTCTTCGAGTCCGCGCATCCATAATATGCGTCAAAAAAATGACGGCTCTCCGTGCAATCCTCCGTGTACAGGTTGACCCATGGGCGTTAAACTGGAGACATGCTTCGTCTTTTGCCCCTGCTTACGCTGATTGTCGCGCTTCCAATTCTTTCTTATGCCGCCAACGACTTCGAGAACATGCGGGTACGCTCCGCCGTGGTCGACGCGCAAAAGAAGCTCGGTGAGCTCGAGCCCTATCAGAAGCGCATGTTCGAGGACGAAGTGGTCCCGCAGGCGGGCTTTTTCGTCCGCAATGCGCAGAGCACGTCTTCGGGCCTGAACGTCGACGTCGACGTCGAGGCGATCCGCGGCTTTCTCTCGTTCTATGCGCCGCGGACGCTCGGGCTCGATGACCCGAAGAAGCCCGCGCAGGTATTCGTGCTGCTCCAGACCTCCGAAGACTGCGGTAAGTGCAAGGACGCGTCTCCCGAAATCCGCAAACAGGCCGTCTCGACTCTCGAGCATCGGGGGATCAAGGCGGTTTTTGTCGGCGAAAACGAGCTTCCGCCCCAGCTCAAGGATCCCAAGGCGCAGGCCAAGCAGCTCACGGCTTTCGCCGCCGAGGTGGCCAGGTCCAAGGGCGCGGCGGGTTCGCTCGTGATCGCCTGGAAGCCGATCGAGCCCGAGGATCTCGAGGGCGCGCACGCCGACGAAAAACAGTACCGCATCTCGCTCGCGCTCGACGTGCCGGCGCTCGGGCACGCCGAAGGGCAGTCGGACATCATGGACGAGGATAGCTTTGAAAAGTCTTCGTCGCGGCTCATGACCGAAGCCTGGACCCGGCTGGGAACGGGGCGTGGCTCGGCCACCGCGGTCGCCACCGCCCGCAAAGACACTCAGAGCGAGATCCTGATCGAGGTCAAGGGCGTGAAGGATTACGAGCATTATCTCAAGATCCGCGAAGCGCTTCAGGCCCGCGTCTCCGAGAAGCTCGGCGAGGCCGTCGTTCTCGAGGACCGGATCGTCGCGCGCGGGCTTCTGGTCGTCGCCGCTGGAAGCTCCAAGAAGCCCGAAGAAACCAAGGTCAAGCTCGTGGATCTGAAGCTCGCGGATCCCGAAGTCCAGACGGGGGTATCGGACCTATGAGGCGGGCGATCGGACTCTCGATCCTGCTTACGGCTCTGGCGCTTTCGGGCTGTCAGCGTTCGGGCGCCTACAAGCGCGACCAGGAATACACCAAGGACATTCCGCAGAGCTATTACAACCAGGGGCCCAACGCCGGCCGCAGCTCCGCGCAGAGGCTGGACCCGCTGGTGCAGCCCAAGAAGCGCGTGCTGGTGCTCAATTTCTGGAACGATACTCCAGTGCGCCAGGCGGACATCGGGGAGTTCGCCGCCAATGATCTCAAGCGCGGGCTTTTCATCACTCAACGCGTGATCGTCGCCGACTCGCGTGCGGCCGTGACCACCGAGGATTTCGTCCAGGGCGATAAGATCAAGGTCGCGCAGCTCGTGCGCGAGGGACGCCGCCAAGGCATGTCGGTCGTCGTGATCGGCCGGGTGACCAAAGTGACCTTCAGGCAGAAGGGCGACGACGTGGGCTTGCTCCGCCAGAAGCAGTCCTTCGCTGCGGTTGACGTGGAAGCCAAGATCTTTGACGTGGCCGGAGGCCGCGAGATGATGGCCATCGCCAAGTCAGGGGAGGCCTCGGCGAGCGCCATGGCCGCGATCGAGGAAACCAACATCGACAGCGCGGCCTACAAAGCCGAGCTCATCAAGCTGGCCGTGCGAAACGCGATGGGGTACCTCGTCCCGGACGTGATCAAATCGATCGAGAAGATGGCTTGGGAAGGCCGCATCGCCAAGGTCTCGGGCAGCAAGATCTACATCAACGCGGGGCGGACCTCCGGCCTGGTCATCGGCGACATCCTCAAGGTGCTTTCGCCGGGCGACGATATCTATGACCCGCAGTCAGGCGCGTTCCTCGGTCGCTCGCAGGGGCAGCTCAAGGGAACCGTCGAAGTCATGGATTTCCTAGGCCCCGACGGCGCGGCCACCGAGATCCACACCGGCGGAAACTTCCAGGAAGCCGACGTTGTCCAGCTCTACTAAGTGGATCGGCGTGATTCTGGGTGCTGCGCTTTGCCTGTCGTCAGCGCGCGCCGACGAGATCTATACTTTCGTGATCAAGAAGGCCGAAGACAAGCAGAGTTACAAATGGTGGCTCACCGATTGGCTCGAGAAGCGCGACAAGATGCGATTGATGGATCTCTGGCTCGCGCTGCACAGTCCGAGTCCCTACGAGTTCTTCATCGGGGGCGCCTATATCGGATCAAGCGCCGAGCCGGGCGGCCAGACCTCCGGAACCGATCTTCATGCCGGCGCGTTCGCCAGCATCTTCGGGCTCGAGGCTCATCGTGACTCTTCCTACGGGACGAGGTATTCGGGCGCTTTCGACCTGCGTATTTTCGGCTTCCAGGACCAAGGAACCAACATCACGCTTCAGGCGGGGGTTCGGAGCATCGAGATCGGGGACGCGACTTCCCGCAATCCTCTGCTTGGCGCGAGAGCGACTTTGTATCTCTCGCGGTTTTTCGGCCTGAATGGCCTCTATCAGAACTATCCGCTCTCGACTCCTAATTCGAGCGGGGTGCGTGTTTCCGGACACCGTCTCGAGGGCGGCGCTTTCATCGACTTCAGTTTTCTGAGGATTTACGGCGATTTTTTCTCGGCGCCTGAGACGCTGGCCGAAAGAAACGGGTTTTGCCTGGGTTTTCAGTCGTATTTTTGACATGACCTGATCGGATCAGTCGGCAATGTTTGAGATTCGTATGGAATCTCGATATTCTAAAGATGGAATGGGCATCCATCTGCTGAACAGCGATGACTTTGAGTCCATTGTAATCACGGTAAAGGGGAAGAACGTGACGTCCGGGCTTGTCCTCCGCGAGCTGATTCCCGTCGAAATCCAGGAGATCGGCGAGGAAGGGATCGTGCTTTCGATGACCTCCCATTCGTGCGCGCAAGGACATCACCTCGAGCTGGATTTTTTTGTGTCCCGAGGCGAATGGCGCGAAAATCAGAAGGTGACCGCTAAAGTGCTTACGACTGAGTCCTGCGGGAGCGGCGCGGATCGGGTCTGTGCCACGTTGATTCAATATGATTCTGCGGGCTGGAGCCGATGGATCGCCGTGATGACCGGGCGGCAGACGGAGATCGAGCAGTATTTCGCACGAGTAAAGGATGTACAATGAGCCAGCTTTCGAACGACAAGATGAGCCCCGCGGCCAAGCAGGTCGCGACCTATCTGAGCGGCAGGCGCGTGCTCGTGGCGGATCCGAACGCCGCCTCGCGCGCGGGTTTAGCCAAAGCGATGATCGGCTTCGGCGCCAAGAGCAGCAGCGTGGACATCGTAGGCGACGCCGCCGACGCGCGAGTCTTGCTGCGGTCGAAGAAGCCCGATGTCCTGGTCTGCGAATACGCGCTGGGCTCGGTCAGCGGCCTCGAGCTCGCCCAGGACATGGCGGCCTACGCGGACCCGTCCCAGAAGCTCTTCGTGCTTGTGACCTCCAATACCTCGCAGTCGCTCGTTGCCCAGGCGGCCGAAGAGGATGTAGATCTTTACCTTCTCAAGCCTTACACGCTCAAGACTTTGTCCGACAGCCTCGGCCGCATCGTCGGCGCGAAGATGAACCCGTCCGAATACACGCAGGCGATCCAGGCGGGAAAGAGGCATCTGGCGAGCGCCAAGCCCGAGGAGGCGATCGCCGAGTTCATGCGCGCCGAAAGGCTCAACGAGAAGCCTTCGCTCGCGCTGTATTACCGCGGTCAGGCCGAGCTTTACAAAAAGCTCGTCGACGAGGCGATCGGCAGTTTTACTCAGGGCCTCAAGTACAATGAGATGCACTACAAATGCATCACGGGGCTCTTCGACGTTCTCTACGGCCAGAAGCGGCACCAAGACGCTTATGAAGTGGTCAAGCGAATCGCCAAATACTTCCCGGCCAATCCCAAGCGGCTCTCGCAAGTTCTCCAGCTCGCCATCCAGACGGGCAACATCGACGACGTCGAGAGCTACTATGCCGGTTTCCAGGAGATCGAGACTCGCAGCGACGAGCTGGTCCGTTACGTCTGCGCGGCTCTCGTTGTCTGCGGCAAGCAGTACTTCAGGACGGGAAGACCCGAAAAAGCCGTCGATATGCTCCAGAAAGCGACCGTCAGCGCGGCTGGCAAGCCTCAGGTGCTCAGGGAGATCGTCGTGACGCTCGCCGAGAACGGAAAGCTACCGGAGGCGCAGGCTGCGCTCTCCCGGTTTCCTTCCAACATGCGCAATGACATCAACTACCATATGGCGAGTTTCCTGCTTTTCCGGGCCGAGAACCCGGCGCCCGACGCCTGTTTCATGGTACTGGGCAAGATCATACGCAGCGGAGTCAAGGACCCGCAGCTCGACTACTGGAAGATCCGCTTGCTCGTCATGCTGGGCAAGGTCGACCAGGCCGAAGATAATTCGATCGATGCCGGCAAGGATTGGCCGGATCACAAGGCCCTTTTCGCGAAGGCGCTTCGCGGGGAGTGACCGTCAGTCTGGTTTTTGCTCGTCGGCTGAAGAGAGCCATTGCTGGAGCTCAGCGTCGCTCATCAAGGCCTTTCCGCGCCAGTCGATGCGTTCTTCGAGACGGGTGAGGAGCCGGTTCATCTCCTTCAGGCGGTTGAAGTTCTCTTCCATGGCGAGCACGGTTTTTTTCGAATCGGGATGCGCGCGTTTGAGCAGCTCGGTTTGCAAGGCGAGCGTCTGGAGCGGCGTATTGGAACGGTCGCGGATGCTCAGGAAGACGCGCGCCGTCTCTTCGAGCGCGCGCGCCCGAGCCTCGGACGCCATGAGGCGTCGGATCGTCAGGTCATCCCGCATGCGAAACGCGAGCAGACAGGCGGCAAGCAGAGCGTAGATCGTCGTGACCACTGGCTCGCCTCTCTTGATCACGTAGGAATTTCGCGCGATATCCAGGCTGAACCAGAGCACCAAGGTCTCGGCGAACGAAAGCGCCAGGAGCGCTGCCGAAAACAGGTAGGAGCCCGGAATCATGATCGCTAGCGCGAGAAAGAGGAGCTTCGAGCCCATCAAGGGAACCCAGGGGCTCGAGAGCTGCAGATAGGTGATATGCCTAGTCCACATCGCCGCAGAGAGCGAAGCGCAGATCAGGAAGTAGACCGCCCTCATGCCTCGTGGCGTCCAGCGCTTCCCGATGATCGGAAGCGAAAGCAGGTAGCCGCCTGAGAGGAAGAAGCTCGTCATTTCGAAGAATCGAGTCCGCTGGCTTTCCTCCGCGATGGGAGAGAGCGCGGTGAGCACCTGGCTGGTGAGGATAAGGACGGCGAAGACCAGAGTCGCGTTCCACGCCTGCCGATACCTGTAGCTGTCAGGCAATCTCGAATCGGGCATCAGCGGGTCACTTGATTAACGCCTCGATTTCGGCGATGTGCGCGGGCTTTTCGAGGATCTTGACGTTGGGAAAGTGCTGCGCCTCCTGGACGAGCGGGTGCGATCGGGCATGGCCGGTGAAAAACACGACCGTCCCGCCGAATTTTTGCCCGAGCAGCCAGCGGTAGGCGTCGACACCCGACGGAAGATTGGGGCCCAGGTTGACATCGAGGAAGACGACGTCGGAGGCGAGGACTTCGTTTTTCTTCTGAAGAAGCTCGCTGTAGGATTCGGCGAACGAGCACGTGCGCGCGCCGATGGCGTCGAAAAGGTCTTTCATCGCGTGACAGAGATTGGTGTCGTCGTCCAAGATGAAAACGCTTTTCACCTTTGAAACAATAGAGATTAGCTAAGGTTGGGTCAAGTGCTGCGCGCTAGCCCGAATGGGGGAGGGCGCTGCGTAAGATCTGGGGCAGGCGCGGAATGAAGATGGACCCACTCGGGACAGGTTCTTCGCGGTAGAAAGCTCTCTGCTTGAATTTTACCGGCAGAAACGGGGCGATTTGGGGGTGTTTCGGTCCAATGCGGGGGTCTCCGTTCGGTTCGGAATAGGGCAGCATTTCCGACCCGACAAGTGCCAGTCCCACCCAATTGAAGGAACCCCGGTTGTAGCGAAGCTGCCGATGCGGGCTGGGCGAAATCCCCTTGACGTTGAACTCCTCTCGCATTGCTTGGAGGCGAGGGTCGTCTTCATCGCGGACTTCGCCGGGCTTGGGTTCCTCAAGCGGGATTTTGAATGGCTCCATGAGAAAGGTCACGCAGTTCTGCTCGCCGTCCTTCTGCTCGGGATTGTAAATGTACTTGAAGGTTGTAGGGTCCCGCTCGAAATCCGCGACCTTCTTCGAGTAGTACTCGCCTAAGGCTTCGGCCCGGTCCTCGTTGAACGCGTGTCGCTCGGCAAAGAAAAGGCCTGGAGACGCAGCCGGGCCAAATTCGGAAAATTTCTGGGTCTCACTCTTCCACTTCTCGATGAACTCCTCGATCGTGAGCTTGCGCGGGTAGGGTTGCGTTTTGCTCAAAGGGCCCTCGGTAATTTCATAAACCCAGTCACCCACAAGGGCGCTCATATGCGGATAGGCGGCGCCTCGATAGGGGACGGACCGATAGATGAACCAGAAACCCTTATGGCCCATCCTATGGTGGAGGTCGAGAAAGCCTTCCAGGGACAAGCCGGCTGGGCTGTATCCGGAGATGGATTTGTCGATCTTGGTGATCTCATCGACAAAATCAAAGGGCGAGACGGCGTCTTCCCAAAGCATCTCGCGTTGGTGTTCCCTGGGGTCTCCAAAAATGTAATTAGTGCGATCCCAATGCGATCTAAGTCGCTCGATCTCCTCGAGACGCTCGGGAGAGACTCGGTGAACGAGGTCCAGTCGCCCCCAGTGCCGAAGGAAGTAGCGGTTTAGCGATTCGGTCGTTGTCTTTGCGACCGCGTGTGACACCGCAGGGGCCATCCCAGTGCAAGCCAGAGCAAGAATGAAAGCCCACCCGGCGCGGCGCGGGCGGTGCGCGGTCAAACCCATATTCGGGTTCAGTAGGTATCATATACCGACTAAATGAGTCAACTACTGACGCTTAGAGGTTCTCGATGATTTCTTCAATGACTTCAAAGGCTTCCTGAGCATAGGCCAAGGGGTCGATCCCTCGCTCGGCAAGGTAGGTCTGAAGCCCTCCCATGATCACGCCCTGGATCTGGCGAGCGATCTTTTCGCCGTCGACCTTCTTCTTGCCCTTGGCGGACTTCCTGAACTCGCCCTGGGCGATCCCCTGGAAGACGTAGCCGGCCAGTCGCTCGCGTCCTTTCCTGCGAAAGGATTCATGGGTCGAGGTAAACGGCTCGCGGAGCATGGCCAGGTAGATGAAATACTCGATGAGGCGCGCTTCCTCGGGGTTTTCGGAGAACCACCTGAAAAAAGAGAGCGTGTAGATCTCGAGCAAGCCGCGCACGCTGCGCTTTTGGCTCGATACGGCATCCAGGACGTAGTCGTTGAAACGCTGGATCCGCGTCTGCATCACCTCGGCAAAGAGACTGTCGAGCGAAGGGAAGTAATACCCAATGAGCGACTGGTCGACGTCAGCCAGTTTCGCGACCTCTTTCATCTGGGTGCCGATCACGCCCTGGGCGAGGAAAAGGCGGGTGGCCGCGTCCAGGATCTTCTCGCGCCTGCCGACCTGGTTTTTCTTGCTCATCCCCTAATTTCAAACCATTTGAAAAATATTTGCAATGGAAAGAATTTGATGTATAACGCATCAAGTCAGGATGTCGCGATCGCCTGAGAATCCACGACAAGCGGATGAGAGGCGGCGCCATTCAGCTTCGGGGCTCGATGCCGTAGAACGAGCGGACTGGTTACACAGGAGGAATTTATGAGGATATTGGTAATCGCATTCGCATTGATCTTGGGTGGCGCGGCCGCCCAGGCTGACTCTTGTTCGAAGGACGTGGCCCCGCTCCTGAACACGCTCTTTTCGAGCCTCGGCCATGACTGCAAGGCCTATGTGTCGCTTTTCGCGGACGATGCCCAGTACTACCATCAGCACGACGGCTATAAGACCTATCCGGAGCTGCTGAAGAACTGCCAGGGCTACGCGGGGTTTTGCCCGGGAGACAGCTGCCAGTTTTTGCAGAATGGCGAACCCCTCGTGGTTGCCCGCGGTAAGAGCTGCCACATCCTCGTGCCTTATATCTGGGCGGAGATGCCGGCGAACCACAAGGCCCCCGGTAATCTCGAGCCTCACACGGGCTGGGAGTACATCATCGCCAACCCAGCCGCTGCGTCGCGAGTCGGTTACGGCATCCAGTCTTTCTCCGAGCTTGAGTCGAGCTATTCGGTGGCGTTCAACTGGGCCAAGCCCGATGACACGCCCGCGGTCGTAGCGGAGAGCGCACTCTACCTGCTCTCGCTCAAAAACAGCGCTTCCAAAGGCGAATGCAACTCTCCGATCGCTCCGACGCTGACCCGGTTCTTTGACAATAAGAGCAGTGCTGGCGGCGTCTTTCGCCAGCAAGGCGACGCCGTCGTCCTTGCGGCCGGGGGGCTTTGCCAGGTGACCGTGCCTTACTCGGCTCAAGTGGGCGCCCGATTGAAGTCTGGACAGTTTGTTCTCACGCTGCGGCCCGTGGAGAACGGTACGTATCTGATCGACGATGCCGTGGAATTTCAAAAAACGAAGTAAAGAAAGGAAGTCTGTATGAAAATGTCTTCAAATAATGCAATGGTTCTCGCTCTCACCGGTCTCGTAATCGCGTCTTCGCAAATGGCCAATGCTGACGCCGTTTGCCCAAGCGACATCGTCAAGCCCTTCGTCGGAAAATGGCAAGGCAAGGCTCTGCTGGTTTCGGCACAGGATGCTCAGCAGCAGTCGGGGACCCGGGCCGAATTCGTGATCCTGGATTGCCAGTCGTTCGGGGCAACCTTCAACTATCTGGACGGTGCCGGAAAGGTCGTGAGAACCGTGACGTTCAAGGCGGCCATTGATCCTCAAGAAGCCGGATCCTTCGCTATCCTGGACGGAACCGTGACGGATGGTTCGGGCGTGACCGAAATGACGGGCTCGTTCAGGCAGATTCAGGAGGGGACTCTGCTCGGTACCTTCTTTGGATCCATCGGGGGCAAGCCCGCCTATATGACGGAACTGATGAACGTGACCCAGCCTCAAGGTGGCCCAAGCCACCTGGTGAGGACTGTTCAGATGTTCGATAGCCGCGGCGGCAATTATCTCGCCAGCCGGATCGTCAACGACACCCAGGTTCAATAACACATGAAGAAACCCATCGCTTTCCTTTCGCTCTGCGCGCTCGCACTGACCTTAGGCCCATCGTTGGTCGCTGGTGCTCGTGCCTCGGACTCGATCGACTACGGAACCGTCCAGGCCGAGAACGGCAAGACTCTTCGCTACCGTCGCACGAGCACCGGCTACCTGCTGGTGCTGACGCCGGGGCAGGAGATCCTAGCCAGCCTCGCCGCTTTCCAGAAAGCGATGGGTTTTTCATTTGCCACCGCCACGGGCATTGGCAATGTCTCCAACACCCAGCTCGGGCAGTACAATCTGCGGGCCCGAAAGATGGACAAGTCGCCGGTCTTTCCGGATGCGCACGAGGTGACGTCGCTAGTCTGCAATCTTGCGATTCTGGTTGATCCGAGCGGCGCGAGCAGGCCTCTTCCGCATTGCCATATCAGCATGGCGCTATCCCCAGCGGAGGGATTTCACCTGGTTGGAGGGCACCTGATCACTGCGACGATCGCGGTCGTAGGCGAGATCTCCCTCACGACAGCGGAGATGTCGCCTCTTGCGGTCAAGACGCACGACCCGTACTTCAACGGCGACGCATTTGACCTGAATGGCTTGGATGGGGTGCCGGTGAACCAGTAGCTGCCCTTAAGGGTTCGCCTTCCTCGCGACCACGATCTTGAGCGGCGGAAACGTGGAAGTCCAATAAGGGCCCTTGAGTTCGGCCGTGAGACCTTGAGCGCGGAAGGACTCGGCGTAGTCCTGGGTGTGGCGAAAATCCGAGATCAGAGCGATCCCTCCGGGTTTGAGAACGCGCGCCATTTCGCGGCAGGCGGCTTCTCGCTGCTCGGGCTGATAGAGATTGTGGATGCAGAGGTTGGAGACAATCACGTCGATGCTTTGATCGGCGAAGCTCATCTTTCGGACGTCTTCGCTTTTGAGCTCGATCCTGCTTTCAACGCCTTCAGCCTTAACGTTCTTAATCGTGTTTTCGATTTGATTGCCCGAGAGGTCTTCGGCGTTCCAGATATCGATGCCGATCGACTTTCCGGACGTGAGTCGCTTGGCGGCGCCGATCATCAAAAGGCCGCGGCCCGTGCCCACATCGAGCACGGTCTCGGTTCCTTTCCACGAGACCATGCTGAGCATCCGGTCGCGGTGTTTGAACTTGCCCCATTTCGCGTAAATAATCATGAAGCTGGAGCTAGCAATCCATGAGGCGCCCCACCAGATGAGAGCCGACCCCAGAAAGCTGATCTGTGTTCCAAAAACCGTGAAGGGAGGGATCAGCAATCCGGCGACGATTAAGGCCGCGCCGAGGATATAGAAGTTTCGGATCACGCCCGGGGCGTCGATGCCGTAATCAGGAGTCATCGCTCACTCCTGCTACCGGCGACAGCTGAAATGTCGTCCAAGAGCTGGGTCCGGATCGCGGGGTCGATCGGCCCGTAGATCGCTGTATCCTTCCGAAGCGTGTGGCCATAACCGGCATGGAGCACCAGTTTGGCCGGATGAGGCATCTGATTCGCATAAGGAGCAGCAATTCCAAATTCGCGATTTCCCGGCGTCTGCGTGTCGGTGTCGTCATCGCCGTTATGCGCGATGACGATCCCAGGATAGTGGATGAGCTTTGCGGCCGTCACTGAGGAGTCTGTCAAATAACGTTTCCACCAGGCATATGAGGTGAAGGGAACTTCCTGCAATGAATAGGGCTCGCTATCGGCATGGGTGAGCGCTTCTTGAACCATGTCCTGATACTGGTGTTCGAGCGTCTGCTCGAGGGTGCTTGCGGTCCAGTAGCCCGTGGCGGAATGAAGCTGGTCCGACGTGACGCCAAGCCTGGAGAAGTAGGGATCTGCCCGGTAGCCCTGGTCGATCTCGGCGTTGGTGAGCTTCCCGTCGTGTGAAGTGTCCCAGTTCAGGATGCGCATGAAGCGGCCGACCTGCTGCCACAGGATGGTGCTCTGCGGGCTCTCCGAGGCGAAGCCCATGAAGACCATGCCGCTGGGTGCGATCCTCCCAGCGTTCACTAGGTTTGCGGCATGTAGCGTTCCTTCAGAATGAGCGAAGATTAAAATCCGTGAGGGATCTGCTCCCGCGCTCGTGGCCGCGAAAGAATAGGCTTGGGCGATGTCATCCTCGATCGAATCAAAGGACACTGTTGCGCGCTCATCTTTATTGAGACAGGAGTCGATGTAATGCTTCTGTAGCTCGGCGGCGCTCGAGCAACTCGGGCAGGCGGGCATGGTCTTGGCGTTGCAGCGCACGCCCCGTTGGTCCATGCGCAAGGCGGCGATCCCGCGTTCGTTGAGCGCATAAGCCAGGTCACGGAAGATGAAATCCGCGTCCGTTCCGCTTTGGCCCAGGTAGACATCTCGGTCCCAGAGCCCGGTGCCTGGGATCATGATCACAACGGGAACGCGCGTGGACTCTGGAATCGCGGCAGGATAATCGAGCTCGCCTGAGAGCTGGGCTCGTCCGTCCTCGCTAGGAAAGGAGAAGCGGACGACGCGAGTGCCAGCCACGGCCTGTCCCTGGATGGGCAGCAAAAGACTGAGGGTCCAAGCGATAAGGAGAAGGCGCGACATCCTGTTGAACTGAGCGCGTTCGACGAGTTTTGTAGTCATAGAAAGCCCCCGCAGATCAAGTGCATGGTTGAGATCTATGTTGCAGGGCGATGTTTGGCAAGGCCCCGGTCGGGCTCCATTATAGATCGCGCTTAAGTGTCCAGTTCGCAAAGGATCGGCTGCCGACGCGCCACTCGGTTTGCCGATCCTGGCGGAAGCCAAGCTTTTCGTAGAATCGGACATTTCGTTCGAGCTGGGTCGTGAGAATCATCGGAAGCGGTGCTTTCAGGCAGGACCGGAGCACGGAAGATCCCAGACCCTGACCCTGAAGCGAAGGCTGAATGGCGACCATAGACAGGTACCAATAGGATTTTCCATTCGCCACGTCTTGGACCTCGAGATCATGGGTGCTCTTGAGTTGGAGTAAATGCTGGATCGATTTGCGACCAAAGTGGAGGGGCATGAGCGGCAACCCAGCTCGAAGCATTTTCAGCAAAGAGATTTTCGGCGCGTTCGGCGGGATGAGCGTGAAGGTTCCAGCAAGCTCGCCCGTCATTCGGTCACGGAGAACTCGGATCGCGCCGGTTTCTTGTTGGAGCCCGAGGTTTCTTTCAAATAGCCAGCGGAGACCCGCTTCGACTTCGGAGGTCCGGAAAACTGACGAATAGGCTGGGTTGCCTTTGAAGACTCGAGCCAGGAGCGCGGAGCAAGCCCGGATATCGCTCCGGAGAAGAGGCTCGAGTGAATATCTATCCATCGGATTTCGCTCAATCCCGAAATTCGGGGTGCTTGCCGACGAACTCCTGCAGTTTGAGTGCGGAAGCTTTCTGTTCGGCGATGATTGCGAAGAAACCAGATTCAAACTTCCGGAGTTTCATCCAAAATCATATAGCTCAGGGCGTCAGCTCTTGCAATCGTGGCTCTGGACGAGTGAATACTTCGCTATTATTAAAGAGTTGGCTGTTTAAGCTGCTTTCCCATGATCTGAAACATCGAGGATCTCAGGACAGAATATCCAAGATGGGGCGTCGAGCTTCCGGGAAGATCCGGAGCTGATCGGTCGCTCCCTTCTCGTCGATTGACCTCAGTTCAGATGTTGAGGAGCAACAGGCCCCTCACTCATAGAAGTGCAAGCCAGCCTGCGGTTTATGACGGGGCGTTCGCTGAAAATCATCGGGTTTACGGGCGATCGAGCATTGTGATGAAAGCTTGAGAAGCGCTGCTTAAATTTAAGTGAGACCTATAAAAGGCGCAAAGCTTAACTTGAGGCAAGGGAATGTCCGTCGAGAGTAAAGAAAGGTTTTGCCGGTCTGATTTGTAGACAAATTCGGGCACGAGGCCCACGCCCCATCCTTGAAGAACAAGCTCATGTACCATTGTCCAACTTTGGATTTGGTGAAAAACGGGAGGCTGCTTCTTTTTTCGAAAATGCGCGCGGACCGCACGGACTTCCGATCCCTTATCGCCAACCAGGAAAACATCGCGATGGCGCTCTCCTGTTTTTCGTTCAATCAACACAAAGGGACAATCGCTCAGGACCTTCCTCTCATATTGCGCAAAATTTCCGTCTTCGATTCCAAATCCAACTTCAATTTCCTTTGAAGCGAGCAAGGTTTCGAGTGCTTTGGAGTTTCCGATCGATACCTGCACCGTGACATTCGCATTCTTGGCAGAGAATTCAGTCAACTTCTTTGCCAACAAGTGTTTGCCGATACTATGAGAAAAACCCACGCACAAAGTGCCCGAAATCGACTTCTTATCGGTTTTGGCTAGATTAATCGTGTTTTGAATGCTGTCAAAAACGGCATCTGAGTTCTCATATAGCTTTTTACCTTCATGGGTAAGGACGAAACTTCGACGCGCGTGCTGAACTAATTGGGCGCCTATCTCCCGCTCCAGAGACCGGATGGCCTGGCTGATAGCTGAGTGGGTAATTCGATTAAGCTCGGCGGATTTCGAAATGCTTTCAGCCCTGCAGGCGTCACAAAAATACTTGAGGTGATATAAGTTTATCATTGTAAGTTAAAGTAACATAAAATGATAGGTTTATGAAGTTTGATTTATCTAACTGATCCCCTATACATCGCCTCAATAGTGAGTATTTAAGAAATTCGGTTTATGAGTTTGAAGAAAGCTCTTGGCCTGACGGAGCCGTCGAAGATGACCTCAGGCGGCTAGAGATCATCATTCGAGAGATCGAATGAAGCTTAAGTAGGTGGAACTTTCGCCGGGAAACAGATGTTTGATCGAAGTTTGACGCGGTGAGCAGTAACAAATGAACGATTGGCTCGCACGCCAATCAAGAAAAAGGAGTAAGAAAATGAAAACGAAGTATCTCTGTACTGATTCAATGAAGACGTGGGTTCTCGCGGCTTTCGTCCTGATGATCGGTTCTCTGCAAACGGCGATAGCTGAAACCACCTGCCCGAGCGACGCCGCGAAGCCTTTTGTCGGCAAGTGGCAGGGAAGCGCTATTCTGATTCCGGCCCAGGCCGCCCAGCAGCAGATGGGGAGCAGGGCCCGTCTCGAGATCCTAGACTGCCAGTCCTTCCATATCGAAGTGAACTACCTGGATAGCGCGGGCAACGTGGCGAGAACGGTGCAGTTCAAGGCTTCCGCCGATCCCGAGCAGGAGGGCCTGTTCACCGTCATGGATGGCTCGGTCACCGATGCCTCGGGCGTCAATCCGCAGACCGGGACCTTCAAGCTGCTCCAAGAAGGAACGCTTCTGGGTACGTTCATCGGTGCGATCGGGGGCAAGCCCGCTTACATGACGGAGCTTCTGAACGTGAGCGCGTCCCCGAACGGGGAGAGACATCTGGTGAGGACCGTTCAGATGTTCGCCGGCCGGCAAGGCGGCGAATACCTCGGGACTCGAGTCGTGAACGATACCGAAGTGAAGTAAAGGTGAATCATGAAACAGATGATCGCTCTCGGCTCGCTGCTCGCGCTCTCGTCGACGTCTTTTGCTATGGCCGCTGCTGCCCTCGGTTACGGCACGGTTCAGGCTGAAAACGGCAAGATTCTGCGCTACCGGCGAACCGGAAGCGGTTATCTGCTTGTGCTGACTCCCGGTCAGGAGATTCTCCCGAGTCTCGCTGCCTTCCAGAGGGTGATGAAGTTTCCCTTCGCGACAGCGACGGGCATAGGCAACGTCTCGAATGTCCAGCTCGGACAGTACAACTTGCAGGCTAGGGCGATGGATAAGTCACCCATCTTCCCAAACGCGCACGAGGGGTTCCACGTGGTCGGCGGCCACCTGATCACCGCGACGATTGCGGTCGTCGGCGAGATCATGATCACCACTGAGCATATGTCTCCGATCGCGGTCAAGACTCATGACAGCTATTTCAATGGCGATGCCTTTGATCTCAATGTCTTGGATCGCTTGCCACCGGATTCTGAATTCTAAATTCTGAATTCTAAGAAACCGCATTCTGGTTTCTGCCGGCCTATCGACGCCAGTTACCGAAATCTTTGAGCGGGAAGTACGCCGGACCTTGTTTCACGACGAGTAGGGACTTGAGTCCTTCTCGAAGAACCCACCGTTCAAACCGCTGATACTGCCCCATTGCGCACGCGAGTGCGGCTTGCACAAAATAGACACGGATCAGCGGCGAGGTATCGATCGGCTTCATGTGAGTCATTCATTCAGAAAAAGGTTCGAGCTAATCTGGCCTGGATGACCCCGGCAATCCAAAAACAGAGGCTAGACAAGCCCTAGTCACGGGCTAGCCCGACCAGGAGATCTCGCGACACTTTTGGATACGTCGAAGCAGTGGGAGTGGATTAGAAACGATCTGAGACCGGTTTTAGTTTCACAGAGTTGCTGAAACAAACCGAAGGGGCCGGAAGGAAAATGGTTCGGGCGACAAGGATTGAACTTGTGACCCCCACCGTGTCAAGGTGGTGCTCTCCCGCTGAGCTACGCCCGAACATATAAGATGCGGAGACCCTGATATAGCCTCGAAGGGTGGAGGCGTCAATCTCTCTTTTGATGCCAAAAATGGCTCTAAATTGGGTAGGGTCCAGGGCGTGAACCCCGAAATTCGCATCATCCAAACCGCCGACGGCGCTGAGCCTTGGACCTACGAGGCCCTCGAGCGCCTTCAGGACCGGGTTGCCGAGCGGGTGCTGGCGGGCGGCCAGGGTGCGCTGATCTTCTCGGAGCTTGAGCCGGTGGTGACTCTGGGCAAGCGGACGGATCGCGAGCGCGATCTGAAGGAAGAGCCCGCTTCGTTTGACCGCCTGGGGATTGGGCTCAGGGATGTGCGTCGGGGAGGGCTTGCGACCTGGCATGGGCCAGGGCAGTGGGTGATGTTCGCGGTGGACCGACTTGAGCGCCTCTGCGGGGATCCGCGCGGCGTGCGTCGCGCGGTCACGGCGCTGCTCGAGACCGCCGCCGAAGTGGCGGAGCGGTATGTCCGCGGGGCGGAAGTCCGCTGGGGCGACGAGACCGGTGTTTGGTGTGCGAGCGGAAAGCTGGCATCCGTCGGAGTGCAGATCCGCGATGGCGTTCTGCTCCACGGGCTGGCGCTCAATGTGCGGCGCATGCCCGAGAGTTTTTACGGGATCCGACTCTGCGGCCTCGACGCGCAGCCGGCGTACCTTTCGAATGCCGTGCCCGAGGTGGAGTTCGCGCAAGTCCGCGAAGAGCTCGAGCGCGCAATCCTGAGACGTTTCTGGAAGGGCTAGGGGAAATACGGCTCGAAGTCGAATTTCTTGTAGTAGGCCCGCCCATTCACGAAGAGCGATGCGCTTGCATTTTGCCCGGTGGAGGGCGTGAGGATCGATAACTCGAACTTCTGCTCGTAGAAACCGCCGTCATCGGGGTTTCGAACTGCTGAGGTGCCTTCGTACTCCTCTAATATGGACCCGTCGCCCTGGGCGGTGGTGCGGGCGAGGTTGAGCAGGACGAAGCCTTCGTGCTTCAGAGGGTCATGAGTGAAGATCGCAAGATAATCGGTGCCTGAGGCGCTCTTGGCCAGGCAGAGCGTGCCGAGATGGTTGGGCGAGCCGCAGCGCCCGATCGTGATGGGATTGCTGTTCAAGCCCGAGTCGGCTTGAACGGTGAGCGCGGCCAGAGCGATGAGGACGAACGCAATGATGCGCATGGTGAACCCTCCGGAGTCTCCGGTGGCCGACTGCAAGCGCGAGGCCAGGGGCCTGGAGTGTGGTCAGTAAGGCGTGTCTTTTCTCGGTCAGGATCCGGGAGTTTTCTTTCCGAGGTCACTGAGCGGTTCTTGGCGCACAGGATGTGCGGTTTTCCAAGAGGGCAGGAGCCCGCTAAGCGACAAGACCTCGGAAAGAAAACTCCCGGATCCTGCTCGTGAGCGGATTCGCCTTACTTACAGCGATCGCCCTCGCAGGTACGCGGCTTGATCGTGCGGAGCTTGATCCGGTTGATCTCGTCGTGGAGCTGCTTGGAGTTGGCGCCTTCGCCGAAGCTGATCTCGACGCGGCGGTTGCGTGCGTATGCGACGGGCGTATTGCCCGGGTCAACTGGGCGAGTCTCGCCGTAGCCCGCGGTCTTGATCTTGCTGGCAGGGACTCCCGAGGCGACGAGCACGCGGGCGACGGAGCCGGCGCGCTGCTTGGAGAGCTTGAGATTGTCGTTCGCGTTACCCGTTGCGTCGGTGTGGCCGCTGACCTTGAGCGTTTTCCAGAGCCCTTGATTGCCTGCCAGGTAACGGCCGACCTCGGCGAAGAACTTGCGCGATTCGGGGTAGAGGGTCGCTTTAGCGATTTCGAAGTGAACGACTTCGTCGTCAAATACGAGAACGGCTTCGCTCGGGACGATCTTCTCGACGATTTTCTCTTTTTCGACGATCTTATCGACGTATTCGGTGCGGGTCGTCTCGGTCTCGCGGACGACCGTCTTGCTCTTGAAAAGCGGGATGCCGATCTCGAAAGACAGCAGCGGCATCCAGACCTGGCGGTCCGTGATCGTGAGGTCGGTGATGAGCTGAAGGCCAAGGCGGTACTGGATGTCCTCGTCGAGCCACGCCCAGGTGGCCTTGGGTCCGATGAAGACCTGCGCGCCGCTTTGCGTGTCGACGGGTCCGAAGTCGGTGTTGGTGCCGAACATCACGCGGCCGAGCAGGCCGAGCTCGAGGTGGGAATTGGCGAAACGGTAGCGAGGACTCAGGTCGACGAAGCCGGCCTGAGTGATGATGGTCGTGTCGGTGGTAAGGCCAGTGAGCGAGCTGGTGCTCGAACCCGAGAGGCGGGAGTAGAGCCAGCCCAGTCCAAGGTCGAAGGCGATCTTGGGCGAGTAGAGCGCGCCGGTGATGCGCCCTTCGGCGTTGAGGCCCTTCTTGTTCGAGTCGACGTTGTCGGTCAGCCAGGAGTAGCCGAGGCCGGCGCCGCCAAAGAGCGAGAACCGAGTGGCGTTCGGATCGTTGTTCTCCTCGACGTGCTCGCGGGTGACCGAGTCGACCTTGGGCTCGGCAGGTTGCGAGGTCTGCGTCGTCGAGTTCGTCTCCGTGACGATCGGCTCGGGCGCGCTGGAGCCGAGCGCCGGCGGGTCATCGGCATGGCTCAGAGCGGGGTTCACTGCTGCGATCATCAGCATGGGGCACAGGGCCACGAGCCAGCAACGGGTAGGATTTTTCAGCATAAGGTAATGATTTCAATTTAAAGGCGCGTTGTGCCGGAAGGAAGCGATAATTTTTTGACGGTCATAACGGGCTTCAATTCTTTTTGAGTGGGTCCGATAAGCCAACGGACAGGAACACACTCATGAAAACTCAATTCTCGAAAATGACGTTGGCGGCATTGATCCTCGGGGCGCTCGCGGTGGCGGGCTCTGGGTGCAAGAAATCGGTGCTACGGTCCATCTCCGGCGGAAGCGGCGGGGCGAGCGTCTCAGACATCTCGGTCACGTCAACAGCCTCCTCCTGCGTGATCACGACCTTCTTCGCCGATTACTGGCGCAAGAACACGGCTGAGGACATTCAGTTCCAGTGCGTGACCGCCAAGGGCAAGGTCGTCAAGAAAGTCGAGTGCCAGCTGGACGCCGGTTCTTGGGATTCGTGCACGACCAACCTGACCCAGCACCTGACAGGGCTTACGCCGGGAGACCATGTCTTCCACGTGCGCGGCAAAGCGGATGACGACGATCACGACTCCGGCGTCGGCCATGACTGGGCGTTCAGCCTGGATCTGCTCTGGGGCGTCGACAATCTTCCTCCGACCATCGACACCGTGGATGCGACTCCTTCGGACACTTCGGTTGTCGTTTCTTTCACGGGACACGACAATCCAGGCGGAAGCGGCCTGCTCAAGTTCGAGTGCAAGCTCAACACGGGAAGCTACACGACCTGGACCGATTGCAGCTCTCCGGTCACTTACGGTGGGCTCACCGCCGGCACGAATTACACTTTCACGGTTCGCGCACAGGATGTGGCAGGAAACTACTCGAGTACGGCGGGCTTTGACAAAACATTCACGACCACCTCGCCTCCGCCCGGCGGCGGCGGTGGGCTTACCGCTTGTCTGATCAACCCTCATCCAAATGCGATCACCAATCTGCGGACGCAGGCGCTGGCCTACACCTGTCCTTCGACAGGGATCGTGGGTCTCGAATGCATGAAGGACACGTTCTGGGCCCCATGCGCGAGCTCGACTTCGGCGACGATGAGCGGATTGGATGACGGGCTGCACGTCTTCGCGGTCCGCTACCGCGATACTGGCGGAGATGCCGGCGGAACCGACGTCGTCGCCTGGGTCGTCGATGCGACTCCGCCGACGATCAATATCACGGGCCAGGACGTCTCGACGCTCTCGCCAAGTTTCAGCTTCGTGGGTTCCGACACCGGTGTGGGCATCGATCCCGCAAGCTACCTCTGTCGCCTCGAAGACGGCGGAACGGTGGTCGCCGATTGGACGTCCTGCTCGTCCCCCAAGGCCTACACCTCGGGCATCGTCGCGGGCGACAACTACACCTTCAAGGTTAAAGTCTCCGATCTGGCGGGCAACACGAGCGCGCCGGCGACTTACTCCTGGATGGCGACCGATGGCGCGATCCCGGTTTGCACCGTCACGACCTCGTTTCCGGCTCTCTGGCGCAACAACGCGTCCGAAACCATCTCGTATCACTGTTCCTCGAGCGTCCCGATGGACTCGACGAGCTTCGAGTGCCTCGACAAGGGCAGCTGGGTGAGCTGCGGGACCTCTTCGTATACGGTCTCCGGTTTGACCTCCGGTACGGCGGACAACGAGTTCCGCGTGCGGGCGAAGGACATGGTTGGCCACTCCAGCGCCCCGAGCGCTCCGCTTACATGGAAGACCGACCTCGTCAAACCGACGGTCAGTGTCGCGCTCACGCTCAACGCGAACCCGAGCGCGAGCTTCTCTTATAGCGTCAGCGATACCGGCGGAAGCGGTCCGGACAACACGCGGACGGAGTGCAAGATCGACAACCTCGCGGGCTTCAATAACTGGCATTCATGCCAGACGCTCTACACGGGTTTCACGGTCAACCAGAGCTATACGCTCTCCGTGCGGGGCTACGATATCGCCGGGAACCAGAGCGATTCGGGCGCGAGCTCGAGCGTGACCTGGACCAGTACTCCTCCTTACTCGGGTCCGGAGTGCTTGTTGACTCTCGCGCAGGGCTCGACCGCACCGTGGATCAACGAGACTTCACGGAAGTACACGGTGGCTTGCACGGGACCGAAGGCGATCAAGCGCATCGAATGCAGCTATGATTCGGGCGCGTGGGCGAAGTGCGTCTCCCCGCTCACGATCACGACGACGACGTCGGCCGTTCGCACGGTAGCGGTCCGGGGCGTTGACGTGAACGATGTCATCGGGCCGGTCGATACCCGAAGCTGGAACGTCGATCGCGACGCGCCATCCGTCACGGTCACCAACGTGACCTTCGGAAGCGGGTCTCAAGTCTTCTTCAATCCTCAGGATACGGGCGGAAGCGGAATCAAGTCCTCGCAATGCCGTCTCGAGAAGGGAACCGCGGTCGTCTCCGACTGGGCGGCCTGCACGAGCCCGTTCCAGTCCCCGCAGGGCGATCTTGCCGGCGCGACGTTTACCTTCAAGGTCAAGTCCACCGACGGAGCCGGCAACGTGAGCCCCGTGGTGACCAAGACCTGGACCAACGGTGGCTGGTCGGATTGGGGCACGTGCAACGCCTCAGCCTGCGGCGGCACGGGCACGCATACCCGCACCTGCAGCAAGCCCGCGGCTTCGGGCGGCGGGATGGCTTGTGCCGGCGTGACGAGCGAGGCGTGCACGCTCACTTGTCCGAAGGCCACGAACGGCGGCTGGAGCGCCTGGGGTAATTGCTCCAAGTCCTGCGGTGGCGGCGTCCAGTACCGCACCTGCGACTATCCTAAAGGCCAGTATCTCAATTCGAAGTGCACCGCCGGCCAGTCCGAGTCGGCTAACTGCAATACGCAGTCGTGCGATCCGGTCTGCAAGGAATACGACGCCGGACGGCTCCAAGTGAAGCACGGCAATACCGAGGACGAGACGGCCAAGTGCCCGAGCGGCTGGACCCGCAAAGACCAACGCTACACGGGGACCACGTCCATGGACTGCTCGTGGACGGACAAGGGCGATACTTCGGCCAAATTGGTCTGCAAGAACCCGAGCCGCGACACGGACTTTGACGTGGACCACGTCTACATCACGTGCTGCCACTAAAGAGCAGCGCTTAGTTTGACGGTGCGCTCCCCGAGGGCAGGCCTTGGGGGGCGACCAGAATCTGATGGATCTCGCCTTGAATCACGGGCGAAGAGTGGATGGTCTCGAGCTTTTGGTAAAGCGAGACTCGCTTTCCAGGGTCTGGCGTGAAGCGCGCGACGAGCGTGGCCGCGTCCCGCACGAGCTCGACCTGGACTGGGTCGCGCGCATCGGGTTCTGTCGGGACCTCTAGATTTCGGAGCCCGACATTGAGCCAGGTAGGCGCCGAGGGCTCAAGACCCGGGTCTTTCTCGCGCGTCGCTTCGAGCGAGAGCCGAAGAAGCCGCGAGCGCTCATCCGTATGCTGATCGAGACGCTCGCGCGAGAGCGCTTCGGTGTCCTTGAGCGCAAGCTCGGCGACCCGGGTGAGGTCCGCGTCGGGTGCGCGAACGGCTTCCGAAAGCTCGGGTGAGAGTCCGTCAATCGGAAACGAGGCGAGCCGGAGCGAAAGAGCCGTGGGGCCCCCGAACCCGCTCAAGCCGCCAAATCCAAAGAAAGACCGCTTTCGCTGAAGCTCGACTCGTCGGATGGCGATCTCAAGAGCCTGACGAAGCGAGAGAGCGGTTGCGCCGCCCGGAGCGGCGGGAGCCGCTCCCTTGGGAATCAGCGCGTCCTCGTTCTCGCGCAGGAGTCTGGGCAGCTCCGACGTGTCGAGTGGTTTGACGTCGGGGAGCGCCGTGAGGCTGCTCAGCCAGTAGAGGGCTGAGCCCAGAGCTGCGGTGAAGAGGGCTAAGCGGATCACTCTTTGTCTTTTCCGAGGGCACTCATCATGCGGTTGAAGCTCTCCGCGAGCTCGGAGAAGTAATCGCCCTTGCGGAACTGGACTTCCTTGAGCTCCCGGGTCTCGGCGACACGGTCGATGTGCGTCTCGAGCTTGTGGAGGGCGCCTGCGACCTTATGCGAGAAGAAGAGGCCGAGGAAGGGGATGACGACGAGGGCGAGCGCGGCCGTGATGCCGAAGATCGAGTTCATGAGCCGGCGCTGCTCCATGATGAAGCGGAAGAAGGGGTGGTCCGGCTGGATCTGAAGGGAGCGGCCGATCTCGATGAAGCGCCAGATGAAGTAGAGGTTCGAGGCGTAGAAGATCGCGATCAGCACGAACGTCAGAAAGAGCGTGTATCCCACCACGCGAAGCTGGAAGCGGGGATGGATGAGATATCGTCTTCGGCTGTTAGGAGCCATGTCGTTTTCCTCCGTGAAAAAAACCAGGGTTAAGGGGAAGATACCATAAGATGGCCGAAATGAACCTCAAGCGTCTGCTTCCGCCGCTTCTGGCGGCGGCCTCCGTCGCCTTCACGCTGGCGCGGACGGCGCCCCCGCCGCCGCGCGATCTCGCGGCGCCCGTCGCCGAGTTCTCGGCCGCGCGCGCGATGGAGCTCGTCCGGCGGATCGCGCGCGAGCCCCACCCGGGCGGTTCGGCCGCGCACGCCCGCGTCCTCGACGAGGTCGAAGGCGCCCTCAGGGGCCTCGGTCTCGAGGTCGAGCGAAAAGAGGCGTTTTCGGCCGTGCGCGCGGTCGAATGGGTCACGGGCGCGCGCGTGCGCAACTTACTCGCGCGCATCCCGGGACGCGGCGGGGCGGGAACTAGCGGCGGCGCCGGCCGTGCTGCCCCCCCCGGCGTCATCCTGCTCGCGGCCCACACCGACTCGGTGCCGCTCAGCCCGGGCGCCGCGGACGATGGCGGGGGCGTGGCCACGCTTGTCGAGGTGGCGCGCGCGCTCCGGAGCGGCCCGCCCCTGGCTCATGATGTGTGGCTGCTTTTGACCGATGGCGAGGAAACGTCGCTTCTCGGGGCGGCCGCCTTCGTTCGCTCTCCCGGAGGCGAAGGCGCGCGCGTGGGCGCGTTTCTCAATTTCGAGGCGCGCGCCTTCGCC
>OUNM011054513.1_pt1 | contig 54920 bp, 50 predicted proteins | sample 1769961 | NCBI WGS metagenome assembly OUNM01 (sample SAMEA3914820, study PRJEB12502) | metagenome | biome: forest; material: soil | place: USA | collected 2012-03-12 | depth 0.3 m
CCTGAACATGCTGGCCTCGATGCGCCTGTGCGCCAACACGCCGGGCCAGCTGGCCATCCAGACGGCGCTGGGCGGCTACCAGAGCATCAAGGACCTGGTGGCCCCGGGCGGGCGCCTGTGCCGCCAGCGCGACCTGGCCTACGAGCTGCTCACGCAGATCCCCGGCGTCAGCGTCGTCAAGCCCGCGGGCGCGCTGTACATGTTCCCGCGCCTGGACCCCGCCATGTACCCGATCCAGGACGACCAGCAGTTCGCCTACGAGCTGCTGGCCGAGGAGAAGGTGCTGATCGTGCAGGGCACGGGCTTCAACTGGTCGCGGCCCGATCACTTCCGCATCGTCTTCCTGCCCAACGCGGACGACCTGACCGACGCCATCGGCCGCATCGAGCGCTTCCTCGGTGGCTACCGCAAGCGACATTCCTCTTGACCCAGAAAGAGATCAAGCCATGAAACCGATCCTGATCGGCCTGCTCGGCATCGGCACCGTGGGCTCCGGCACGTACAAGGTGCTGGCCCGCAACCAGGAGGAGATCCGCCGCCGCGCGGGCCGCGCCATCGAGATCGCGATGGTGGCGGACCTGGACGTCGAGCGCGCCCGCGGCATCGTCGGCGACCACGTGCAGGTGGTGTCCGATGCCCGCCAGGTGATCGCCAACCCCGACATCGACATCGTGGTGGAGCTGATCGGCGGCTACGGCGTCGCCAAGGACCTGGTGCTGGCCGCCATCGCCGCGGGCAAGCACGTGGTCACCGCCAACAAGGCGCTGCTGGCCGTGCACGGCAACGAGATCTTCGCGGCCGCGCGCGAGAAGGGCGTGATGGTGGCGTTCGAGGCCGCGGTGGCCGGCGGCATCCCCATCATCAAGGCGCTGCGCGAGGGCCTCACCGCCAACCGCATCGAGTGGATCGCCGGCATCATCAACGGCACCACCAACTTCATCCTGTCGGAGATGCGGGACAAGGGCCTCGACTTCGACGTGGTGCTGAAGGAGGCGCAGCGCCTGGGTTATGCCGAAGCCGACCCGACGTTCGACATCGACGGCGTCGATGCCGCCCACAAGGCCACGATCATGAGCGCCATCGCCTTCGGCGTGCCGGTGCAGTTCGACCAGGCCCACGTGGAAGGCATCCGCGGCCTGCAGGCCGAGGACATCAAGCACGCCGAGGCGCTGGGCTACCGCATCAAGCTGCTGGGCATCACGCGCCGCCGCGCCGACGCGGGCGGCATCGAGCTGCGCGTGCATCCCACGCTGGTGCCGGCCAAGCGCCTGATCGCCAACGTGGAAGGCGCGATGAACGCCGTGGTGGTGCAGGCCGACGCCGTGGGCACCACGCTGTACTACGGCAAGGGCGCGGGCGCCGAGCCCACCGCCTCCGCCGTGGTGGCCGACCTGGTGGACATCACGCGCCTGCACACCGCCGACCCCGAGCACCGCGTGCCGCACCTGGCCTTCCGCGCGGACTCGATGCACAGCACGCCGATCCTGCCCATCGCGCAGGTCATCACCGGCTTTTACCTGCGCCTGCGCGTGGCCGACGAGGCCGGGGTGCTGTCGCGCATCACCACCACGCTGGCCGAGAACGACATCAGCATCGACGCCGTGCTGCAGCGCCCCAGCCCCACCGCGGGCCAGAGCGACCTGATCATCCTCACGCACGACACCGTGGAAGGGCGCATGCGCGCCGCCATCGCGGCCATGCAGGGCCTGCCCACCGTGCTGGCCCCCATCGTCAGCATCCGCAAGGAAGACCTGGCCTGAGCATGAAGTACCTGAGCACCCGCGGGGACGACGCGCCGCGCGGCTTCAGCGAGATCCTGCTGGAGGGCCTGGCGCCCGACGGCGGCCTCTACCTGCCGGCGGAGTACCCGCACGTCGACCCCGCCACGCTCGCGCGCTGGCGTGGCCTGCCGTACGCCGACCTGGCGTTCGAGATCCTGTCGCTGTACATCGACGACATCCCGGCCGACGACCTGCGCGCCATCGCGCGCCGCACGTACACGCGCGAGGTGTTCGGCACCGACGCCATCACGCCGCTCACCACGCTGGGCGACGGCCTGGCGCTGCAGGGCCTGTCCAACGGGCCCACGCTGGCCTTCAAGGACATGGCGATGCAGCTGCTGGGCCAGCTGTTCGAATACGAGCTGGCGCGCCGCGGGCAGACGCTGAACATCCTGGGCGGCACGTCGGGCGACACGGGCAGCGCCGCCGAGCACGCGATGCGCGGCAAGCACGGCGTCAACGTCTTCATGCTGTCGCCCAAGGGCCGCATGAGCCCGTTCCAGCAGGCCCAGATGTTCAGCCTGCAAGACGCCAACATCCACAACCTGAGCGTCGAGGGCGTGTTCGACGACTGCCAGGACATCGTCAAGGCGGTGTCGGCCGACCTCGCTTTCAAGCGCCGCCACCGCATCGGCACGGTCAACTCCATCAACTGGGCGCGGCTGCTGGCGCAGGTGGTGTACTACTTCGCGGGCTACTTCCAGGCCACCACGTCCGACGACCAGCACGTGTCGTTCGCCGTGCCGTCCGGCAACTTCGGCAACGTCTGCGCGGGGCACGTGGCGCGCATGATGGGCCTGCCCATCCAGCGCCTGGTGGTGGCCACGAACGAGAACGACGTGCTGGACGAGTTCTTCCGCACCGGCCGCTACCGCGTGCGCGGCGCGGCGGAGACGCACGAGACCTCCAGCCCGTCGATGGACATCTCCAAGGCCTCCAACTTCGAGCGCTTCGTGTTCGACCTGCTGGGCCGCGACGCCAGCCGCACGCGGGCGCTGTTCGGCGTCGCGCTGGCCACCGAGGGCGGGTTCGCGCTGGACCAAGAGGAGGCCGCGCGCATCGCCGCCTACGGCTTCGTCTCGGGCCGCAGCACGCATGCCGACCGCGTCATCACGATCCGCAGCACGTTCGACCGCTACGGCGTGGTGATCGACCCGCACACGGCCGATGGCGTGAAGGTGGCGCAGGCGCACGTCGAGCCCGGCGTGCCGATGATCGTGCTGGAGACGGCGCTGCCCGCCAAGTTCGCGGCCACGATCGAGGAGGCCCTGGGCCACGTGCCCGGCCGCCCCGCCGCGCTGGCCGACCTCGAATCCCGGCCCAAGCGCTTCACCGTGCTGCCGGCCGACGTGGCGGCCGTGCGGGCGTACATCGAGGCCCACGCCGACTGAAGAAGCGATGGCCCCCCCTGTGCAACCCCTCCTGCCCGCCGACGAGGTCCTCGCGCGCCTCCTGGCGGCCATCCAGCCGCTGGCCCGCGTCGAGGACATCGCCACCCCCGATGCCGCCGGCCTCGTGCTGGCCACCGATGTCGTGTCCACGCTCGACGTGCCACCCGCAGACAACAGCGCGATGGACGGCTACGCGATGCGCGTGGCCGACGTGCCCGCGGCCGGCACCGTGCTGCCCATCAGCCAGCGCATCGCCGCGGGCCATCCCGGCACGACGCTGCAGCCCGGCACCGCCGCGCGCCTGTTCACCGGCGCGCCGGTGCCCGACGGCGCGGATGCGGTGGTGATGCAGGAGCAGTGCGAAGCGCTGGCGGCTGATGCGGCGGCTGGAGCGGGCGAGCGCGACGGCAACGGCCAGGTCGGAAGCCAAGGCGAGGGCGCACGCACCCTGGGCGCCGTGCGCGTGCAGGCCGTGCCCGTCGACGGCCAGAACATCCGCCGCCGCGGCGAGGACGTGCCAAGCGGTGCCACCGTGCTCACGGCCGGCCGCCGGCTCGATCCCGGTGCCATCGGCCTCGCGGCCGCGGTGGGCGCGGCCACGCTGCGCGTGGCCGCGCGCCCGCGCGTGGCGCTGTTTTCCACCGGCGACGAGCTGGTGATGCCCGGCGAGCCGCTGCCCCCCGGCGCCATCTACAACTCCAACCGCTTCATGCTTCGGGCCCTGCTGGCCTCGCTCGGCGCACAGGTGACCGACCTGGGCAACGTGCCCGACCGGCTGGACGCCACGCGCGCGGCACTGCGCCAGGCCGCCGAGGGCCACGACCTGATCGTCACCTCGGGCGGCGTGTCGGTGGGCGAGGAAGACCACCTGAAGGCCGCGCTGGCCGCGGAGGGCCGGCTGGACCTGTGGTCGCTGGCCATCAAGCCCGGCAAGCCCCTGGCGTTCGGCGCGGTGCGCCAGGGCGATGCGGCCGACGCCCGCCACACCTGGTACCTCGGCCTGCCCGGCAACCCGGTCTCCAGCTACGTCACGTTCCTGCTCTTCGTGCGCCCCGTGCTGCTGCGGATGCAGGGCGTGGCCGACGTGGCGCCCGCCGCCTACGCGATGCGCGCGGACTTCGACTGGCCCAAGCCCGACCGCCGCCGCGAGTTCCTGCGCGCGCGTCGCAATGCCGACGGCGGGCTGGATCTGTATCCCCACCAGGGCTCCGGCGTGCTGACGTCGGTGGCCTGGGCCGATGGCCTGGTGGACGTGCCGCCGGGCCAGCCGATCCAGCACGGCGACACGGTGCGCTTCCTGCCCCTGGCCCTGCTGGCGCCCTGACACGCTCGCACCCCATGCACCTGACCTTGCGCTACTTCGCCTCGCTGCGCGAGGCTCTTGGCCCCGGCGGCCCGCTGGATTGGACCCCTGCGCCCGACGCGTCCGCCGCGCCGGCGACGGTGGCCGGCCTGCGCGACCACCTGCTCGCCCTCTCGCCCGCCCACGCTCACGCGCTGGCGCGCGGCCGGGCGGTGCGCGTGGCGGTGGACCAGGTGCTCGCAGATGAAGCCACGGCCCTGCACGACGGCGCCGAAGTGGCGTTCTTCCCGCCAGTCACCGGCGGCTGAAGCCAGGTCGTGGACGCGATGGACTCGGGCGGCCCCTTCTCGGTGGTGGTGCAGGAGGCCGACTTCGACCTGTCGGTGGAGACGGCGCGCCTGCGCGCCTTCCCCGAGGTGGCGCGAGGCGCGGGCGCGCTGGCCAGCTTCGTCGGCGTCGTGCGGGCCGCGTCGCCGGGCCCGCTGGGCGGGGAGGCCTCGGCCGAGGTCGTGGCCATGACCCTCGAGCACTACCCCGGCATGACCGAGCGCGCCATCGCCGCCATGCTGGCCGAGGCCCGCGCCCGCTTCCCGCTGCTGGGCGCCCGCGTCATCCACCGCGTCGGCACGCTCGCGCCCGGGGCGCAGATCGTGCTGGTGGTCACCGCGTCCCCGCACCGTCGCGCGGCGTTCGAGGCCTGCGAGTTCCTGATGGACTACCTGAAGACCCAGGCCCCGTTCTGGAAGAAGGAACGCACGGCCGCGGGTGAGCAGTGGGTGGACGCGCGGGTGCAGGACGACCAGGCCCTGGCCCGCTGGGGGGTCGCGGCAAGGGACAATGCGGGGTCATGACCGCCCCGATCTACACCCATGCCCTGGCCGTCGCCACCGGCGGCGCCGCCGGCTCCCTGCTGCGCTGGCGCATCGGCGCCTGGCTGAACCCCCTGCCGATGCCCATGGCCATGGGCACGCTGGCCGTCAACGTGATCGGTGGGGCGCTGATCGGTGCGTCGCTCTACGCGTTCGAACGGGCGCCCAACGACACTCTGCGCCTGCTGCTCGTCACCGGCGGCCTGGGTGGCCTGACCACCTTCTCGGCCTTCTCCGCCGAGTCGCTCGGCCTGGTGATGAAGGGCAACTACGCAGTCGCCGTGCTGCACACGCTGGCGCACGTGCTGGGCGGCCTGGTCGCGGCCGCGCTGGGCTACGTCGCGGCCCGCTGGATGCTGAATTGAGCGATCCTGGCAACGTCGACGCGCCGGGCCTGCTGCCCGACGACCACCCCGGCCCCACGCCGCACACCGTGGACGAGCTGCGCCGCGCGCTGGGCCGCTTCGCCACGGGGGTCACGCTGGTCACCTGCCGCGACGCGGCGGGCGCGCCGGTGGGGCTCACGGCCAACTCGTTCAACGCCCTGTCGCTGACGCCGCCGCTGGTGCTGTGGTCGCTGCGCAGCGCCAGCCTGAGCGCACAGTCCTTCGCGGCCGCGTCGCACTTTGCCGTGAACGTTTTGTCGGAAGGTCAGGTGAACCTGTCGCGCCGCTTCGCGACGCCGCAGCGCACCAAGTTCGACGAGGGCGAGTGGCGCGACGGCCTGGGCGGCGCGCCGGTGCTGGCGGGCTGCGTCGCGGTATTCGAGTGCCGCCTTCGCAGCCATCAGGCCGAGGGCGACCACGTGCTGTTCATCGGCGAGATCCTGCGGCTGCAGGAGAGCGGCCTGGCGCCGCTGGTCTACCAGGGCGGGCAGTACCGAGGGGTCGGCGATCCGCTGTGAGGACGTCCGCGGTCGCTCCAGGTTGTCGTCCCCTCAACGCACATTGAGCAGGTAGTCAATGCCGTCCGTGGCCGGGCCGCCCGATGCGGTCGAGCCGAGGAAGTGGCCCGGGCTGGTCTCGAGCAGTGCGCCGTTCGGCCAGCATCCCTCGGGGTAGGCAAACTGGTAGGCGAGCTCGAAGTTGCCGGAGCCGTCGATTCGGTAGACGGTGCCGCGCTCCGGAGCCGCTCGGGGCTGTCGTCTCGTCAGTGCACCTCAAGCAGGAAGTCGACGCCGCCCTTCGCCGGGCCGCCCTGGTAAGTCGAACCGAGGAATTGGCCGGGGCTGGTCTCGAGCAACGCGCCCTGTGGTGTGAAGCCGTCGGCGAAGTCGAACACGTAGAGCAATTCGAAGTTGCCGGCGCGGTCGACGCGGTAGGCCGTGCCGGGGCCCTCCTTGCGGTGACGGCCGCCGGTGGTCTGCGTGCCGTAGAACAGGCCGTCGCTTCCCAGCGTCAGGGGCGTCGTGGACGAGCTACCCTCGTCGCGGCCCTGGAACCGGAAGGCGTGCACCAGCTGTAACTCGCCAGACTCGGCGACGCGGTAAACCGTGCCGCGATATTCCGCGCCGCCCCCATACGTGGTGCCGTAGAACCAGCCGTCGCGTCCGTCCACCAGGCCAGCCTCCGGGCCAGTGCCGAGGTGTCCATCGTGCGGAAAGACGGCGACGATCGCGTACTGGCCGTCCGGCGTCAGCTTGAAGACCGTGCCTTCGCCGGCGCGCAGGTCGGGCGTCGTGCCGCCCAGGTTGGGCTTCGTCTCCACCGTTGTGCCAAGAATGTCGCCGTTGCTCGCCTGGATCAGCCGACCCTCGGGCCTCGCGCCGTCACCGGGCACGGCGCCGAACGTGTGCAGAACCTGGTAGTCCCCGCTCATGCTGATGCGAAACAGGCGGCCCGTCCAGCGCCCCGGACCTTCCGTCACACCGTAGAGGAACCCGTCGCTCGCGAGCAGCAGGCCGACCGTCGGGTAGCCGTCATCCGGCGAGAAGACATGCAGCACCGTCATCCTGCTATCCGGCGCCAGCCGAAAGATCGTGCCATGGGGGTAGCCGTCCGTCACGCCATACAGACTGCCATCGGGCCCCTGCACCAGCCCGGCTTTCAGCTCGCCGCCCTCGCCGCCTTCGAATTTGTGCAGGATCGTCGGAAGACCCTGCAGATCCGTGCTGTAGATCGAGCCGTGATCATTTCCCCCGTCGCCGCCACTGTTGCCAAAGTAGCGCCCGCTGTGGTCCTGCGCGGCGATGAAATCGCCTTGCGGCCGCGAACCCATTTGCCCAAAACCGAAGGCGTCGAGCACCTTCAACGTGACCGTGGTGGCATGCACGGCGACCGACGCGCCGAACGCGCCAGCGAGAAGCAGGGCGGCGGCGCAGCGCCGCGGCAGCGAGGTGTTCCGCATCGTGTCTCCCCGGGTTCGCCGGGTGGTGCGAACCCGGCAGCAGGGAAGTGTAGGAGCTGGACCTGCGTGGCGGCACCCCGCGAAAACCCAGCTTTCCGCGGCGTCCGGACAGGCATGGACGTTGCCGTCGCGCTTGAAAATCCAGCGTCCAGCCTCACGTCCCACGCAACGGAGGACATTCCCATGCGTCTCGACAAGCTCACCACCGCGTTCCAGCAGGCCCTGGCCGAAGGCCAGAGCCTCGCCCTGGCCAACGACAACCCGTACATCGAACCCGCCCACGTGCTGGCGGCCATGCTGGCCCAGCCCGACGGCCCGAAGGCGTTGCTGGACCGTGCGGGCGCCAGCACCGCCGGCCTGAAGCAGGCGATGGACGGCCTGGTCAAGGGCCTGCCGCAGGTGCAGGGCAGCGGCCAGCAGGTCACCGCCGGGCGCGACCTGGTGTCGACGATCCAGGCCGCCGAGAAGGAGGCCAACAAGCGCGGCGACCAGTTCATCAGCAGCGAGATGTTCCTGCTGGCGCTGGCGGACGCCAAGAACGACATCGGTGCCATCGTCCGCGGCCACGGCCTCACCCGCAAGTCGCTGGAGGCGGCGATCGAGGCCGTGCGCGGCGGCGCCACGGTGGACTCGGCCGAGGCCGAGGGCCAGCGCGAGGCGCTGAAGAAGTACACGCTGGACCTGACCGAGCGCGCCCGCAAGGGCAAGCTCGACCCGGTCATCGGCCGCGACGACGAGATCCGCCGCGCGATCCAGGTGCTGCAGCGCCGCAGCAAGAACAACCCCGTGCTGATCGGCGAGCCCGGCGTGGGCAAGACCGCCATCGTCGAGGGCCTGGCGCAGCGCATCGTCGCGGGCGAGGTGCCGGAGACGCTGAAGGACAAGCGCGTGCTGGTGCTGGACATGGCGGGCCTGCTGGCGGGCGCCAAGTACCGCGGCGAGTTCGAGGAGCGGCTGAAGGCGGTGCTGAAGGAAGTGGCGGCCGACGAGGGCCGCATCATCCTGTTCATCGACGAGCTGCACACGATGGTGGGCGCGGGCAAGGCCGAGGGCGCCATCGACGCCGGCAACATGCTCAAGCCGGCGCTGGCGCGCGGCGAGCTGCACTGCATCGGCGCCACCACGCTGGACGAATACCGCAAGTACGTGGAGAAGGACGCCGCGCTGGAGCGCCGCTTCCAGAAGGTGCTGGTCAACGAGCCGAGCGTGGAGGCCACCATCGCCATCCTGCGCGGCCTGCAGGAGAAGTACGAGGTGCACCACGGCGTGGAGATCACCGACCCGGCCATCGTGGCCGCGGCGGAGCTCAGCCACCGCTACATCACCGACCGCTTCCTGCCCGACAAGGCCATCGACCTGATCGACGAGGCCGCGGCCAAGATCAAGATCGAGATCGACTCCAAGCCCGAGGCGATGGACCGCCTGGACCGCCGCGTCATCCAGCTCAAGATCGAGCGCGAGGCGGTGAAGAAGGAGAAGGACGAGGCCTCGCAGCGCCGCCTGGGCCTGATCGAGGACGAGCTGCTGCGCCTGCAGCGCGAGTACGCCGACCTGGAGGCCATCTGGACGGCCGAGAAGGCCGCCGCGCAGGGCTCCGCGCACGTGAAGGAAGAGATCGACAAGGTCAAGTTCCAGATCGAGGAGTTGAAGCGCAAGGGCGACTTCAACAAGGTGGCCGAGCTGCAGTACGGCCGGCTGCCCGAGCTGGAAGGCAAGCTGAAGGACGCGCAGGCCAAGGAGACCACGAAGGGGCAGGGCGGGGCGCCGCAGCTGCTCAAGACGATGGTGGGCGCGGAAGAGATCGCCGAGGTGGTGGCGCGTGCCACCGGCATCCCGGTCAGCAAGCTGATGCAGGGCGAACGCGAGAAGCTGCTGACGATGGAGCAGAAGCTGCACGAGCGCGTGGTGGGCCAGGACGAGGCCATCAGCGCGGTGGCGGACGCCATCCGCCGCTCGCGCGCGGGCCTGTCCGATCCCAACCGGCCGCTCGGCTCCTTCCTGTTCCTGGGCCCCACCGGCGTGGGCAAGACCGAGCTGTGCAAGGCGCTGGCGGGCTTCCTGTTCGACAGCGAGGACCACATGATCCGCATCGACATGAGCGAGTTCATGGAGAAGCACTCGGTCAGCCGCATGATCGGTGCCCCCCCGGGGTATGTGGGCTACGACGAGGGCGGCGCCCTGACCGAGGCCGTGCGCCGCAAGCCCTACAGCGTCGTGCTGCTGGACGAGGTGGAGAAGGCCCACCCGGACGTCTTCAACGTGCTGCTGCAGGTGCTGGACGACGGGCGCCTCACCGACGGCCAGGGCCGCACCATCGACTTCAAGAACACGGTCATCGTGATGACGTCCAACCTGGGCTCGCAGCACATCATGGCCATGGTCGGGCAGCCGGACGACGTCATCCGCGAGGCGGTGTGGGAGGAGGTCAAGGCGCACTTCCGCCCCGAGTTCCTCAACCGCATCGACGAGACGGTGGTGTTCCACGCCCTGGACCGCACGCAGATCGAGCGCATCGCGCAGATCCAGCTGGGCATCCTGGAGAAGCGCCTGGCCAAGATGGACATGAAGCTCGAGGTGTCCCCGGACGCGCTGGCCGAGCTGGGCAAGGTGGGCTTCGACCCGGCCTTCGGCGCCCGCCCGCTGAAGCGCGCCATCCAGCAGCGCATCGAGAACCCGGTGGCCAAGCTGATCCTGGAAGGCCGCTTCGGCGCGAAGGACGTGGTGCCGGTGGACGTGCGGGACGGCGAATTCTGGTTCGACCGCGTCGTGCACTGAGGCCGGCACGGGGGTCAGGTCTCCGACCTGACCTGCCAGGGCGCCTGGCTTTCGCCCGCCGCGGCGCTGCCAGGTGCCTGGCATTCGCCTCCTGCCCCGCAGGAGGCCATGCCTCGCACCACGCGATCCGCCGCCCCGGGTGAGAATGCATGCTCCCCCAGCACGCACTCCCCGCATGCCCACCACCCCATCGCCGACGCCCACCTCGACCGCCCCTCCCGCCCTCGGCGGCCCGCCCCCGGTCGTCATCGTCGGCGCCGGCCTGGCCGGCCTCACGGTCGCGCTGCACCTGGCCCGCCACGGCCGCCAGGTGGTGGTGCTGGCCAAGCGTTCCCTCGTGGAAGGCGCCACCTCCTGGGCCCAGGGCGGCATCGTCGGCGTGCTCGGCTCGGACGATTCCATCGAATCCCACGTGCGCGACACCCAGGACGCCGGGGCGGGCCTGGTGGACGAGCACACGGCCCGGTTCATCGCCGAGAACAGCGCGCAGGCGGTGGAATGGCTCGTTGAGGCCGGCGTGCCGTTCTCGCCCGACCCGGAAGGCCCGCTGGGGCTGCACCTCACGCGCGAGGGCGGGCACGCGGTGCGCCGCATCGCGCACGCCGCGGACGCCACCGGCCGCGCCATCCACGAATCCCTGCTGGCGCGCGCGCAGGCCGATCCCAACATCACGCTGCGCGAGCGCTGCATCGCGGTCGACCTGATCACCTCGCGCCACCTGCAGCGGCCCGACTCGCCGCCGCGCGTCTACGGCGTGTACGCGCTGGACATCGAGAACGCCGAGGTGGAGACGCTGGCGGCGTCGGCCGTCGTGATGGCCACGGGCGGCGTCGGCAAGGTCTACCGCTACACCACCAACCCCGACACCAGCACCGGCGACGGCATCGCCATGGCCTGGCGGGCCGGCTGCCGCGTGGCGAACATGGAGTTCATCCAGTTCCACCCCACGTGCCTGTACCACCCGCAGGAGCGCAGCTTCCTGATCACCGAGGCCCTGCGCGGCGAGGGCGCCATCCTGCGGCTGCCGGACGGCACCCGCTTCATGCCCCAGCACGACGAGCGCGGCGAGCTGGCGCCGCGCGACATCGTGGCCCGCGCGATCGACTTCGAGATGAAGCGCCTCGGCATCGACCACGTCTGGCTGGACGCCACGCACCTCGGGGCCGAGTTCCTGATGGAACACTTCCCCACCATCCACGCGCGCTGCCTGGCGCTGGGCATCGACATCACCAAGCAGCCCATCCCCGTGGTGCCCGCCGCGCACTACACCTGCGGCGGCCTCGTCACCGACCTGGACGGCCGCGCCGACCTGCCGGGGCTGTTCGGCGTGGGCGAGACCACCTACACCGGCCTGCACGGCGCCAACCGCCTGGCCAGCAACTCGCTGCTGGAATGCGTGGTGATCGGCAAGACCTGCGCGGACGCCATCCTGCGCGACGCCCCGCCCGCGGCCGCCGCGCTGCCCGAGTGGGACGAGAGCCAGGTGGAGGACGCGGACGAGCAGGTGGTCATCGCGCACAACTGGGACGAGCTGCGCCTGCTGATGTGGAACTACGTGGGCATCGTGCGCACCACCAAGCGGCTGGAGCGCGCGCTGCACCGCATCGCGCTGCTGAAGGGCGAGATCGACGAGTACTACGCGCACTTCCGCGTCACGCGCGACCTGCTGGAGCTGCGCAACCTGGTGGTCTGCGCGGAGCTGATCGTGCGCTCGGCGCTGCGCCGCCACGAGAGCCGCGGGCTGCACTTCAGCCGCGACTTCCCCGCGACGCTGCCGGTCAGCTTCCCCACCGTGCTCACCCGCATGGCCACCAGCCGGGCCACGGGCGACGACGACGGGCGGTGAGGGGGTCAGGCCTGAGGCCTGACCCCTCCCCCATCAGCTGCGCGCCCGCATCGCGTTGCGCGCCTGCACGAAGCCGAACGAGAACTCCACCGCCTCGGCGATGGCGCGTTCGCTCTCGGTGCGCTCCTTGTCCGTCTGGAAGAACGCGAAGTCCACGTCGTGGCGGATGTAGCGCGGGGGCAGGCGGTTCAGCGCCACGCACGCGATGTCGGCCATCATGTCCGGGTTGGCCTCGATGTGCGGGAAGTGCTGGGCCATCTCGCGCACGGCCGTGAACACGGCCTTCTCGTAGGTGTTGTGGATCGAGGCGATGTCCATGGGCGGTCCGGGCGCGGGCAGGAAAGGGGATGATGCCAGTGTGCCCAGGACCGCGCCCGGCCGGGGCCCGATTTGCGCGGCAAAGTGCCGCGCCAGGCCCGGCAAGGCACTCCGATTGCCCTGCGCGGGTCGCCACCACGCAAGAGGAACACAGACCATGGCCCATCGCATCGCACTCGGCGACATCGCCGGCATGACGTCCTTCGGCACCTTCAAGCCGGTCGGCTACTCGGTGCTGGTGTACGCCAGCCGGGAGGAGGCCGACGCGGCCGCCGGCAAGCTGCGCGACCTCGGCTTCGGCGCCGAGGACCTGATCGTGGCGTCATCGCGCGACGTCTTCCCGCAGATGAACGACAAGGCCCACCTGGCCGGAGAGAGCGTCGCCGCGGCCCAGGGCTACGAGGTGGTGCTGATGAAGCGCTACGTCGAGCTGGCGCACCGCGGCAGCTATTGGGTGCTGTGCTACTCGCCCAAGGACGACGACGTGGCGCAGGTCAAGATGGTGTACGGCCAGACCGACCCGCAATCGGGCGCGCACTACGGCCGCTTGCTGATCGAGGATTTCGCGCCCGTGCATCGCACGGTCTGAGCGCTATCCCACCCGCATCGAGAAGTCGGTCGCCACCACGTCCTTGGTGAGCTTGCCCACGGAGATGCGGTCCACGCCGGTCTGCGCCACAGCGCGCAGGCCGTCCTCGGTGATGCCGCCCGAGGCCTCCAGCAGGGCCCGGCCGCCCGCGCGTGCCACGGCGTCGCGCATCATCTCCAGCGAGAAGTTGTCCAGCAGCACGCTGGTGGCCCCGGCCGCCAGGGCCTCGTCCAGCTGGGCCAGCGATTCCACCTCGATCTGGATGTCGACGCCCGCGTCCAGCGCGCGCGCCGCGGCCATCACCGCCGGGATGCCGCCGGCGGCCGCGATGTGGTTCTCCTTGATCAGGATGCCGTGCCACAGCGCCAGTCGCTGGTTGCTGCCGCCGCCCACGCGCACCGCGTACTTCTGGGCCTGGCGCAGGCCCGGCAGGGTCTTGCGCGTGTCCAGCACCAGGCAGCCGCGCGGGTTGGGCGAGGCCCCTGCGATGGCCTCGGCATGGCGCCGCGTGCTGGTGGCCACGCCGGACAGCAGCTGCAGGAAGTTCAGCGCGGGCCGCTCGGCCGACAGGATCGCGCGGGCGTTGGCCTCGATCTCGCACACCGGCGTGTCGGCGGTGGTGAGCGCGCCCTCGTCGTAGCGCCAGGTGATCCGCGCCTGCGCGTCCAGGGCCAGCAGACAGTCGGTGAACCAGTCGCGGCCGCACAGCACGGCGGCCTCGCGCACCGTCACGCGCGCGTGCACGCGGCGGTCGGCGGGGATCAGGCGGCCGGTCCAGTCGGCGATGCCGATGTCCTCGAACAGGGCGTCGCGGACGTTCCGGGCCCGCGCTTCGGCGAGCGATTCGTTGTGGTCGAACATGGGATGCTTCGGAAAAGGATGGCTCAGGCCGCGCCGATGTTCGGCACCAGCGCAGGTCGGGCGATCGCTGCCGGCTGCGTGGCCACGAAATCGAGCATGCGCTCGATGCAGCCCAGCGCCTGGCCGCGGATGGGTTCGGCCACGTGCACCTCGCCCGTGCCGCGCTCCAGGCAGTCCACCAGGCCCTGCAGCGAGTTCATCGCCATCCACGGGCAGTGCGCGCAGCTCTTGCAGGTGGCCGAGTTGCCGGCCGTGGGCGCCTCGATCAGCGCCTTGCCCGGCGCCAGCTGGCGCATGCGGTGCAGGATGCCGTTGTCGGTGGCCACGATGTACTCGCGCGCCGTGCCGTGGATGACGGCGTTGAGCATCTGCGACGTGGAGCCCACCACGTCCGCCATCGCCACCACGCTCTCGGGCGATTCGGGGTGCACCAGCACCTGCGCGCCCGGGTGGTCGCGCTTGAGCAGCTCCAGCTCCAGGCCCTTGAACTCGTCGTGCACGATGCACGCACCATTCCACAGCAGCATGTCGGCGCCGGTCTGCTGCTGGATGTAGCGGCCCAGGTGGCGGTCGGGGGCCCACAGCACCTTCTGGCCCTGGGCCTTCAGGTGGTTGACCACGGCCAGCGCGCAGCTGCTGGTGACCATCCAGTCGGCCCGCGCCTTCACGGCGGCGCTGGTGTTGGCGTAGACCACCACCTGGCGGTCGGGGTGCGCGTCGCAGAAGCGCGCGAACTCGTCCGCCGGGCAGCCCAGGTCCAGCGAGCACGTGGCGTCCAGGTCGGGCATCAGGATGCGCTTCTCGGGCGACAGGATCTTGGCCGTCTCGCCCATGAAGCGCACGCCGGCCACCACCAGGGTGCGCTGCGGCTGCGCGCGGCCGAAGCGGGCCATCTCCAGCGAATCCGCCACCGTGCCGCCCGTTTCCAGCGCCAGGTCCTGCAGGTCGCCATCGACGTAATAGTGGGCCACCAGCGTGGCGTCGTGTGCCTTCAGCAGCGCCGCCGCGCGCGCCTTCAGCTCGGTGCGCTGGGCGGGCGACGGCGTGGGCATCACCTTGGCCCAGGCGCTGGCGGTGCAGGTGGCACCCTCGGCATCCTGCCGCGGGTAGTCGTAGAAGGCTTCGGTCATGATGGACGGGGACGGCAATCCATCATCCTAGCCCAAGGGGGAAATGGGGGGTCTGGCCTCCGGCCTGACCCCAAAGTCAGCCCAACCAGGCCTGGTACAGGCTGTTCCAGACGGACGACACCGACCGGTTCAGCGGCCGGGCGTGCAGCACGGTGGGCGTGCTGGGCCAGCGGTGGCCGTCGATGCGCGCCTCCAGGCCGCGGTGGTCCGCGCCCAGGTAGAACAGCCAGCGCACGTCCTCGGCGCCGGGCAGGCGGGCGATGCGCTGCATCTCCTCGATCAGCGCGATGGCCTCCTGCGTGGGCATCGGCCCGACCAGCACCGCGCACACCTGCGAGTGGGCCAGCAATGCGCCGAACACCACGCGCCGGTCCATCGCCTTCGCGTTGCCATGCAAGCAGCGCACCAGCCGGTGCGGGCCGTTGCCGGCGGGCAGCAGCGTCTCGTCCACCACCGCGCGGATCTGCAGGCCCGCACGCGAGTGCACGCGCAGGCGATCGACGGGCGAGCCGGTGGCGTCGGCCAGGGCGCGCATGACGCCGTGCGCCCACAGGCCGGCCGGATCCAGGATCAGCATGGCCGCCACTTCCGGCGACGACGCCAGGTGCGCGTGAAGGGCCAGCGCGCCCTGCTCGGATTCCGGCACTTCCACGGTGAGGCCCGAGGCGCCCGCGGAGTCGAACATCGACGACGGCCCGGCCGCGGACTCCCCGCCAGGCACGCTCAGCCGCGCGAACGGTGCGCGGGGTGCCAACGGCCCCCGGAGTGCGCGCAACGGCGCGGGCAGGGGCAGGAGGGCGGCGGCACGGCTCATGGATTTCCAGCTTAAGGCAGCCGTCAGGCGACGCGGGGATCCAGTTGTGCCCGTTTGTGTCGGGCCGTGACGCCTGCGCCACAGCGCCCGGGCCCGCGGCGGGACGGCTCCCCGGGCGTCCCCGGGCCGGGCCCCGGCGCTACCATCGCGAGCCTGCCTCGCCAACCCCCTGATCGCCTGCCGCCATGACCCCTTCCGCCGCCTCCGCAGCCGCCACGTCGACGCCGCCGGCGGCCCCGCGCGCCCGCCCCGCCGGACACGCCCTCGTGGAGGCCCTGGTGGCCCAGGGCATCGACACCGTCTTCGGCGTTCCCGGCGAGAGCTACCTGGCCGCGCTGGACGGCTTCCACGAGCACCGGGACGCCATCCGCTTCATCGCCTGCCGCCACGAGGGCGGTGCGTCCTTCATGGCCGACGCGCAGGGCAAGCTCACGGGCCGGCCGGGCGTGTGCTTCGTCACCCGCGGCCCGGGCGCCACCAACGCCAGCATCGGCGTGCACACGGCCTTCCAGGATTCCACGCCGATGGTGCTGCTGGTAGGGCAGGTGGCCGCGGACCAGCGCGACCGCGAAGCCTTCCAGGAGATCGACTACCGCCAGATGTTCGGCCCCGGCACCGGCGGCCTGGCCAAGTGGGTGGGCGAGGTGCAGGACCCGGACCGCCTGCCCGAGTACGTGGCCCACGCCTTCCGCGTGGCGATGCAGGGCCGGCCCGGCCCCGTGGTCCTGGCGCTGCCGGAGGACATGCTGAGCGCGACGACGTCCGCCCCCGTGTTGCCGCGGGTGGAGCCCGCGCAGGCGTGGCCCGATCCGTCCGCGCTGCAGCGGCTGCGCGAGATGCTGCTGGCGGCCCAGCGCCCGTTCGTCATCGCGGGCGGCAGCGGCTGGACGCGCGAATCGGCCGCGGCGCTGGGCCGCTTCGTCGACGAGTGGCAGCTGCCCGTGGGCTGCGCGTTCCGTTTCCAGGACACGATCGACAATACCTCTCCGGGGTATGCCGGCGACGTCGGCATCGGCATCAACGCCGCGCTGGCCGCGCGCATCCGCGCGTCCGACCTGGTGATCGCCATCGGCGTGCGCCTGGGCGAGATGACCACCGGCGGCTACACGCTGATCCAGGCGCCGCTGCCCGTGCAGGCGCTGGTGCACCTGCACGCCGGGCCCGAGGAGCTGGGCCGCGTCTACGTGCCGACGCTGGCCCTGCAGTGCGCGATGGCCGCCGCGGGGCCGGCGCTGGCGTCACTGGCACCGCCGCCCGGGCCGCTGCCGTGGGCTGGCGAGGCCGCGGCTGCGCATGCGGCGTACGAGGCCAACCTGGAGTCGCAGGACGTGGCCCCGCTGGACCTGGCCGAGGTGGTGCGGCACGCCAGTGCCACGGCGCCGGCCGGGAGCATCTTCACCAACGGCGCGGGCAACTACGCTGGCTGGCTGCACCGCTTCCACCGCTACCAGGGCATCGCGCAGCACGGCCGCACGCAGCTCGCGCCCACCTCCGGTGCAATGGGCTACGGATTGCCCGCGGCGGTCGCGGCCAGCCTGCTGCAGCCGCAGCGCACGGTGATCAACTTCGCGGGCGACGGCGATTTCCTGATGACCGGGCAGGAGCTGGCCACCGCCATGGCGAACGGCGCGGGTACGGGCGAAGGCAAGCTGGTGTCCATCGTGGTGGACAACGGGACCTACGGCACGATCCGCATGCACCAGGAGCGTGAGTTTCCGGGGCGGGTGAGTGGCACGGACCTGGCTAATCCCGACTTCGTTGCGCTGGCGCGGGCTTACGGCTGGAACGCGGAACGGGTGGACGGGACGACTCAGTTCGCCCCTGCCTTCGCGCGGGCGATGGCCGCGGACCGGCCGACGCTGTTGCACCTGCGGCTGGATGCGGATGTCAGCACGTCGCGGACGACGCTGACGGCCATTCGCGAAGCGGCGGTCAATGGGAAGAGCAAGTGAGCGGAGAAGCGTCTTGCTCGGGTACCGATGTCAGGAGGCAGCCGGTAGCCACCGGCAAGACATTGTCCGGACGACGCTGCACATCGACGGGGCGAGTGACGGCAATGGGAGCTGCCTTTACGTTGCCGGACATCACCACCGATGCGCGGGCACATGCAGGTAGCCCTCCTGCCGAGATACAGCCTCGTTCATCGAATGCCCAGCATTCCTTGGAAGGCTTGACGATCGGCGCTGACGCCGGTCCAGACGAACTGCGTGCGGCCGCCGGGAAGCGTGCTGACGAATCCAACACCTGCGAACGACACGTCGTTGAGGAGACTCAGCGGGTCGTGGACGGTCAATTGGACATCAAACACGTTTGAGTCGGATCGAGGCACCAGCGACCCGCTGAAGGCGGCGCCATTGATCAGTCCCGATATCGAGCTGTCGGCGGCCACAATCATCGACGCCGGCAGCCCATTGATCGCCGTCACCGGCCAGTTGCCCTCGACATCGGCCAATTGCGCCGTTCCCGCCGGGTTGTAGGTATCGGTCAGTGCGCGTTGGGCTTGGAAATCGATGACGCGCACGGGATCTTCCCCGTTCAACGTCACACTGCCGTCAGCGGCGAATGTGCCGACGAGGGTGCCCGGACCGATGCCATTGTTCGGATCGGCAAGATCAGACGACTGAACGGTTCCATCCCCGTAGACGACGTCGCATTCAATGAACCCCTCCAGGATCAAGAGGTCTGCGAAGGTTCGCGTGTAGAGCAGCCAGAGGCGGCCATCGTTCGTTGCCAACATTTGCAGCGGATTCGTGACGCCTACGCCATTGGTCCTGCGGGTCATCGTCCCAAGGTAGAGGCCCGAGGGTGCGGGGTTGGGTGGCGGGGGCGGCGGCGGCGGCGGTGAAGGCGGGGGTGCAGACGAGGACTCCGAACCGCCACCTCCGCAACCTGCCGCGCCAAGAGCCAACGCAGCGACAAAAAGGCGGCGCGTCGACGCAAACTCGAGGGGTATTCGTTCGTTCATGTTCTTGCTTTGCTGCAGCCTGCCCGAAAGCTCGTGGACCCTCGGGGGCGATGTCCCAGGACGTGGCGTAAGTCAGCGATGTCAACGACCCAGGGGTGACCACCGTGAGAACCCCGGACATGGTTGAAGGTGCGACCCATAACCTGTCTGGGGAAACCGATGATGACCATGTCTACTATCGCATTAGCTGAGCCTTCCCGTGAGGGCCCCGACGTCGGCATGCGGCGAAAGATCATGCAGTTCGCCACGCAGCGCTGATCCGGACCGAAATTCTTCGCAGCCTGAATCGTCGCGGCTTCGGGGGCGTCACGCTCGCGAGCAACGACAGCCACAAGGAGGCATCCGCAACGTACCGGAGCATTGTCCGGGGCGACCGTTGTGCCGTGGCGTGGCACTGGAGCTGGTTGGGATACCGCGACCTCGTCGCGCCGCGCCATCCGTGGTTCGCGGAACCCCGTGGTTTCCCAGCGGGCACACTTGATTGCGATCCTGAGAGGTTCAGCAGATGAGCCGAGAGGCTTCAATGGCTGGCTGAAACCCTCGCGAGGGTCTCGTCGAGACAACGAAGCCGCGCAGAGGGGCAACGGCGCACGCCTCTGCGCCGACAATTCCGAACCGCTCGCCGACCCGCGCGCACGCGAGGAAGGACGTCCCCGCGTCGATGCCGTCAAGCTCGTACGCACTCGCGTGGTCGAGGGGCTGAAGGGCACGTGGCCTTCGGCCTCGCTCGGGACGCCTCAGCCTCTCCGCCACATCAGCAGGACGACCCCTGCCAGCACCACCGCCACGCTCGCCCATTCGAACGGCGTCACGTGCTCACCCGCCACCGCCACGCCCAGAGCCATCGCGATCACCGGGTTCACGAACGTGTAGCTCGACGCCAACCCTGCCGACGCCCGCGCCAGCAGCACCATGTAGGCGTTGAACGCCACCAGGGATCCGAACACCACCAGGTAGCCCCAGGCCAGCCACGGCAGGCCCATCGCCGGCAGCACCATCGGCTCGCCATGCACCGCGGCCATCCCCAGCAGCACCACGCCGCCGCACAGCATCTCGCTGGCGAAGCCCATCGCACCCGGTGCCAGCGGCAGCCGCTGCTGCGTCAGCACGCTGCCCACCGACCACGTGAGGCAGGCCGTGGCGATCGCCGCGAGGCCGGAAGGAGAAGCCTGGAAGCCCCTGCCCTGCGTCAGCATCAGCACGCCCGCCAGCCCCACCGCGATGCCCAGCAGCTCGGCCCGCCCGGGGCGGATGCCGAAGAACAGGTTGACCAGCGAGATCATCAGCGGCACCACCGCGATGAACGCCACCACCAGGCCGGAGCCGACGGTCTGCTCCGCCATCGCGGTGCCGCCCATGCCGCCGCCCAGCATCAGTGCGCCTATCACCACGGCATTGCGCCACTGCACGGCCGTGGGCCAGGCCGCGCCGCGCCAGCGCATCCAGGCCAGCAGCAGCGCGCCGGCCGCGACGAAGCGCGTGCCCATCTGGAAGTAGGGTGCGAAGCCCTGCAAGGCCACCTTGATGGCGAAGTACGTGGAGCCCCACACCAGCCAGGTGGCGGCCACGCAGGCCAGCACGAGGGGCGAGAGGCGGGGCGTGGCGGTGCGGGTGATCACGGCGGACGTCATGGGCGTGATTGTCCGTGGCGGCGTGCGATCCGCCCAGACGGGAATGCAGGTCAGGGCGGGCATCCGCCACTGGTTTCATGGCATTGGGGCGTGCTAGCCTTCGAAAATGAACGCCATCCCGCTCGACGCCTACGACACCCGCATCCTGGAGGAGCTCCAGGCCGACGCCCGCCTGCCGATGGCCGAACTGGGCCGCCGCGTGCACCTCTCGCAGCCCGCCGTCACCGAGCGGGTGCGCAAGCTGGAGACGGCCGGCGTGATCACCGGCTACCAGGCGCGCGTGAACCTGGGCGCGCTGGGCTACGGCATCCGCGCCATCGTGCGCGTGGCGCGCTGCGACTACGTGCGCATCTCCAAGGTGGTGAGCGATACGCCCGAGGTGATCAATGCCTACAACGTCACCGGCGAGGACAGCTGGGTGCTGGAGATCGCCGTCATCGACGTCGCGCACCTGGACGCCGTCGTCTCGCGCTTCTGCATGCTGGCCGAGACGTCCACCTCCATCATCCTGAGCGCCGTGCGGGAGGACCAGGTCGTGAAACCTTCCCGCCCCGAGGACGTCAAGCCGCCCGTGCGCAAGCTGCAGCGGGCTACGATGGCCTCATGAGCGCCGCGCGGCCGCCCGAAGGCGCTCGCATCGCAACCCGCAGGGCGGAGGATTTGCCATGACCTCGGATGACATTCCCACGCTGCCGGTCGTCACCGGGCCGGTGCCCACGCGGGTGCCGTCCACGTGCGACCTGTGCGATGCCCACAAGCTCGACACCAGCGGTGCCTTCCGCGTGCTGCCGCCGGTGTGGCGCGACTTCGGCGGCTTCGAGGCCTTCCAGGGCGCGGTGCACACGGTGCGCTGCTTCGAGGACAACTCCCGCGTGCGCGATGCGGTGGCGGAGCCCGGCCACGGGCAGGTGCTGGTGATCGACGCCGGCGGGTCGCTGCGCCACGCGCTGGTGGGCGGCAACCTGGCCGCGCAGGCCGCCGCCAACGGCTGGGCGGGCATCGTGGTGGATGGCTGCATCCGCGACGTGGCGGAGCTGCGGGCGCTGGGCATCGGCATCCGCGCGCTGGCGGCGATGCCGCTGCCCACGGAGAAGCGCGGCGAGGGGCAGCGCGACGTGCCGGTGCGGCTGCAGGGCGTGTCCGTGCGGCCGGGCGACTGGCTGGTGGCCGATGCCGATGGCATCGTGGTGCTGGCGGAGCGGCCGCGGGGCTGACGGCGATCGGTCACGGCTGTCGCCGAAGCTACCGCCGCTTGCAGCTCCCGTCGCGTCGCCTGCAGCAACGACGTGGGCGCACCGCACCCACGCCGTGATCCGTCACTCCTCCGACAGGTCGAACTTGCCAGCGATCGCCGCCAGGTAGGCGGCGTAGACGTCGATGCGGCCGTAGCCGATCGCGTAGTTCGGCCAGGTGGTCGTCGGGATGTTGCCGCACGACTGGTTGACCGGGTCGATCACGCCGGACTGTTGCGCCGTGCCGCGCAGCAGGCGCTCGACTGTCGCGGGATGCCCCTTCAGCGCCGGCACCGCGGACATCAGCAGCGCGGCGGCGCCGGCCGTATGCGGCGTGGCCATGCTGGTGCCGCTCAGGGTGGCCCAGGTGTTGGGCGGGAACGAGGAATAGACGTTGACGCCGGGGGCCGAGACGTCGGGACGGATCTTCTTCACCTGGACGCCCGAGTTGGTGATGACCGGGCCGCGGCTGGAGAAGCTCGCCAGGCGGTCGGTCGAATCGGTCGCGCCGATGATGAAGCCCTTGTTGTAGATGGCCGGGGGATCGACGATCGTGCTGCACGACGGGCCCGCGTTCGCGGCGGCGGCCACGTAAAGGATGCCGCCCGCGACGACGTGGTTCACGGCGGCCTTCAGCTCGTTGCCGACCGTGCAGCCTTCGCTGGGCGGGCACGTCCACGAGTTGCTGACGACGTCCGGCGCCAGGTCCGGGTTGGGGTTCTTGCCCTGCAGGTCCGTCGGGGCCAGCATCCACTGCATGCATTCGATGTAAGTCGACGGCGCGCCCACGTTGTCGTTCATGTTGCGGCAGCCGATCCACTTCGCGCCCGGCGCGACGCCCACCTGGTCGCCGGTGTGGTCGTCACCGGCGAACGTGCCGGCCGTGTGCGTGCCGTGGCCCTGGTCGTCGCACGGGGCGGGCGAGTTGCCCTTGCAGCTGGGGTTGTCGACGTGGATGGCGTCGTGCCAGTTGTAGTTGTGGTCGGCCTGGGTGCCGTTCCAGCCGCGGTACTGCGGCTTGAGGGCGGGGTGATCCCATTGATAGCCGGTGTCCTCGCCGGCGATCACCACGCCCTCGCCGTGGTCGCCCTTGGCCCACACCTTGGGCGCGTTGATCTTGTCCACGCCCCACGCGATCGAGGCCCCGGCATCCGGGCGCGCGCCACCTTCGGCCACCTTCGTGGGCACGGGCAGCGACACCTTGATCTGCGGATCGGCCTCGATGCGGCCCACGTCGCTGCGCGACGAGAGCGCGGCCAGGTCGCTCGGGGAGAGCTGCGCGGAGATGACGTTGGTGATCCAGAACGCGCGGTAGCTGACGTGATGCGCATCCAGCCAGGCCTTCAGGCCGGCCTGCTGCGCGTCCGCGCGGTGCTGCAGCGCGGCGACGAGCGCGCGCCGCCTGGCCTTGTAGTCGGCGTTGGCCGGCAGTGCCGCCTTCGCCGGCTCCGATTGGTCGGCCAGCACGATCAGCGCCGCTGCGCGACCGTCACGCTGCGCCGCGGAGGCGAGCGACGGGTTGACCTGCGCGGCGGCCGCGAGCGCGGCGCTGGCGGCAAGGCCAGCGGCCAGGAGCAATTTCGCTCCGTGATGCAACGGTTCCATGGGGCTCTCCTCGGGGTTGAGCACCTGCGCGACGACGCTCGCGCGCGAGGTGGATCCGTGGAGCATGGCTGTGCCGAGGCTGAAGCGTCATCCGGGCTTACGCGCGATCGGCCGGCCCCATCCTAGGGGGGCTTGCCATGACGCGTCGAGCCGTCGCTCGGCAGGTCCCTTCGTCGGGCTGGCCGTGCTTGCTGCCGAAGCACGTGGCCGACGTGGAGCCGGTGATTTAGATGGTCGGGGTGAAAGGATTCGAACCTTCGACCCATTGCTCCCAAAGCAATTGCGCTACCAGGCTGCGCTACACCCCGAAGCCTGGGATTCTAGCCGCCCCGCTGTGCCAGGCCGTGGCGCGCGGGCGCGTTGGCGCATGAAAAAGCCCCGCCGGGGCGGGGCTTCGTGGCGGCCTGCAGGCACCAGGTTCGGTGCCCGCGGTTCGCGAGCTTGTTCAGCGCGCGGCGCGGCGGCGAGCCGAGAAGCCCACCACACCCACGCCGGCCAGCAGCAGGGCGATGGAGGCGGGTTCCGGCACGGCGGCGGTGACGCTGACGTTGTCCAGGTAGTAGTACGACGGGTCGTTGCGCGCTTCGAATTGCAGCAGCGTCTGGGCGCCGGTGCCGTTGGCGAAGAAGTCGTAGTGGGTGGTACCGAACTCCGTGTTGGCGGTGCTGAACACGTCGACGCCGCCGAACGAGACGCTGAAGTCGGACGTGCCATTGCCCACCGAGCGCAGGTCGAACTGGATCTCGAACAGGCCGGTGGAGGCGGTGGCGATGTCCTGGCCCATCACCGTGTCGGAGCCGACGGCGCCGAAGTAGGCGGCGCCGGAGCCGTCGATGCCGAGGAAGCCGAGGTTGCCGCTCAGGCTCCAGTTGGCGAAGCCATTGTCAAAGCCACCGTTCTGCACGAGTTCGGCGTGCGAGGAACCGGCGGCCAGCAGGGCGGCGGCCGCAAAAACTGCGATCTTCATTGTTTGAACTGCTCTTCTCTTCCGGGAATATTCCCTGCTCGACTATAAGGGAACTGGACGATCGTCCCCTCAACAAGAATGATGAGGGACGGCCATCGATTGAGGCGCCATCGCGCCCGCGGCGTGCAATTCCTGGCGAACGAGCGCAGGGGGATCAGCGCGTCGAGCGGCGCCGCGCGCCCACCAGGCCGAGGAGGCCGATCCCTGCCAGCAACAACAGCGGCGAGGCCGGCTCGGGCACGACCCCCGCCGGTGACACGCTGACGTTGTCCAGGAAGTAGAAGTCCAGCACGTTGAAGTAGTCGAACGCCAGCAGCGTCGTGGCGCCGGTGCCGTCGACGGTGAACGTGTAGCGGGTGGGCTGCAGGCCGACGTGCTGGATGCCGAGCACCTGCTGGCCGCCGAAGCTCGCGCGGAAGAAGTCGCCCGGTGCATCACCGGTCTCGTACAGGTCGAAGCTGATCGTGAACGGGCCCGTGCCGCCGGTGGCGAGGGATTGGCTGAGCTCGCCGGGCGCCAGGAACGGGCCGGCGAAGAACACCTGGCCGGTGACGCCGGTGGCGGTCTGGTCGCCAGACAAGGTCCAGCCCGTGAGATCGTCGGTGGCGAAATCGCCGTTCACGACCAGCGAGGCGGCGTGGGCCACCCCCGTGCACGCCAGAAGCGCCGCGACAAGCATCGGGGCCATCATCGACTTCATCGGGATCCCTCCAGGCACGGCGGAGCGCGCCGTCGCTGGACTGTACTGCCCGGTCGGTGCCTCCACCCTCCGCAGAAGTGCTGAGGCAGGCGGCGAACCGCCGTGCCGGACCCGACGCCTGACGCGAGACGCGCCATCAGCCGGGCACACCGCGCCGGCTCAACGCCCCATGACGCCGTTCAGGTCGGACCATGACAGCGGGGTCACGCCGCCGCCATCGACGCGGCCTTCGCGCAGAAACGTGCGCGTCATGGCCGCCAGCAGGCCGTTCGCGTGCTCCGCCAGCCCCGAGCCGGCGCTCAGGCGGCGCACGCCCAGGCGCTCCAGTGCCGCCGGGTCGGGCAGGCCAGTCCACGCCAGCACGTTCACCGGCAGGCGGGCGCCGTCCACCACGCGGGCCAGTCCGTCCGGGTCCACCAGCGCGGGCACGAACAGGCCGCTCGCGCCCGCGTCGCGGTAGCGCGCGGCACGCGCGAGGGCGTCGTCCACGCGCGCGTCCGCGGGCAGGGTGCCGCGCAGCCACACGTCGGTGCGGGCGTTGATGAAGAGGTCGATGGCGGCGCCGTCGGCCACGCGACGCACCGCGGCGATCTTGGCGGCCAGCACGTCGGCCGGGCCGTTGCCGTCCTCCAGGTTGATGCCCACCACGCCCAGCGCCATCAACTGGCCGGCCAGCGCGGCCACGGCGGCGGGGTCGTCGGAGTATCCGGACTCGATGTCGATGGTCACCGGCTGGTTATCGCACGCATCGGTGATGGCCTCCACCACCTGCAACAGGCGCGCGACCGGCAGCTTGTCGCCGTCCCCGTAGCCCTGCGCCCACGCGACGGCCGCGCTGCTGGTGGCCACGGCGGAGGCGCCCTGGGCCGTCACCAGGCGCGCGCTGCCGGCGTCCCAGGCGTTGGGCAGGCGCAGCAGGCCGGGGCCGGCGTGCAGGGTGTGGAAATGGCGCGCCAGGGCGGCGACGGCGGCGGGGGAGCGATCGAAGGGCATGGCGTCTCCGGGAAGGGGCGAAGGAGGGCGCCGCAGGGCGGGCGCAGGGCGTGGATCTTCGCCGTTTCCGGCCGTCCGCACCGGCCGTCTTCGGACATCTCCCCTACTGGCGTGGCGCCATGATCGCGCCCAGCAGGTCGGGCTTGCCGGCGATGCGCTCGAGGGCGGGATAGCGCAGCCCGCCGCGCCAGTCGATCGTCACCATCCGGTAGTGCTCGCCGTCCTTGACCAGCAGCTGGATGGGATGCTGGCCGTCCTGGTTGGCGGTGATGGCCTGGGCCAGGCGCTCAGGCTTGTACTCCTGCATGCCGACGGCGACGATGCTCATGCCGCCCGCCAGGCCGGCGGCGAACGCCGGGCTGTTCCATTCGACGGACTTGATGCCGCCGTCCTTCTCCGAAATGATCAGGCCCAGCGAGAAGCTGAAATGGGCGGTCGTCTCGCCGCCGCGCTTGCGCGTGCGCTGGGTCTCGCTCTCCTTGTCGCGCCAGGCCAGCCGCCAGCCGGCGCGTTCCAGCGCCAGCGCGGGCGACGGGCCGCCCACGGTGTCGAGGCGCTGGCGCAGGAAGGTCGTCCAATCCCACGGCAGCACCGCGTTGAGCGCGGCCACGACGTCCTCGAACCGGTAGGTGAGCGGGTCGATGCCGTTGCCGCCAACGTCGAAGAAGCGCCGTGCGAAGTCGTCCAGCGAACGTTGTCCGCGGGTCTGCTGGCGGATCAGCGCGTCGATGTCGAGCCACAGCAGCGCGCCTTCGTAGTAGTAGTCCTCGCCCCCTTGCCAGTTGCCCCAGTCGTGGTGCGTCTCGCCGGCCATCGTCGGCTCGTTGGTGGTGTCCTGCAGCGATCGCCATCCGCGATTGGTGTGGTACTCGCTCCACGCGGCGGTCTCGGCCCAGTGGTCTTGCGACAGCGCTTCGTCCAGCAGGCCGCTGCGCGCGGCCAGCACGTGCTCCCAGTACTCCGCCTGGCCTTCGTAGACCCACAGCAGCGAGTTCTGCATCGGCACGTTGAAGTTGGGCGTCCACAGGTCGGCCGGCCGGCGGAACTTGCCGTTCCACGAGTGCGCGTACTCGTGCGCCAGCAGGTAGCGGCTGCCGACGCGCTGGTCCCAGTGCTCGAAGTACCCCGCCTGCACGCCGTTCTCGCTCGATTCCTGGTGCTCCAGGCCGTCGCCGCCCAACTCGTCGCTCTGCCACAGCACGAAGTCGTAGTGGCGGAAGTGGCGCGCGCCGAACAGCTTGTCCGCCTGCTGGACGAGGCGGCGATGGGCGTCGATCTGCGCGGGCTGGAACGCGAGCGCGTCGTCGTCGTCCGCGAACAGGTGCAGCGCGACGGGACGCGGCGTGCCCGGCGGGTCCAGCTCGACGCGCTTGTAGTGCACGCCGGCCATCACGGGCGAATCCACCAGGCGTTCCAGGGACGCCGGGCTGAAGTGCAGCCACCCCTGGGCATCCGCGGCGGCGAGGGCGCCCGTGGGGTCGCGCAACGCGGTCGCGGCCTGCCATCCCGCGGGCAGCCGCAGGCTGGCCACGACCGGGATGCGGGACGACCACCAGCCGGCCGGATACAGCAGGTCGCCTTCCCATTGCACCCGGATCAGCGTGCGGGACACCGTCAGGTCGTCGCCCTTGCCATCCAGCGGGTTGGCGTGCTGGAAATCGATGTCCAGCCGCGACGCTCCCGCCGGCACCTCGACCCGGATGGCCGACGGATCGAGCGGGTCTCGCAGCCAGTCCAGGCGCTGGCCGCCGGCCCGGATCACGAGGCCGACGATCCGGCCCGGCCTGCCGTACGGGCCGTGGTCGCCCGGCAGCCAGCGCGGGATCAGCAGCGTCAGCGGGCCCGGGGAGACGTCCAGCGTCTCGTGGATGGCGAACAGGCGGTGGTCGAGGTCGGTAGCATCCACCGCCAGGTTGATCGTGCCGGGATAGTCCACGTCCTGCGGCAGGGGGGCGGCGGCCGCGGGCCAGGTCGCCACGGCGAGCAGGAGGGGCGCCGTGCGACGCGCGATTCCGGAAGGGGCGAGCATGAGCGACTCCTGGGCGTGGCGTGGCATGGCGTGGCCGTGGCCTGCCCGGAGGGACTCGAACCCCCGACCTGCTGCTTAGAAGGCAGCTGCTCTATCCGGTTGAGCTACGGGCAGACCGCGCGATTATCGACGCTGGGTCGACGGCGCCGGGTCAACGGCGCTGATATTGCTGCGCGCCGAACAGCGCCTCGCGCGCCTTCGGGTCGTCGGTCAGCGGGCGGCGCACGCCGGACAGCACGTCCAGGCCGCGGACCACGGCGGGGCGGCGGCCGATCTCGTCGAACCAGCCCTTGAGCGTGGGGTAGTCCGCCCAGTCGATGCCCTGGTTCTTCCACGAGCGCAGCCAGGGGAAGACGGCGATGTCGGCGATGCCGTAGTCGTGGCCGCCCAGGTAGCGGGACTTGGCGAGCCGCTTGTCCATCACCGCGTAGAGGCGCTGCGCCTCGTTGGTGTAGCGCTCGATGGCGTAGGGCACCTTCTCGGGCGCGTACATGCGGAAGTGGTGCGCCTGGCCCAGCATCGGGCCGATGCTGCCCATCTGGAACATCAGCCACTGCAGCGCCTCGTACTTGCCGGCCACGCTCCCGGGCAGGAACCTGCCGGTCTTGCCGGCCAGGTACAGCAGGATGGCGCCGGACTCGAACAGCGAGATGGGGGTGCCGTCCGGCCCATCGGGGTCGACGATGGCGGGGATCTTGTTGTTGGGGCTGATCTTCAGGAAGTCGGGGGCGAACTGGTCGCCGGCGCCGATGTCCACGGGCACTGCCCGGTACGGCAGGCCGCACTCCTCCAGCATGATGTGCACCTTGTGGCCGTTGGGCGTGGCCCACGAATACACTTCGATCATGGCAAGGCCTCCTGAAGGCGGAGTATCCGTCCTGGTCCGCGAATCCCGATGATCCTCGAATCCCTGCGTCGATGGTGGGGTGGCGGCAATGACCTGCCGAACTGGTCGGCCCTGGCGGGCTGGGCCAAGGCGCACAAGTGGAGCGCGCGCCGCACCATGGCGCACGACGGCTGGGTGATGACCAGCGGCGCCCACCCGTTGTGGCGCATCGAGTGGGGGCCCTCGCAGCGCAGCTTCATGAGCAACCACGAGCTGCGCGTGCGCATCGAGGCCCCGCACATCACCGAGGCGCAGGCCATGGTGCTGGACCGCCCGCTGCTGGCGCGCATGGACCACGAGGTCTACCAGCAGTTCACCGACAGCGTGCAGACGCGCTACGACGACCAGCTGCCCGAGGAGATGCGCTGGCTCTCGATCCACGCGCGGTTGGGATCGCAGGACCTCGCGGGCCTGCGGGAACGCTACGGCGCCGTGGGCCACGAGATCCCGTGGGCCGCGGCGTGGCTGAAGGGCGGCCTGGCCGACGCGCTGAAGCGCCGCGCCGCGCGCATCCCGGTGGACGCGGCCTCCAGCGAGCCGCTGATGGTGCGCGTGGCGCGCGGCAAGCTGGTGCTGCGGCAGGCCGCGGAGAACCCCGGCGTGGAGGCCCTCGAGATCCTGGTGGACGTGGCGCAGGCGGCCGAGGCGGCTACGCGGCGGATGCCGCCGGAGTGAGCGCGCGGGCGCGCGAGCGCGTCCGCGCTCAGGCGGGCAGGGGGATGCCGTCCACCGCGTCGTCCAGGTGCGCCAGCACGGCCCGGTTGCGGCCGGCGGCCTTGGCGCGATAAAGCGCGGCATCGGCCTCGGCCAGGGCCTCGGGCCAGGGCTGGCCGGCGCCCGCGCGCCAGGACACCGCGCCCGCCGAGGCGCGCACCGGCAAGGGCGCGGCGTCGGGCAGCGGCATGGGCTGGGCGCCCACGGCCTCCAGCAGGCGCGCGGCCACGGCCGGCAGCCCCGCCTCGTCGATGCCGGGCAGCACCAGGAGGAACTCCTCGCCGCCCCAGCGCACGACCGAGTCGCCCTCGCGCAGCAGGCTCTTCAGGCGGTGGGTCATCTCCACCAGCACCGCGTCGCCCGCGGCGTGGCCGTGCGTGTCGTTGACGCGCTTGAAGTGGTCCACGTCCAGCAGCAGCAGGGCCACGTGGCGCCGCTCCACCGGCGTGAGGTGCGAGTCCTCGCGGTCCAGGCGTTGCAGCAGGGCCTCGCCGTAGCGGCGGTTGCTGGCCTGGGTGAGCGGGTCGCGATGCGTCTCGTGGCTGAGGCGCGTCACGTCGTCCTGCAGGCCGCGATTGAGATGGCGCGTGCGCGCCAGGCGTTGCCAGACGATCACGGCCAGCAGCGCCACCATCACCGCGGCGGCGGCCCACGCGCGCTCGCGCCAGGCTCGCAGCTGCAGCTCGACGTCGCGGCGCGCGTTGTCCTGCTTCAGGCGGTCGATCTCCTGCGCGCGCTGGCGCGAGGCGAACGTCTCCTGCAGCTTCGTCACTTCCTTGTCGCGCTGGGACGCCGTGGCTTCCTTGTCCATCGCCGCCCAGCGATGCATCACCTGCAGCGCCGCGGCCGCCCGGCCGGCGGTCTCCAGCGCGTCCACCTGCTGCTCCAGCAGGTCCGCCAGCTCGCGCTTCTCGCCCGTCTTCTCGCCGATCTCCACCGCCGTCTTCACCAGCGACAGGCCCTGATCCACCTGGCCCAGGTGCACCAGCGCCACGCCGCGGTCCACCAGCGCGAAGCCGTAGCCGTTGGGGTTGTCGTCGCGGTTGGACTCGCGCTCGGCGCGCAGCGCGTAGTCGGCGGCCTCGCGGTAGCGGTGCGTGTCGTTGCACAGCGCGGCCAGGTTGATCAGGGCCACCTGGTGCATCGGCTCCATGCCGCGGACGCCGTCCGACACCTGGAGCAGCTCCAGCAGCACGGCCTGGCGCTCGATGTTCTCCTTCTTCGTGGACAGCGCGTAGCTGATGTCCACCAGCAGCGTCGCCACGCCCTGCTGGTAGCCGATCTCGCGTGCGCGGGCCAGGCCGCGATGGGCGTATTCCAGCGCGTGGGGGATGTCGCGGCGCGCCGAGTCGACGTTGGTGAGCACGGCCAGCGCGTCGATCAGGCCGACGGGCAGGTCGTGCGCGGTCGCGATCTCGGCGGCCTTCAGGGCCTCGGCGATACCCTCGTCGTTGTCGCCCAGCGCGATCAGGCCGTTCGCCTTCGCCAGCGTCCAGGCGAACAGCAGCGCCGGGTCGGCGGGCGCGGGCCGGGCCCGGAGCTCGGCCAGGCTCTTGCGCAACGCCGCCGGCTCGCCGCCTTCCGCCAGCTGCTCGCGGCGGATCGCCAGCACGTCGGCGCACGGCACGCAGTGCTCGTGTTCGGCCATGGCCTTGAGCCGGCCGGTCGAGGCTTCCCAGGCGTCGCGGTCGCCCGCGTACAGGCCGAACTCCGACAGCAGCTGGTCGAGTCGCCAGCGCTGCGCCAGCGTGGGGTGGGCGGCCTTCGTGGCCTGCTGCAGGCGCTCCAGCGCCAGCTCCGCGGACGCGTAGCCGTGCGCCTGCAGCGACGCGATCACCTCGTCGACCGTCTCGGTGGCGTGGGCGGGGGAGGCGACGGTGGCCAGCAGGAAGGCGACGGCCGCGCACAGCGACGCGGCCGCCTGGCGACGGGAAGGGAAGGAGGGCACCCGGTGGATATCGGCCCGGGCCTGCTCGACTTGAATCAGGCCGGCGTGCGGTGCTTGCCCAGCTCGATCTTGGCGATGGCGTTGCGGTGCACCTCGTCCGGGCCGTCCGCAAAGCGCAGCGTGCGGGCGAGCGTGTAGTAGTACGCGAGCGGGAAGTCCTGGCTCATGCCGGCCGCGCCGAACACCTGGATGGCCCAGTCCAGCACCTGGCAGGCCATCTGCGGCGCCACCACCTTGATCATCGCGATCTCGGCCCTGGCGGACTTGTTGCCCGCCATGTCCATCATCCACGCGGCCTTCAGCGTCAGCAGGCGCGCCTGGTCGATCGCGCAGCGGGCCTCGGCGATGCGTTCCTGCGTGACGGTCTGCTGCGCGACGGTCTTGCCGAACGCCACGCGCGTGAGGGCGCGCTGGCACATCAGCGCCAGGGCGCGCTCGGCCAGGCCGATCAGCCGCATGCAGTGGTGGATGCGGCCCGGGCCCAGGCGGCCCTGCGCGATCTCGAAGCCGCGGCCCTCGCCCAGCAGCAGGTCCTCCGCGGGCACGCGCACGTCGTCGAACGTCACTTCCATGTGGCCGTGCGGCGCGTCGTCGTAGCCGAACACGGACAGCGGGCGCAGCACCTGCAGGCCCTTCGCGTCCGCCGGCACCAGCACCATCGACTGCTGGGAATGCGGCGGCGCCTCGGGGTCGGACTTGCCCATGAAGATGTACACCGCGCAGCGCGGGTCGCCCGCGCCGGAGATGAACCACTTGCGGCCGTTGAGCACGTAGTGGTCGCCGTCACGGGTGATGCGCGACTCGATGTTGGTGGCGTCCGACGACGCCACCGCGGGCTCGGTCATTGCGAAGGCGCTGCGGATCTCGCCGCGCAGCAGCGGCTCCAGCCAGCGGCGCTTGTGCGCCTCGGTGCCGTAGCGCACCAGCACTTCCATGTTGCCGGTGTCGGGCGCCGAGCAGTTGAAGACCTCGCTGGCCCAGGGCACGCCGCCCATGATCTCGGCCAGGGGCGCGTATTCCTGGTTGGTGAGCCCGGCCCCCAGCGTGGAGTCGGGCAGGAACAGGTTCCACAGGCCCTCGCCGCGCGCCTTCGCCTTCAGCTCCTCGATGACGGGCAGCGGGGTCCAGCGCCGGCCGGCCGCGGTGTTGGCCTGCAGCTCGTCGTGGTAACGGCCTTCGGCCGGCAGGACATGGGCCTGCATGAACGCGAGCACGCGCGCCTGCAGGTCCTGCGTGCGGGGGGAGTAGGCGAAGTCCATGGGGCTGCTTTCGGTGGAGTGCGGGGGGATACGGCCAGGGGTAGCGGGGGCAGGGCCGTCAGGCCGGCGAGGCCCGGCCCGCCTTGGCGTCGGCGGCCTGCGCGAACCCCCAGGCCAGCTCGGCCAGCGGGCGCGCCGCCGCGCCCGTGGCACGCGCCTGCGCGCTGGAGGCCGTGCCGTCCACCACGCGGCGGGCGATGCCCTGCGCGATGGCGGCCAGGCGGAACAGGTTGTAGGCGAGGTAGAAATCCCAGTCGGCCATCAGCGCGTCCGGGTCGCCGCGGCCCGTGCGCTCGCAGTAGCGGCGCACGTAGTCGCGCTCCAGCGGGATGCCGAGCGCGGCATGGTCCAGGCCGCCGATGCCGCGGAACGTGCCCGGCGGGATGTGCCAGGCCATGCAGTGGTAGCTGAAGTCGCCCAGCGGATGGCCCAGCGTGGACAGTTCCCAGTCCAGCACCGCCAGCACGCGCGGCTCGGTGGGGTGGAAGATGAGGTTGTCCAGGCGGAAATCGCCGTGCACGATCGACACCTGCGTCTCGTCCATCGCGCTGGCCGGCATGTGCGCGGGCAGCCAGGCGATCAGCGCGTCCATCTCGGGGATGGGCTCGGTCACCGAGGCCAGGTACTGCTTGGTCCAGCGGCCGATCTGGCGGGCGAAGAAGTTGCCGGGCTTGCCGTAGTCGGCCAGGCCGACCGCGGCCACGTCCACCCCGTGCAGCGCCGCGATCACGCGGTTCATCTCGTCGTAGATCTCGCCGCGCTGCGCGGGCGTGAAGCCGGGCAGCGACTGGTCCCACAGCACGCGACCTTCGACGTGCTCCATCACGTAGAACGCGCGGCCGATCACCGACTCGTCCTCGCACAGGAGCAGCATGCGCGCCACGGGCACGGCGGTGCCCGCGAGCGCGCCCATCACGCGGAACTCGCGCTCGATGGCATGCGCCGAGGGCAGCAGCTTGGCCGCCGGCCCGGGCTTGCTGCGCATCACGTAGGTGCTGCCCGGCGTGACCAGCTTGTACGTCGGGTTGGACTGGCCCCCCTTGAACTGCTCGACGGTGAGCGGGCCCGCGAAGCCGGGCAGGTGCGCGGCCAGGTGGCGGGCGAGGGCGTCGACATCGAAGCGATGGCTCTCGGCCACCGGTCGCGTGCCGGTGTTGGTCTCGGTGGAGGAAGTAGGCGTCGTCATGGGCGTCGTCGTCGGGGGTTTCGGAGGGTCAACGTTCCGCGGTCAGCGCTCGGCCACCTCGATCAGCCGCTCGCGCGAGAGCACGACCAGGCGTGTGGGTTCCACGCGCACGGCGCCCTCGCGTTCCAGCGTCTTGAGCTCCTGGTTCACGCGCTGGCGGGAGGCGCCCACCAGCTGGGCCAGGTCCTCCTGCGCCAGCTGCAGGCCGATGCGCACGCCGTCCTCCTGCGCGATGCCGTAGCTCTTGGCCAGCATCAGCAGGTTCTTGGCCAGGCGCGCCGCGAGCGGCCGCGTGTTGAGGTCTTCCACCAGGTTGAACATGATGCGCAGGCGGCGGCAGTTGAGCCGCAGCAACGCCTCGTACAGCTCCACGTGGTGCGACAGCAGCTCGCGGAAGTCGGGCTTGCGCACCACCAGCAGCGTGGTGGCGCCATGGGCGTCCGCGTCGTGCGTGCGCGGCAGGCCGTCGAACAGCGCGATGTCGCCGAACCAGCTGCCCGGCTCCACGTAGGTGAGCGATACCTGCTTGCCCGACAGCGAGACCGAGCTGACGCGCACGGCACCGGCCGCCACGCCGCACCACTCCTCCGCGGGCTGGCCGCGCGAGGCGAGCGGCGCGCCGTCGGCCAGCCGCCGCACCAGCGCGCGCGCGAGGATCGCGGCGCGCAGGTCCTGCGAGAGGGAGGAGAACCACGGGCCGGTCTCGATGTTGTGTCGTTCGTCGATGGAGAGGATCGGGGAATGCATGGCGGGCGATTGTCCGCCTCCTCATGCGATCCGCAGGTACTGCGCCAGCAGCTTCTCCATCGTCGTGCTGCGCTCGCGCTCGTGCAGCCACTGCGTGGGCGCCAGGTTGCAGGCGCGCAGCACCACGTCGCCGTCCGCGCCCACGTCCAACACGTTGATGCACGCGGGCGACTGCTCCAGCCGGCCCGCGAAGAAGCGCGTGCCCGCCAGGGCGTGCCCGATCAACGCGCGGTTGATGCCGCCGTGCAGCACCCACAGCGCGCAGGACCAGGACGGGTCGGCCAGGTGCGCCTCGAACGCGGGCAGGCAGCGGTCCAGCATCTCGCCGACGGATTCGCCGCCGAGGAAGCGGTGCGATTCCACGTCGCCGGTGGCCGCGAAGACGCCGGTGAACGCCGCCACCACGTCGTCGCGCGGGATGTCCTCCAGGCGGCCGCCGCGGATCTCCTCGAGCCGTGCATCCACCTGGGGCTCCAGCGCCTGGCCGGATGCCCGGAGCACCCGGCCGGCGGTCTCCACCGTTCGGGCCAGGCCGCTTACCAGCACGCGGTCGAACCGGACGCTGGCCGCCGCGAACAGCGCACCCGCGGCATCGGCCTGCGCGCGCCCGGCCTCGTTCAGCGCCACGCCGTGCGGCGGCAATGGGCGGCCTTCCGCCGTGAAGTAGTCCACCGAGCCGTGGCGCATCAGGTAGAGGCGGCGGCGGCGCGGCACCTCGAAGCGGACGCGCGGCGGCGCGCTGCTGGCGGACGGGGCGACGGGGGAGGCGGCGGGCGAGGCGGTCAATCGGGTCCTGCGTGGAAGGGTGGAACGGGACGCAGGGCGGGGGCCGGCGGCGTCAGCGGAACTGCGGCGGGCGCTTTTCCCTGAAGGCCGCCAACCCCTCGCCGCCGTTGTCGTGGAACAGCTGCGTGACGAACTGCTGGCGTTCGGTCTCGAGGTGCTGGGCGAGCGACGCGTGTCGCGCCTGGGCCACCAGCTCCTTGGCCGCGGTGAGCGCGTTGGGCGCCATCGCGGCCAGCTGCGCGGCCATGGCCAGAGCTTCGACCAGCGCCTGCCCCTTGTCTGTCACGCGGTTGACAACGCCCAGCACGTGCAGGCGTTCCGCGCCCACCGGCGAGCCGAGCCAGATCAACTCCAGCGCCAGCGCGCGCGGCAGGGCCTGGGCGACGTGCCACGAGCCGCCGCCGTCGGGGGTGAGTCCGATGCGCGCATACGACATCACGAAACGGGCGTCCCGCGCGGCCACCACCAGGTCGCAGGCCAGGGCGAGCGACATGCCGCCGCCGGCCGCCCAGCCTTCCACGGCCGCGATCACCGGCTTCGGGAACGCCCTCAGGGATTCGATCAGCGCGTGGAACTGCGCCACCGATTCCGCCTGGGCCTGCGGACCGGCCTGCCGCAAACCCGTGATGCGATTCAGGTCGCCGCCCCCGCAGAAATGTTCGCCGTCGCCGCGAAGAATCACGGCGCGTATCGCCGGATCGGATTCCGCGATATTCAGCGCCTCGACGCCGGCGGTATACACCTGCGGCGACAACGTGTTGCGCGTGGCGGGATCGCTGAGGGTCATGACCAGGGTCGAGCCTTCTCGCGTGGTCAGGAGTTCACTGGGCATGGGCACCTTTCGTGGCAGCGTCGGCGCTATTCTGGCCGGCATTTCGGACGGGTATCCACGGGCGGGTTTCGTAAGCGATCGTGTTAGAGTGGTTTGGGGGAAATCGGTGGCAACTCACTGGCAATGAAGAATCTCAACCGCACGCTCATCGCGTCCGTCACGGCGGCCGCGGCCACCTGTGCCGTGCAACCGGCCGACGCCATCGGATTCGGCCGCGTGTCGCCCGTGGCGGTCCTCGGCCAGACCCTCGACGTGACCGTGCCGGTGCGGGTAGATGCCGGCGAACGCTTCGATGCCGATTGCGTCCACGCCGACGTGTACTACGGCGAGAACCGCATCCTTCCCACCGACATCCACACGGTCGTCCTGGCGGGCGCCTCCGCGGCCGACTGGCGCATCCGCATCACCACCACCGCGCCCATCACCGAACCGGTGGTGGAGATCGGCGTCACGGCCGGTTGCGATCGCCGCTTCACGCGCCGCTTCACCGCGTTCGCGGATCCGCCGGCGCTGCGCCTGGCCGGTGCCGCGCCTGCCGGCACGGCCGCCACCGCGGGCGCCTCGACGTCCACGCCGGTGGCCACCACGCAGGCGCTGCCGCCCGGCACGGCCAGCGGCGGCACCGAACTTTCCGCTGCAGCCGACGGTTCGCTGCGCGCCACGCCGCCGCGCGGCGCCTCCGCGGGCGCGGGCACGCGACATGCGCGCGCCGTGCCCAAGGGCCCCACCAAGGCGGCGGCCGTGGCCGCCGCCGCGGCGCAGCGCGACGCGCGGGCGGCCGACGTCGTGGCCACCCCGGCGCCTGCGGCCGACGCCAAGGGGCATGGCAAGGCGGCTGCGCAGGCCACGGCCGGCGCGGAGCATCCCCACCTGGTGCTCGATGCGGGTTACGCGCGCCTGAAGCTGGACATGGAAGACCCGGTGGTGCCGGCCACAACCGTCGCGGCCTCCGGTGCCGGCGCCGCCATCGGCCTGTCCGACCTGGACACCGATGCCGACATGCGCCGCATGCAGGCGCTGGAACAGAACCTGGCCGCCCTGCGCAAGGAAAGCCAGGCCGCCCGCGACCGCAGCACGGCGCTGCAGGCGCGCCTGGCGCAGGCCGAGAGCCGCACCGACTGGCTGCCGTGGTTGCTGGCGGCGCTGGGCGTGTCCCTGCTGGCCATCGGCGGCCTGGGCTGGCGCCTGCGCCAGCAGGTGCGTCCCCGCGCCGACCATTCGTGGCTGGGCGACGGCGCCTCCATCAGCCCGCCCAGCGCGGCCGAGGCGGCCCTGGCCAGCGTGCGCGTGGCCGCGCCCGCCGCGGTGCGGCCCGCGCCGGTGGATGCCGGCCCGTCGATCGCGGGCGAGCTGGTGGCGGACGCGGACGAACCCGCGAACGCCCCGCCCGAGCTGTCCCCGATGCCCGAGGACATGACGGCCACGCGGCCGCTGTCGCGTGCGGCGCTGGCCGCGGCGCTCGGCCAGGGCGGCGACGCGGCGGGGCCGCCGCGCGAGCTCTCGGTCGAGGAGTTGCTCGACCTGGAACAACAGGCCGATTTCTTCATCGCGCTGGGCCAGGAGGACGCGGCGGTCGACCTGCTGATGTCGCACCTGCGCAGCGCGGGGGGCCAGAGCCCGCTGCCGTATACCAAGCTGCTCGAGATCTATCGCCGCCAGGGCGACCGCGCGGCCTACGAGCGCACGCGCGCCCGCTTCAACCGCCGCTTCAACGCCTATGCGCCCGACTGGGACGTCGGCCCGGGCGCCGGCCGCACGCTGGAGGACTACCCGGACACGATCGCGCAGGTGCAGGGCGCGTGGCCGCATCCCATCGACGCGATGGCCATCCTCGAATCGCTGCTGTTCAAGCGCGACGATTCCAGCGAGCTGTTCGACCTGCCGGCCTACCGCGACGTGCTGGTGCTGTACTCGCTGGCGCGCGATCTGTGGCAGCAATCGCCCGAGGCCACCGGCGCGCTGGTGGACGTGCTGCTGCCGCTGGACGACGCGGACAGCGCCCCGACCAACCTGGGCGACCTGCCCGAGTTGTCCGCGGGGCCGGGCTTCGTCGCGGCGCCGAACCCCCAGGCCGCGGCCGCGGCGGCGTCATCGGCCTCGCTGGACCTGCCGGACATCGACCTCGGCCTGGTGCCTTCCAAGCCCGCGGAACACGAGCCGCCGGCGTTCGAGCTCACCGGCTTCGACCTGCTGGACGAGCACGCCGACGGCGTGCAGGCCACGCTGGACGCCGGGCGCCTGGCGGGCGCGCGGGCGACGCACGGGTTCGACGCGTCGAACGACGAGTCGGCGGACGAGAGCGGCGGGGCCACCCGCGGCCCGTCCAAGCAGCGCTGAGCCGCGGCGCGCGGCCTGCCGCCGCGCGGGCCGCCCCGCCGGCTCAGAGCCGCGCCAGTCGCGCCAGTGCCGCGTCCAGCGTCGCGTCCTTCTTCGCGAAGCAGAAGCGCACCACCGTCATCACCGGCGCCTGCTGGTAGAAGGCGGACATCGGGATCGCGGCGACGCCCACGTCGCGCGTCAGCCACTCGCTGTACGCGGTGTCCGGCAGGTCCGAGACGGCGCCGTAGTCCACGCACTGGAAGTACGTGCCTTCGCAGGGCAGCAGCCGCAGGCGGGTGGAGGCCAGGCCGGCGCGGAATCGGTCCCGCTTGGCCTGGTAGAACGCCGACAGGCGCTCGTGGTGCGACGGGTCGGCCAGGAAGGCCGCCAGGCCGTGCTGCATCGGCGAGTTCACCGTGAACACGTTGAACTGGTGCACCTTGCGGAACTCCGCCATCAGCGGCGCCGCGGCGACCACGTAACCCACCTTCCAGCCGGTGACGTGGAAGGTCTTGCCGAAGCTGGACACGACGACGCTGCGCGCCGCCAGCTCGGGCAGGCCCGACAGGCTGGCGTGCGCCCGGCCGTCGAACACCATGTGCTCGTACACCTCGTCGGACAGCAGCAGCGCGCGCGTGGGGCGCAGCAGTTCGGCCAGCCGCGCGCGTTCCGCCTCGGTCCACGCGGTGCCGCTGGGGTTGTGCGGGGTGTTGACAATGACCATCCGCGTGCGGTCGGTCAGCGCCGCGGCCAGCGCGTCGAAGTCGGGCCGCCACGTGCCCGGCGCCAGGCCCACGCGCACGACGCGCCCGCCCGCCAGCTCGATGGCCGGCACGTAGCTGTCGTAGCACGGTTCCAGCACCACCACCTCGTCGCCCGGGTGCACCAGCGCCAGGATGGCCGTGAGCAGGCCCTGCGTGGCGCCGGCGGTGACCGTGACCTCGGTCTCCGGGTCGTAGGCGTGGCCCGTCTGCGTGGCCACCTTCGCCGCGATGGCCTGGCGCAGCGCCGGAACGCCCGGCATCGGCGGGTACTGGTTGTGGCCGGCGCGCATGGCCGCGGCCACCGCGTCCACCAGGGCCGGGTCGCAGTCGAAATCGGGGAAGCCCTGGCCGAGGTTGATGGCCCCGTGCCGCGCGGCCAGCGCGGACATCACGGAGAAGATCGTGGTGCCCACGGCGGGCAGGCGGCTGCGGCCGCCGAGCAGGGCGGCCGGGTCGGGCAGGGAGGTGTCGGTCATCGCGGTCATCGCGGTCGGGGCGGCGGCAGGACGGCGCCGGGTCGTCAGAGGTCGTAGTGTTCGCCGTCGCCGGCCAGCACGCGCTCCAGCAGCGGGCGCGTGAGGCGGTCGGACAGCAGCTCGGCGAAGGCCAGCACGTAGGTGCGCAGGTAGGCGCCCTTGCGGAACGCCACGCGGGTGACGTTGCGGCCGAACAGGTCGCCCACCGGCCGGCTCACCAGGTCGCCGCCAGGCGGATCGTCGCGCACCGCCATCTCCGCGACGATCCCTATGCCGAGGCCCGAGCGCACGTAGGTCTTGATGACGTCCGAATCGATGGCCTCCAGCGCCACCGTGGGCGCCAGGCGGCGCTGCGCGAACGCGCTGTCGATCTTGCGGCGCCCCGCGAAGGCGGCGCTGTAGGTGATCAGCGTCTCGGCCGCCAGGTGCTCCAGCGTCAGGCGCTCCACGGCCGCGAGCGGATCGTCGGACCGCATCACCACCACGTGCTGCCATTCGTAGCAGGGCAGCGTCACCAGCTCCTCGATGTCTGCGAGCGATTCGGTGGCGATGCCGATGTCGGCCCTGTCGTCCAGCAGCATGCGCACCACGTCGTCGGGCGCGCCCTGGTGCAGGCTCACCTGCACCTTGGGGAAGCGCCGCCGCAGCTGGGCCACGGGCTCGGGCAGGAAATACCGGGCCTGGGTATGTGTGGCGGCGATGGAGAGCGTGCCGGCGTCCTGCTTGGAGAACTCCTCGCCGATGCGCTTCAGGTTGGCCACCTCGCGCAGGATCACCTCGATCGACTTCAGCACCTGCTGGCCGGGCTCGGTGACGCGTCGCAGGCGCTTGCCGTGGCGCACGAACAGGTCGACGCCCAGCTCCTCCTCCAGCTCCAGGATGGCCTTGGAGATGCCCGGCTGCGACGTGAAGAGGGCCTTGGCCGTCTCCGTCAGGTTGAGGTTGCGGCGCACCGCCTCCTGGACGAAACGGAACTGGTGCAGGTTCATGGCAGGGGCAGGGCGGGGAGGTCGACGGCGTCCAGCGCGGCGCCGGCCAGCGCGTCGATGACGCGGTCGGCCTCGCCGGCCGCGGGGTGCAGGCGGAAGTCGCAGCCCGGGTGCCCCGCGCACAGCTGCGCCACCAGCGGCGGCACGTCGCGCCGCACGTGCCCGCCGCCGCCCAGGAACAGCGGCACCACGTCCACCACCGTGCAGCCAGCGTGGGCGAGCGCGTGGCCGGCGTCGGACAGCGAGGGCGCCATGAACTCGAGGAACGCCAACTCGACGCGCAGGGCAGGCCGCGCGGAGGCGATGCGCGCGGCCACGGCCCGGAAGGGCAGCGCCCACGCCGGGTCGCGCGCGCCGTGGGCCAGCAGCAGCAGGCCGCGCGGCACCGGGGCGAGGGAGACGGGCTGGCCGCTCATCGGTAGCGCACCAGCCAGGCGAAGGCGGACATCGACAGCAGCAGGTACACGGCGCTGGGCACGGAGGCCGCCACCCAGGGCGTCCAGTCGTGCAGCAGGCCCAGGTGGCCCACCACGTTGTTCAGCAGCACGAAGCTGATGCCCAGCATCACCCCGCCGAACACCTTCAGGCTGATGCCGCCCGAGCGCGCGTGCAGGTAGGCGAAGGGCAGCGCCAGCGCCACCATCACGAGGCAGGCGAACGGGTACAGCACCCGCTTCCAGAACTGGATGCGGTAGCGCTGCGACGACTGCTCCTGGCTCGCCAGGTGGCTGCTGTAGCGGTACAGGTCGACCGCGCCCATGCTGGTGATGGGCAGCACGGCGGCGGCGGCGACGTTGGCGTCGAGCTCGGTGGTCCACGCGAGCGTCGCGGCCTTGCGCACGCGCACGCTGGGCAGGGCCGCGGAGGCGGGCGAGGAGGATGAGGCGGAGGCGGAGGCGGCGGTGGACCCCTCGCTTGCCGCACCCGCCGTACCCGCCAGCCAGTCGGTCTCCACCGCATCCTCCAGCTGCCAGTCCTGCAGGCCCTTGGCCCCGCGCGTGACGTGCGCGTGCGCGGCGGTGATGCGACGCGTCTCGCGGCCGGCATCGTCCATCTCGAAGATGCGCACGTCGTCCAGCTGGCCGTCCTTGCCCACGCCGCGCACGTTCACGGTGATGCTGCGCGGCCCGTCGGCCGTCTGGCGATGTTCCTTCAGCCATGCGCCGGTGCGGCCGAGCGAACTGGCGAGGCCGAAGCGGCCCTTCAGCAGCGCCACCTTCTGCTCGCTGTACGGGGCCAGGTATTCGCCCACCAGGAACGTCAGCACGGCGAACAGCGCGCCGATGGTGGCCAGCAGCGCCAGCGCGCGGCCGGGCCCCAGGCCGCCGGTGCGCAGGATGGTGAACTCGGACGACTGGGCCAGGCGGGCCATCGAGTAGATCGTGCCGATCAGCACCGAGATGGGGGCCAGCTCGTAGACGTGCCCGGGCTGCTGCAGCAGCGCGGCCAGCGCCGCGGCCACCATCGGGTAGCCGTTGCGGCCCACGCGGCCCACCTCGTCGACGAAATCGTTGAAGAAGAACAGGGCGATGAACGCGACGGCGACGAAGAAGACGGACCAGAAGATGTCGCGGTACAGCAGCTGGCGCACCGTCTTCATGCGTGCCTCCAGAACATCAGCTTGCGCACCGGGTGGATCACGTTGGCGTGCTCGCGCCACCACAGCAGGCCCACGGCCACCAGGAAGGCGGTGCCATGCAGCGCCAGCAGCGCGCCCGGCACGGTCATGCGGCCACGCGCCACCCACGACTGCGTGAGGTTGATCATGTTGAAGTACACGATGAAGGACAGCAGCGCGAACAGCAGGCTCCAGTTGCTGGCGCGGCGCGGGTTGGTGGCGGACAGGCCCAGGCCGATCAGCAGCAGGTTGCCCGCGCCCAGGATCAGGCCCAGGCGCCAGACCAGCTCGCCCAGGTTGGCGCCGCCGCCCACCGTCACCAGGTCGGACGTGTCCAGGTTCTTGGGGTTGGCAGCAGTGCCGCCGCCGCCGGACGATTCGCCGGCGCGCACCTTGTAGTGCTCGAACTCCACGTGCGTGAAATCGCCCGTGCGGTGGTCCACCTGCTGCATGTGGCCCAGGTCCAGCATGAGGAAGCGTTCGCCCGCCAAGCTCGCCAGGCGGCCCGAGCGGGACGACGCGACCGACTCTCGGTCGTTCTGCTCGGTGACGATGAAGACGTTGCGGCCGCCGGTGCCGGGCGCGCCTTCCTTCTCGACGAAGAACACGCGCCGGCCGTCGGCCGAGGCCTGGAACTGGCCGGGCGTGGCGCGCATGGCGTCCGAGCGCTGCTCGTAGCGCTGGCGCAGGTCGTTCTGCTGGCGGTTGCTCCACGGCCAGGCCACCAGCGTGACGCCGGCAATCACCAGCAGCACGGGCCAGCTGGTCTTGAGCAGTGGCCGCACGAAGCGCGTGAGGCCGATGCCGCTGGCGAACCAGATGGCCATCTCGCTGTCGCGATACATGCGCCCGAGCGTGACGACGATGGAGACGAACAGGGACAGCGACAGGATCAGCGGCAGGTTGCCCAGCGCGAGGTAGCCGAGGAGCAGCACCACGTCCTGCGGACTGACCAGCCCGTTGGCGGCCAGGCCCAGCGTCTTGATCTGCAGGATGGTCAGCACGATGGTGAGCAGCACCACCAGCGTCGCACCGAAACTGCGCGCCAGCTCCTTGCGCACGGTTGAATCGAATAACATCGACCGATTACCCTTTTTATCGTGACCCATTATGGACTTCCAGACCCTTGCCCCTGCCGCCAACGGCCTCGCCGGCGTGGCCGCCGATGCCCTCCTGCTGGTGCTGCCGGCCACGGGCGACCTGCCCGCGCTGGGCGCCCCGCTCGACGCCCTGGTGACGCAGGTCACCAAGAGCGGCGACCTGGAGCGCAAGGCCGGCAAGGCGCTGTACCTGCCCCGCGTGGACGGCCTGAAGGCCGGTCGCCTGGTGCTGGCGGTGGCGCGTGACGCGTCGCCCAAGGGCGTGAAGGCCGCCGTGGCCGCGGGCCTGGCGCAGCTGAAGTCCGGGCCGGCCGCGCACGTGGCGGTGGCCCTGGCAGGCACGGAGGCCGACGGTTTCCACGCCGAGGTGGTGGCCATCGCCGCGGGCGATTGCGCCTACCACTACACCCATACCAAGCCCAGCGCGGGCCCGGCGCCCAAGCTCGCCAAGGTGACGCTGCTGGCCGCCAAGGCGCAGGCCGGCGTGGTCAAGGCGGGTTTCGCGCGCGGCGCCGCCATCGTGCACGGGATGGACCTGGCCAAGGAATGCGCCAACCGCCCCGGCAACTACGCCACGCCCACCTACCTGGGCGAGCAGGCGCAGGCCCTGGCCAAGGAGTTCGGCCTGGACGTGGAAGTGCTGGACCGCAAGGCCATCGAGAAGCTGGGCATGGGCTCCTTCCTCTCCGTGGCGCGCGGCTCGGACGAGCCCCCGCGTTTCATCGTCGCCCAGTACCGGGGCGCGGGCAAGAAGGACGCACCGGTGGTGCTGGTGGGCAAGGGCATCACGTTCGACACGGGCGGCATCTCGCTCAAGCCCGGTGCGGACATGGACGAGATGAAGTTCGACATGTGCGGCGCCGCCTCGGTGCTGGGCACGCTGCGCGCCGTGGCCGAGCTCAAGCCGAAGATCAACGTCGTCGGCCTGATCCCCACCTGCGACAACATGCCCTCGGGCAAGGCCACCAAGCCGGGCGACGTGGTCACCAGCATGTCCGGCCAGACCATCGAGATCCTGAACACGGACGCCGAAGGCCGCCTGATCCTGTGCGACGCGCTCACCTACGCCGAGCGCTTCAAGCCGCAGGCCGTGGTGGACATCGCCACGCTCACGGGCGCCTGCGTGATCGCGCTGGGCCACCATCACAGCGGCCTGTTCTCGCCGGACGACGCGCTGGCCGAGGAACTGCTGTCGGCGTCGCGCGCCGGCCTCGACCCCGCCTGGCGCATGCCGGTGGACGAGGAGTACGACGACGCGCTGAAGAGCAACTTCGCCGACATGGCCAACGTGGGCTCGCGCGCCGGCGGCGCCGTCACCGCGGCCAAGTTCCTGCAGCGCTACACGGGCAAGTTCTCGTGGGCGCACCTGGACATCGCGGGCACGTCGCACAAGTCGGGCGCGCAGAAGGGCGCCACCGGACGCCCGGTGCCCCTGCTGACGCACTTCGTGCTGTCACGAGCCGCGTGATCGCTTCCGGCCGGTGACCGACGTCGCGTTCCACACGGGCATCGCGGATCCCGTCGACTACGGTTGCCGGCTGCTGCGCAAGGCCGTGCGCAGCGGCGCTCGCGTGGCCGTGTTCGGCCCGCCGGCGCTGCTGGACCGCCTGGACAAGGCGTTGTGGGTGTTCGACCCGCTGGAGTTCCTGCCGCACCTGGCGTTGCCCCGCGACGGCGGCGACGCCGCCAAGGTGGGGCGCACGCCGGTGCTGCTGTGTGCCGACGGCCGCGTGCCGGACGGTTGCGGCATCGCCGTGGCGCTGGACATGGCGCCGGAGGCGGGCGTGCACGCGACGGGTTTCGCGCGCGTCATCGAGATCGTCGGCGAGGCGCCGGAGGCGCGGCAGGCCGGGCGGCAGCGCTGGCGCGCGTACGAGCAGGCCGGCCTGGCACCGCAACATGTGAATGCCGCGGCGGCGCGCTGACGTCGGCCTCCGCGGCCTGTAACTACAAAAGAAAAACGCCCGGCGAGCCGGGCGTTTCTCATGTCAGCAATTCGCTGCCGGGCAGGCCCGGCGCGAGATCACTTCTTGGCGGCGGCCGAAGCGGCGACCGCGGAGGCCGAGGCGGCCTTCGCGTCCTTGTGGGCTTCGGTGGCCTTGGCGGCAGCCTTCTTCTCGGCCTTGTCGGCGTGCTTGGCCGACGAAGCGGCGGCGTCGGCAGCCTTGGCGGCGGAAGCGGCGTCAGCGGCGAAAGCGCCGGTGGCGGCGAAGGAAACGGCGATCAGGGCGGCCAGGAGCTTGGTCATTTTAGGTACCTTCATGAAGTTGGATATCACCTCCCCTGCAGGGTGAGGCAGCGGTTCAACGAACGACGTCGAGCGTCGGTTGACACGATTTGCGGTCTAGAATTTCCGTTTCCCCGGATGGGCGGGTTTTCCCGAGCCGTCATCCGTCTTTTCGTTATTTCGAGAGAGACAACGCATGTACCAACACATCAAGGTGCCCGAGGGCGGGCAGAAGATCACCGTCAACGCGGACTTCTCGCTGAACATGCCCGACCACCCCATCATTCCGTACATCGAGGGGGACGGCACCGGCCTGGACATCACGCCCGTGATGATCAAGGTCGTGGACGCGGCGGTGGCCAAGAGCTACGGCGGCAAGAAGAAGATCCACTGGATGGAGATCTACGCGGGCGAGAAGTCCACCAAGGTCTACGGCCCGGACGTCTGGCTGCCGGAGGAGACGCTGCAGGTCCTGAAGGACTACGTCGTCTCCATCAAGGGCCCGCTCACCACGCCCGTCGGCGGCGGCATCCGCTCGCTGAACGTGGCGCTGCGCCAGGAACTCGACCTGTACGTCTGCCTGCGTCCGGTGCGCTACTTCAAGGGCGTGCCCTCGCCGGTCAAGAGCCCCGAGAAGGTCGACATGGTCATCTTCCGCGAGAACTCGGAGGACATCTACGCCGGCATCGAGTACGAGGCGGAGTCCGACAAGGCCAAGAAGGTCATCAAGTTCCTGATCGATGAAATGGGCGTCAAGAAGATCCGTTTCCCGGACACGTCGGGCATCGGCATCAAGCCCGTGTCGCGCGAAGGCACCGAGCGCCTGGTGCGCAAGGCCATCCAGTACGCGATCGACAACGACAAGGACTCCGTCACGCTGGTGCACAAGGGCAACATCATGAAGTACACCGAAGGTGGCTTCCGTGATTGGGGCTACGCCCTGGCCCAGAAGGAGTTCGGCGCGCAGCTGATTGACGGTGGCCCGTGGTGCAAGTTCAAGAACCCGCGCACCGGCAAGGAGATTACCGTCAAGGACTCGATCGCCGACGCGTTCCTGCAGCAGATCATCCTGCGCCCGGCCGAGTACTCGGTCATCGCCACGCTGAACCTGAACGGCGACTACATCTCCGACGCGCTGGCCGCGCAAGTGGGCGGCATCGGCATCGCCCCGGGCGCCAACCTGTCGGACTCGGTGGCGATGTTCGAGGCCACCCACGGCACCGCCCCGAAGTACGCGGGCAAGGACTACGTCAACCCGGGCTCCGAGATCCTGTCGGCCGAGATGATGCTGCGCCACATGGGCTGGACGGAAGCCGCCGACCTGATCATCTCGTCGATGGAGAAGGCGATCCTGAGCAAGAAGGTCACGTACGACTTCGCGCGGCTGATGGACGGGGCGACGCAGGTGTCGTGCTCCGGCTTCGGCGACGTGATGATCGAGAACATGTGACGGATTGGGGGTCAGGTCTCGACCTGACCCCGCCTCATGCCGAGTCCGCGCCGGGAGGCGCGGTGCCGGCCGCAGGCCCAGCCAAGATCCATGCGCGGAGCTGGCTTCGCCAGTCCGCTGCATGAGCCCCCACGGGGGGCAGCGACCAGAGGGAGCGTGGGGGTACAATTTCTCCCGCTCCGGGGTGCGCCGGCGCGCGTTGGTCGAGTCGGACCGCGCGTGCCGGGGGCGCTGAGACGGTGGGGGATCCTTCCTGCCGAACCCGTGAACTTGATCCGGTCAGTACCGGCGTAAGAAGAGCGCATGCCCCTCGTGGGCGTGTCCGTGGCAGGCGGGTGACTGGTTCGTTGGGAACAGTCACCCGCCTCGCCGCGCGACATGCCAGGGCGCCTCTCCGGAGCATCCCCACCGTCCCCCCGTGGACGCCGCGATGCCTGACCCGGAGATGCCCGCTTGACCACCCCCTTCGACGATCGCCTGGCGCTCACGCGCGCCCCGTTTGCCGGCTCGCGCAAGCTGCATGTGACCGGGTCGCGCGACGACCTGCGCGTGCCGATGCGCGCCATCGACCTGACCAACGGCGAGACCGTGGTGCTGCCGGATACCTCGGGGCCGTATACGGATCCTGCAGCGGCGATCGACGTGCGCCAGGGCCTGCCGGACCTGCGGTCGGCGTGGATCATCGATCGCGGCGACACCGACGTCACGCCGGCGCGTCGCGTGCGGCCCGTGGACGACGGCGGGCGCGACGACGCCGCGATGGCGGCCCTGCGCGCCGCCGCGGCCGGCCTGCAGCGCGCGCCGCGCCGCGCCCGCACCGGCGGCGGCCTTGGCGGCGGCAACGTGACGCAGCTCCACTACGCCCGCCGCGGCATCGTCACGCCGGAGATGGAGTTCGTCGCGATCCGCGAGAACGGCAAGCGCGAGTGGATGGCGGCCTACCTGGGCGACGCCGCCCGCGAGGACCGCCTGCGCGCCGATCCGCTGGGCGCGGCCATCCCGCGCGTGATCACCCCGGAATTCGTGCGCGACGAGGTGGCGCGCGGCCGCGCGATCATCCCGGCCAACGTCAACCACCCGGAGCTGGAGCCGACCATCATCGGCCGCCACTTCCGGGTCAAGGTCAACGCCAACATCGGCAGCTCCGCGGTGACGTCGTCGATCGAGGAGGAGGTGGAGAAGCTGGTGTGGGCCGCGCGCTGGGGGGCGGACACGGTGATGGACCTGTCCACCGGCCGCCACATCCACACCACGCGCGACTGGATCCTGCGCAACTCGCCGGTGCCCATCGGCACGGTGCCGATCTACCAGGCGCTGGAGAAGGTGGGCGGCGTGGCCGAGGAGCTGTCGTGGCCGCTGTTCCGCGACACGTTGGTGGAGCAGGCGGAGCAGGGCGTGGACTATGTGACCATCCACGCGGGGCTGCGGCTGCCTTTCGTGCCGATGACGGCGTCGCGGCGCACGGGCATCGTGTCGCGCGGCGGATCCATCCTGGCCAAGTGGTGCATCGCGCACCGCCAGGAGAACTTCCTGTACACGCACTTCGAGGAGATGTGCGAGATCCTGAAGGCCTACGACGTCAGCTTCTCCCTGGGCGACGGCCTGCGCCCGGGCTGCGCGGCCGATGCCAACGACGAGGCCCAGTTCGCCGAGCTGCGCACGCTGGGCGAATTGACGCGCGTGGCTTGGCAGCACGAGGTGCAGACGATGGTCGAAGGGCCCGGCCACGTGCCGATGCACCTGATCCGCGCCAACGTGGACGAGCAGCTGAAGGCTTGCCACGAGGCGCCGTTCTACACGCTGGGGCCGCTCACCATCGACGTGTCGCCGGGCTACGACCACATCGCGAGCGCCATCGGGGCGGCCATGATCGGCTGGATGGGCACGGCGATGCTGTGTTACGTCACGCCCAAGGAGCACCTGGGCCTGCCGGACCGCGAGGACGTGCGACAGGGCCTGGTGGCCTACCGCATCGCGGCGCACGCGGCCGACGTCGCCAAGGGCTTCCCGGGCGCGCGGGCGCATGACGACGCGATGTCGCAGGCGCGGTTCGACTTCCGTTGGAAGGACCAGTTCGCGCTGGCGCTGGACCCTGAGACGGCGCAGGCCTTCCACGACGAGACGCTGCCGAAGGAGGCCCAGAAGGCGGCGCACTACTGCTCGATGTGCGGCCCGAAGTTCTGCTCGATGAAGATCACGCAGGAGGTGCGCGAGTACGCGGCGGGGAGGGACGCCGCGGTGGTGCCGGTGGTGCCGATCCGGGCCGCGCGGTGAGCCGCGTCGCGATCGCGGGCGCTGGCCTGGTCGGCCGCCTGATGGCCTGGCGCCTGGCCCGCGCGGGCCACGACGTGCACGTGGTGGACCCGGCGCCGGGCCCGGAGGCGCCGCGCACCGGCGTGGTGGACGCGCCCGCCGACCATGCGGCCGCGTTCACCGCCGCGGGACTGCTGTGCCCATGGGCCGAGCTGGACCAGGCGGACGTGGCGGTGGCGCGGCTGGGCCGACGCTCGCTGGCGCGGTGGCCCGCGATCGAGGCCCAGCTGGGCGCCGAGCCCGGTGCCCTGGTGCGGTGCGACGGCAGCCTGCTGGTGGCGCACGGTGGGGATGCCGGGGCGGCCGCGCGTGCGCTGGCGCGCATCGAGGCCGGAGGACGGGCGGCGTTCGAGCCGTCGGCCGTCGGCCCTCGCGCGTGCGATGCGTCTGCACTGCGGGCGCTGGAGCCCGCGCTGGCGCCCGGCCTGGCCGGCTGGTTCCTGGCGGAGGAGGGCTGCGTGCACCCGCGCGAGACCATGGCGCTGCTGGCGCGGCGTGCCGCGGGCGTGGCCTGGCACTGGCGCGCGTGCGTGGCGCACGTGCGGCCGGGCGAGCTGCACCTGGTGGACGGTCGCGTGTTGCGCGCGGACCTGGCGATCGACGCGCGCGGGCTGGGTGCGCGGCGCCAGCACGGCGCGCGGGGCGCACGCGCCGGCGAGGATGGGTGCGACCCGCGCGACCCGCACGACCCGCACGACCTGCACGACCTGCGAGGAGTGCGAGGCGAAACGGTCTGGCTGCATGCGCCGGGCCTGCGACTGGCTCGCCCCGTGCGGCTGCTGCATCCCCGTCACCGCGTCTACCTGGCGCCGCGACCCGGCGACCTCGTGGTGCTGGGGGCGAGCGAGGTGGAGTCGGAAGACCGCTCGCCCGTGAGCCTGCGCAGCGCCGTGGAGCTGATGGCCGCGGCGCAGAGCGTGGTGCCCGCGCTGGCCGAGGCCCGGCTGGTGCACCTGGAGGCCAACCTGCGCCCCGCGTTGCCGGACCATCGGCCGCACGTGCAGCACGAGCCCGGCCGCCTGTGCGTGAACGGCCTGTTCCGCCATGGCTGGCTGGTGGCGCCGGCACTGGTGGACGACGCGCTGGCGATGGCCGGCCTGGCGGCCGCGGCCATCGATGCCGAGCCGAACGAGGCCCTGCATGGCTGAAGATACCCCGCACCGTATCCAGACGATCCGCGTCGGGGAGGACTGGATGCCCTGGCACCCCGGCCTGGACGTGGCGGTGGTGGTGGCCACGCGCGGCGCCGACCCGCAGGGCGTGGCCACCGCGCTCAACGGCCGCTTCGTGCCGCGTGCGCTCCGCGATCGCACCCCCGTGCAGCCGGGCGACCACGTGCTGCTGTTCCAACCCATCGTGGGAGGCTGAGATGATGACCCACCCTGGCGATGACGACGCCCCTTTCGCGCCCTACGGCACGCCCCTGCGCAGCCGACTGCTGCTGGGCACCGCCGGCTACCCGTCGCCGGACGTGCTGCACGATGCGCTGCACGCCTCGGGCGCCGGCGCCGTCACCGTGGGCCTGAAGCGCATGGCGGCCGGGGCTGGCGACAACGGCTGCCTGCGCGGTGTGCGCGACGCCGTGGCGTCGCTGGGCGCGCGCCTGCTGCCCAACACCGCGGGATGCCGCACGGCTCATGAGGCCATCACCCTGGCGCACATGGCCGCGGAGCTGTTCGAGACCCGCTGGATCAAGCTGGAGGTGGTGGGCGACGAGCACACGCTGCAACCCGATCCGTTCGAGCTGCAGCGCGCGGCGGAGGCCCTCGTGCGCGACGGCTTCGCCGTGTTCCCCTACTGCACGGACGACCTCGTGGCCTGCCGCCGCCTGCTGGATGCCGGTTGCCAAGTGCTGATGCCGTGGGGGGCGCCCATCGGTTCGGGCCAGGGATTGGTGAATCCCGGCGCGCTGCGCACCTTGCGCGCGCGGCTGCCCGGCGTGCCGCTGGTGGTGGATGCGGGCCTGGGCGCGCCGTCGCACGCCGCCGCCGTCCTGGAGATGGGGTTCGACGCCGTGCTCCTGAACTCCGCGGTGGCGCAGGCCACGCGGCCGGTGGCGATGGCGGCGGCCTTTGCGCACGCGGTGGCCGCGGGACGGGGCGGCTGGCGCGCGGGCCTGCTGGCGCCCCAGCCGATGGCCGTGTCCAGCACGCCCGTGGGCGGACGGCCGTTCCTGCTGGGGGATCCCGCGTGAGCGCCCCCGTGGTGTGGTCCGTGAGCGGCCTGGACCCGGGCGGTGGCGCCGGCCTGTCGGCGGACCAGCGGGCCGCCGACGCCGCCGGCGTGCACCTGTGCCCGGTGGCCGCGGCGCTGACGGCGCAGGACAGCCTGCGCGTGGCCGCCGTGATGCCGGTGCCCGCCGCGCAGCTGCACGCGCAGTTGGAGGCCCTGCTGGACGACCTGCCGCCGGCGGCGATCAAGACGGGATTGCTGGGCAGCGTCGAGAACGTCCGGGTGGTGGCGAGCATGGTCGACCGGCTGCGCCAGCGCCGGCCCGCGCATCTCGTCGTGGACCCGGTGCTGCGCGCCTCCACCGGGGCGGTGCTGGCGGACGACGCGCTGGTCGAGGCCTATCGCGCGTGGCTGCTGCCGCGGGCGACGGTCGTGACGCCGAATCGGGCCGAGGCGAGGCGGATTGCGCACGTCGAGGAACGCGTGCCCGCCCTGGCGCGCGCCCTGCGCGCGGCGGGCGCGCGCGCGAGCTGCATCACCGGCGGCGACGCCGACGACGCGCTCGCCCTGGACTGGCTGGACGCGGCCGACGCCACCGGCTGGCTGGCCGCCCCGCGGCGCGCGGGCGCCGACAACCACGGCACGGGATGCGCATTCGCCACCGGCCTAGCCGCGGCGCTAGCCCGCGGCTTCGACCTGCGCGACGCCGCGGTACTGGCCAAGATGCTGACGGCCTCCGCGCTCCGGGCGGACACAGCCGGATCGCCATTCGCGCCGGGGCAGGGGGCCGGCCCCGTGCGGCCGAGGGCCGACTTCATCGACGACGCGTCGCTGATGCCCTGGGTGGTGGACGGCGAGGCGCCGCCGGACCACGTGCCCGCGATGGCCGGCGCGGCGCCGCGCGTGACGGGGCTGTACGCGATCGCGGACTCCGGCCCGCAGGCCGCCGCCCTGGTCGCCGCGGGCGTGCGCACGGTGCAACTGCGCATGAAGGCCGACGATCCGCGGGCCGGCCCGCCGGCGGAACTCGCCGATAGCCTGGCCCGCCACCTGCCCGTGGCCCAGGCGGCGGCGCGGCGCGCGGGCGGGCTGCTGGTGCTCAACGACCATTGGGCAGCGGCCCGCGCGCACGGCGTGGAGGCCCTGCACCTGGGCCAGGAGGACCTGGCGATGCTCGATGACGGTGCACGCGCGTGGCTGGCACGGGCGCGGCGCGGCGGGCTTCGCCTGGGGATCAGCAGCCACACGCCCTGGGAGCTGGCGCGGGCGCGCGGCTGGGCGCCCGACTACATCGCCTGCGGACCGGTGTGGCCGACGCCCACCAAGGCCATGCCCTGGCAGCCGCAGGGGCTGGACAACCTGGGGTGGTGGGTGCGGATGGCTGGCGCGCCGGTGGTGGCGATCGGCGGCATCACGTCGCTCGATCGGCTGGCGCAGGTGGCGGACGCGGGCGCGGCGGCGGGCGCCGTGGCGCGGGCGCTGGCGGGGGCGTCCGCCGGGGAAGTGGGGGCCTGGCGGCTGGCGTGGGAAGCCGCCGAGCGGGCGCGCGAGGCCAGGCGTGGCGGGGCGAGGGTGGCCAGCGGATGGCCACATCCGTGCCGGGCGTGACCCCGGCCACCCGCCGAGGCGTCAGGCCGTCTCGCGCGCGGGCTGCTCCGCTGCCCGCGGGATCTCGGCGGCGGCCTGCACCAGCTCGCCTGCTGCGTCGTCGCGGCCCAGCGCCCGGATGTTCTGCGCCAGCACGCCCTTGGGGCCCTGCACCAGCTCGAAGCTGACGCGTCCGCCCTGTTTCAGCGTGCGGTAGCCGTCGGACTGGATGGACGTGAAATGGGCGAACACGTCGGCGCCACCGTCCTCGGGCTCGATGAAGCCGAATCCCTTGGCATCATTGAACCATTTCACCGTACCGAGAGTCATTGTGTTCTCCGGAGGGGCGTCTCCAGCAGCGCCCGAGGATGCGGATTCTTTTGGGGGGCAGGGGTCTCGTCAATGGTGGCGCCCCGTACGCACTTCCCCTCATGTCAACCTTGACAGGCCGGGCCGCGTGACGCGGCGGGGCCGTGGCACGCCCCCTTGAAATGGCGGGGGGTGGCCCGAAATATGCCTCTCGAACCTGCCTTATCGGGAAATGCTCGACATCGCCCCAAGGCGACCATAGAGTCTCCTGAACGCAAGACATCCCGATCGATAGAATCGTTTCATGCCCGCGGAAACCCCTCCCTCGCCCACCCCGCCCCCACTGCCGAAGCCCGAGCTTCCGGACAGCCAGGGCTCCGTGGTGGCCGAGCGCAAGGCGGCGCGCACGAAGCCTCCCCGGATGTACCAGGTGGTGCTGTTGAACGACGACTTCACACCCATGGAATTCGTCGTGATGGTGTTGCAGGAATACTTCAAACTCGACCTCGAAACCTCCACGCAGATCATGCTGAAGATTCATCATGAGGGGCGCGGGGTCTGCGGTGTCTTCACGAAGGACATCGCGGCGACCAAGGTCGAGCTGGTGCTGGCCGCAGCAAGGCGCTACGGCCACCCGCTTCAATGCATTATGGAGGCCGCATGATCGCGCAAGAATTGGAAGTCAGCCTGCACATGGCGTTCGTGGAAGCGCGCCAGCAGCGGCACGAGTTCATCACCGTCGAGCACCTGCTGCTGGCGCTGCTGGACAACCCGTCCGCCGCGGAAGTGCTGCGCGCCTGCGCCGCCAACATCGAGGACCTGCGCAAGAGCCTGTCCACCTTCATCCGCGAGAACACGCCCACGGTGGGCGGCTCCGAAGAGGTGGACACCCAGCCCACGCTCGGTTTCCAGCGCGTGATCCAGCGCGCCATCATGCACGTGCAGTCCACGGGCGGTGGCAAGAAGGAGGTCACGGGCGCCAACGTCCTGGTGGCCATCTTCGGCGAGAAGGATTCGCATGCCGTGTACTACCTGCACCAGCAGGGCGTCACGCGCCTGGACGTCGTCAACTACATCGCCCACGGCATCAAGA